>Ga0326597_10004699_pt1 | contig 19125 bp, 15 predicted proteins | sample RVTome_12_FD_203789 | JGI IMG/M metagenome (GOLD analysis project Ga0326597, IMG submission 203789) | Soil microbial communities from uranium-contaminated site in the Upper Colorado River Basin, Wyoming, United States - RVT100D185 | ecosystem: Environmental > Terrestrial > Soil > Contaminated >... | reverse complement strand
TGATCAGGGCGGTTTCGTTGCCCGGGTCGAGCTCCAGCACACGGTTCAAAGTCGCATCCGACTCGGCCAGCTCGTCGCGGCGCGCCTGAATCCCGGACAGCAGCAGCAGGCCATCCACATTCTCCGGCTCCTTGCCCAGTACGAAATCTACTTCGACCTGGGCTTCAACCAACTGGCCGCCCGCCAGGTATAAGGCTCCCAGCCCGAGACGCGCTGGCAAGTAGTCCGGGTTCGACCTCACCGCATTCTGGTAGGACTGGTAAGCAGCGCCAAACTGTTGCTGCGAAAGCGCAATCTTGCCCAGCATCGCCGATGCCTCGGCATACTGCGGATCGACCTTCAGGGCATTGCGGAACTGGATGGAGGCTTCGCTCAGCTTCGCCTGCTGCAGGTATTCCATGCCGCTGTCGAAGTACCTCTGCTTGCGAACGTTGGGGTCTCTGTTGCACGCTGTCAGCAGAATACTGCACGTCACGACCGCGAACAGCAAATGTCCAGTTATCAGCAAAGAACGATTCTTCACAGCCAGTCCCTCCTCTTGCGCGATAGAGCGATATTCATGATTCCATTCCAGTCAGGCACTCAATTGTGCAAGTTTCCTGCCAACCCTTGGAAATGCCATTCAACTCTCAAAACTCGTTACACTTACAGCAATTTCATGCCCAAAATAACGTGCCGGACGGAACTTCCCATCTATAATAAGGAAAAATCTCGGCACTTAATCCCCATCTTTTGCCTCAGTAAGCGCTGCGGTCCAGTGAAAACCTCACCGGGCTCCGCGAGCAAACAACACGGTCTTCACGGTCTGGAAGATGATTGCCAAATCGAACAGGAGAGAGGCGTTCTTGATATAAAAGAAGTCGTATTCCAGCTTTTCGCGGGTCTCCTCCTCCGTAGACGCATAAGGAAACTGGACCTGGGCCCAGCCGGTCAGTCCCGGTTTCACGACGTGACGTTCCGGGTAATACTTGAGTGATTTTTCCAGCTTCTCCACAAAGAAGGGGCGTTCGGGCCGTGGCCCGACAAAACTCATGTCCCCAAACAGGATATTAAAGAACTGGGGCAGCTCATCCACGCGATAGCTCCGGATAATAGCTCCCACGCGGGTGATCCGGTGGTCATCCTGTTTCGCCCATAGGGGAACCCCGCCTTTTTCAGCCCCTAGGGTCATGGAGCGAAATTTAAAAAGAGTGAAGACCCGCCCAAATTGGCCAACCCTCTCCTGACGGAACAGAACAGGCCCTTTCGAATCAAGTTTGATACAAATCGCCGCGATCGCCATGATAGGAAACGTCGAAAGAATCCCGGCCGATGCGAGCAGAACATCAAATCCCCTCTTGAGCAGGGCATGGCCACGGAATTTCCGAAATCCATCCGAGAAGATTAGCCAACTGGGGTTCACCGAATCCAGAGAAATGCGCCCTGCTACCTTCTCATAGAGTGTATGCCCATCCTCGACGGTCACCCCCTGCAGACGCAGGTTCAGCAGATCCCGTACAGGCAATCTTCCCCGGCGGTCTGCCAGGGAAACGACCACTCTGCTGATTCCCTCCCGGGAAACGATGGCGGGCAGGTTATTGATCGTTCCGATTACCGAAGGATTGACGAGCCGTTCTCCGACCTGCTCCTGCGTCTCGCCCAAAAATCCCACGATGTCAAAATTGAGATCGTTGCGCATCAGCAGCTTGCGACAGAGATCGATCCCAATCTGCCCCGTTCCGAGGATCAGAATCCGCTCCCTGCTCTGGAACAGGAACCCGAACCGGCCGATTCCCTCTCTCCATAACGGGATCACCACCAAAACCAGAATGATCCCGCCGACCAGGACCCACTGCCCGAAGAGCGCTTCCGGATAAACCACATAAGTTGCGGTCAGCAACAATGTCCACATTCCCACCGACTGGATCAGCCGAATCGCCAGCTCGCTCCGCCGGCAGACCGTGGTGAGATCGTACAGGTCGTTGTAGTAAAAGCAAATTTGGCAGAGCAGGACACAGAATCCCAGTCGCGCGGCAAAGTAGGGAGCCAGGATGGTTTCGTCCAAGAGAAAGGGATCTGCGTAGTAGTGCAGATAGACCGCGCCCACCAAGGATCCGGAAATCAATACTGTTTCCGTAATCGCCAGGAACAGGGCTTTGGCCGGAAAATACTGGCTGAAGACCTTAAACATGATCTGATTCCCTGGGGGGAAACCAATCCTGAGAACCCCTCTCCATCAGGGGACTACAATCGTGTCGCCCGGCTCCAGAAAGATGTTCTGCTCCAGCTTTTCCCCTTTGAGCGCATCTTTATAGTTAAACCGAAACTTCTGTTGTTTTCCGTCTTTGATCCGGAGTATATAGATGTCCTTCGCCTTGGCAAAGGGACCAAGCCCTCCCACCGAGGTCAACATCTGCAGCACCGTTGTCGGTCCCATGAGTTGCTGCACCCCGGCACCGCCGACTTCTCCGACGAGGTAGACCTTCTTGCTGTTGATTGACCGAACAATCACGGTCACGTTCGGGTCCTTAATGAAAGGGGATAACTTTTCAGTGACAATCGCTTGAATCTCCAAAGGGGTCATCCCGGTCACCTCCAACTCGCTCACCAGAGGAAGAGAGATTTTCCCGTCTGGCCGAATCAGGACCCCCGAGGAAACTTCCGGTTCCTTCCATACAGAAATTTGGAGCGTATCTCCCACTCCCACGCGATAATCCTTATCAACATTTGCAGCCTGGCTTTCAGCATCCTGTGCCGCCATTCCTCCGGCACCTAGAAATACTAGGGAGAGAATCCCAAGCAAATGGTGAAATCGTGTTCCTCTTGCGAATCGTGTCATGACTTCCTTTCCTTTCTAACCCGGGCGCCTGCCTGAATCGTTCTCTCGGCTTTCGGGTTTCAGTTTCCTTAGTTCAAATTCACCTTCTCTGGCTCGCTTTCCGTGTCGCAAGTCCTAAAAAACGTCCAAAACCCGCGGGAAATGGAAGACAAGCCGGACTCCGAATCGTCCGAACCCTCCCCGGTACGCTGTTTGACGGTTGGATGTCAGCAGCCTCGAATAACTTCCAAACAGGGAAAAGTCCATGCCGGAGTTGATCCGCCGGTGAATACTCAGCCTGGCAGAAGCTTGGTCGAACCTGCTCCCAACGTTCTGGAGCGCAATGAAACTGTGCCGTACATAACTCGTTGATGCGGAAATACCAGCCACCCCCCGGATATCCCTCCCCAGACTGAGCGAAAGTGAATCCGATTTGGATATGTGGCTCAAGGCATTCATCGTACTCACGCCGCGGCCGTAACCGATTCCAAAGAGGGTACTTTGCCAGCGCTTCGCCAAACTGACGCTCCCGTTCCAGCCCCAAGAAACGAGGGAGAAAGAGGTATCTCGCAAGAGGGTCGGTTGGCCAAGCAAGTTAGCCAAAACGGGAGAAAGCGGAATCGCTTCTTGGCCGGTACTGCGGATCCACATCGGCCCGTACCCAATGCTCACTTGCAGCCCGGGGGTCAGTTGGCGTGACAAAGAAAGCCGCACTCCGTGGGACCATGTCAGATCAGTCCCGCCTTCGCGCTCTGACCTTGCGCCGAAGTAGCCAAACCCGATGGATGTCCTATCCGAAAGCAGGTGTCCCACAGATGCCGTAGCACCCACCCTGTCATTGCCGGCGAAATCGTCGTCTCTGAATCTCATCCAATTGTAACCTGCCCCGAAGGACAAGCTGGTCCGGGCACTGAGAGCATGGGAAAGCTGGATTCGGCTGTTGTTCATGGTCCGGAACGACCAGAAGGGAACCGACCCATCCGGGGGTCCCGCGAATACTGGCAAAGCAGTTCCGAGATCCGGCAAAGGATCAAAGGAAGGGATAGAATCGATGGTCGTTGGCAGATTATTCGGGTTGGCTAGGGGATCGATCGTGCCAAACCTCGGCAAGGGACTCCTAAAGGAAAGCTGCTGCACCACTTCATCTCCCAGCAGCTCATCCAAAAAATCCGGGGTCAGGCTGAAACTATGGCCGAAACTCCAAGTCGTTCTGGGTCCTAGCCGCACGGCCTGGTTAAACCGCAAATGGTGAGCCGCTGCCGTGCCTATGCCCCGAATCTGGTCAAATCGTCGCGCGGAGGCCCTGTAATTGAACCCATACTCAGATTTCTTCCGTTGCCAGTGGTACGCCAGGGAAAGAGAACCGAACGGGCGAAATCTCCATCCCTCTCTCTCTCCCCTGGCGTCGGCGAATCCGGTGGTATAGGTCTCACCCACGGAAAATTGCATGAGCAGCCGCCGCTTGTAGAGATCCGGAAAGCCATTCGTGATGCCGCCCAGAATGGTGTCCCCGAAACCCGAATCCGTTTCTACTCCGGCGGCAGCATCGGTCGTCGACTGCTCCAACCCGGTCGACTGCTCCAATCCAAAGGAATCCGGGGGCCCGCCGACATCCTCCGTTTGGGACCAAGCCGACTGCCACGGATTGCAGGTTACGACCACAAGAGCCAACGAGAGGATTAACGCCTTTAAATATTCAGGTTTTCCGTACTTTCTCATGAGACGCATCGAGACGGCACCCCTTTCGAATCCAAAACCCACGCTGGAGGCATAAGCAAGCAGCTTGCCATTTACGGAGGAGGGGTCACCCGGCGTCTTGGGCAAGAATGGCAATTCCTGCGCGGGCGAGAGCCGCTTCAGCCTACGCCACGTTCGGTTCTGGTTGGCCCCAATTAAGATGTTTGGTTTCAATAAAGAGGAAGACAGTCAATCATCACCTTCCTGGACCTTTCTGGGGCTTTTTCGGGAAATCATTTCCCTTTTGTGGTAATAAATTTCCCTCTTTTTCTCTATCGGCAGCTCCCGAGGATCAGTTTCCCTCAGGCCAAATCTTTTTCCTTTTTTCCCCATTTTGACCCGTTGGTAGGGAATGAACGGAAGTTCTGCGATACGGATTCGCGTTTCCGGATCGATGCCAACCCTTGCAAATTCCATCGAGTTTGCAGAGTTGCAGCGATTGGCAAGCTGCTTGCTACACCCTGCCACTGAGCTCGTGTACCGAATCTGGGTTGGTGGGAGATTACATAAGATGCCTCCTGGTCGCAATGGCCAGTCAGCGGAAAACGGAAATCATGCAGTGGAGCTCGTTGGTCAGAGTCCCAAGATTCAGCAAGTCGTCCGGGTGATTGAACGGGTCGCCCAAACCGATATTCCAGTGCTGATTTGCGGCGAGAGCGGTTCGGGGAAAGATGTAGTTGCTCGGCTCATCCACTCCAACTCCGCTCGAGCGGCCAACTCATTTCTGAAGGTGAACTGTGCGGCGATTCCTCACGAGCTCATGGAGAGCGAACTGTTCGGCCATGAGCGCGGCTCTTTTACGGGCGCCCACCAGTTGAAGCAGGGGAAATTCGAGTTGGCAGACCAGGGGACCGTTTACCTGGATGAGCTGGGCGAGATGCCGATCGGCATTCAGCCAAAGTTGTTGCAGGTTCTACAGGACAAGGAATTTTCCCGCATCGGCGGGCATCAGGAAATCGCTGTGGACGTCCGCTTCATTTCTTCCACCAACCTGCCTCTGGAGCGTCTGCTGGCCGAGGGCAAGTTTCGCGAGGACCTCTATTACCGCTTGAACGTAGTAACCATACAGCTTCCTCCGCTGCGAGAGCGCAGAGAGGATATTGCTGCGATTAGCAACTTCTTGATCGAAAAGCATTCGACGGCCTTGAAGGTCGCGGACTTCGATCTCCCGGAGAACATCCTGCAGATATTCATGCAGTATGACTGGCCGGGCAATGTGAGGGAGCTTGAAAACATGGTTCGCCGGCTCCTTGCGACGGGAGACGAATCGGTGATCCTGGAAATCGCGCCATCGCAATATGAGGAGCTCGGGCCGGCCTTTCCTCCATCCAATCGAAAGGATTTGGCCATTCTCTCCCTGAAGGACGCGGCGCGCCTTGCAGCCCGCCAGGCGGAGAAGGAAATGCTTCTCCGGGCGCTGAATAAGACCAATTGGAACCGCAGACGCGCTGCCCAACTCCTCCAGATCAGCTACAAGGCAATGCTGTACAAGCTGAAAGATGCCGGGTTGTCGAAACAATCCCGGGTGAATTCCTGGGCGTAAGAACGGCCATTCCCTGACGCAGGCGATGAACTCGCCAAGGACGGAATATGAAGTTTGCCGCCACGGCTAGCACGAGCGAAATGCAAAACGATGCCCTTTGCTCCGCCGCCCCCGAGTTGCGGGCGAAGATGGAATCCCGTGAGCTTCGAGTCGGCATCATTGGACTGGGGTATGTGGGACTGCCCTTGGCAACGGAATTTGCCCGCTGCGGATTCCGGGTCACGGGCTTCGATCTGAACTCCGAGAAGGTTTCCAAAATCCAGCAGGGCCATTCCTATATCGGAGATGTGCCTTCCGAGGAAGTAGCGCAGTTCGTTGAGCAGGGGCTCTTGCGGGCGACAGAGGATTTCCGCCTTTTAGCTGAACTGGACACCGTCAACATCTGTGTCCCCACTCCGCTGCGAAAAACAAAGGATCCGGACCTTTCCTACATTATCGCCGCCGTCGACCAGATCCAGAAGCATCTCCATCGAGGAATGCTGGTGGTCCTTGAGAGCACCACCTATCCGGGCACCACCGACGAGATCATCCTGCCCCGGTTTCTGGAGACAGGCATGGAAGTGGGCCGCGACTTTTTCCTCTGCTTTTCCCCGGAACGGGTTGACCCCGGCAACCGCAGCTTTGGCACCCGCAACATTCCCAAAGTTGTCGGCGGCGTAACCCCAGGCTGCACCGAGCTGGGCGCGCACTTCTACCAGCAGGCCATCGAGCACGTTGTGCCGGTCTCTTCCACTCGCGTGGCGGAGATGGTTAAGCTGCTCGAGAATACCTTCCGCTCCGTCAACATCGGTCTCGCTAATGAGATGGCTCAGCTCTGCAATTTCATGAACATGGACGTTTGGGAGGTGATTGAGGCAGCCGCCACCAAGCCCTTTGGATTCATGCCGTTCTACCCCGGCCCCGGGCTCGGAGGCCATTGCATACCGGTTGACCCGTTCTACCTTTCCTGGAAGGCCCGCGCCGATGGGACCGAGGCGCGCTTCATCGAGCTGGCGGGTCTCATCAACGGCTCCATGCCGCATTTCGTCGTGCAGAAGATCCAGGCCGTCCTGAACGACCGGGCCAAACCCGTTAAGAATTCCAATATTCACGTGCTCGGCGTTGCGTACAAGAAAGATGTCGACGACGTTCGGGAATCGCCGGCGCTCGACGTCATGACGCTGCTCAACAAGCTCGGAGCTCGGGTAACGTTCAGCGATCCGCATGTCGCGTCCGTTCGGATCGGCGACCGCCCGCTCGCATCGCAACCCATCCTGCCCGCCTGCGAGGAAGCAGATTGTGTCGTCCTGCTCACCGATCACTCCGCCTTTGACTACGGCACGATCGCGGAAAGCTCCCATCTCATCGTCGACACGCGCAACGCCTTCCGCGCCTTTCGGGCAGAGCATATTGTTCGGTTGTGACGGCTGGGGACAAGAGGAGAATTTCGGTATGCGCCAAGAGGACAGAACGTTTTATCTCATGATGTTCTGCGGGCTGCTGCTCGTTAGGAATTCCCGCGCCGAGCTGGCCGATCTGCTGCCCATTCTCCCATCAACTGTAGCAGGCAGGCTTCTCGCCCGAGAGATTGTCGAAACCGCTCCTGGCTACTAGGTTCTATACCTTACTTGCCGGAGGGGTGGCTGGTGAAACATGGACGCTACTACTGGTTCCTCCTGGCATACACCATTCGGATGCGACGGCATTGTTCGGAGGTTGAACTTGCAAAAGGGACGTAACCCGCTGCTTAGTTCTCGTCTCACGTATTTTCGCGCTCTTAGGGTGTTAGGTGTCGGCCTCTTCTTCGCTAGTCTCTTCAGGTATCAGTCAGTGTCACGGTCGATCTTCGGTCTTTGGTCCTACTCCTTCTCCTTTTTGATCCTGGCCACTGGCTCCTTTTTGCTATTCACAATTATCCGAAGCCGGCAAGCTCTTCGGGCCTCAAATTCCAACGCAGAGTTCCTCCCTTCCGGGATGGGAGAGCTGGTGGATGTTGCCGTTCTGGCTTGGGGTTTAGCCTACTTTCTAGACGTACACGAAGCCAGCGAAAACGCGCCTCGAATCCTGGAACTGAATCTGTTTGGATCCGTGATGCCTGCCGCTTCCCTGTTGGAATGGATTGCCCTCGTAGCGCTGTTTATGGCAGGCGTCGCATTTGTAATCCACAAGGTTGATAGGAAATGGGCCAACACTGCACTAGTAATCGGAACCACGTTAGTTCTGGCGTTATTGCTTGAAGGGATACTGCGAATCCGGGTGATAGTTAACCCGCTCCCTCAGGGGTTTCCGACAATATCTACCCAGGCTTGGTTCCGCCGTTATGTAAAGCTGAACCATGACGGGTTTCGCGACCAGGACCATACGTTAGTGCGTCAACCGGGAAACCAGCGTCTTCTTGTTGTGGGAGACTCTTTCGCCTTTGGTGCGGGCGTTCCGCGCATTGAGAACAGATTGGGCGAACAATTGGCGGCGCTGCTGGGTAAGAGAACTGGAAAACGCTGGGAGGTCGCTACCGCCGCCGTAGGAGGAGCGGATACCATGGACGAAATCCAGTTCCTCCAAAGGGTAACGTTCGCGGATCCGGATGTTGTTCTATTAATTTACTTTTTCAATGACATCGATTATCTTTTGGAACTCCCTCGCCGAACACCCGGAACCCTGATCGAGACATACTATCCGAGGTGGTTGCTCTTTAAGAACTTTCTTCTTTACCAGGAGCTGTACATACGGTATCGCCTGATCCGCCGCAGTCTTCTAGCTACGGATCCTATTACCAGTTCGGCGTACCGTGACGCTTCGCTGGTTTCGGCGCACATGGCAGATCTGGAGCGCTTCGTCCACATTGCCTCGCAGCGAGGTGCACTTGTGAAAGTGGTTCCGTTCGACAATACGATTCTCGCCAGCCCCGAATTGCGCGAGCGGGACACGGCGTTTGTCCTGCAATTGCAGGCCCGCGGGATTCCGGTCTGCCCGCTACTTGATACCTTCGATGGGTTTGCATTCCGGGATCTTGCGGTGAATGCACCATTCGACGGCCATCCCAATGAGAAAGCCCATAGTCTCGCTGCGGCAGCCGTGGCCGATTGCCTAGCAGCAGAGGAGCCCCAGTGATTCGACGCCAGATATCTTCGCTGATTACCATGATGCCACAAAAGAGTGGCTGCTATCGCTTCTGTCCTGGTAAAGTAAGCCAGATAGGATGGCAGGGGATAATGGGAGAGGGTCACGAAGAGATACAGATGTCCCCCGGGTTGTTAGAATTATTTATTGGGAGGGGTGCTGATGTCGGCCCATGAAGACTTACAGAGGGAATCCGGGATATCCGGAGGCTCGGACCGCTCGTTTGGTCTCGTTTTCGCCGGCTTCTTTCTGATCCTCGGTCTTTGGCCGTTGTTCGTTCGGGGACAGCCTCGGTGGTGGGCGGTAGCGATTTCCGCGTTATTCGGAGCTGTCGCGCTGGTGAGGCCTTCTGTACTTCGACCGCTAAACCGGTTGTGGACGAAGCTGGGGCTGCTTCTGGCTCGCGTGGTGAATCCCATCAGCCTGGGAATTCTATTCTTTCTTGTAATCGCTCCTTTCGGGTTCGTGCTTCGTCGCTTGGGCAAGCTCAGCATCAACGTGCGGCGGAACGAATCGACGGCGACATACTGGCTCCCGCGTGAGCCTGCCGGGCCGGGGCCGGAAACGATACGGCGGCAGTTTTAGGAGGTACGGTGTCTCTGCTCATTGAGTTGTGGCAGTTCATGCGGGTGCGCAAGAAGTTCTGGCTGCTCCCGATTCTGGTTTTCATGCTGCTGTTCGGCCTGCTGTTGGTGTTGAGCCAGGGAACGGCGATAGCTCCCTTCATTTACACCCTGTTTTGAAGGGGGACAAACGGATTCACAGTGCGTATCCTGGGCATATCCGCGTTTTACCACGACAGCGCTGCCGCGCTCGTCGTGGATGGCAAGATCGTTGCGGCCGCGCAGGAGGAGCGCTTTACCCGCAAGAAGCACGATTCTTCCTTTCCGTTCAACGCGGTTGCCTTCTGCCTGGACGCCGGCGGGACCAGTTGCCGAGACCTTGATGCCGTCGTTTTTTACGATAAGCCGCTATTGAAGTTCGAGCGGCTTGTGGAAACCTACCTTACTTTTGCGCCTCGCGGGTTCCGCTCCTTCCGAATGGCCCTTCCCCTGTGGACTCACGAAAAGCTCTTCCAGAAATCGCTTCTGCGCAAGGCGATGAAGCGGTTTGGGGCGGGGCCGGATTTCGAGCAGCGCCTCCTGTTCACCGAGCATCACCTGTCGCATGCCGCCAGCGCCTTCTATCCGTCCCCCTTCGAGCGGGCTGCCGTCCTTACGATGGACGGCGTGGGCGAATGGGCGACCACGTCCGTCGCTCTGGGGCGCGGGCGGGACCTAAACATCCTGCGGGAAATCCACTTTCCGCACTCGCTCGGCCTCCTCTACTCCGCCTTCACCTACTACACGGGTTTCAAGGTGAACTCGGGCGAATACAAGCTGATGGGCTTGGCTCCGTACGGTGAGCCGCGCTACGCCGCTTTGATCCGCGACCATCTCGTGGATGTGAAACCGGACGGCTCCTTTCGCCTGAACCTGGAATACTTTGACTATTGCGTCGGGTTGCGAATGACGAACGGCAAGTTTGACACGCTGTTCGGGGGACCAGCCCGAAAGCCGAACGAACTCCTGACACAGCGCCACATGGACATCGCCGCCTCCGTTCAGGCTATGCTGGAAGACGTGGTCTTGCAGATGACGCGATCCCTGGCGGAAGAGACCGGTGAAACGGCATTGGTTCTGGCCGGCGGTGTTGCGCTGAACTGCGTGGCCAACGGAAAGATCCTCCGCGATGGGAGATTCCAGAAGATCTGGATACAGCCAGCCGCCGGGGATGCGGGCGGGGCCCTCGGGGCAGCCTTGTATGCCTACCACGCCTTCTTTGGACGTAACCGCACGGTCCAGCCGAGCAAGGACTCGATGAACGGTGCCTACCTCGGCCCGGAATACTGCCAAGAGGAGATCGAACAGCGTCTCACCGCCGCCGGGGCGCGCTTCCGCGTCCTGAGTGAGGAGCAAATGATCCGTTGCTCTGCTCATGCCCTTGCCGAACAGCGCGCCGTGGGGTGGTTTCAGGGGAAAATGGAATTCGGTCCGCGCGCGCTCGGTGCGCGCTCCATCCTCGCCGACGCACGATCACCTACTATGCAAGCGATGTTGAATCTCAAAGTAAAATTCCGCGAATCCTTCCGCCCGTTCGCTCCTTCTGTGCTTGCCGAGCGCGTCTCCGACTACTTCGAGCTCGATCAGGAAAGTCCCTATATGTTGCTGGTCGCCGATGTCGTGCCCCCGCGACGAGTCCTCATGACCGAAGACCAGAAACGGTTGTTTGGCATCGAGAAGTTGAACGTGCCGCGCTCCGACATTCCGGCTGTCACGCACGTAGATTACTCCGCTCGTATCCAAACTGTGCATCAGGATACCAACCCTCGCTATTATGCCTTGCTGAAGCAGTTCGAAGAGCTAACGGGTTGCCCCGTGCTGGTCAACACCAGCTTCAACGTCCGCGGCGAACCCATCGTGTGCACGCCGGAAGATGCCTTCCGATGTTTTATGGGTACGCAGATCGAGGTCATGGCGGTCGGGAACTGTCTTTTGTTGAAAGAAGACCAGGACCCGGATTTGGCCAAGTCGTACGAAAACGCTTTCACGCCTGACTAAACGGCGCCGCGTGAGGTATGAACTGTGGGCCCTCTTCCAACTTTCGAGTAGTTCTTCCTGCGGAACTTCCAAGAATACTCTGAGATAATGAGCCATCCCTTGCCCGCGCGTCTCAGGTCGTGCAGCTAGTCCGTCGTTCCCAAAATGCGAAACCCACCCATGCTCCAGCGGCACATCCGAGCGAGGCGAGCAACACGTCTGTAATATCGACCACTCTGTAAACCACAACGACCTGAGCTAACTCGTTGAACACCCCCAAGGACAGGCCGATGATCAACGAAATCGCAGCCGCTTGCCGGCGAGTCCACGCATGCCGTCCGGCAAATGAGATGAGCACACCGATCGGCACATAAAGCAGCACTTCCCGGACAATGTCTACAGCGCTATGAATATTCCTGACCGACAAGTGAGCGTAGAACGGAATCCAGTTAATTTCTTGCCGCACCTTCGCATAAATATGTCTCAAGTCCGGTTCGAACTCGTACGGGCTCAACATATACGATAGCAAGCACAATGCATATAGGCCGCACAGCAGAGCCGCGGTCTTCGGAGCACCTAGTTCTGATTGCAATCCAAAACGACGCGGCAGGTCCGAGTTGACAGTTACAATCAATGACCCGATGAGGCCGGCGGCGAGTGCTAAAGCCAGATGGGAGACGTCGGTCGTTGCCGACGTAACAAATACTTTCGCTGTCTCGGCACAGAGAATAAAGGTGAGGCAGAACGCCGGTGGCCCGATCCAGCTCCAGCGCTCCCGGAACCGGTAGATACTTCCCGAAAGGACGCCCAGGGGCAGGATCCCGAGGAACTCTAACAAAATTTGGTGCCAGGCGACCGCGTCGGAGTGGAAGTGGTAGAGGGGGTCCACGATGATTCGAGGGTCCACTCCCGGCGGCGCCGCGAGCTTTGCATATACGCCGGTCATGCTGACGGAGATATCCAGGGGAAGAAGCTGCACAATGAGGTAGATTCCGGCATAGAGAAACCGAATCGCCTGTAACATTTGCACTTTCGTACTGACCGCGCTCTCCAGCCCGAGCACAGAAGATACCTCGAATTGATACTTGCGAATGGCCCACAGAGTCAGCGAAAAGCCCGCTACATATCCAGCCGTGTTCGTCATGAGATCGACGGGGTCGGGACTGCGGTTGATAAACAGCTGCGTGAATTCTGCGAAGATGCTGATTCCGGAGCCGAAGAGCAGCCACGGAGTTGTGAGCCGCAGACTGTTCAAGGCCGCAAGCCGGCAAGCTAAAAAAACACCCAGCGGAATGTACAGGAGAATGTTTGTCGAGATGTCCCGGAGAGCATGGAAGCGAAGCCGTGGGAGCGTATCCGTTATTCCCGATAGTTTCGTAAGACCTTCCGAGAGGGAAAATGCTCTTGAGCCGCCGAATGCGAAACTCGCATACAGGATGAACACAACATATACGACGGTCAGCGCGGCAAATACCGTGGCAGTTTGGTGGCCAAGCTGCCGGGACTGACCCGCGTTCGGGATCAATGGATCGAGTGAGGATCTGGTCGAGGAAGACATCGGTTCGGAAGGCTCTTTATGGAAGCTCTTTTCGGACGGGCATTGCGCGCCGGATCACCATTGCCTCTTGACCGGACTGGAGTATTTGCATTTCCAGTCAATGGATACACTTGCTCAGTCAAAGCTGAGCCCCTCATCCACGACGGCGCTTTTCAAATAGGCAAGCAACCGCTCCGCGCTGGCCGGGGTAAAGGCCATGAGCCCGCTCAGAAGCGGATCGGGACAATTGAAGCTCGGCTCCCGGCCGTCGAGCATTCTCAAAACGCCTCCCGCCGCCTTTATCAACGCCGCGCCGGCAGCCACATCCCATTCGTGTTTCGGCGTGAACGTCCAGGTGGCGTCCGCCAGGCCCGCCGCGACTCGCGCCAGCTTATACGCTACTGATCCCATCGGCTGCACCACAAACGGCGCATCGCGGAAGCGCTCCCATTCCCCGCGGTTCACTTCGCTGCGGCTGGCCAGGATCAGCGTGTCTCTTTTCTGGCCGGCTGGCGCGGAAATCGGCTGGCCGTTGCATGTGACGCCGGTTTCGAGCGAGCCTAGAAAAACCTCTCCCGTTGCAGGGTTGAAAATTCCTCCGGCCACCGCCCGCCCTTCCTCCACCAGCCCGATCGAAACGCACCACTCGGGAATTCCAGCTACAAATTCTAGGGTGCCGTCCAACGGGTCCACAATCCACACGCGTCGTTTCTGCAGCCGAATCGGGTCATCCGCCGTTTCTTCCGATAGCCAACCCTCCCCGTCCCGCGGCAGGACTTCCCACAGCCGCTGATTGACCAGACGGTCAGCGGCAGTAACAATCTCGCGTTTGCTCTTTCTTTCCGCCTCGATGGCGCCCGACTGGAAACCCTCGAGGGCTTTCCCCGCAACCGCCAATGCCTGCTCGATGCGCCGGAGATCCTCCCAGCGGGCGCTCTTCTCCGGAAGACGCGGCCCGGCCTCATCCACAGATACTTTCTGATCTCTCACTTGATGCTCTCCCTTTCCCCAATATATCCCTCCCGCTCGAGGTGCAGAATGATGGTCTGCGCCGCTTCCTCCGGAGTGAGCTTCGTCGTATCGATGACCAGCTCGGCTGTCTGCGGCGCCTCGTAGGGATCCGATACGCCAGTAAATTGCTGGATCAGTCCCGCTCTCGCCTTGGCGTACAGCCCCTTGCGGTCCCGCTGCTCGCACACGTCCAGCGGAGTCGCCACATGCACCAGCAGAAACCCTCCCGCCGGCTCCACCATGGCTCGCACCTCCCTGCGCACGCTGTCGTAAGGGGCGATGGGCGCGCACAAAGCGATCCCCCCGTTCTTGGTAATCTCCGAGGCTACGAAGCCGATCCGCCGGATGTTGATGTCCCGGTGTTCCCTGGAAAATCCAAGTTCCGAGGATAGATGCTTGCGCACCAGGTCCCCATCCAGGAGCGTGACCTGGCGGCCGCCCATTTCGAGAAGCTTGATCAGCAGGACATTGGCGACCGTGGACTTGCCGGAACCGGAGAGCCCGGTGAAGAAAATGGTGAACCCCTGTTTCTCGCGTGGTGGATGAGTGCGCCGCAGCTCCCGCACGACCTCGGGAAACGTAAACCACTCCGGAATCTCGCGCCCCTCCGCCAAGCGGCGGCGCAGGTCCGTGCCCGAGATGTTCAGCGGCCGCGCTCCCGAGGGAACCTCATCTTCGGGCACATACGCATCCTGTTCGCTGAGGTACACCATCCTCTTGACTGGCACCGTTCCCATGCCTAGTTCTGTTTCGTGTTGCTGCAACAACTCCTGGGCGGCATACGGGTCGTAAAAGGGCTTGGATCCGGAGTCGTCTCCCGGACCGGCGTGGTCGCAACCCACAATGAGATGGGTGCAGCCGTAGTTCTTGTGGATAATGGCATGCCACAAGGCCTCCCGCGGACCCCCCATCCGCATGGCGAGGGGCAGCAGGGCCAGCTTGGCCATGTGGGGCGGATAATGCGGCAGAAGCGATTGATAGCACCGCACTCGAGTGTAGTGATCGACGTCCCCTGCCTTCGTCATCCCCACTGCCGGGTGAATCAGAAGATTCGCTTCTGTCTGTTTGGCAGCATGCATCGTCAGTTTCTGATGGGCGCGGTGCATCGGGCTCCGGGTTTGGAATGCAATGATTCGCCTCCATCCGAGCCGCGAAAACTCCACGCGCAACTCGGCCGGAGTGAGACGCAGCGAACGAAAATCGTAGTGCGTGGGCAGCTCCACCCCCTCCACGCGCCCTCCTGCGTACCAGGGACGGGTTTTCTCAACCACGTACGCCACGCCGGGATGTTCCTCATTGGTACTGCCATACACTGCCTCGGCTTCGGCCGACCGATCCGGTTGCCACACCTCTTCGACGTGCAGCACCGCCAGCAGCACCCCCTCCGGGTCCCGCAGCGCCAGGGTAGCGCCCCCGCCGAGCTTTCTCGCCACGTCCTCCGGCACATCCAGTACGACGGGGATGGGCCAAATCATGTTGTCAGCCAGACGCATCCCGCCACAAACCGATTCATAGTCGGCGCGCCTCAGGAAGCCGCGTAAGGGAGAAAACGCCCCGTTCAGGAGCAGTTCGACATCGCAGAGCTGGCGCGGAGTCAGGTCCCAGGAAGGCCACTGGCGCGCCTCCGCCTGCAGCTCTGCGCGTCGCTCCGGCGTGGCCATCAGGTCCACTAACGTTCCCCCATGAGGAGGAATCAAGTGAGACTGCGCATGCATCACTGGCAAGAAGAATACTCCTTGGTTCTTGGTTTGGAAATCACAAAAGGATTGGCCGGAAACAATGTCGAGCCAGGACTCCAGGGTGCCATCTGTACTGCTTACGAAGCCAGATGCAGCACCTTAATCCGGTAGAGCAGAGACTTATAGCTGATATTCAGCAGCTTCGCCGCTTCCTTGCGGTTCCAATTGGTCTGATTCAGCGCCTGGAGGATCGCGTCCTTCTCGGCTTTTCTCTTGAGGCCGTTCACGCGCTCCGAGAAGGGAACGTCCGTGATGGTTTCATCCCCCTGTCCGCCGCCTGAGCTGCTCATGGAAGCCTTCATCGTTTTGCGGAAGCGGTTCTTGGCGCTGTTCTCCAGTTCCTCCGCCACCAGGTCCGTTCCGTCCAGTACGATGGCGCGGCGGACCACGTTCTCCAATTCCCGAATGTTCCCCGGCCAGTCGTACTGCCTCATGGCTTCCAGAAGCCGCGGCGGCAGCTCCATCCCCGGCCGCCCGTAGTGCGGCGCGTACTTCTCCCAGAAGTGCCCGGCGATGGCTTCCAGCTCATCCATGCGCTCCCGCAACGGCGGCACGTGGATATTCACGACGTTCAGCCGGTAGTACAAATCCTCCCGAAACGTGCCTTTTTTCATCTCCAAGTCGAGGTCCGCGTTGGTTGCGGCCAGGACCCGGGCGTCCACGTGCACCAGCGATTTCCCTCCCAGGCGGCTGAACTGGCTGTCCTGGAGAACCTGCAGCAGCTTGGCCTGCAGCGCCGGACTCATCTCCGAGATTTCGTCGAGGAAGACCGTTCCCGTGTCCGCCATCTCGAATTTGCCGGGCTTCGAGGTCACCGCTCCCGTGAACGCCCCGCGCTCGTATCCGAACATCTCGCTTTCCAGCAGATCGGAAGGAACCGCCGCGCAGTTGATCTTCAGGAACGGCTTCCCGCGCCGGTTCGACGTGTCATGGATCGTGCGGGCGACCACTTCTTTTCCGACGCCGCTTTGCCCGTGAATCAGAACCGGAACATCCGCGTGGGCGATCCTGCGGATGGTGTCCTGGATCTTCAGCATCTTGGGGTTCGACGCCACGAACGCCGGGCTGCCCCCCGTTGATTTCGGCGCGACGTGCACCGCATTGCCCGCCAGCAGGCGGCTCACATGCTCCGCCAGCTTTTCATTCTCGAACGGCTTGACCATGTAGTCGGAAGCCCCCACCTGCATCGCTTCCACGACCATGTCCGGCGACGTCAGGCAGCTCAGGACCAGCACCGGGCAGCGCTGCTGCGTGCTTTTCAGCTTCCGCAGCGTTTCCATTCCCCCCAATCCCGGCATCACCAGGTCCAGAATCAGCAGCGATGGCGGAGCCTTGCTCTCTTTCATGCGCTTCAGCACCTGCTCTCCGCTTTCGACCGACTCCACGTCATAGCCCTCCAGTTGCAGGGAAAGGCTCACCATGTGCCTCACGTCCGCATCGTCGTCCGCCACCAAGATCCTCGTGTCCATTTCTATTGCTCCCTCCGGAATCTATGCCATCGGAATCAGTACCGTAAATGCACTGCCTTGGCCGACCTGGCTTTCCGCCCAAATCTTTCCCTCGTGCGCTGCCACGATCTGCCGCACCACTGCCAGTCCGAGCCCCAATCCCCTCGACCCGTTTCCGTTCGGCGCCCGCGAATACTCTTCGAAAATTTCGCTCAGAAACTCTCCCGGAATCCCGACGCCCGTGTCTGCGACTACGATCTGGACGCTGTTTGCTTCCGAGGCCTGCGTCTCGTTGCGCCGTTCCCTCATCGCTCCGCGGATCATCTCGTGCACCGAGCGCCGCTCCCAAAAGTATGGTTCGCAGCGCACGCGGATGGTCCCTCCCGCCGGCGTGAACTTGATCGCGTTTTCCACCAGGTTCGTCACCACCTGGCCCATGCGGTCGCAATCTAACCGAAACAGCGGCATCTCCACGCCGCACGCCAGCTCCAGGAACACGCCTCTTTTCTCGGCCGCCTGCTTCAGGTCGTAGACGGACCGCGCCACGCACTTCCGGATGTCCCCCTGCTCCAGTTGCAGATTCTTCTCGCGCCCGTGCAGCGCGCTCAAATCGCCCAGCGCGTTCACCAGCCGCAGCATTCGCCGGCTCGATTCGAGCGATCGCGCCACCACATCGGCCTGCAGTCCCTCGAGCGGGCCCATCTTGCCGCCGTGCAGCAGCTCCAGATACCCCTGCACCGCCGCCAGCGGCGTGCGCAATTCATGCGACGTCATGGCCAGGAAGTTTGTCTTGTCCTGTACCATCGCCTGCATCTTCAGGTGCATCGAGAACAAATCCTTCGAGAGTTCCTGCTGCTCCTGGTCCTTGGCGCGCTGTTTCCTTCGTTCCTTCTCCAGCCGCGACAGCTTGCGGGCGAGCGCCATCCGCTCCTGCGAGCTTTGCCACACTAATTGGAACAGCTCGCGGTTGATCGGCTGCAGCAGGTACCGGTAGATGCCCGCCCCCCAGAACTCAATCGCCGAGTCCAGATTTTCTTTTTCCGTGAGCACGATCTTCAGGCCGTGCAGCGCGTTTTTCTTGATTGCTTTCGCCAACTCTTTGGAGCTGCGGACGCTCCAATCGAGCACAATCAGATCCCATGCGCCGGGTTCGATCGCAGGCCACGTCTCCCGCGCCTGCGATTGGAACTGGACCGGTGTTCGAGCGACATCGGCCGCGAACTTCCGCAGCGCGCTCTCCGCGGAAGGCTCCACTCCCAGCAGCAGCACGTGGGTCGAAGTGCTCTTCTGCGCTTGCAAACGATTCCTGGCTCTTTCTGGGGGGAAAAAGTGAAATCAGATACCGTTTTTTACTCTATCCGGGAACAAGGGTCGCCTCAATAGTACATTGGTCCCAATTTTGGGTCAGGATGCTAGTACCCAGTCCCAAAGTTCCTCCTAAAATCCCCACCCTTGTCCTTTTGGCGTTAGAAAAACCGACAATGTTCTTTTTGCGCGGTCATCCTGAGCCATTTTGAGCGGTCATCCCTTTTGAGCGGTCATCCTGAGGAGCTTGTCCTGAGCGAAGTCGAAGGGCCAGCGACGAGGGACCTGCTCTTCGCTCGTCATCCTGAGCGAGCGCAGCGGCGAGGGACC
>Ga0326597_10004698_pt1 | contig 19126 bp, 16 predicted proteins | sample RVTome_12_FD_203789 | JGI IMG/M metagenome (GOLD analysis project Ga0326597, IMG submission 203789) | Soil microbial communities from uranium-contaminated site in the Upper Colorado River Basin, Wyoming, United States - RVT100D185 | ecosystem: Environmental > Terrestrial > Soil > Contaminated >... | reverse complement strand
AACGGGTCCGGCGTTCTCCTCGGGGTTCTCGCTGCCTGCCAGTTCGGACCGGTGCTCGTACTCGGCGCCTGGTCTGGCACGCTCGCCGATCGCTACGACAAACGACGTCTTCTCCTCATCACTCAGGCGGGAGCCATGCTGCAATCGCTCGTGTTGGGGATCCTGGTCATGACCGGCAGGGCATCGGTGGGTCTGTTGTTGGTGATGGCGACAGTGCAGGGAATTCTCACCGCCTTCGACAACCCGTCCCGGCGAGCCTTCGTCGTGGAGATGGTGCCGCCTACGCACGTTGCCAACGCGGTCAGCCTCAACAGCACGGTGATGACCGGCTCCAGGGTTCTCGGACCCGCCTTGGCCGGGATCCTGGTCCTCGCGGTTGGCTATGCCTGGATCTTTTTGATCGATGCGATCAGCTACGTGGCGGTCTTGGCGGCGCTCCTGGCGATGCGGACTGAAGAGCTCCATCGCTCAACGCCAACGCCTCGCAGCCGTGGTCAGATTCGGCAGGGGCTCCGCTATGTCTTCTCGAATCGCGACCTCTTCGTCCCGCTGGTGATGATGGCGATCATTGGGACGCTGGCTTTTAACTTCTCGGTGACCACGCCACTCCTGGTCACGGGGCCCCTCGGTGGCAGCCGTCAGGCATACACCTGGGTCTTCTCGATCATGGCGCTGGCTTCTGTCATGGGCGCCCTGGCCACCGCCCGCCGTCAGACCGTCCCGACCCGGCATGTGATCGGATCGGTCGTTCTCTTCGGAGTCGGGATGTTGGGAATGGCGGCGGCACCCCGTCTCTGGCTCGTATACCCGGCTGCCTTCGCTGTCGGTGTGGGGAGCATCGGCTTCATGACCTCCTCGACTGCCCTCGTCCAGCTTTTGGCCGATCCGGCCTATCGCGGCCGGGTTCTGGCACTGCAATCGATGGTCTTTCTCGGAACCACGCCGATCGGTGGGCCATTCATCGGATGGGTGTCAGACTCTCTCGGCCCGAGGGTGGGGATACTCCTTGGTGCTGTCGCCTGTTTCGCGGCAGCCTTCTGGGGCCACATGATCTGGAAGCAGAGGTCGACCCGACAGCCTGCCTAACGTCGTGGGGTGGTTCGGGCCTTCACTGATGATGACCGCTGGCTCTTCTCCGAGGGTCTTCATGACCGCCTCTATGAAGTCCTCGGCTGCCATCTGGACGAAGGTGGAGCTACGTTCCGGGTGTGGGCACCAGCGGCAGCGTGGGTGTCGGTCGTCGGAGATTGGAACGAGTGGAACGAGAGCTCTCACCCGATGCACTCGATTGGGACCGGACTCTGGGAAGCCCGGATCGATGGGATAGGGCCCGGTGACCGTTACAAGTATCGGGTCGTCTCGCGGCACGATCGCCATCGCGCCGACAAGGCCGACCCAATCGGTTTTCACACCGAGGCGCCCCCGGCCACCGCCTCCCGCACCTGGTCACTCGGCTACGAGTGGAACGATCAAGATTGGCTGGCGGGTCGAGGTCACAGGACCAACCCGAGCGCACCGATCTCCGTTTACGAAGTCCACCTCGGTTCCTGGCGTCGCAACCCACCGGTCACGTATCGCGGCATCGCCGAACCGCTAGCCGACTACGCGGTCGAGAACGGATTCACCCACGTTGAGTTCCTGCCCCTCATGGAGCATCCTTTCTACGGCTCGTGGGGATATCAGTGCACCGGCTATTTCGCTCCTACGGCTCGTTATGGCACCCCACAGGATTTGATGGCCCTGATCGACCACTTTCATCAGAAAGGGGTGGGGGTCATTCTCGATTGGGTTCCCTCCCACTTTCCCTCAGATGAGCACGGCCTCGGATACTTCGACGGAACCCACCTCTACGAACACCCCGATCCCCGCCGCGGATATCACCCGGATTGGGACTCGTACATCTTCAACTACGACCGTAACGAAGTGCAGAGCTTTCTGCTCTCGTCCGCCCACTTCTGGCTCGATCTCTATCACGCCGACGCGCTCCGGGTCGACGCCGTCGCCTCGATGATCTACCTCGATTACTCGCGCAAGGAAGGCGAGTGGGTACCAAACCGCGACGGCGGCCGGGAGAATCTGGGTGCGGTCGAGTTTGTCCGCCGACTCAACCGGACCGTCCACAACCGCATTCCGGGGACCGCGGTCATTGCCGAGGAGTCCACCGCCTGGCCCCGTGTCACCGGTTCGGTCGAAGAGGGCGGGCTCGGGTTTGACTACAAGTGGGACATGGGTTGGATGAACGACACTCTTCGCTACGTCCGTCTCGATCCGCTGTTTCGGTCCCACCCCGCCAGCCATCAACACCTCACGTTTCGTGGCTTCTACGCCTACTCGGACCGCTACTTCCTATCTCTTTCCCACGATGAGGTCGTGCACGGGAAGCGGTCGCTTCTCGGCAAACAGCATGGGGAGGGGTGGCGCAAATTCGCCGGGCTGCGGGCGCTGTTCGGGTACATGTGGGCCACGCCCGGCAAGAAACTCCTGTTCATGGGCGGGGAGTTCGGTCAACCGGGGGAGTGGAACCACGACGACGAACTCACGTGGTCCGTCCTCGATGATCCCGCTCATCGGGGAGTGCTCGCATGGGTGCAAGCCCTCAACCACCTGATGGCCTCCGAGCCCGCCCTTCATCGAGAAGACCACGCCCCTTCGGGGTTTAGGTGGGTGGAGCCGGAGGACTATTCGCACGCCACCCTCGCCTTTCTGCGCCTGGCGGTGGGTCAACGACAGGTGCTGGTCCTCGTCAACTTCACCCCGGTCGATTGGAACGACTATCTCGTAGGAGTGCCGGAGCCTGGCCCCTGGGAGGTGCTGGCGACGAGCGACGACGTCCGATTTGGCGGTCTCGGTCTTGTCACCGATCACCGGCTCGAAACGGTCGCCCGACCCAACCAGGGCTTCGACCAATCTCTAGCCTTGACCTTGCCTCCACTGTCGGCAACATTCATAGCTCCTGTGAGAAGCGAGATGACGTGACAAATTCGGGTAGGGCCAACGTTCTCTCAATCGTTCTCGCCGGCGGGGAAGGCAAGCGGCTCATGCCGCTCACCCGCGATCGCGCCAAACCGGCGGTGCCTTTTGGCGGCCACTACCGCCTGATCGACTTCGCCCTCTCCAACCTTGTGAACGGCGGCCAGCGCAGGATCGTGGTTCTCACCCAATACAAGAGCCATTCGCTCAACGTTCACCTTTCACGCACCTGGAGGATGTCGACGCTCCTCGGCAACTACGTCACCTCGGTCCCCGCTCAGATGCGCCTCGGACAACGCTGGTTCCTGGGATCTGCCGACGCCCTCTATCAGAACCTCAACCTGGTGGAGGACGCCGATCCCGACTATATGTTCGTGTTCGGCGCCGACCACATCTATCGGATGGACCCCATGCAGATGCTCGAGCACCATCTCGAATCAGGGGCAGGGGTGACGGTGGCAGGGATACGGATTCCCATCGAGGAGGCCTACCAGTTCGGAGTTATCGAACGCGGGGCCAGCACTCGGATCGAGGCTTTCCGGGAGAAACGATCCGACCCGCGTCCGGTTCCGGAGGACCCGACCAAGGCCCTCGTCTCGATGGGCAACTACGTCTTCACCACCAAAGCCTTGTTGGATTACCTCGCCCTGGATGCCGGCGATGACGGATCCCGTCACGACATCGGCGGCAACCTCATCCCGCGCATGGTGGAGGCCGGTGAGGCCGAGGTCTACGACTTCATCCACAACGACGTCCCCGGGGTGACCGATCGGGAGCGCGGCTACTGGCGGGATGTGGGAACTCTCGATTCCTATTACGACGCCCATCTCGACCTGGTTTCGACAGAACCGGTCTTCAACCTCTACAACGACGACTGGCCCATCTTCACCGCCGGTGACACTGCTCCTCCCGCCAAGGTGGTGGCAGTCGAGAAGCACGGCGCCGGTCAGGTGGCCGATTCGATCCTCTCCAACGGTGTCATTCTCTCCGGCGCCTACGTCCGCAACTCGATTCTGTCGCCGGGCGTCCGTGTCGCGCCCGGGGCGGTCGTCGAGAACTCGATCCTCCTCCATGACGTCCGCATCGGTCCCGGCGCCGTGGTCCGCAAGACGATCATCGACAAGAACGTCAACATCCCGGCCGGCTTCAAAATCGGCGTCGACCACGACATGGATCGCGAAGAGTTCACGGTGTCCCCTGGCGGTATCGTCGCCGTCGCCAAGGGTCAGCTGATCGTTTAGGGGTCGATGCGGGCCACGACCAGCCCGAAGCCTCCGATTTCCAGGCCTCCCGACACACCCTCCAGGGTCCGAGCTGTATCTACGACCACCTTCCACGGTCTGTCGGCTAGTTCGGGAGGAAGGGTGATACTCCGCGGCTCGGGTCGGCCGTTGAGGGCGAGCAGAAACGACGAGTCCGGCGGAACGCACTTCGACCCGTCGAAATAGAAGGCCACCGTCATCTCGTCATTGGGTTCTATCTGCAACACCTCGGGTGGCTCGTCGGCTTTCCGGAACACAGGGTGGGTTTGTCGAAGCCCGGTCAGGGTCTGGGTAGCCGATACCCGGTCCCAATCGATCGCCTCCCAGTCGAGCCAGGAGACCTCGTTGTCCTGGGAGTAGGCGTTGTTGTTGCCGCCCTGTGAGCGCCCTAATTCATCGCCTCCCAGCAGCATCGGCACCCCCCGAGCCAGAAGGAGGCTGCCGAGGAGGCTCTCGGCCCTGGTCCGTCGCCTCGTCATGATCACCTGGTCGGTGCTAGGTCCCTCGATGCCCGAGTTCCACGATCGGTTGTGGCTTTCACCATCCCGGTTGTGCTCGTGGTTGGCAGCGTTGTGTTTGTGGTCGTAGGAAACGAGGTCCTCGAGAGTGAAGCCGTCATGGGCGGTGACGAAGTTGATCGATGCCGTGGCTCCCCGAAGGCCGAATACATCGTGACTACCCACCATCGGGGCAACCATCCCGCTTCCCTCGCCCCGCCAGAAATCTCGTACTTCGTCTCGAAACTTCCCGTTCCACTCGCGCCACCCGGGCGGGAACCGGCCCAGTTGGTATCCATGCGGACCTAGGTCCCAGGGTTCGGCGATCAACTTCAGATTGGAGAGGAGTGGATCGGCGGCCACGCTTTCGAAGAGGGGGGCATTGGCTGCAAAGGTTTCACCAAGGCGACCAAGCGACACCGCCAGGTCGAATCGAAATCCGTCGACGTTCATCTCCGTGGTCCAATATCTGAGCGAATCGAGACACAGTTGCAGGGCCCATGGCTGGGTCTGGTCGACGGTGTTGCCGGTTCCGGTCCAATCGACATAGCGACGGGGGTTGGCCGGATCGAGTCGATAGAAGTCAGCATTGTCCAGACCCCGATAGCAAAGGGTGGGGCCGAGATGGTTGCCTTCGGCGGTGTGGTTGTAGACGACGTCGAGGATCACTTCGATCCCGGCCGCGTGTAGGGCCTGGACCATCGCCTTGAACTCGCCGACGGGATCCGGGCCCGCCGAGTATCGAGAATGGGGAGCGAACCAACCCACCGTCGAGTACCCCCAATAGTTGGCGAGATCGTGGCGGGCCAGCCACGGCTCGGTTACCGAGTGGTGCACGGGCAGCAGCTCGATGGCAGTCACTCCCAATGCGAGCAGATGCTCGATAACCGGAGGAGTGGCGACACCCGCAAAAGTACCCCGCAGGTCCGGCGGCACCGCCGGATGACGCATGGTCAGCCCTCGCACATGTGCCTCATAGATGAGGGTGTTCACCCAGGGAGTTGCGGGCCGAGTGTCAATGGCTGCGGGGGCCACCGACTTGACGACAACGGAGCGAGGGACGAAAGGAGCGCTGTCCCTATCATCGAGCTCGTCCTCGTGTCGGGCCCGGTGGGTCATCAGGGCCGGATCAGGGTGGAGTTCGCCTGCGATCTGGCGCGCATATGGGTCGAGAAGCAGCTTGGCCGGGTTGGTGAAGATTCCGGCCTCGGGATCCCAGCGACCATGAACTCTGTATCCGTACCGAGTTCCGGGACCGGCGGCGATAACGACGCCTGAGAACATCCCGGAGTCAGTCTGCGGTAGATCCACCCGCGTTTGCTGGTCGTCTGCAAACAGGCAAAGCTCCACTCGTTCTGCGTGAGGTGCGCGCAGAGTGAAGTTGGTGCCGGAGTCGGTGACCGATGCACCGGGCAGGGTTGAGTCACCCGGGCGTACTGGAATCATGTGATGGTGGTCAGGACGCCGCTCAGGGCTGGCAGCTCCAGGCGGCCCACGAGGGCTTGCCACGACTCTGGTAGTAGCTCACCAGCCACCAGGCCGAGGCCACGTTGGGCTCGGGCTCAAAGGCGCTGGCGCCACTGAAACCGGCTTTGACCGAAGCGACCGCCCAGGTCCCCGGTATGAACTGGAAGAGTCCGGAAGCTCCCGAATAGGGGTTGTAGGCGTCGGGATTGCCCCGGCTTTCGCAATCGACCACAGCCAAAGCATCGTCGACCATGGCGGCCGGGAAGTACTGAGCGACGAGCGATCGCCACCGTTCCACCGTAGGAGGAAACGTTCGGGAACCGCCTCCCCCACTCGTAGTTGTCGTGACGTTGCCGTTGGATGGAGCCTTCGTGGTGGTTGTGGTCGAAGACTGTTGGCGTTTTTCCCGCTCGGCGGCCACCGCTCGGGCACGGGCAGCCTCGTCGAGCGCCTCCCGGTATGCGAAGTCGGCTGCCCGGGCCGAGCCGATGGCGACCGCAACTTCCTGGTCGGCGGCGATGAAGAGATCTTCGAGATGATCTGCCTGAGCATCCACCTCGAGTTGAAGGGCTTGCACCTGTGACAACTCGATCCTGTAGCGGTCCTCGAGGGAGCGCAGGTCACGTTCGGTGATGGCCAGGGTGTTGATCTGGCGGTTGTCCTCGCCAGACAGAAGCGCAAACGATCTTTGCGCCACCATTGCACTCTCCAGATTGGAGGTGCCAAAGACCACCGCGCTCGGGAGTGCCACTGCCTGCATGTATGCGGCCACCGCCCGTTCGCTGGCCACATCGTTGGCCATTTGGAGCTCGAACCCGGTGCGGACGATCCTTTCACCAAGACTCTCGAGGTCCGATGACACTTCAGCGAGTTGAAGCGATAGGTCCTGGTAGCGCTCCATCGCTTCGAGCAACTCGAGCTCGATCGCATCGCGATTGGCGACGGCGGCACTCACCAAACGGTCTGCGCTATCCCTAGCGTTGCGAGCCTCGTCGACTGATTGGGCTCGCGCTATCGGAACCAGTGCGATCACTAGCAAACCAGCGGTTGCGAAGGCGGCAGCACGACGGGCGCCCATGACTCTCTGTCAGGCTAACCAGGCCGGGACCCACATGAAAACGAAAACAGCCCTCTCATAAATTGGCTGAAAACGTGTCACAGGCAGCTGGATCGCCATTTTCGTAGCCGTTGGTGAACCATTGCTGCCTCTGTTCAGAGGTTCCGTGGGTGAAACTCTCTGGATCCACGCGGCCCTGGATCGTCTCCTGAATGCGATCGTCACCAACTGCCGCCGCCGCCTCCAGGGCTTCGCTGATCTCGCCCGGATCGATGGAGAGGTCCTCGCCGCTGGGAAGCTGGCCCACGAAAACGGTGGAGGCCCATACCCCGGCGAAGCAGTCGGCCTGCAGCTCCAGTTTCACCGAGAGCTCGTTGGCCTGGGCAGGGTTCGCCTGTTGTTGAGCGCGCACTTCATCGTCGATGCCGAGCAGGTTCTGGACGTGATGGCCTATCTCGTGTGAAAGCACGTAGGCCGGAGCGAGATCACCCGTGGCCCCGAACCTGGTCTGGAGATCGTTGAAGAACCCGAGGTCGAGGTAGATGTGCTCGTCGAGGGGGCAGTAGTGAGGACCCATCCGGCTGTCAGCACCGCCGCACCCGGACTCGACGAAGTCGTCAAAGAGGACGAGTTGGGCGTTGCGGTATTCCAACTGATTGGCGGCGAAGACTTCCGCCCACAGCGTCTGGTTGTCGTCGAGCACCACGGACATGAAGTCGACCATTTCGGCTTCCGGATCCGCGCCTTCCAGGGGACTCTGTCCGGGTACCGAGGAGGCCGGTGGTTGCAGCTGGTTGAGGATGTCCTCAAGGCCCCCACCACCGCCTCCCGTCAGAGCAACGATGATGGCGATGATGATGGCGATGCCGCCGCCACCGGCCCCTACCGCCAATCCTGTACGCCGGCCCGAGCTGCCGCGGCGGTCGATAAGGTCTTCCGACCGCTGGACCGGCTTTCGAAACTTGACCACGCAGGGACAGTTATACCCCCTCCTCTTCTCGCAAAACCATCGCGAAGGTGGGAACTACCTCCTCGGTCGGCAGGTTGAATAGGGCACAGAGAGAGGAGAACGATATGTGGCGATACGGCCACAAGTCTGAAATGGTCGAGGAACGCCGAGCCCTACAAGGCAGATCGACGGCTCTGGCTGTGCCCGAGCATCACTTCGTAAACGGAAACCGGATCGTCCCACCTTTCCCGGACGGACTCGACACGGTGGTGTTTGGCATGGGTTGCTTCTGGGGGGCGGAACGTATTTTCTGGCGGACGGAGGGTGTCTATTCGACCGCGGCCGGTTACGCGGGCGGCTACACCCCCAACCCCAGCTACGAAGAGACCTGCTCGGGTCAGACCGGGCACGCCGAGGTCGTTCTGGTGGTGTTCGATCCGAGCCTGGTCTCGTTCGACAACATCCTGCGAAAATTCTGGGAGGGTCACGATCCCACACAGGGGATGCGCCAGGGCAACGACGTCGGCACCCAGTACCGCTCTGCAATATATACGTCAGACGAAGCACAACTTCGGGCTGCCCTTGAGTCACGCGACCGTTATCAGGCGGAGTTGACTCGCAGTGGTTACGGGATGATCACCACCGAGATCAAACCGAGCAGAGCCTTCTACTACGCCGAGGACTACCACCAGCAGTACCTGGGGAAGAACCCCAACGGCTATTGCGGAATCGGCGGAACCGGGGTGAGCTGCCCTACCGGAGTTGGGACCGGCCAGTAAATGGTCGCCCCGCGTTGTGCCCCCCTCCCCCCTACGGGGTACTCCCCCCAACGTCGGCCCTGCGTGCCTCCTGGGGGGAGAAACGCGCGTTTTGTTTCTCCCCCCAGCGAGCGGAGCGAGCGTGAGCGAAGCGACGTTGGGGGGAGTACCGGCGTAGCCGGGAGGGGGTAACTCCAACAAAGCTCAGGCGGCGATGGACCAGCCCGCCAGAGCCGCGACCCTCTCCACCAGTTGCGCCGGTGAGATGTCCGATTCGAACTCTGCCGCTACGTCAGGGGTGATCCCGTCACCCCCGAAGTCAGTTCCCGCAGCCGTCACCCAGCGGGCGACGGTCAGCTTTAGGGCACCGCCGTTTGAAAGGTCGAAGCGCTGTTGGACCGTGTTCTTGCCAAAGGTGTTTTCGCCGATCACCACTGCCCGACCCGCCTCTTTGAGCGCACCCGATAGCACCTCGGAGGCGGATGCACTTCCGCGATTGACAATCACCGCGATATCGAGGGTGGGATCGGTGGCCAGACCGCCCCGACGAACCTCGTAGGTGTCCTCGCTATCGGGGGCCTCGGTCCTGACGACGACACCGCCATCCAGGAACTCGCTCGCTATCCCCACGGTGGCGTCAAGAGCACCGCCCGGGTTGTCTCTCAGATCCAGGACAAGTTGATCGATGCCGTCGTTGAGCAACGACTCCAGGGCACTGTGCACTTGAACATCGGACTGATCGGTGAAGAGGTTCAGTCGTAGGTAGCCGGTGTCACCAATGATGGCGGTCTCCACAACCGGGATTGTCAAGGAGGCCCGAACGATGACGATCTCCAAGGGCTGCCCGGCGCGCTCGATGGTCAGCGTGACCCGAGTTCCGGCGGGTCCGCGTACGGTCGCGGTGACCTCATCGATTGTCCAGCCTTGGATGTCCGCGCCGTCGACTCCCACCATGACATCCCCGCTGAGGAGACCGGCCCGTTGGGCAGGGCTGTCACTAAAAGTCGAAACCACGACAAGGCGACAGCTATCCGAGATGATTCCGCAAGGGGTGGATTCAGGATCCTCAGCCGTCAGATCCTCGGAGGCGACCAGGGCGCCGATGCCCTCGACCTCACCTGATTGGTCTTCTTCCATCAGCCGCAAGGCATCGGGGTCGAGATAAGCGCTGTTGGCATCGAGGGCGGACATCATGCCCATCAGCGTCGCCTCGTTGGAGTCGGCTTGGGAAGCCCGCTCGAGAGACATCGCCGTGCATACCAACTCGAACTCGTCGGCGGGGAGATGGCAGGTGAGCGACTCGTTCGCCGGGTTGGTATCGAGGTTCTCGACCGCCTCGGCGGCACTGGCTGCCAGCTCGGTAACAGGGATCGGATCTACATAGAAGTGTTCGATCAGGTCGAAAGCCTCACAGATGAGAGTCTGCTCGCCGGCCTCGGAGCATGTGATTCTCTCGACCTCGACTGGGTCGGCAGTTGGCGTGGGAGCCTCGGACGACGTCGGCGCCACCGCAGTGGTGGGCGCGGTTGTTTCAGGAGGAGGAAAGCTCGTATTCGGAGCTGGCGACCCCGCACATGCGGCCGCGAACAACCCACAGACAACTAAGAGGGGAATCCGACGCACGATCACCATTCAAGCGCAGCGAGAATCTTGCGTGTAGCCGTCAGCGGGTAGCGGCCAAAACCTCCTCGATCACTTGTTCGACGGTGAGATCAGCCGGTAGCACGAGCTCAACATCCGGTCGGACGCCCTGTCCGGCCACGGTCGCTCCCCCCGGTGTGATCCACTCCGAAACCGTCACCCGGAGGATGCCCCCGTTGTTCAGCTCGAACGAGTCCTGCACCACGTTCTTGCCGTACGTGGGTTGACCGACGATCAGGGCTCGGTTCCGTTCGGCAAGAACTGCCGTCAGGACTTCAGCCGAGGAGGCACTGTTCTCGTTGACGACGACTGTGATCGGGATCCGTGTGGCGATACCTCCCTCGACGGCGGGGAAGTCAAGGTTCTCGGTCGGTGATTGCGTCCTGTAGAGAAGGCCATCCGAGAAGAACTCGGAACCGATGATTGAAACCGAGAACAAATAACCCCCCGGGTTATCGCGCAGATCGAGAATCAGTCGGTCGGCACCCTGGTCGAGCAGAGTCTGGAGGCCAAAGTGGACGAAGAGATGGGTCTCGAAGCCGAATTCGGCGAGGCGCATGTAGCCGACATTTCCCACCATCCGGGAAACGACTGGCATGAAGTCTTGCACTTCATGGGTCAACTCGACCGAGAGTTCAGCCCCGTCGCGTTGAACCACCACCGCGGTCGTCTCTCCGGAAGCCTTCGAAAGTGTTCCCGCAACATCAAGAACCGTCAGGTCCGCCACGTCAGTGGTGTCGATTGAAACGATCTGGTCCCCGACCCTCAGACCCGAGGTGTCGCCGGGGCTGCCATCAATGACCACCTCGACGAGGAGGGGACATGCAGGCCCGATCTTCACGCAGGGAGACCCGGCCACCGTGCGGGCTCCGATAACGATTCCGGCACCGGCGATGACGCCGTTGTCGCCCAGGGCTCCCGCCAATTCCGGGGGGACATAGCGGGTGTAGGGATCGAGGGACTCCGTGAGCATTTGCACCACTGCTGCCTCGACCATCGGTTCGAGGGGCACGGGGTCGCTCCGCAGTCGTGACTCGATGGCATCGCACAGGATGGAGAAGTCAGCTGATGGCACCGCGCATGTCACCGTGGCCGGCAGATCGGGAGGGTCGGTAGAGGTGAAGATGCTTACACCGCCGGCAGCGCTGGCGGCCAGAGAAACGTGGGCGGGGGGCGAGAGGTGGTTCTCGTCAATGAGCTCAACCACTTCACAGAGAAGGGCGAAGGTGACGGGTGGAGCCGAACAGCCCGTCGGCGTCACTTCGAGCGGCCCGGCGGTCGTCGAGGTCGTGGGAGGGATCGTGATGATCGGCATGGAGGTCTGGAAGGTCCGCGAACCGCCACAGGCAGCGATCAACACCAGCACGGCTGCGGCGATCCTCTGTTTCACCCCTGAATTGTCGCCTGGTTGCCCCCGAAACTGGAGCCAGAACTAGCGTCCACCGGATCAAAGCGATTCTCAATTTCCGAAACCTGGAAGGCGACCTGCGGACGCTGGGCGTCGCAGACGGAGTCTTCATCGAGCCGGACTCGGTCGATGGCCCCGAACTAGATGTGAGCCGGTACTGGGCAATGGGCGGCCTGGCGGATTGCCATGCTCATCTGTGCGCCGACTCCCATGACGAGACCGACCAGCCTGGGGAACTCGATATGGCCCGGCAGCGTGCCTTCACCCAGCTCGAACATGGAGTGTTCTTGGTCGTCGACAAAGGCTGGCGGGACGAGACGGTGATCACTCTGATGAACGACCCTCCCGACCGACGTCCGGAGCTGGAAGCGGCTGGCCGAGTTATATCCGGAAGCCACGGCTACTTCCCCGGATTCGCGGTGGAAACGGACGAGGCGGGTTTGGTTGCGGCGGTTCAAGCAGCCAACAAATTGGGTGGTTGGGTGAAATTGGTCGGCGACTGGCCGCATAAGGGCCGCGGACCTGTAATCAACTTCGGGGAGGAGTCGCTGGCTGCTGCGGTGCACGTGGCCCATATCGCCGGGGCTCGCGTGGCGGTTCACACGATGGCTCCTGACACGCCGGGAATCGCAGTCCGGGCGGGGGTCGACTCGATCGAACACGGTTTGTACCTGACCGAAGCTGACCTGGAGGCGTTGGGCAGGCGGGGTGGCGCCTGGATCCCGACCATCGTGAATACCGAAGATGTGATGGCCTCTCTTACCCCCCGCTCCAGTGGGGTTCGCATTCTTGGAACCGGTCTGGAGAATGTCCGCCGTCTTCTGCCACCAGCGGCCGACATGGGTGTCCGTGTCCTGTGTGGCACAGACCTCGGTCTGGCCCACGGTCAGGTGGCGGTGGAGGCAGTCCGGTTGACCGAGTACGGGCTCCCGCCAGCGGCGGCAGTGGCGGCGGCGGGACCCAATGCCTACGCCTACCTCGGGAAGAGCTCCTTGAGTGCGGGTTCCGCGGCCGACATACTTCTCTTTGAAAGAAACCCGCTCGAAGATCCATGCTCTCTGTCCCATCCGGTGGCGGGGATGCGGGCCGGACAACTCGTGTTTGACCGAATTGGTGCAATGGGCCAATGACGCAGTGTTGCTTTACCCTTCAGTGATGACAGGGTTTGAATCCACTATCGGTCTTGAGATCCTCGACGCCAGTTCCAGCAAGGTCGTCGGTGAGATCAAACTCGAGGACCACCATCTGCAACCGTATGGCATTGTTCATGGCGGGGTCTTCAGTTCGATGATCGAGACCCTTGCTTCCTACGGAGCCGCCCTCTGGGCCCACGACCAGGGTTGGTTCGGGGCGGTCGGCCTCTCCAACACCACCGACTTCCTCCGCGCCACCCGAGAGGGAACCCTCCGCGCCGAAGCAACTCCGGTCCACCAGGGTCGCACTCAGCAAATCTGGCAAGTGGTCGTGACCCGATCGGGTGATGGGAAGGTGGCCGCCCTTGGCCAGGTACGGATGCACAACGTCGTCGCGGCGGGGGACGTCGCCTCGCCGGCGCCGGCGTGACAGCGCAACCACCCAAGCTCGTGCTTGCCTCGGGATCCCCGCGCCGACGCCAGCTCCTGGAGACACTCGGTCTCGCCTTTGAGGTGGTGGCACCGGATGTAGATGAGTTGCGCTTTCCCGACGAAGAGCCCCACGATTATGTGGAGCGGGTAGCGCGAGCCAAGGCAGCTGCGGTCGCCGCCCCCGGGATCCTGGCGGTCGGGGCAGACACCACGGTCGTGGTTGAGGGCATGATCCTCGGCAAGCCGGGTCATCCGGAGGAGGCCAAGAACATGCTGCGAAGGTTGTCAGGCAAGACCCATGAGGTCCTCACCGCGGTAGCACTCGCCTGGATGTCCGATAGCCTGGAGGTGTCGTCCGAGGTTTCCTCGTCACTGGTCAAGTTTCTCATCATGACCGAAGAAGAGATCGACGAATACGTACAAGGAGGCGAGCCGATGGACAAAGCCGGCGCCTACGCCCTGAACGGTGAAGCGGCCATTTATATCGAATCGATTCAGGGCAGCCCTACCAGTGTGATCGGCCTCCCCCTCCACACACTGGCGAGGCTCTTTCGCCGGGCCGGGTTCGACCTTCTCTCGTTCCGATGAAACGATTCGCCCCAACTCTCCTCGCTCTTGCAGTCGCCTGTGGAGGCAACGGGGCCACGACCACCACCACGGGCGACACCTCCACCACTGCGACGACAGGCTCTACCACCACCTCGGCTACCACGTCTACCACCACTGCCACCACGTCTACCACCGCAGCGCCCGACTCCGGAGTCCCGGTGGTGGCCAGCCGTTTCGGGGTCATGGGTTGGTGGGATGGCGACTCCTGGGTTCCTGGTGACGGCAGTGTCGAGATCCCGCTCGTTGGTGGAGAACAATTCCAGGTGGTGTTGCTCGATTTGCCGATTAGTACCGTCACCGGCTCCCCGTTAGGGATCTGCGAACCGATCGGGACCCCGCTCGTCGACTTTGATCCGCCGATCTCCCAAGATCCCCAGGAACCAGGGGGGATTGCGATCATCGCCGATTGGGACCTTCGTCCTCACGGCGTCACTCTGCTGGCGGCCGTTCCCGAAGAACACGTCGATGCCGTCGCCCAGTTCCTCAGCAACCGCGGGATCGATGATGCCGATCCCAACATCGAGCAGGTGGTCGTCACCGACATCGAAGGAGATGGTGTTGGCGAAGTGCTGATCGTCGTGAACCGGCTCCCGCCCGACCTCTTTGGCCGTCCTGGCGACTACAGCGCAGTACTCCTCCGCAAGCAGATTGAAGGTGAGTGGCAGACAGCAGTACTCGAGTTCGACGAACCGGAGGACGAAAGCCCCTACATCCTCAAGCATGTGGTGGCGGCGATGGTGGATCTCAACAACGATGCTCGTATGGAGATAGTCATCGACGCTTTCTATTACGAGGGAGCAGGGACCGTGGCGTACGAATACGTCAACGATGACCTGGGACCCCAGGAGGCAATCGGCGGCGGCTGCGGGGCTTGATGTTGCTGGTAGAGGTGGTCGCCGTGTCGGCCGGCGTCAGTTCGACCTCGTCGCGTAAATCGAAGATCACCCAGCTGGCCGGGTTGCTCAAACGCCTGGAACACCACGAGATTCCGATTGCCGTCGGCTTTCTATCCGGCGAGGCACGGCAAGGCCGCATTGGAGTGGGCTACGCCTCTGCCTTTGGGATAGAAGTGGCCCCGGCGGTCGATCCCTCGCTGACCATCGGCGAAGTCGACGACACGCTCACCGCCATTCCCTCTGTCACCGGTTCGGGTTCCCAAGGGCGCCGCGCCGGGATGCTAGAAGGCGTGTTCGCCCGAGCCACCGGCCCCGAACAGGAGTTCCTCCGCAGGCTTCTCACCGGTGAACTCCGTCAGGGAGCGCTAGAGGGCATCATGGTGGAGGCGGTGGCGGCGGCCTTTGCCGTGGCTCCGGCCGCTCTCCGCCGGGCCCTGATGTTGCAAGCCAGTCTGGGAGCGGTGGCAGAGGTCGCGGCCCAAACCGGCGAGGCCGGCCTGGCCGAGATCGGACTCCGGGTGTTGTCCCCTCTCAAGCCGATGCTGGCGTCACCGGCTGGATCCATTGCAGAGGCGGTCGTCGGTCCGGTCTCGGTGGAGTGGAAGCTCGATGGCGCTCGTATCCAGGTGCATCGCAAAGGCGCGGAGGTGAGGGTTTTCACCCGCAATCTCAACGACATCACCGAACGGCTGCCCGAGGTCGTAAGCGTGGTCCTCGCCCTAGATGTGGACACCCTCGTGTTGGACGGGGAGGCGATGGCGCTGCGTCCCGATGGCACTCCCCAGCCATTTCAAGAGACCATGAGCCGCTTTGGAACTGAGGAGAGAGCCTTCGCCGAGGTTCCACTCTTCCCATTCTTCTTTGATGTCCTCCACGTGGCCGGCGAGGACCTCATCGACCATCCCTTGCACGAGCGCCTGACTCGTCTCGACGGCATCGTTCCCCTAGAACGCCTCATTCCCAGGCTGTCCACTGCCGACCCGATCGAAGCTGGTCGATTCCTCGACGGGGCGATGGAGGCACGTCAGGAAGGCGTGATGGTGAAGGATCGCGACTCGTTCTATGAGGCCGGTCGCCGGGGCAAATCCTGGCGCAAGGTGAAACCGGTTCACACCTACGACCTGGTAGTTCTCGGTGTCGAGTGGGGTCACGGACGTCGCGAGGGATTCCTATCCAACATCCACATGGGGGCGCGGGATCCGCAAACCGGCGAGTTTGTGATGGTCGGGAAAACCTTCAAAGGGATGACCGACGACATGCTGGCCTGGCAGACGGCACGGTTTCTCGATCTTGAGGTCAGCCGCGACAAGTGGGCGGTCTATGTGCGTCCCGAGCAGGTCGTAGAAGTGGCGATCGACGGGGTTCAGGCCAGCTCGCGTTACCCGGGTGGAGTTGCGCTGCGATTCGCCCGTGTCAAGAGATACCGCGACGACAAGGACCCTGAGGAGGCCGACACCATCGATACGCTCCGCGCTCTCCTCTCATGAAAATCGGCGTGCAGTTCCCCGAAATCGAATACGAGGCATCCTGGGCCCAACTGCGCGATTTGGCCCACGTCGTCGAAGAGGTCGGCCTCGACTCCATCTGGCTCGGTGACCACCTTCTCTACGACCTTGCCGATGGTCGGCAGGGACCGTGGGAGTGCTGGTCGATGCTGGCCGCATTGGCTGCCGTCACCGAGCGGGTTCAACTCGGCCCGTTCGTTGCGGCTCTGCCATTCCACAATCCAGCCATCCTCGCCAAAAAGGCAGCGACAGTGGATGAGATCAGCGGGGGCCGCCTGGTCTTTGGCGTTGGAGCGGGATGGAATCGGTTCGAGTTCGAGGCGTTCGGGCTGCCCTATCAGCGACGAGTCGATCGCTTTGCCGAGGCATTCACGATCATTCGCACGTTGCTGAGCGAAGGATCGATCGACTTCGCCGGCGAGTTCTACACCTTGCGCGAATGCGAGTTGTCGCCCCGACCCACCCGACCCGGGGGACCTCCCTTGATGGTCGGATCGATTGGAGCACGGATGCTCTCCATCACCCAGCCCCATGTGCAGTCATGGAACGGCTGGTACGATGACTTTGACAACGATGTGGATCAGCTGACACCTCTCTTGGCGATGATCGATGACGCCAGCGTGGAAGCCGGTCGGACACCAAGCGAGATCGAGAAGACCGTGGCGGTTTACATCGGGTTGCCGGATGCTCCCGGCCGCCGGACCGGTGGCGAGGCATGGACCGGGTCGGTCGAGGAGATCGCCAACCGACTGGACGAGGTCGAGGACGCCGGGATTCGCCATGTTCAGGCTGTCCTGGATCCAATTGTTCCGTCGACCGTCGAAAGGCTGGGGGAGATCGCCGCCCGCCACAAGAGCCATCGGTAACATTCCAGTAACGAAAGGAGAAAGATCTTGCGCACGTTTGCTTTATGGCTTCACATCCTCGGAGGCGGAATCTGGTTGGGAGCTAACGTGATGCAAGCCGTTGTGAGCCGTGGCCTGATCGGCGAAGACACCACTGTCGCCAAGCGTTGGATGCAGACGGTGCAGAAGGCCAGCAGTCCGGTCTACGGGATCGCCTCGGCTCTAATTCTCGCCACCGGCCTCTACCTGGTCCTCGGGTCCGACGGCGCTTACAGCTTCGGCGACGCTTTCGTCGGCATCGGTATCGCAGTCCTCATCATCGGTGGTGCCCTTGCTGGACTGGTCTTCAGCCGTCAGACCAAGACGGCGATCGCCGCTTACGAGAGCGGTAATGCCGCCGCGGCAGCTCCCGCCCACCGCACCATCGCAATGTGGGGCACGATCGACACCGTGCTGGTGGCGCTGGCCGTGCTCGCCATGGTCGCCAAGTGGTGACCTGACCGTTCTTGTGACGGTTCACCCGTATATAACGGGTAAACCGTCACAAGAACGATGAGACGACCTATTCGCGTCTCATTCGCGCAAGGACACCGGCGGCGTTTCGGCCGCCCGACGTAAACCGGAGGCGAGCAGGAAGAATCCCAATGTGAGCAAGGAGATGGCGAGACCACCCGCAATGATGATGTTCCACTGGAGGCCGCCTGCGAAAGTCTGGGTGGTCAGACCCCAATAGATCAGGGTTCCCCAGTCGCTCTTGGCGGCCGTATAGGCGAGCCAGGCGAGGAACCCCTGGGTGACGATGGCGCCCCCGGCACCCAATACTGCATAGACCCCGGCGAGAGGCAACAGCGCCGGGACCATGTGGCGGAAGATGATCTGACGCCGGGATGCCCCGGCGACCCGGGCGGCGTCGATGTACTCGGACTTCATCAACGGCAAGGCCTGACTGCGGAGTACGACTGCCCCGCTCGACGCCCCGGTGAGGACGCCGAAGGCAAGGCCGAACACCAGCGGGGTCAGACGATCGGCCCGGGGGTCGGCCCCCAGGATCAACATCACGGCAGGAATGGGGATGAAGAGGGCACCGTCGGAGACAACGTTGAGCACCCGTCCCACCCTCCGATAGGAGGCAACCACCGAGGCCATCGCCAGGGCGACCAGGGCGGCCGACAGTGCCGCGGCGAAGGCCGCAATCAGCGATGGGGGAGTTCCGGCCAACAGCATGCTGAGGGCGTCTTTGCCGAAGGCGTCCGTGCCGAGCGGGTGACGCAGGCTCATCGGGGCCGGGTGCAAAACCTCGAGGTCGAAGCCGGCCCGGGGGTCGTAGATGTGAAATGGCCAAATCGTTGCGAAGAGGATGGGGTGGGCGATGGCTCCTACGACGAACAGCATGATGAGACCCAGGCCCAACCGGGACGCAGGTTGGGCCATGACCGCTCCGAGCCATCCGTGCAGCCATCCCCGGCGTCCGGCCGATCTAGCCAACCCCCGCCTCCGCTTCCACCCGCGGGTCGAGAGCGACGTGGACCACATCGACGATCAGGCGGACTATCAAAGCCAGCAGGCCAATTGCGATGAGGGCGCCGACCGACACCGGCGTGTCTCTTGTTTGGAAGCCCTGATAGAAGATCACCGAACTCAGCCCGATGAAGTCGAAGGATCGGATCCCGAGTGGGTTGAAGACCCCGATGCCCCCG
>Ga0326597_10004697_pt1 | contig 19129 bp, 14 predicted proteins | sample RVTome_12_FD_203789 | JGI IMG/M metagenome (GOLD analysis project Ga0326597, IMG submission 203789) | Soil microbial communities from uranium-contaminated site in the Upper Colorado River Basin, Wyoming, United States - RVT100D185 | ecosystem: Environmental > Terrestrial > Soil > Contaminated >... | reverse complement strand
GGGGAATATCCAGGGGCGAATTTACGGTTGGAATTACTCCTGTTTCAAATGAAATCCCTAAGAATTACAGCTTAAACCAAAACTATCCTAATCCGTTTAATCCAAATACCAGGTTTAAGTTTAGTATTCCAAAAGATGGGTTTGTTAAGTTTTTAGTATATGACGAATTGGGCAGGGAGATAAAGACTTTGTTAAATGATAATTTAAAAGCAGGGGTTTATGAAATTAATTTTGAAGCCAGAATCTTAACAAGCGGGGTGTATTTTTATAAAATTATAACGAGTGACTTTATTGAAACAAAGAAAATGATTCTTGTAAAATGAGCACATTCCAATTTTGAAGTTTAAAGGCATCTCAATTGAGATGCCTTTTTTATTTGTATAATATTTATCTTTGTAAATGGATAAAAAAGAAATTAATACTAGAACCCTAAGTGGCTGGTTGATTCCAATTCAGATTTTCATAATACTAAATGCAATAAGCTGGGTTAGAAATCTGCAGATTTTTTACGGTTTACTAGGCGAAAAGGAAGTTTTGATTAAGTCTCAAAAAATAACAAACCCTGAAACATATTCGACTTTTATTTATTATGAGCTTGCTGTTAGCTTAATATTTACTTTTCTTTCTTTCGTTTTGTTTTATTATTTTTTCAAACGAAACAGAAACTTTCCTTTAATGATGACGATATTTCTAATTGTAGAAGTAATCGCTGAATCATTGTCGTTTATATTATTTGGCTCACTTAGCGGTAATCAGGAATTGATTATTCAAAAGCTTGCATTCAGCTTAGTCGTTGCAATAATCATTATTGTTTATCTGAAAGTATCTCAAAGGGTAAAGCTGACATTTATACACTAATATTTTTAAAAAACCTCCAAAAATTCATTCCTTTATACTTATAACACCTGTAAGTATATTTGCTGGATATGAAAATTTCTTTGAACTGGTTAAGGCAGTATGTAGATATAAATATTTCTGTTGGCGAGCTTGTCAAAGGCTTGACAAATCTTGGAATTGAGGTCGAGGGGGTTGAAAATCAGGCTGAAAAACTTAATAATTTTGTCTTAGGCAAAGTTATTGAAAGAAAAAAACACCGAAATGCAGATAAATTAAGTGTTTGTAAGGTCGATGTAGGTTCAGTGGAGCTTTTAAATATTGTGTGTGGTGCACCAAATGTCGATTCCGGACAAACGGTTTGCGTTGCGCTGGTGGGTGCTGTAATACCAAACGGTGACTTTGAAATTAAAAAAGCAAAAATAAGAGGAGAAGCCTCTGAAGGTATGATTTGCTCTGCGAAGGAGCTGAATTTAGGTGATGACCACACTGGAATAATGGTTTTGAATACAGAGCTTCCCATTGGAACTCCGTTTGCTGAATACCTTAAACATAATGATACTATTTTGGAAATAGCAATAACTCCAAACAGAGGTGATTTGCTTTCTCATTTAGGTATTGCAAGGGAAGTTGGTTTTTTAGTGAATCAGGATATAAGAGAGCCTCAGGTTAAAGTTAAGAATAATTCCAATGAGATTGATAAATTTATAAAAGTTGAAATAGAGAACCCTGATGGATGTTACAGATATTGCGGAATGATGGTAAAGAATGTAACCGTTAAAGAATCTCCCGATTGGGTTAAAAATTATCTGCAGTCGGCGGGACTTCGCCCAATCAATAACATCGTTGACGCAACAAATTACGTAATGATGGAGTGCGGTCAGCCTTTGCATGCTTTTGATTATGATAAAATCTCGGGCAGGAAAATAATTGTTAAAAATGCAAATGGAACTAAGAAGTTTGTTACACTTGATGGGAAGGAGAGGAAATTAAGAGAAGATATACTGATGATTTGTGATGCGGAAAAACCCTTGGCTTTGGCTGGAATAATGGGAGGTGGGAATTCGGAAATAAGTGATTCGACAAAAGATGTATTTATAGAGAGCGCTTATTTCAACCCTGTTTTAACCAGAAAATCTGCAAAATATATTTGTTTGCAAACGGATTCTTCATACAGGTTTGAACGAGGTGTTGATATAGAACGAACCGAATTGGCTTGCAAACGCGCTGCTCAATTGATGGCCGAAAACGGAGGGGGAGAAATTATCGGCGGATTTATTGATGTTTATCCCACTAAACTGCAGAAATTAGATATAGGTTTAAGAATATCACAATTAAATAAAATAACGGGAATTGAGTTTAAGAAAGAAAAAGCAAAGGAACTGCTGGAAAAGATTTCTATCAGCTTTTTGAAGGAAGCAGAGGGCAAATTAATTTTTGAAATCCCTCAATCAAGGAGAGAGGACCTTCAAAGAGAAGCCGATTTAATCGAAGAAGTTATAAGACTTTACGGATTTGAGAAAATTGCTGATTCTGAATCCGATAAAATATTTTTTGATACTAAGGATTATTATAATAAAGAGTTTGATTTTACAAATAAGGTCAGGGAACACTTTGTAGGTAGGGGATTTAAGGAAATAATTACGGATTCCCTTGTTGAAGAAAAAATCACTGGAACTTTTACAGATAGGTATATTTCTCTTCTAAACCCCTCGAGTGATGAAATGACAATTTTGAGAACGAATTTGTATATAGGCTTATTTAATGTGATAAAATCCAATATAGAACACATGAATAACTCACTAAAGTTATTTGAAATTGGAAATACTTTTAGATATGGCGAAAAAGGAGAAATCATTGAAAACAAATCACTATTATTTACCTTGGCTGGTGAATTTGATGTAGAATCTTTAGATATTAAGCCAAGATATTTTGATTTATTGGATATAAAAGCGGAAGTTAAAGCGTTGCTTGAAAAATTAAATGTTGCAAATTACAACATAAATTATTATAATTATAGCGGGAATTTTGATTTTCAAGTAGATTACGAAGTAAATGGCGTTTTGGTAGCAAAAATCATAAAATTTAATGATAAGTTTCTTAAAAGTTTAAATATTGAAAAACCGGTTATAGTATGCGAGATACCCTGTTTGGTTTAAGCCAAAATAAAATAACTTTTAAGGAGTATTCCAATTTTCCGCCGGTTTTAAGAGATTTGTCTATCCTTGTTGACTCAAATGTTAAAGAAGGCGATGTTGAGAAGGTTATAGAGTCAACTCCAACAGATAATCTTTTAAGGAAGTTAAAGCTGTACGATGTGTATAAGCCTTCAAATAATGTGAAAAGCTATACTTATACCCTGGAATTCAGGGCTGACGAAAGAACATTGACTAACGAAGAGGTGAATAAAATTCAGGATAAAATTATAGAGAATTTATCTAAGAAACTTCATGCCGAACTAAGAAAATAAATGGATAACGCAATATTGAAGGTTAACGATTTTGGACTGAAAAATGAAATAGAGAAAATGTTCTCTAAAATAAAAGTATTGGTTGGCAAGCTAAACAACATAAAAGACGAAAACAAATTACTGAAGGAAAAACTTAAAGAGCTGGAGAAATCTGTTTCAGAGTTTAAAATAGAAATTTCCAATAAAAGTTCTGAGCTTTTAAATAAGGATAGGGAAATTACAGATTTTAAAAATAAACTTTTGGATGAAAGAAAAAATAAAATCTCTGCAGATGATAAGTCTCAATTAAAATCAAGAATTCGTGAGCTGATGGTTAGGCTTGATGCCCATCTCGAACAAAAGGCGAATAATAATTTTTAGCCCCTAAATTCAGGGGGATAGAGATTATTATTTTCATTGGTCGGATTTAAAGCGGATTAAAAACTAAAATTAAAAAAGTAAGTAAAGTTAATGGAGCAGAAGGATATCAGAATAAAAATATTTAATAATCATTACACTTTAAAAGGTGATGATGTTGAACTATTGGAAAAAAGCGCTCAATATGTAGATACTCTAATGCATAAAGTTCAAAATGATATTCCTAATCAGTCCGATTTTACAGTTGCTATTGTTTCAGCTTTAAATATAGCTGAGAATTATTACAGGGAAAAGAATAATAATTTTGTACTCGATCAGAATTATAAATCTTTAATTAACGGCTTAAATGCTCAGGTTAAAGAAATAAACGAATACATAGATAGCAATACGTAGAATTTAATTTGTTCTTTAAATATAAAAGCTAAAGTTTACCGCACCGACCGACTATAGCCAAAAATTAAATAGAACCAACACTATTTAATTGGGGGGAAGCTCGTTAAATAGTGTCGATTACAGGCCTCATCCGCAAACACGTGTTGCGGAATCATCCCGCTGAAAAGCGGGATGGTCAGTGGACGTTAAAAGACATTTCGGCACCCACCCACAGTTTTTGAATTAGGGTTCTATAACTCTTTCGCTATGGTCTTAAGTCGAGTGCGGTTTTTTATTTAATAAAATGTGTATTTAAATTATATGCTAAAATTACGGAGAAATATAATATGTTACAAGAAATATATGTTTTAATCCCTTTAATTGTTATTCTTTGCGCGGCTACTTTTTATCTGGGCTGGTTTATGCAAAATAAGGTGACAAAAAGCAAAATTATGAGCGCTGATGAACAGGCTAAGAGAATTATAGCAGAAGCGGAGAAAGCATCTTTAAATCTCAAAAAAGAAAAGCTGCTCGAAGTAAGGGATGAATGGTATAAAAAGAAGCAGGAATTTGATAACGATTACCAGACAAAGAAAAACAAACTCAAGTCATTTGAAAAACAGCTTCAGGATAAGGAAGAGCTGCTTAGTAAAAGAATGGATGAATATGTAAAAAAAGAAAAAAATGCTCAAAAACTTGAATCTGACCTTAATAACAAAGTTACTTCTTTAGAAGAAAAGGAAAAAAAACTTGAGTCATTGATTCAGGAACATAACGACAAGCTAGAAAATATTTCCGGCTTAACTGCAGATGAGGCGAAGAATATTTTGATGAATAATCTCATCCAGGAAACAAAAATGCAAACTGCAGGCAAATTAAAGGAAATAAGAGATGAAATGAAGCTGGAAGCTAAAAAACTGGCAAGGAATCTAATCGTTCAGGCTATACAAAGAAGTGCTGCAGACCATTCGGTCGAAACAACTGTAAGCGTTTTAAATATTCAAAGTGACGAGTTAAAGGGAAGAATTATTGGCAAGGAAGGAAGGAATGTCCGAGCGTTTGAGGCGGCGACAGGAGTTGATATAATTGTTGACGATACTCCGGAAGCTGTAACAATTTCCGCTTTCGACCCGTTCAGGCGTGAGGTTGCTAAAATTGCCATGGAAAGATTAATTGCCGACGGCAGAATTCACCCGACAAGAATTGAAGAGGTTGTTGACAAAGTTAAAAAAGAACTTGAAGAAGAGATAATCAGAGTGGGTGAGAATTCAATTATTGAATGCGGTTTGCATGGTGTCCACCCTGAGCTTGTTAGGTTCGTTGGCAGAATGAAGTACAGAACAAGCTATGGCCAAAATTTATTGCAGCACAGTATTGAGGTTGCTCATCTTTGCGGAATCATGGCAGTTGAGTTGGGGCTAGACCCAGTAATGGCTAAGAGAGCCGGTTTGCTTCACGATATCGGCAAAGTTGTGGATAGGGAAGTTGAGGGACCACACGCAATCCTTGGGTATGACCTTGCTAAAAAATACAAGGAACATCCTGTAGTTTGCAATGCAATCGGAGCTCATCATGAGGATATGGAAATGGAAACCCCTATTGCCGTTATTGTTCAGGCATGTGATGCGATTAGCGGAGCAAGACCAGGTGCGAGGCGTGAGTCGGTCGAGGGTTATGTAAAACGCCTTCAGAAGCTTGAAGAGGTCGCAAAATCATTTGAAGGTGTTGGCAGAACTTATGCAATTCAAGCTGGAAGGGAAGTTAGAGTTATTGTTGAGCACGATAAAGTAAGCGATGCACTTGCTGACCAGCTTTCAGTCGATATCGCTACTAAAATTCAGGAAGAAATGGAATATCCCGGGCAGATTAAAGTTACTGTCATAAGGGAAAGACGTTCTGTAGCTTATGCAAAATAAGAAGCTGCTGGTTGGAATTACCGGCGGAGTCGGCTCAGGTAAAACTTTAGCCTGCAGATTTTTTGAAAAACTAGGCTACAGGGTAATTTACGCTGATAAAATAGTTAAGCGTCTTTATAAAACTAACTCAAGCTTAAAGAATAAGCTTGTGAGAAAGTTTGGCAAAACCTTACTGAACGAAAAGGGAAAAATCTCACAGATAAAGACAAGAAAAGTAATTTTTTCAAACAAGTCAAACATTAAAAGGGTGAATAAAATTGTTCACCCTTTTGCTATAAGAGAGATTGACAGACTAATTAAGAATATTAAAGACAAAATTATTTTGATAGAAACTGCCATTTTGTTTGAATCCGGCTACTACAAAAAATTAGATTATAATGTTTTGATTTATTCTAATAAGAAAAACAGGGTTTTAAGAGTTAGGAAAAGAGATAAAGTTTCAGCTGCGGAAGTCGAGAAATTAATGAGTTTCCAAATGACTGAGAGAGAAAAGCTTAAAAGGGCAGATTTTGTTCTTAAAAATAATTACAGAATTAAGGATTTAGAAAAAAGTATTGGAGCTTTTAATGAAATTTTAATTCACCTAATGTGAAGAATCTGTTAGAAAAATATTCGTTTTATGAGGAGAAAGATTTCTTTCGTACATACAATCGCCTGCCAATTGTTATTGAAAGAGGAGAGGGTTGTTATTTATACACTGATAATGGCGATAAAATACTTGATATGTTTGGCGGTCTGGCAGTCAACGTATTGGGATATAACCATCCCAAAATTAATGGAGCCATCGAAAATCAAATAAAAAAGTATATTCACATTTCTAACTTTTTCCTTCAGGAAAAACAAATTGAACTTGCCGGTAAAATTTTAGGAATGACCGGTTACAAAAAGATTTTCTTTTCAAACTCCGGTACCGAAGCTGTTGAAGGTGCGATTAAACTTACGAGGAAATTCTTTGTCGGAACAAATAAAAAACATTTAATCTCTTTTTCAGGTTCTTTTCATGGGAGAACCCTTGGTGCCTTATCTCTGACTGCCGGAAAAGAATATCGTAATCAGTTTGCTCCCTTATTGCCTAATGTAAAGCATTTAACCTTCAATTCGGTTGACGAACTGAAAAAAAATGTAAATGAATATACCGCTGCAATTTTTATTGAATGTATTCAGGGTGAAGGAGGTGTGAATCTGGTTGAGCAAGAGTTTATCGATAAGATAAATGAGCTAAAAGCTGAATATGGTTTTATAACCGTTGCAGATGAAATCCAATCCGGTGTTGGAAGAACCGGAAAGCTCCATGGATTTGAACATTTTGGTTTGGATGCCGATGTTGTGATACTCGCTAAAGGAATTGGCGGCGGTTTACCGCTTGGGGCAATTGTTGGAAATGAGAGGGTTGAAAACGTTTTTGCTTACGGGGAGCATGGGTCCACCTTTGGCGGCAATCCTGTTGCTGCAGCATGCGGGCTAATCATTTTTGACGAGCTTGAAAAGGGCTTGATGAACAGAGTTAATGTAATCGGTAAATATTTATTCGATAAATTGATTTTATTAAAGCAAAAATACCAGAGTAAGATTAAGGAAATAAGAGGAAAAGGTTTAATGATTGGTGTAGAACTTCAATCTAAAGGGTATCCTGTCATGCAAAAACTTTTATCCAATGGTATTCTTGTCAACTGTACAAATGTGAATGTTATAAGACTTTTGCCTCCTTTTATAATTTCTAAGGTAGACATTGACTATTTCTCAGATAATTTTAATAAGGTCCTTTCGGAATTATAACAATAATTTTTGAATCTTTTCCAGAACATTTTTAGAGGGTTTTTCCCCAAGCTCTTCTTCATAAATTTTTAACATTTCGGCAAAAGATTCTTTTGCTTTGCTTATATTTCCTGTTTCAGCGTAAGATTCAATAATTAATAGATAAGCTTTTTCATTAAGTTTATCATGGTTTAATAGCTTCTCTGCGTATGGAATTATCCTAGAGTATTCTCTTGAATTATATAAATTTGTCAATAAGATTTCAGATAATTTTATAAATTTATTTGTATACTCTCCCCTTAAATCTTCGCACCAGCTTTCGTAGAACCCCTCCATCAGCTCGCCTTTGTACAACTCAATTGCTTTAACTGAGTACTTTATTTTATTGATTTCATTTGTTTCCGAAGACATTACTAAATTATACAAATTATTAAATTCACTTGAATCTACAAAATAATTATAATCCGGATTAAGTTTTAATATTTTATTTTCATAAAGTATAAATTGTGGAGAATTTTCATTCCCTTTTATGACGTTTCTAATTGATGAAATTGCCTGGTGAAATATATTGTCAGAGCGGTCTTCAGGTGTGTCCTGAAAGAATAAATCTATGATTTTGTCTTTTGTGATATTAAAATCTTTATTTAAGAGAATATATGCCAATATCAGTTTGCCTTTTTTTCTTGTCCATTTGCTTTCAGGGATAACTTTGCCCCTAACTTTAAATTCTAATCGTCCCATTGAACTGAGTTCAATATCATATAGCTTATTTTCAGTTAAAAGTTTATTTTCAGCCCATAGTTTTTCATAATATTTGATTTTATCATTTATTAAGCTTCGGGTAAAATCTTTGTGTATGTTTTCTGAAACAGACAAGTCATATAAGAATTTATTTGTTTCAAATTCTCTTTGAAGAAACGAGATATAACCGTTTTCTTTAGATAATTTAAGTGATTCTTCTAAATATTTTCTGCAGGTTTTCTCATGCCCGCCTAAGCTGTAATACTGTGCAAGATAAAAACAAGCTATTGCTTTATCATAACTAAAACCTGCGTTCCCGAACAAGTTATAAGCTCTAAGAAGATTTTCTTCGGAATCTTTGTCACATATGTTTTGCTTAATCTCCGGAATTGACTTTATGTAATCATAATTAACCGTTTCGTATTCTGAAGTAGTATCAATAAAATTTCTTGCAAGATTTATATATTCTTTAGCTGCGGTAAAGTTTTCTAAAAAGATATTCGATTCTTCAAGGAAGATATAGCTTAAATATGCTTGTTGTTTGTTATTTAGCTTTAAAGCTTTTTGATTAATATCTTTTGCTAATTCATTTGCTTTGTTGTAATTGCCGGATTCGATGTTAATGGAAAACCCGATTTGGTCAACAGCCATATCAAATATTGGAGTTGAGAAAATTTTCAAGAGTTTTTTTGATTTATTGTAATATTCATTTGCCTCTTCAAATTTACCCGTTCTTGAGCATAATAAGGCAAGGTTGCTTGAAGCAAGAAATATTTTATAGAAACTGGTGCTTTTTTCTATTATTTGTTTATAAAAATACTGCGAACTGATATACTCACCTTTAATCAAATAAATGTTTCCAAGATAATTGAATATGTCCAATTTTAAATCGTCGAAGTTATTTTCAATGCATATATTTAATGCCTCGTTAAGGTAATTCAGTGTATTCTCAAGCTCACTTTTAGCAAAGTAAATAAGGGAGTAGAAATATAATATCTTCGCTTTATCAAATTTGCTTCTCTCGTCGGAGCTGATTTTATCAAGAATTTCGTGTGCATCATTATAATTACCCAGATTAACCAATAGCTCCGTTTTATTTATTAGGCTTTTAATAAATAATTCTTGGTTTGCTGCGCTTTTTTGCAATTCTAACGAATTGTCAATAAGCTCCAACGCCCTGTTTAGGTTTCCTTCAATGTATTTGGTGAGTATTCCCTTGCAGTTTAAAAGAACCGCAGAATTATTTATATAGCTTTCATCGAATTTTGAAATAAGTTTCCATAAAAGCTCAAAGTTTCCTTCATTAAAGTTATTATCAAATAGCATTCTAAACAATTTTTCCGATTCATCGAAGTCTTTCGTTTCAAGCAAATAATTTAGCGCACTCGTATAGTCGCCTTTGTTCATAAAGAACGATGATATTTTATGCAATAATTTCTTCTTTTCTTCAGATGAAAATATTTCACTTGCTTTCTTATTTATAAAATCCCTGAACAATTCCTGGTAGCCGTAAAATTCCTTTTCATTTCCGTCTTGACTGATTTTCTTTGATTCAATAAACGCATTATTTTTAATAAGTTTGTCTAAAATCGATTTACTATTGTTTCCTATAAGGTAATCGCATATTTCAGCATCAAAGTTTTCTAGCTGCGAAGTGACCAATAAAAAATTTTGAAAATATTTATCAAGCTTTAGAAAAATTTCATTGGCAAAGTAATCAAATATATCTTGCGAAATTGAATTACTTGCTAAATACTGCTTAGGGTCATTGTTGCCTATTGTTTGTAAAATCAAGTGGATTCCCGTTATCCATCCTTTCAGGGTTTTCTCTAAATAATCCAGATAATTTTCGTTATAGATGATTTTGTACTGACTTGTAATTACGCCCTGCAATTCATTTTTGGTGAATGCAAGTTCTTCATTTGTTATTTCAAACAACTCTCTTGATGCTCTTAATTTTCCGGTATGAATGTTTAAGCCGCTTCTGCTGGTAATAATCAGATGAAAATTATAGGGCTGGTAGGATAAGAGTTTTTCAAGAAATGCATTAAGCCATATGTGATGAGAAATTTCATGAATATTGTCTATCACTAGGTAAATTTCATCTTTGAATGTATCAATAATTTCATTGGAAATCATAATGCAAATCTCGTTTATGAATTCATCGATATTATTAATTTTCTGAGCGTCTTTTTCAAGACCGTTAATCAATTTCTCTAAATCACCGCCAAAATTAGAGCTCAGGGTCCTGATGGACTCAATTAGATAAAGCAGAAATGAATACAGGCTTCCGATTAAGTTATGTGAATTAAGCCAGCAGTAATTCAAATTGCTCATAGAAAGGAGGTCAAGTACAATAGTAGTTTTCCCGTAACCGGCTGAAGCTGTAATAAGAATTATTTTTTTATTTAGATTATCTTTTAATAAATTGATTAATCTTTCCCTATGCAAAATATTCACTGGAGGGCTTGGCGGTATTATCTTTGATTTTATAATTGTTTCAGGCAATTCCTAATTTATGATTTTCATAAATATAACTATCTTGATTTTAAAAAAAGTTGAAAATAAAAAAACCTTTGGAGGTCCCAAAGGCTCTTTGAGCTTACGATACTAAGAAAATTAAGCGTAGCCCCATTTTCTCTTATTTTCTTCTATTTCCTCAGGGGTGGGGTTTTTCTTAATGGGCACTACTTCCGTCGTAAAATCCTCCGGGGGGTGTTTCTCAAATACCTTTGCATTTCTTTCAATATCTTCCGCAAATATCGCAGGAGTTTGGGAGTCCTCAAAAATTGCCTGCCATGGACAAGCAGGTTCGCATGCGGCGCAGTCAATGCACTCGGTTGGATGGATATATAGCTGAGCTTTTGTAAATTCTTCGTCATCAACCTTCAGCTCATAAATACAATCGACAGGGCAGACTTCAGCGCATTCGGTATCTTTACAATCAATACATAGCTTGGTAATTATCCACGGCATTTTATGGTTTCCTCTCTATTTATATGTTATATAGGTTATACAAATATAAAAAATTACGAAATATTTTAAAATGCACTTTAGGGTATATTCTGATTATGGAATGTTATTTCGTTTCCTTATTAGCCATTCCGAGGTAAATATGACGAAAATCAATATTAGCGCGAACTTGCTTTCCCAAAGCTCAAAGATTCGGCTTATCTTAATTTCAGGCCTAATGTTTTGATTTTTAACTTCCGATATTTTTGAAGCAACACTTTCGGAGTTTTCCCTATCAATAAAAAACCCGCCTGTATTAAATGACAATTCTCTTAATGCATTAAAATTACTCTTTGTAATTAAAAACTCGGTATTTGCTGAGTCCACAAGAAATTTTGAATTATCCTTTCCGTAAAAAGAGCCGTTAAGCTCCGCTTCTGCTTCTATTTGATACTCATTCAAAGGCAGGTGTTTCAGGTAAGAAACATACTTGTTATTTTCAATGTTGAATTTTAGTTCGTCGATTTTCCTTCCTCCGGGGTCAAATATCCTGCCGGTTACCTTAGCGTTTTTATTTAAAATGTAGTTATCATCGTAAACTTCAGCAATTATTTTCACACCCTCATTATAATCAAAAATGTCTTTTTCCGGGTAAACTTTAACCTTTGACTTTTTTTCCTTTTGTAACGTTAGGTTGATTGTTTCAGTTAAAAACTTTTCCAGAATTTTTTCCGCATCAAAAGCCGGGTTCAGTCTCCACCTCCATAATCCATAACCTAAAAATGCAGTCGATTTATTGTTTCCTGTATTTCGGGTTAGTAAAACCGGTTCTCCCGAGGATTTATCTGTTATTAAAGTAAGAGCACCTGATTTTGGAATAATTCCTATGACATTTCTGAAAATCTGCGATGCTGAATTAAATTCTTTACTTTCACTCAGCGGATTTTCGTTAGATAAAACCGTTTGTAATGAAAGAGGCGTCTCGCCTGAATTAGGACCTGATATACTAAAGGGAATCAATTCATCAAATGCCTGCAGTTTCTGATAATCTGTATTTTTGCCTGAAAAGAAAATCAAAGGTACATTTAAATTTCGGGTATTTGAAGCAATTTCCGATACTAAGTTTCCAGAATATTGAGCTATGGGGAAATTGAGCAAAAAAACAGCAGATAGTTCAGGAAATATTTTTAAATCAACAATTCCTTCATAAAACTCGTTTGAATTTTTTAAGGTTCTGAATGTAATGTTGTAATTGTTAATTCTCTTTAAAACATTTGTTATAAAAGCATTATCCGAACTTGGGCCTCCGGATATAAATAAAATGTTTACTTTATTATCTAAGTATTCTATGAAAAAATCATAATGATTATTTTTAAATGTTACCTCACCCTCTTTTTTTTCCGTTTCAATCCTGTATCTAACCTTACCATGGTTGGTTTCTTTAACATCAAATTCCGCCTCATAATTATTTATTGAGCGATCGACCGGGATATCTATTGATGATATGGTATTTCCTTCTCTTAAAAGCCTTACGTTTAAAATACCTGAGTTAAATTCATATATATTAATATCAACTTTAACTTTAGTTGTTACATTTGTAAATGATTTATTATTAAACAGAACATTTGATATTACTATATCCTTTCTTTGAACCGTATCTCCAATACCCACAGTTATTATTGGTGCCTGAAGGGCTCTGGCTTCATATAATGGATTGCTTCCGGAATTGGAGATTCCGTCGGATATTATTGTAATAGAATTAAACGGTTCGTCCGGGTAGAGTATTCTTAAACTGCTTAAGCTGTTTGAAAGATTGGTTTCAAAACCGTCGGATTTCAATGAATCAGCCGAAATGAACCTGCTTAAAGTATTTGAATACGTATATATTTTGTAATTGGGTGAGTTTAAATTGTTTTCGGCAATTATTCTTTTGACTTCACCAGTCTTTGAATTTAATGAGCTGCTTCGGGAATCATCGATAAGGATTACGTTCAATTTTTCAAAGTCTTTTTTAATCATTAAAGCAATCGCCGGCTCTATGAATAAAGATATAAGAAGGAACAGTCCCAGTGCTTTTAAGCTTATAAGGATATATTTCTTAATTTTAGATATGAAAGAGTCACTGTAAAAGTAATATGAAACAGCAACCGATACAATTAGTAGGAGAGCTAAAAAAAAGGGAGAGTAAGTTGAGGAAAAACTAAGCATTAAAGTCATTATAAGGTGCCTGCTCAACAGGCACCCTTGTTATTAAATTTTTATTTCTAAGTAGATTGTTTTTTTAAGGTCTTCAATCCATTCACTGAGCATTTTTTGTTCCTTGAATCGCAGCGCGAAGTTTTCAATTAGCTGGTAGTCGGTTTCAAGGGTTGCTTTATGCTCGGGGATTCTTTCTTTCAACAAGTACATATAATACCCGTAATTCCTTTCGTCACCTACTTTTACTGGCTCAGAAATATCCCCTATTTTTAAGTCTTTTAATGCAATAATCTCAAGGCTATCAAGATTTGTAATGCTGATTTTGCCTGCGTATCCGCTATCAGCGGCTGACTGAGGCTCCTGAGAATGCATAACAGCCGCTTTTTTAAAGCTCATATCTCCGTTTGTTATTTTTGATTTTAAGTCTTTAAGAAAATTGATTTCGGCAAAGTCTGCAGTCTCTAGTTTTGGAAACTTGATAAGTATATGCTGGGTCTCGATTATATCTCCTGACCTTCCGATTAACTTAATTATATGATATCCGAACTCTGTTTCAACGATCTCGGATACTTCTCCCTGTTGAAGCAAAAAAGCTGCGTCCTCAAACTCCTTAACAAACGTTCCTTTCTTAGCTTTGCCTAAGTTACCTCCTTGTATTGCGGAAAGTGAGTCGTCTGAGTATTTCCTTGCCAGTTCGGAAAATTCTTTCCCTGCTTTGATACTGTCTAATAGCTGAAGTGCTTTTTCCTTAGCAATATATTTTGCATCTTCTGTAATCTTAGGTATACGGACAATCTGTGATAATTCGAATGTTTCCGGCACTTGAGGAATGGAGTCCTTGTATTCTTCAAAAAATTTAACGACTTCCCGCTTTGAAACCGTTATCCCATATCCAAACTTCTCCTGCTTTACTCGGCTTACCTTGATGCTTCTTTCGACCTGTTCCGCCAAAAGTGCTTTAATTTTTGAAATCGTTATACCGTATACATTTTCAAGATTTTTTTCGGAGCCAAACTGGCTAACAAGTTCCTTTAATCTTCCGTCCACCTGTTTATTGATTTCATCCTGGGATACGAAAATACTGTCCTGCTCGGCTTTTGCGAGAATTAATTTTTCGGTTAGCAGATTTTGAAATACCTTTTGAACTAGGGCATCGTTGATTTGCTGAATATTATTCTGAGTAACATAATTGTATATTTGGAAATTTAATTCAGATTGAAGGATTATATCGTTGCCGACTATGGCAATTATCCGGTCCCCTTCGACTTGAGAAAAACAAGGCATCGAGATTATGCTTAATAAAAGGGCAATTAGTGATGTTTGTATTTTTAACAAATTCTTTTTGCCTTATTCTTTAAAAGCATCGGCAAGAACTTCGTCGTAAATCTTAACCGGATATTTTTGTCTTAATGACTCAAGATACGCTTTTTCAGTGTCTTTGTATTTTATCTGCTGAAGCTCGTTGGAAATTTCTGCTCTTACTTCATCAAAGGTTTTCGGAACGGAGTTTCCGGTTGAATCTATCTTTGTGAACTTTGTTTTGTTTGACTCATAATATGAAATAAGGTCGTTTTCGCTTACTTTAACTTTTGACCATAACTCGTCCTGGTCAATCCTGAATACAAGTAAACCGTTTTCATAGTCTGTGAGATTAGCAACATATTCGTCATCATCTTCAATTCCCAAATCATCGGCTCTCTTATTTAGAAGGGAGTTTTCTGCGGAAGAGTTTATAATTTTTACGATAGTTTCCTTGTTTAATGACATTCTTTGGTAATCACGGTTAATGTTCATGTGGTTTATTATATCGATGACTTCAACTTCTCCTCCGTCATAAGCCGCTAATTTAATCTCTTTATCCGTCTGTGAAAACAAGCTGTCAAGGTTGTAATCTGCTATTGTCTTCGTTGTATCAAATTTACTTTGCAGGAAGTTCATACCTTCATCTGTTATTTTATAACTGTATTTTTCCTTTAATGTTTCAACGAATTTTGCATAATCTTCCTTATATTTCTGGGTTTTCTTATATTCATTTTTCAGGTTTTCAAACTGTTTTTCATACGAGGCAAGCGGTTTCTCGTCGGTCTTTTTAACGACATGCCATCCGTATGGAGTTCTAATTGGTCCTGAAATATCGCCTACTTTTGTATTAAAGGCAACTGAGTCAAGCGGCTGGGCTAAGCGTCTTCTTTCCATATAACCTATATCACCCATTTGGTTTTTAGAACCCTGGTCTTCCGTAAATTGATTTGCCAGTTCCTCGAAGCTCTCGCCCCCCTTAGCCCTGTTATAGATATCTAATACTTTTTGGTAGGTCTCAACCGAATCTATTATGTTACCGAGACTGTCCCTTTTATCCTGAATTAATATATGGGATATTCTAACAGACTCGATTCTGGCTTTTCTATCGGTTAATTTAACTATATGAAGTCCGAACATCGTTCTAACCGGCTTTTTTGTGAATTGACCGACTCTCATGTCATATACAGCATCTTCAAATTCGGGGACAGTCATTCCGCCGGTAAAATAGTATAAATCTCCTCTGTTTGTTCTTACAGTTCTGTCCTGCGAGTATTCAACGGCTAAGTCTTCGAAGTTCGCGCCGTCTTCCAGTTTTTGTATTATTGTATCCGCTTTTTGGTATGCTGCTGCTGAATCTTCCGGGGAAGCATTTTCTGGAAGCTGTATTAAAATGTGCGATGCCCTTACTTCGTCTTTTTTCATGTTATAAAGCTTTTTAACTTCGCTTTCTACAATTTCTTTATCAACTAAATATGTTGGAGAATAATTTCTTTTGTACTCCTCAATATCCTTTTGAATTTCTGCGTTGTTTAAGAGCTCTCTTTCCCGAGCATCCTTAACTTTTAATCGGAAGTTAATGTATAAATTTAGGAACTGCTGTTTATCTTCGAGCGGTTTATTCTTTGCAGTGTCAATATTTCCGACCGTTTTTAAATATTGTTTTTCAAACTCTCCGAGCGTTATTTTTTCATCGCCTAATTCCGCAAGGGTTCTGTTCTCCCGGCTGCAATTTAAGGCAGAAAGTCCGATTATTGCTATAATTAATAAAATACTAAACATTTTAAGTGTTCTGAATTTGTTCATAAAATTTGATGATATTGTTTGTTTTTTAGGAAAAATAAAGAACAATTTTAGCTATTATAAACTTGAGTTTCAAGGCAAGAAACTTAATAAACTTGTTATGTTAAGTGTTATTCACCGGAGAAGTAGATTTTAAAATGGATTTAATTTTAGCCGTATTTGGGCTTGACTTGCTGAGAAAAACTTTATATTTTAACAAAAAAACAATGCCCCTCAATTGAAAAAACTGATATACATATTATTAATCTTCAATCTGTCCCGAGAGCTCGGGACAATCTGCAATCTGTATTCGCAGTCTATTACATGGCAAAGACAATTTAATGGGCCAAATATGGGAAACGATTATGGATTTAAGGTATGCCAATCAAATGGTGGTAATTTCTTTGTTGTAGGTTTTAGCATTGTTCCGGGTGGCGGTAATCGCATATTTGTTTTAAAGCTTAACCCGTATGGTGATACAATATGGACGAGAGTCATAGGAACAGGCAGAGCACTTGCGGCGGTATCGGCAGGCGACGGAGGAGTTGTTATTACAGGTGACTGGAATCAGGCATTCACTTTGAAATTAGACAGCAATGGGAATCAAGTATGGTTAAAGTTTTATGGAGGCAGTTTTGTACAGTGTCGTGATATTAAAAAAACTTCTGATGGTGGCTATATTGCGTGCGGCAGAGATGTAAATGTTAATAGTGATGGATATGCTTTTAAAGTTGATTCGCTTGGTAATTTACAATGGCAAATGATTTATCCTGCTGTTGAATTTAAATACTATGAATCTGTTGAGAATGGTATCAATGGAGGGTATATCATTGTAGGAACTGTATGGGATGATAACTTCCCTAATGATACTGCTAAATCATTAATTACAAGAATTAATGATTTAGGTAATATAGTTTGGGAAAAGAGATATAAAATATTAAATGGAGGTGCTTCTGGTTCATTTGTTTATAAATTAATGCAAGGCTATATTTTTGCTGGTGCAGTTAGCGATTCTGTGACAAGCAACATTAGCAAGATTTATTTTTCAAGAATTGACACAGGTGGTAATATATTCTATGGAAAGATATTTCCTACTACACAAAAAGAATACTTCGGAGATATTAAAATATTGAACGATAACAAATATATCATCGCTTTAAACCGGGATTCTGCTAATACTACTATATTTAAAGCTAAGGCGATGGTAACGGACTCATTGGGTAATATATTAAGAGAAAAGATATTCAGCAGAGATGATTATGAAAGCTTTAATTCAGTTTTGCCTGTGAGTAATGGTGATTTCGTCTTTGCAGGAACGACAGTTAATGAAAGTATAGGCTTACCATTTGATGTATATGTTGTCAGAGCGGATAGCACGTTTAACGCACCACCTATTGGTATCAGTTCGAATGGAAATATAATTTCTAAAGACCACAAGCTTTTACAAAACTTTCCCAACCCATTTAATCCTGTTACAAAAATTAAATATCAAATTCCTTACAGTAGCATCGTAATTTTAAAAGTTTATGATGTTTTAGGCCGAGAAGTTAAAACACTTGTTAACCAGTTTAAAAGTAAAGGCACATACGAAATAAGTTTTGACGGAAATGAAAATCCATCAGGATTATATTTTTATCAGCTTTCAGTTGATGGAAATATTATAGACAGTAAAAAAATGATTTTAATCCGTTAACCATATAAGGAGTAAGAATGAAATTACTAAAAATTATTTGCTTTTCAGTTACTATTCTTGTTTTTTTGCATCACAACCATAATTTATATACTCAAGACCCACCCCCTAACAATACTGAATTGTATTTTGAAAATAGGTCATTTACTCGAACCGTTACCGTTAAGGTTTATCCAGTAAGCATGGTATTTAATTCAAATGTAAACAGCAACGGATACAGATATGATTTGCATGCGAATGATCCTTATACTGGTAACCCAAGTTGGGCTTATATAAATGGTAGAAATTCTTACGATTTTGTGTTCGGACTAAGTCCAAACAGTGGTGGTGATGATGGCCTTAACCACGACGGAGTTCCACCGAACCCTGCGTGGGCGTGTGTAGGGTATGGTATTTATAAAATTGAAATTTCCTGGAATGGGGATCCTTCTGGTTTTGACACATGCACAATAGAATACGATTTTGATTATGGGGTAACTGTAGGTTTTGCGGCTGATGTAACTATAAAATTTAGAGATGATAACGGCATTGGTGGAAATGGACCACGGGTTAACTTTAAGTGGAGCGGTAATATGACTGAACGTTGGATAGGTGCTAATGATGTAAATAGAAAAATACAAGCATGGAATCAATATGAAATTGGGACAAGAGCAAAAGATTATGGTTATTTTTTGTATGATGATGAAGTCGATTATACAATTATTCCATTGGATTCCCGTAGGGATTGCGGAGAAGAGATTCACGATTTTGATTCAGATTTAA
>Ga0326597_10004696_pt1 | contig 19131 bp, 17 predicted proteins | sample RVTome_12_FD_203789 | JGI IMG/M metagenome (GOLD analysis project Ga0326597, IMG submission 203789) | Soil microbial communities from uranium-contaminated site in the Upper Colorado River Basin, Wyoming, United States - RVT100D185 | ecosystem: Environmental > Terrestrial > Soil > Contaminated >... | reverse complement strand
CTGATATCTCTTAACCCATCGTGACAATTACTGATGGAGTAAAAAACTGCGGTGTCTGCCTCTCGGACGTTCCCGATCTCTCGATCCTTGGCGATCAGAGGTCCAATGGCATCCGCTAAACCATCCGTCAACGCAACCTCCACGAAGATCAGCGGATCATCTGGCATGGCTGGATGGAACAATGCGAAGCAGCGGCGATCCTCGGCGAGTCGTGCACGCAGATCATCCCAACCGTTAATCTCGTGCACCGCCTCGTAGGCAATAATTCTCTCGAGCACGTTGGCAGAAGACGTCCAATCGATGCGATCCATCGCCAGAAATCCCCGGTTAAACCAGGCAATCAGCAGGTGCCGAAGATCTGATTCGAGTGCGCGCAGATCGGGCCGCTCGTCGATGACCCCTAATAGCTCGGCACGCATTCTCACCAGCTTGCTGGTTCCACCCGGCACGATGTTCAGCCTTCGAAAGAGTCGCTGTCGAGGCGCCTCGACCGCCTTGGTCAATGCGGACAGCGCTGCAAAATCCGGGTTCTTGCAGTAAGCACTTGCTGCGTCCGTTATCGTTTGCTGGTTTGGCCCGAACTGCTCGCTCAGCAGCCCAAAGAACGCTCCCCGTTCTTCTGAGGAGAGTGTTTGATAGCCGGAGAGGATCTCGTCAGCCAGTGCGAGCCCCGAAGCTTCACCGCGATGCTCTAGAAGCTCTCGGCAGAGCTGGCTCAACGCCTCGGCAGAATCACCTTCAGGAACAGGGCCCTGGCGAGTGCGTGCGAGGAGATCTCGGCCAACATGCACGATGGACTCGAGTATCCGGCCGAAGCCTCTGGGTTTCCGTACCGCGCGAAAAGCGCTGGTATCCTCCAGCGGTGCGCTAGAATTCGTCATTCCCTTGACCCTCGCTCTTTCCGTTGAGTGAATTCTTCACCTATAGGCTGACTCTAATCAATCTCGCTAAGCGTGACAGGAAGCAGTCGCCAGAAACCGGTTACATTGATCCACATTCTAAGCCGCCCGAGCATCGGCTTGCCGCAGCCACGATCGGACGTTCAGCGGATCTTTTCCTTGAGTTCGGCGACCTCGCCCTCCAGCTTGCTAACCCGCTGCGCGAGCTCAGTCACACTGACCCGCTTTAAAGTCCCGGTGCTCTCCGGCGCGGTCGCCCGGGCTTCAATCTCGATCGGGCCACAGAACAGGTGCATGTATTCGGAGTCCTTGCGTCCGGGCGTACGCGGCAGCTTCACAACAAGCGGTTCCCCTTCCCGCTCGATTAGGTCGCCGAGCGCGTCTACGACTGCCGCGTTATCGGCAAACGCATGCAGGCGCCCACTACGCGCCTTCAACTCACCAGGCGTCTGCGCACCCCGCAGCAAAAGCAAGCAGACGATTGCAAACTGGGGCGGGTCAAATTGAAAATCGCTCAAGCTCGTGTTGCAAAAGCGCTGCTGGTATTTTTCTACTCCGGTCTTAAAATTCTCGTTCGTGCGCACGAAATGCTTTGCCGCCAGGTCGCGGGCGGTACGCTGTACCACGCCCTTCTCGAGCGTCATCACGGGATTACGTCCGGACTTTTGGTTGCAGGCATTGGTCAGCGCGTTAAGGGTCAGTGGGTACTGATCCGGCGTGACAACCGCTTTCTCCATCAAACAGCCGATGACACGGGTCTCATTAACGGTTAGTTGAGGCAGCACCACTCAGCCCTCATGGCAAGCGAATCGTTGGCAGCAATGCGACGTATTGTCGCTCAAAACAGCCTAGCGAACGGCCGGTAGCAGCCGTGCCGCCCGACCGGTAAGCGCCGGCTGCGTCGTTTCAGGAATACTTAGATTTGGCAGCCTCCTTCTTGGCCTTCTTCGCGGCCTTTTTCTCTTTTGGACTCAACTTCGGTTGCTTCTTACCTTCCTTCACTGCGCTGCGTTCTTTGGACATACCGTTTCCTTCCTATCCGTTTCGCTTCTCAGATTCACCAACCCGCAGTTTAACGGATATCGAGCGGCTGCGATCGGCAGCAGCCGATATCCCACTTGACCCCGAGAATATACTGCCGAGGCGTCGGCTTTGCACCTCGAAAGCGGTCATTCAGCAACTTCTCCTAAACGTTAACAGTCATTAACAACCGTAATAATCAAGCATTTTTTACGGCGAGCGCGGCGTTAAGGCAGTTCGGCGTTTGCGCTCTTGAAAACACCCGATCCCGGGCGTAGCTTGTTCCCGCCATAACAACAATCGATTAAAGGGAGATCACCATGGGTCGCATCTTGAGCTTCATTTACGGTGGCGCTGCCTACGTCCTGATGTTTCTGACTTTCCTTTACCTGTTCGCCTTTCTGGCCAATATCCCGGTGCCGAAATCTATCGACTCGGGGACATCGGTACCCTTCGCACTGGCATTTGCAATCAACGCCGGCTTGATCATCCTGTTCGGCTTGCCGCATACGGTCATGGCGCGTCCCGGCTTCAAACGCTGGTGGACACAAATCGTGCCCAAGCCCATCGAGCGCAGCACGTATGTGCTGGTCTCGACCTTACTGTTGATCTTGCTATTCTGGCAGTGGCGGCCGATGACGGAAGTCGTCTGGCAAGCCGACGCCGCGTGGGCGCAGACAGCAATATGGGGACTCTACGTATTGGGAATTGTGGTGCTGTTTGCATCAACGTTCGTCATCGACCACTTCGATCTGTTCGGGCTGCGGCAGATCACGCTGAATTTACTGAACAAGCCTTATAAGGTGCTCGGTTTCAAGGTTACATATTTCTATAAATTCGTTCGCCACCCACTCTATGTGGGCTGGTTTCTGATCTTCTGGGCGACACCGCAGATGTCGGTGGGACACTTGCTGTTCGCAATCGGCATGAGCGGCTACATCCTGATTGCGGTCCGTTACGAGGAACGCGATCTCGTCACCTTCCACGGGCAGGACTACATCAATTATCAAAAGAAGGTACCGATGTTCGTACCGCGTCCCGGCAAAGTGCACGAGACAGTCAACCCTCCGCCAGCGGATCCATTCCAACCGGCGTAACCACCGTTCCGATCACACGCCCGGAGCCATCCGGCTCCGGTGCGTGGTTGCGCGCAATAAACGCCGCCGAACGCGTGACTTCAGTCCACCTGGCAATCGGGGCAGCCTCGTTTTACGGCAAGCCCGATGGCTCGCCAGTCTCCGCGTTTGGCGTCCCAGAGCAACATGCGATTTTGCAATCCCGAACCGACTCCAGCGGCGAGTTTGAGCGCCTCGCCAGCCATGAGTGCGCCGATGACACCCGGCACCGGCGCGAGCACGCCGTTGCCCTGGCAGCTACCGAGCCATTCGTCCTCGTCGTCGTAGAGACAGCGGTAACACGGACCGCTGCCGCGGTTCAAAAACACGCCAGCCTGCCCTTCGAGACGAATCGCCGCCCCAAACACGAGCGGTACGCCCGCGCGCACCGCCGCGCGATTGACCGCAAGGCGCGTCGCAAAGTTATCGCTACCGTCCAGCACTAGGGTGACTTTGCGAAACTCCGCTTCGAGCGCCTTGGGAGTGAGCCGGTCATTGACGCAGCGGATCGCGACACTTGGATTGAGCGCAATCAACCGCGCCTTGGCGGCCTCTGTTTTGAGCTCACCGACATCGCCGGGGCCGTACAGAATCTGCCGCGGCAAATTGGTCGCGTCGACACGATCGAAATCGTTGAGCACGAGCGAGCCGATACCGCTCGTCGCCAGGTACTGCGCGGCCGGGCATCCCAACCCGCCGAGGCCGACGATAAACACGCTCGCCTCGGCGATCCGGGCCTGACCCGCTACGCCGATCTCCTCGAGCGCATGATGGCGCGCATAACGCGAGTCGTCACTCATGCGTTTCTCGCAACGAGCACGCGGTCGTGGCCGGCAAGATCGCGTAGAGTGCGCAGCGCGCTCCAGCCGTGCGCCGCAGCGAGTTCTCGAACTGCAGTACTTTGATCGTAGCCGTGCTCCAGAATCAAACTGCCGCCCGGGCGCAGATACGCATGCCCGTCGCGCAAAATCGTACGAATTGCATCGAGGCCGTCCGGGCCACCGTCGAGTGCCGCGGCCGGCTCGTGGCGCAGCGGCCCGCCGAAATGCGGATCCTCGCTCGCAACATACGGCGGATTGGCAGCGATCACGTCGAAGGTACGCGACCCGAGCGTGCCAAACCAATCGGACTCTCGCCAGCTCACTGCCAAACAGAGCTTTCGACCGTTCGCACGCGCGACGGCGAGCGCATCGGCACTGACATCAGTTCCCATCACGCGCACGCGCGGGCGCTCATGCTTAATCGCGAGTGCGATAGCGCCACTGCCGGTGCCAAGGTCGAGCACATCGGCCCGTGTGTCGCGACCGAGAATCTCCAGCGCAGCATCAACCACGAGTTCGGTTTCCGGCCGCGGCACGAGCACGCCCGGGCGCACACCTAACTCGAGCGAATAGAACTCGCGCGTGCCGGTTAAATACGCAAGCGGTACGCCGCTCGCGCGCTGGGCAATGAGCTCGGTAAATAGGGACTGCACGGCGGCACTCAGGCTGCGCTCGGGGAATGCCCGGATTGCCCTGCGTGCCTCGCTCGCAGCTCGTGCCAACAACAGCTCGGCATCGAGGCGCGGGCTCGCGCTGCTCGCCGCCAGGCGCTGCGCACCCCAGGCGGCAGCCGCGCCCAAGCTCGGTAATTCAATCTTGCGATCGACAGCCGCCATGGCCGCTTATTGCACCACGCCGACAGCGGCAAGCTGCTCGGCTTGGTGTTCGTTAGTCAGCGGCCCGATCAGCAAATCGAGGTTCCCTTCGAGAATCTCATCGAGCCGGTAAAGTTTTAGATCGATCCGATGGTCCGTGACCCGACCCTCGGGGTAGTTGTAACTGCGAATGCGCTCCGACCGATCGCCGGAGCCGACAAGGCTGCGGCGGCGTTCAGCGGTTTCTGTCTGCTGCTTCAGTTCCTCGGCGTCCTTGAGCTTGGCCTTCAATAAGGCCATCGCCCGCGCGCGGTTTTTGTGTTGCGAACGCTCGTCCTGGCATTCCACGACGATACCAGTCGGCAGATGCGTCAGGCGCACGGCGGAATCGGTTTTATTGACGTGCTGACCGCCGGCTCCGGAAGCGCGGTATGTATCGACGCGCAAATCCGCCGGATTCACCTCGACGTCCTCGACGTCAGCCGGCTCGGCCAGTACCGCCACGGTGCACGCCGAGGTATGAATGCGTCCCTGCGATTCGGTCTCCGGTACACGCTGTACGCGGTGCGCGCCGGATTCGAATTTGAGCTTCGCGTAGGCGCCCTTGCCGACGACGCGCGAAATGATCTCCTTGTAACCGCCATGCTCGCCGTCGCTCGCGCTCAACACTTCGACCCGCCAGCCCTGTGCCTCAGCATAGCGGCTGTACATCCGAAACAAGTCGCCGGCGAACAGCGCTGCCTCATCGCCCCCCGTCCCGGCGCGTATCTCGAGAAACAGATTCGCGTCGTCGTCAGGATTCACCGGAATCAGATGGACTGCGAGGCGCTGCTCTTGCTCGTCGAGCTTTGCGGTTAAGGCTTCGACTTCCTCCTCGCCGAGCAGCTTGAGCTCCGGGTCGTCGCTGCGGCACATTTCTTCGGCGCCCGCGAGCTCGGCCGCCAACGCTCGATACGCATTGAAGTCTCTGGCGAGCTCTTCTAGCCGCGCGTACTCCTTCGACAGCTCGCGGAATTTATCGTTGTTGGAGATGATCGAGGGGTCGCTGAGCAGATGGGCGATCTCCTCGTGTCGCTCCACGAGCTGCGTGAGTTTGACCTCGATCGATGCTTTCACCCGTTATTGCTGACGGAGTTGACGATATGGATATCGCGTTGCGGATACGGAATTGAAAGCCCCGCGCCCTCCAACGTGCGCTTGATCTTTTCTAGCAGATCGCTACGGACCTGCCAGTAGTCAGGCGTATTCACCCACGCGCGCACGGCGATGTCCACGCTACTCGCCCCGAGCTCCATGACCAGTAATTGTGTTGCGGGCTCCTCGAGTACGCGCGATTCTTCCGACAACACGCCTTGCATGAGTGCCTTGGCCCGGCTGACGTCATCCTCGTAGCTGATTCCGATCAAGAGATCGATCCTTCGATTCGCTTCGGCGGAAAAATTTGTGATCGTGCCGCTATAGATCTGCGAATTCGGCACGGTAATGACACGATTATCGGGCGTCTTGAGAACGGTATTGAAGATCCGGATGCTCTCGACGGTACCAGAGATCCCGGCAGCGTCGATGAATTCGCCGACCTTAAACGGTCGGAAAAACACGAGCATGATCCCAGCTGCAAAATTCGACAGCGAATCCTTCAACGCTAGGCCGACCGCTAGACCGGCGACGCCCAAGATCGCCAGAAAGTTGGTGGTATTGACCCCCAAGGTGCTGAGCGCCGTCAAAATGACGAGCATGATGAGCACTATATAAATGAGATTGGCGAGAAAGCGGCTCAGCGTCTCCTCGATACCGGCTTTCGATATCACCCGCCGAAACGAGCGCGTGAGCGCCTTGGCGATCCAGCGGCCGAATATAAATACGAGCACGGCGCCGGTGATGCGGCCGCTCCAACTCAGCAGCAGCGGCGTCATTACTGTAGGGTCCAGCCATTCACCGAACTGTGCCAATAAATTGTCCATTGAATTCTCCGAAAGCTGCCGTTCTGGGCGCTCATTAACGCCCGGATAAGCTTCGGAATTGTCAGTGAATCCTCAATGTGACACAAGCAGGGTGCCGGGCGGCCCGTTAAAGGTATAGTCTTGGCCACAGATCATGGTCAATCTTCCAAAAACGATCGCCCTGCTGGTGCTCGGCTGGCTTGCCGGCTGTGCGACGACGAACGTGGCGCAGACCGGCAATAACCGAGTCGATATCGACTCACACGTGCTGTTGGCGGAACTCGCGCGCGACCGCAATCAGCTCGGCGAGGCAGCGGGCCATTATCTAGCGGCCGCGAAAATCTCCGCGGACCCGCGGCTCGCCGGCCTCGCAACTGAGATCGCCCATCAAGTCGGCCGCGACGACATCGGCCTCGAAGCGGCTCGCCGCTGGCACGAACTCGACCCCGGCGACTTTCGCTCTAGTCAGTTTCTAGGCCTCTATCTATTGCGTACCGGCGATCTCGATGCTGCTACGGCAATCTTCGAAACGCTGCTTGGAGCAGCGCGTAACCAGGCAGCAGGACTCGCGCTCATCGTCGAGGCTTTATTCGACGAAGCCGATGACCGCATCGTCATTGCCCTGATCTCGCGGCTCATGGCGGATCGTCCCGATATTGCCGAGGGACACTATGGTCTCGCGCGGCTAGCCCTGCGCTCGGGTAATCTACAGCTCGCGGTCGAAAGCGCCCAGCGCGCCGTCGCCTTGCAGCCGACCTGGGCGGAAGCGCAGCTACTGCTCGCGCGAACGCTCGTGCTTACGGGTCGCCCCGAAGATGGGCTCGCACTCGTCGAGAAACTCGCTACGGAAAACACGGACCTCGAGGTGCAGCTTCAGTACGCGGAGTTGCTGTTGTCCGCCGGACGCCATGACGATGCGCGCCAGCGCCTCGATGCGATTCTCGCGAATAACCCGAGCCTGCCCGAAGCGATTCGCGCACTGGCATTTCTGACCCTGACGCAGAACGAGCTCGAAACCGCCAAGGGCTATTTCGAGCAGTTGCGCGTCCAACCGCGGTTTCGCGAAGAGGCGTTTTACTATCTCGGCCGTATCGCCGAGAGCGAGCAGCAGCCGTTGCAAGCGATGCGCGCCTACTCGCGTGTGACCACTGGGCCGAACGCCATCGAGGCACAGCTGCGCGCCGCCAACGTGCTCTATACACAGCTCAACGATCAGGCCGGCGCATTGCAGCATCTGCACGAATTCGGCCTGGCCAATCGCGATTTCGAGATCGAAATGCTCGTCGCGCAAAGCGACTTCCTGCTGCGGATGGACCGTTACGAGGAAGCGACGACGCTGATTACCGATGCGCTCGAAGCGCACCCGCAAGACCCGCTGCTCGAACAAGCGCAGTTGCAGATCTATATCGTGCGTGCCCAGGAGGCGGTCGGCCGCGAGGACCTCGACGACGCCGCAGCTGTTTTGCGTGAAGGGCTGCGTGCCTATCCGAATGACCGCTCATTGCGCTACGCCCAAGCGCTGCTTTACCAGGAACAAGGCCGCATGCGCCGCGCGGCCAATGCGCTCGAAGCGCTCGTCGCAGAGGCGCCCGACGATGCAGGCTTACTCAATGCGCTCGGTTATCTGCTGACCGATTCCCTCGACCGGCACACCGAAGCGCACAGCTACCTCGAGCGCGCACTCGCGATCGAGCCCGATAACGCCGCAATCATCGACAGCATGGGCTGGGTGCTCTATCACCTCGGCCAATACGACGCCGCGCTCGAACATCTGCAACGCGCGTTTGAGCTCTTTCCCGATCCCGAAGTCGCCGCGCATATCATTGCGGTACAGCACGCGCTCGGCAACGAAGCCGCAGCCGCAGAAGTACTCGCGCGCGAACTCGAGCAACATCCCGACGATCCGCACCTCCTCGGCATCGGACAACAACTCGGCCTATGATGCGCAGTTCGGTCACCGTTGCCGCAATAATATTCGGCGCGTTGGTGGCCGGCTGCGCGACCCTGCCGCCCGGCGGCGACGACATGAGCTATGCGCAGCGTCGCGACCATCTCGCGCAAATCGACACCTGGGAATTGCGCGGGCGTATTGCCGTTAATACCGGCGAGCAAGCCTTCCAGGGACGGTTCCAGTGGTCGCAGCACCCCGAACGCCTCGCCTTATCGGTGCGCGGCCCGCTCGGCACGAATGTGCTGCGCGTGTCGGGCCCACGGGACAGCTTGACGATCGAAGCGCGGGGCGAAGTCTGGACGCTCGAAGCGCCGGAATCGCAGCTGTCCGAGCTCGTCGGCTGGTGGCTACCGGTCACGAGCTTCCCGAGCTGGCTGCTTGGAATCCCGGATCCTGCATACGCGGCTCGCGAGCGTATGAGCCGCGATGGCGTCCTCGAGAGCCTCGCGCAGCGCCTCTGGCAACTGGACTATGCGAGCTACCAGCTCGTCGCGGGCGTACTCATCCCCCGGCGCATCGACCTGCGCCACGACCAGCTGGAATTTCGCATCGTTGTCGATAGCTGGCAGCCTTCGCCTTGAACTGGAGTGTCTGCCAGCAGCACAATACCCCCCGTTCTGCTGGGGTGTAGCCAAGTGGTAAGGCAACGGGTTTTGATCCCGTCATGCGCAGGTTCGAATCCTGCCACCCCAGCCATTTCCCCACTGCCGTAGCTTAGGAGCGTAGTTTGGACCTCGGAGCGCTGACGATCTTTTCGGGTAATGCCCACCCCGCCCTCGCACAGGCCATCGCCCACCACTTACATATCCCGCTCGGCAAGATCAACGTCGGGCGGTTCAGCGATGGCGAGCTCAATATTGAGATTATGGAAAATATCCGCGGCCGGGACGTGTTTCTAATGCAGTCGACCTGCCCGCCTGCCAACGACAATTTGATGGAGCTGCTCGTCATGGCGGACGCCTGCCAGCGCGCTTCCGCCGGCCGAATCACCGCATTGATTCCGTACCTCGGCTATGCGCGTCAGGATCGGCGCCCGCGCGCGAGCCGCGTACCGATCACTTCGAAGCTCGTTGCCAAGCTGATCGGCGCCGCGGGGATCGACCGCGTCCTAACGGTGGACCTGCATGCCGATCAGATCCAGGGCTTCTTCGACATCCCCCTCGACAACGTCTATGCCTCTCCAGTTTTGCTCGGCGACGTGTGGCGGCAGGAGTACGAGCGCATGGTCGTGGTCTCCCCGGATGTCGGCGGCGTCGTTCGCGCCCGGGCGCTAGCCAAACGGCTCGATGACGCTGATCTGGCGATCATCGACAAACGCCGCCCGCAAGCCAACCAATCCCAGGTCATGAATGTCATCGGTGAGGTCAAAGGTAAGACCTGCGTGATGATCGACGACCTCGTCGATACCGCCGGCACACTGTGCTCGGCGAGTGAAGTCCTCAAAGAGCGCGGCGCTCTGCAGGTTGTCGCCTACATCACCCATCCCGTGCTCTCGGGCCCGGCCGTCGAGCGCCTCGAAAACTCGGTGCTGGACGAGCTCGTCGTGACCGACACGATTCCGCTGAAACCCGCCGCCCAGGCCTGTAGCAAGATCCGCCAGCTCAGCGTCGCGGAGCTGCTCGCCGAGACCGTCCGGCGCATCAGCGATGCGGAGTCCGTCAGCTCCCTCTACGTCGACTAGCCCCGCCGGGCCTGGTATCATCCGCGCCCCCAAGAGGAGAGAGCCATGAGCACCGGCTTCGAACTGGAATTCGAAAATCGCGAGCAACGAGGTACCGGCAACAACCGCCGCCTGCGCCGTGAAGGTAAGGTCCCCGCGGTTCTGTATGGCGCCGGACGCGAGCCCCGGCCGATCGTGCTGAACCAAAACACCCTGATGCACCAGATGGAGAAGGAGTCGTTCTACACGAGCATCATCTCTTTGAAGGAAGGCGAGAACAGCCAGCCCGTCATCGTCAAAGACGTCCAGCGCCACCCGATCAAGCGGCTGGTTCTGCACGTCGATTTTCAGCGCATCCTCGAAGACGAGGAGATTACGCTCGATGTGCCGATCCACTTCGTCGGCGAGGCGCAAGCCATCGGCGTGAAGATTCAGGGCGGCGAAATCACGCGCATGATGACCGAAATCGAAGTCACCTGCCTGCCGCGCAATCTACCGGAGTTCATCGAACTCGACGTATCCAAGCTCGAGCTCAACCAGCTCCTGCATCTCTCTGACATTATGGTGCCCGAGGGCGTCGAATTCGTGGCGCTCGCGCATGGCCAGGATCCGGCCGTTATCTCCATCAACCCGCCCAGGCGCGAAGAGGAAGAGACTGTCGAAGAGGTCGAGGCTGCGCCTGTCGAGGACGCCGCCGAGGCCGAAGGCAAAGACAAGGAAGACGAGCCCGACGAGGACAAGGACTAAACCCGCCGGGGCAGAACCCACTAAGGCCGCCCGCGGGCGGCCTTTTTCATGGGCGAGCGCACGCGGCGCAATGCTAGGATCTTTTCATGGCACAAGCGATCGACCTCATCGTCGGCCTCGGCAATCCGGGGGCCGAGCACCTGCAAGACCGTCACAACGCGGGCTTCTGGCTGGCCGATTTGATCGCGTTACGCGCCGGCGCCAGCTTCAAGGCCGACAAGCGCCTGCAAGCGGACATCGCCGACGTCGCGATCGGTAACGACCGCGTGCGCCTGCTCAAGCCGCAGACGTACATGAACGACAGCGGCCGGTCAGTCGCCGCGGCCTTAAGCTACTACAAGATATCGCCCGAGCGCATGCTCGTCGGCCATGACGAGCTCGATCTCGCGCCCGGCCGCGCGCAACTCAAATTCGACGGTGGCCACGGCGGCCATAACGGGCTCAGGGATATCGTCGCCGCGAGCGGCACGGCGTTTTGGCGGCTCAGGCTCGGCATCGGCCATCCGGGCCCCGGGCGTAGAGACGAGGTCGTCGGCTACGTGCTGCGCCGACCGAGCACCGAGCAGCATGACCAAATACTCGAGGCCCTAGCGGCTTCAGCCGACGCCATCGAGACCTTCCTGCAGCTTGGCCCCGAACGCGCCAAGACGCAGCTGCATAGCCGCGGTAATGACGCACGCGCGGAGGCCGGCGCGAGTTCCGCGGACACCGAGTAGTTCCGTGGGCATCAAATGCGGCATCGTTGGCTTGCCCAACGTAGGAAAATCGACGCTGTTCAATGCGCTCACGGCTGCGGAAATTCCAGCGGAGAACTACCCGTTCTGTACGATCGACCCGAACGTCGGTATCGTCAATGTGCCCGACCCGCGCCTCGATGCGATCGCCGCGATTGTCAAACCCGAAAAGATCGTACCGACCGTCGTCGAGTTCGTCGACATCGCCGGGCTCGTCGCGGGTGCCTCCAAGGGCGAAGGTCTCGGCAATCAGTTTCTCGCGCACATCCGCGAAACAGATGCCATCGTCCATCTCGTGCGCTGTTTTGCCGATGAAGACGTCACGCACGTCTCCGGGCGCATCGACCCGGCCGGCGACATCGAAATTATCGATACCGAGCTTTTACTCGCCGACTTGGAGACCGTCGATAGAAGCTTGCAGCGCGCCGAAAAACAGAAAAAAACGAATGAGAAAAAAGCCGTGGCCTGGCGCGACGTGCTCGCGCGCGTGCTCGCAGGGCTCGAAGCCGGCACGCCGGTCCGGCAGCTTGGCCTCTCGCCTGAGGAGCATGCGCAGCTCAAGCCGCTGCATTTGATCACCGCCAAGCCCGCAATGTACGTCGCCAACGTCGATGAAGCCGGTAACACCGGCAGCCCGTACGTCACCGCCGTGCTTGCCAAGGCCGACCAGGACCGCGTCCCGGCCGTCGTAATTTGCGCAGAGCTCGAAGCGGAACTCGCGCGTCTTGCGCCGGGCGATCAAGCGGAGTTTCTCGCCGGTTTAGGCATAGAGGAGCCCGGCCTGGAGCGCATGATCGCCGCGGCGTACAAGCTGCTCGGCTTACAGACCTTCTACACTGCCGGCCCGAAAGAAGTCCGCGCGTGGACTGTGCGCAAGGGCGCAACGGCGCCCGAGGCTGCCGGCCAGATCCATACGGACTTCCAACGCGGCTTCATCCGCGCCGAGATTATCGGCTACGACAATTTCATCGCGCGCAACGGCGAGCAAGGCGCTAAAGCCGCTGGCGAAATGCGCCTGGAAGGCAAGGAGTACGTCGTCGCCGAAGGCGACGTGATCCACTTCCGGTTCAATGTCTAGCCCGGCGCCTGTCAGTCACGCACCGAGATCGCACTCAGCGGCCACGGCGCGCACCGTGTGCCGGCTACCCGAATTCCTACCACTGATGCGCACGTTTTGGCGACACTCCAGAAGGACGCGAACGGGTCCTGGCGAGCGCAGTGATGCCCGCACTGCGGGGCCGCACTCATCGCCGCACCGGTTTCGCTGGCACACGATCGGCCCAACGTACGGCATTGTTGATTGGCACGCCTAAGCCCCGCTTGGCGTTTTTTACGATCACCTTTTTCGGGCGGATCGCAGCGAGGCAGGGCCTTCGCGGCCTTCGTGCCGCATTGCGTCACGGGCCGCGCAAGACCCTCACGACTTACACGTAGCAAGGCGGCCGTGGTTTCGTTCGCGGCCGCAGTAAGCCAGACGTCGCGGCCCCGCCGTGTGTTATGGCGTCGCGGCGATCTTGGTGACGGCGTACCAGAAAAACTGCACGAGCTGCGGCAGCGAGTTGGCCTGGATACGCTCGTCGTCGCCGTGCGCGCCACCGCCGCTGGCGATATCGCTCTCTTCGCGCACGGGCCCCAAGCCATAGCACTGTGTGCCCTTGGCGCGGACCTGCGCCATATCCGTTGCACCAGTCAACATCGTCGGAAAGGTCACGGCACCCGGATAGAGCTGGGCGGTAACCTCTTCGAGTACCGCGAACATCTCATTATCGATGCGCGAAGGCGGGGATGCGGGACGGTAGATCGCCTCGGGCACGATCTCGACATTCGGATTCGCGACGACGCGCTCGATCTCGGCGTAGAACGCCGGCGGGTCTTCGTCCGGCAGGGCGCGAATATCGAACGTTGCTTGCCCTTCCGATGGAATCACGTTGCGCCGGAACCCGGCGTTCATGATGGTCGGCACGACCGACGTGCGCAGCAATGAGTAATGGTGCGGCTCGTGCTCTGCGAAATAACGCGCGACTTGCTGCTGTTGCGCCGGATCCAGCAAGCCGCGGTAGCGTGCCGCGTCCTCCTCCGGGCTGATGGTCGCGAGTCGCTCGAAATACGTCCGCGTCGTCGCATTCAGGCGCAGCGGCGTGCGCATCGCGGAGACTTTGGCCACGGCGTCGGCGAGCGCCCGAACGGCGTTGTCGAGGCGCGGCACCGAGCCATGCCCGGCCGTGCCGCGCGCGATGAGCGTGACGCGCATCGGAAATTTTTCGGTCGTCGCGATCGAGACGTATTGCACCTCGCCGTTGCGCGCCACCGTGCCGCCGCCTTCGGCCAGGCAGTACTCCGCGTCGATCGCGTCCCAATGCTCGTTCACCATGAAGTCGACGCCGACGTGGGTCGTGCCCTCCTCGCCGGCCTCGGCGAGAAAAATCACGTCGCGGTCTAGCTCGATCCCGGAGCGTTTGAGCAGCAGCATCGTCATGAGCCCAGCCGTTACTGTGTCTTTGTCGTCTAGCGTGCCGCGGCCGTAGATGTATCCGTCGCGTTCGACGGCAGCGAACGGGTCGACTGACCAATTTTCCGGCTGGACACCGACGACGTCCGTATGCGCCATGATGAGAATCGGCGCTTTCGATCCATTGCCGCGAATCCGCGCAACGATGTTCGCGCGTAGCGGCTCGAGCACATAGACCTCATTGACAATGCCGGCGCGCGTGAGCGCATCGCGCAGATACTCCGCGACAATCGTTTCGTTGCCTGGAGGATTGCTCGAATCGAGCTGCACCATCGACTTGAAATGCGCGAGCGACTCCGCGGCGATCTCGTCCCAATCACCGGGTTCGACCGCGAGCGCTGCGGCCCCGGGCAGCAGCCCACAGCCGGCGCCGACCACCAGCGCGAGAATAACGGCGTCGATCGGCGAGCGAACTTTGGCGGTATTGTTCATGCGGTTCCCCATCGTATTGGCGCCTATTCTAACGACTCCCGCCGGCGTTGACTTCAGCGGTCCCGCACGGCGTGCGCCCGCGCGCCGGAGCGCTGATCGTCAAGCGCGGTGCCGCTTTTCGCGGCGACGACGGGCGCAATATAGCGCCAGGGGCAAACAGTTCCAGCGGTCCTCGTGGTAAGGTAACACCCATGAATAGGCTTCAAATCCCCGGCCGCGCGCTTGCCGGCCGCTGCATGCTCCTGCTCGTCGCGCTGGCCGCCACTGCGGGCGGCGCGCAAGAGCCGTTTCCCGCACGGCCGATCGACATCGTCACGCATGCCTCACCCGGCGGCGGTACCGACGCAACCGCGCGCTCGGTGGCGCTTGGGGCCCGGCGCGCGCTCGGCGTCGATATGGCGGTCGTACCGCGCACCGGCGGTGGCGGCATCGTCGCGATGAATTACGTCAACCAGCGGCCGCGGGATGGCTACACCGTACTGTCCATAACGCCGACGCATCTGTTTGCAATCGCGCGCGGCCAAGGTCCGCTCAAGATCGACGACCTCGTCGCCGTTGCGCGTGCCACCGACGACCCGATCGTCGTCATGGTGCGCAACGACAGCCCAGTACAGACGCTCGAAGACCTTCTCGAACTCGGACGGCAGCGGCCCATCAAGTGGGGCACGACGCAGATCGGCGGTGTCGATCACGTCGCCGGTGCCGTGCTGGCGCAGCGCGCCGGTACACAACTCAGCGTCGTGCCGTTCTCCGGCGGCGGTGAAATCGTTACGAACCTCATGGGCGGTAGCGTCGATGCCGCCGGCCTGAATCTGACCGAGGCGCTCGATCAAATTAACCGCGGCGACTTTCGCGCGCTGGCGGTCATGAGCGAGCAGCGCTTAGCTTCGATTCCGGATGTGCCCACCACCGTGGAGCTCGGTTACAACGTTGTATTTTCGACGGTCCGCGGCTATCTCGTGCTCAAAGGCACGCCCGAAGACCGCATCGCAATTCTCGAGAAGGGCATACTCGAAGGCATGCGTCAGCAAAGCTATTTGGATTATCTGCGCGGCTCGGGGCTCGACGAGAGCAGCATTGCCGGGCGCGAAGTGTGGGCCGCACAAGTCCAGCGTATGTACGCGGACGCGCGGCAGGCCATGATTGACCTCGGCATCATCAAAGAACGCTAACAACTGCTGCGGCTATGAGACATCAGGACAGCCTGATCGGCGTCTGCCTAATATTGTTTTGCGCGTTCGTCTTTTGGCTCACGACGGGTTTCGACGAAGTGCCGCCGATGCTGTCGCAGAACGTGCCGCCGACTTTTTTCCCTAGGCTCGTGCTGACGCTGATCGCATTGCTGAGTGCAGTTTTGGTGCTCCAGTCGCTTTGCAAGCCGCGCGAATCCAACGAAACCGTTCTCCCTGCCGTGTTCGTCACGGCGGCGATCATCGTCGCGACCGGCGTATCGCTGCGCTATGCCGGCACCTTTCCCACGCTATTCCTCATCGGGATCGTGCTGCCGTTCGCCTGGGGCGAGCGGCGCCTGCACCTGATCGGCGCATTAGCCGTCAGTTTGCCGGTCGGCGTCTATCTCGTCTTCAGTCTCGCGCTCGGCATCCGTTTTCCTGCCGGCCGCCTAGTCGAAGCGCTGCTCTAAGCGATGGGCTTACCCGGATTAGAGCATGCCATCCCCGTGTTCACGGATCCGTTCGTGATCGGTCTGATCGTGATCGGCACGATCGCCGGTGTCATTGTCGGCGCGCTACCCGGCCTATCCTCATCGATGGCCGTCGCGCTGCTGCTGCCGTTCTCCTTATATCTAGAGCCGATTCCCGCAATCGCGCTGCTGTCGGCGCTCTACTGCGCGGGCACCTTCGGCGGTTCAATCACGGCGATCTTGATCAACGCACCGGGCGCACCCCCGGCGGCGGCCACGGCGTTCGACGGCTACCCGCTCGCGGTCAAGGGCGAAGCCGGCCGCGCGCTCGGCATCGCGGCGATCTCCTCGGCGAGCGGCGGCATCTTCAGCGTCCTCGTATTGCTGTTTGCAGCCCCGCTGCTCGCCCGCGTCGCCTACACGTTCGGTCCACCCGAGTACTTTGCGCTCGCCGTGTTCGGCCTGTCGATGCTCTCCACGATCAGTGGCGAGCAGCCGGTCAAGAACTTGATCGGCGGTTGTTTCGGCCTTTTGATCGCCACGGTCGGCGTGGATCTGACCACGGGTGTCGAGCGCCTGACGTTTGGCATCCCGGAACTTTATGACGGCATCCATTTCATCCCCGTGCTGATCGGGCTCTTTGCGATCACGGAATTGCTCAGTCAGGCGCAGATCCTTGGGCGCGAAAAAATCAGCGTCGCCGTGTCGGCGGTCAAGCTACCGTCGTGGGCGGACTTCAAGCGCGTCAAGGGCGCTATCATGCGCTCGAGTGTCATCGGGACGTTCATCGGAATTCTTCCGGCCGAAGGCAGCACGATGTCAGCGATGATCGGCTATAACGAAGCCAAACGCTGGTCCGATCATCCGGAGGAATTCGGCCACGGCTCGATCGAAGGCGTTGCCGGCCCCGAGGCCGCCAACAATGCCGCCACGGGCGGCTCGATGGTGCCAACCTTGGCGCTCGGCATACCCGGCAGCGCGACGGCCGCCGTGATTCTCGGCGGCCTGCAAGTGCAAGGCTTACGCCCGGGCCCATATTTGTTCGAGGAGCAGCCCGGGCTGCTTTACGGCATCTTCTTCGCGATGCTGATCTCCAATGCGCTATTCCTCGTCGTCGGACTCATCGGCGCAAAGGTCTTCTCGCGCATTAGCCTGGTGCCGACGACCCTGCTTTGGCCGACGGTCTTCGCGCTGTGCTTTGTCGGCGCTTATGGGCTGGAGCAATCGATGGTCGACGTTTGGGTCATGCTGATCGCGGGTCTGATCGGCTTTGGCCTGAAGCGATACGGTTTCAGCCCCGCGCCGATTATCATGGGTGTGGTTCTCGGCGGTTTAGTGGAGACCTCGCTCGCCCAGTCGATGATCATCTTCGATCAACAATGGACTGGCTTCTTGGCGCGGCCGATTTCACTCGTGTTCTTTGCGCTCGCATTGATCAGCGTGCTCAATGCGCCCTTGCGTGGATTGTTCAAACGACGACGCCCGGCATAGGCGACCCTTAGACAACAACAGATAAACTTTAAAGGGAGCACTTCCATGAGCGGATCTGCCGAAACGACCATCAAGCACTTCACGCCGGATATCGCCTCCAAGCACGGCGAGAACCTCACGCGCGAAGTCGCGGACTTCATTTTGGCCACAGGTCACGATGCCATTCCGGCCGATGTCGCCGATCTGGCGCGCAAATCGATCCTCGACGGGCTCGGGCTCGCATTATCCGGCTCGGTCGCGGAGAGCGGCCGGATCATCCAAGCGTACCTACAATCGCAAAACCTTTCCGGCACAACCACTGTGATCGGCACGACCATGCGCGTGCCCGAGCGCTTCGCCGCGTTCGCCAACGGCATCGGCGTGCATGCGGACGACTTCGACGACACCCAGCTCGCCGTTGCCAAGGACCGCGTTTACGGCCTGTTGACCCATCCAACCGCACCGTGTCTACCGGCCGCGCTCGCGATTGCGGAGTCGCATAACGCCGCCGGCCGCGATTTATTGCTCGCCTATAACATCGGGCTCGAGATCGAGACCAAGATCGCCGAAGCTATCTCGCCGCGGCATTACCAGCACGGCTTTCATTCCACGGCGACCTGCGGTGTGTTCGCCGCCGCTGCCGCCGCCGCAAAGCTCTACGGCCTCGGACTCGACCCGACGCTCAGAGCGTTGAGCATTGCCGCGAGCCAGAGCGCAGGCTTGCGCGAAAACTTCGGCACGATGACCAAGCCGCTGCATGCAGGCCGCGCGGCCGAAGCCGGCATCATCGCCGCGGATCTTGCTAAAGCCGGTTGGACCGCAGCCACGGGAATTCTCGAATCTCCGCGCGGTTTTTTCCAAGCCCACGGCGGCGGTTTCGACCTCGATTCGATCCACGGCAAGCTCGGCAATCCATGGACTTTCGTGAATCCCGGCGTTTCGATCAAACCGAACCCCTCAGGCTCATTGACCCATCCGGGTATGACGACGATGCTCGATCTCATCCTCGAGCACGACATCAGACCCGGGGATGTCGACCACGTTGACGTCGGCACCAATCACAATATGCCTAACGCGCTGATCCATCACCGCCCGACCAATGAACTGCAGGCCAAGTTCTCGATGGAGTTCTGCATGGCGATACTGCTGCTCGAGCGCCGCGGCGGCTTACCGGAGTTCACCGATGAAGTCGTCAACCGCGCCGACATACAGGAACTCATCACGCGCGTGAATTTCGGTGTGCATCCCGATGCCGAGGCAGCCGGCTATGACAAGATGACGACAATCATCGACATTCATCTCAAAGATGGCCGCGTAATCTCCGGGGGCGCGGACTTCGGCAAGGGCAGCCCGGCCAACCCGATGAGCTACGACGC
>Ga0326597_10004695_pt1 | contig 19134 bp, 15 predicted proteins | sample RVTome_12_FD_203789 | JGI IMG/M metagenome (GOLD analysis project Ga0326597, IMG submission 203789) | Soil microbial communities from uranium-contaminated site in the Upper Colorado River Basin, Wyoming, United States - RVT100D185 | ecosystem: Environmental > Terrestrial > Soil > Contaminated >... | reverse complement strand
GGTCATCAGGGTCGGAGACATCGTTTGAACGTCGGCGATGTTGTCGAAACTGCCGCTCATCGGATCCTCCGGCAGCCATTCCGCCGGATCGATGGTGAGACCCAGGAGGTCTCGCACCAGGCGAGCGTATTCCGCTCGATTCAATCGCTGGGACGGACGGCTTCCCGGCTCGAGCCTTCCTTCGGCATATGCGTCGATTCCGCGCTCGAGCGATTCCACCAAAGCGAGGGCGGCGTCGTCTTCCGGTCTCGGCATTCCCGAAGGAGGCATCATGCCCGCGCGCAGCTTGCGGATCATCTTCTCGGCCAGCTCGGCGGCCGTTTCGGGATGCTCCGTGTCGAACGCCTCGAGACTCATCCCTCCGAGCTGGGTGACGTCGTTGTGACACGTGACGCAGTAATCCTGGACGACAGAGTTCGCCGCCGAATCCTCGGAGGCTTGCGATCCTGTCGTCACGAGGAGAGCGATCAGAACCGCACCTCTTTGTCTACCCACGAACAGCCACTCCGACCTCCTAGAACATAGGGAGGATATCAGCAAGCCTCAAGTGCATTCAAAGCCCGGTCCTGCAATGACTTGACTCTTGCCGGCCGGCCCTCCGAGACATATTATCGCTCGGCGAACGAAGAGGAGCTAGAAGGCAATGTCGGTGTTTGCTTCACGAATGGGGTCCATGGGGACGGAGAACGCCTTCCGGATCAGCGAGGACGTGGCCCGGGCCCAGGCGCGGGGAGTCCAGGTAATCCGGTTCACCATCGGAGAGCCCGACTTCGACAGCGCCCCTCATATCAACCAAGCGGGGATCGACAGCATTCTGAAGGGGAATACCCATTACACCGATCCCGCGGGAGTCCGGGCGCTGCGGGAGGCCACCGCGGCCCACGTGAAGAAGAGCCGTGGAATCGACGTCGATGCCGACGAGGTCATCATCCTTCCGGGAGCGAAGCCCGCGATCGGCTACAGCCTGATGAGCTACGTGAACCCCGGCGACGAGGTCATCTACCCGAGCCCCGGGTTTCCCATTTACGAGTCCTGGGTGACGTACCTCGGAGGGACACCGGTGCCGCTCATCCTGCGCGAGGAGAACGGCTTCGCGTTCACGCCGGAGGAGCTCGAGAAGCTCGTCACGCCCAGGACCAAAGTTCTGATGCTATGTACCCCGTCGAATCCGACCGGGGGGGTGCTCTCGCAGGATCTCCTCGAGAGAGTCGCCGAGATCGTTCTTAGAAAGGCTCACCCCGACTGTCGCATCTACTCCGACGAAATCTACGAGCACATCACCTTCGACGGCTTCCAGCATTTCTCGATCGCGTCGGTTCCCGGAATGCGCGAGCGCACCATTCTCGCGAGCGGCCACTCGAAGGGGTTCGCCATGACCGGCTGGCGGCTCGGGTGGTGCGTTCTTCCCAACAAGCGGGAAGCGGCGATGTTCAAGCAGCTCAACATCAATTTCGTGAGCTGCGTCCCTCCCTTCATTCAAGAGGCCGGGCGGGAAGCGTTCGAGAGTCCGAAGACCAGAGACGTCGTCGCCCACATGGTCGCGGAGTTCAAGAGACGGCGGGACTACGTCGTTCCCGCCCTGAACGAGATCGAGGGGATTCGCTGCGCCAACCCCCTCGGCGCGTTCTACGTCTTCCCCAACGTCGACGGGGTCTGCGGCTCGCTCGGGATCCACGATTTCTACGATCGCCTGTCCGACGCGCGGAAGCGAAAGACGAGCCCGGCGACGCTCCTGATGCGCTTTCTTCTCTACTACCACGGGATCGCGACCGTCGACCGCAGGAGCTTCGGGGTCCTCCGGAGCGAAGGACAGCATTTCGTCCGGATCTCCTACGCGACCGACATGCCCACAATCGAGGAGGGCGTCGCGCGCATCCGGAAGGGAGCGCGGGACGCCGACGGGTTCCGCAAGTTCACCGGGGACGAGGAGGCGCTGGGGGTGTGAGGTGAGGATCTTCGCCACCCGGCGGATTCCCGATGCCGGCCTCGACATCCTGAAGAAGACGGGAGACGTCGAGATCGCGGTTGAAGCCGCCGATGAGCCGGTTCCCCGCGAGACGCTTCTCGAGGGCATCGGACGCGCCGACGTCCTGGTCTCGCTTCTTACCGAGCGCATCGACCGCGAGGCCCTGGTGGCTGGGGAGAGACTCCTCGGCGTCGCCAACTTCGCCGTCGGCTTCAATAACGTCGACATCGCGGCCGCCACCGAGCTCGGAGTTCCCGTTACCAACACCCCGGGCGTTCTCACCGACACCACCGCCGATCTCGCCTGGGCGCTCATCCTGTCCGTCGCCCGGAACATCGTTCCCGCGGATCGCTACATGCGGCAGGGGAAGTACAAGATCTGGGGACCATCGCTCTTCCTCGGCGGCGACGTGAGCCCGGGAGGCGAGGGGAGGCGAAAAGTCCTGGGCATCGTCGGCTTCGGCCGCATCGGCCAGGCGGTGTTCCGGCGCTCCCTGGGCTTCGACATGCGCGCTCTCGCATACGACCCGCCGATGCGGCACGTAATCGAGAAGACCGAAGGCGTCGAGTACGCGGAGATGGATCGGATTCTCGAGGAAGGCGACTTCATCACCATCCACACCGACCTGAATCCCTCGACCCACCATCTGATCTCCGGTCCCGCTTTCGAGAGAATGAAGACCACCGCCTACCTCATCAACACCGCCCGCGGGCCCATCGTCGACGAGAAGGCGCTGGTGACGGCTCTCCGCGAAGGCAAGATCGCGGGGGCGGGGCTGGACGTGTTCGAAGACGAGCCCGCGATGGCGCCCGGGCTCGCGGAGCTCGAGAGCGTGGTGGTCCTGCCTCATATCGCGTCCGCGAGCCGCGACACCCGGAACAAGATGGCCACGATGTGCGCGGAGAACGCCGCGGCGCACGCTCGCCGCGTGCGCGCGCCGAACTGCGTGAATCCGGAGGTCTACGAAACCGAAGCCTACCGCCGCCGCACGAGTAAGAACATCTAACGTGCGTCTTCCGCGAGCTCGTCCAGAATGGCCCGCGCGTGGCGAAGGTGGGGGATCACGATCGACCCTCCGACGATGAGGGCGACGTCCAGGGCCTCCGCCATCTCCTCCGGCGTGACCCCCCGCTCGTGGCACTGCAGGATATGGTAGGTGACGCAGTCGTTGCACCTGAGGACCATCGAGGCCGTAAGCCCCAGTAGCTCTTTGGTTTTCGCGGACAGTGCCCCGTCCTCATAGACCGCTCCGTCGAGGTTGAAGAACCGCTTGGTCTCCCGCGTTCCTTTGCCCAGGATGGATTCGTTCATCTCGGAGCGGAACTGGTTGAAAGCGTCGATTCTCTCACCCATATTTGGCTCTCCTGTAGTCCGGCCGTTCGGATCCGAGTGATACAATGGCAGATCAGCAGCATTATGCCTCCTCCTCCGTCCCGGATCGGAAAATACGAGATCCTGGCGGAGCTTGGCCGGGGCGCTATGGGGACCGTCTACAAGGCCCGCGACCCGCGGCTCGACCGCCTGGTCGCGGTCAAGATGATGTCGGAGGAGCTCCTCATCGAGGAGGAGATGCGCGGCCGCTTCCAGCGCGAGGCGAAGTCGGCCGCGAACCTCCAGCACCCGAACATCGTCACCATCTTCGATTTCGGCGAGCTCGAGGGCGAAGGCTCCCCCTACATCGTGATGGAGCTTCTGGAGGGCACGAGCCTCGCTCAGCTCATGGAGGAGAAGAAGCCCGAGAGGCTCGAGGATCGGGTCAACATCATCACCCAGATCTGCCGGGGTCTCGACTACGCCCATAAACGGGGAGTGATCCACCGGGACGTGAAGCCCGGCAACATCCAGGTGCTCCCGAGCGGCACCGCAAAAATCCTGGACTTCGGTATCGCGCTCGGAGAAGGCTCCACCATCAAGACCAAGACCGGTCTGGTGATGGGGACGCCGAACTACATGGCGCCCGAGCAGATCTCGAGCGAGGTCGTCGATCATCGCGCCGACATGTGGGCCGTCGGAGTGATCCTCTACGAGCTTCTGAGCGGCGAGCGCCCGTTCACCGCGACCACCATCCCCGGGCTCGTCTATCAGATCGTGCACTCCCCTCCGCCGCCGCTCGATGAGCGGAAGCTGGGGCTCCCGCCCAGGCTGGTTCAGGTGGTGGAGCGCGTCCTCCAGAAGAATCCCGACCAGCGGTTTCGCGACCTCGCGCATCTGTCCCGAACGCTCGAGAAAGTGATGGGCGCTCCCTCGCTCACCACCGAGCTATCGGGGGAAGCGAGGTCCCGTGGATACTCGACCAATCTTGACCTGGCGAAGAGCCTTCTCTCTCAGGGACAGCCGCAGCGCGCACTCGAAGCCGCGCGGCGCGCGCAGGCGCTCGAGCCTTCCCATCGCTCGATCGTCGATCTCATCCAGGAGATCGAGCGAGGGCTCCGTACGATGCAGTCCCAGCCGACCGTGGTCCAGGAGCGGGAAGGGGGCCGCGACAAGTTCGATGCCGCCCGGTGGGTCGACGAAGCCCGCATGGCCTTGACCGCGGGCGAGCGCAGCGAGGCGCTCCGCATCGTCGACGACGTCCTCGCGGTTTCCCCGGGCTTCGCCCCGGCGCTCGAGCTGAAGGAGCTTCTCGTCACGCCCTCACGGCCGGGCCAGGTCCGCAGCGGGGCGTTGCGATCGCCGACGTACCGCTACCCCCGGGTGCGTCCGGAGCTGGCCTTCAAGGAGGTCGCGACTTTCGGAGAGCCGCCGGGAATCCAGGTGCTGGCAAACGGCCCGAAGCCGGGTCTGGTCGCCGCCGGAGGCGTCGACGGCTCGGTGAGGCTCTGGGACGTCGACTCCCGGCGGAGGGTCGCGAGCTTTCGAACCGAGATCCACCAGCGCGCGGGCCACGAGGCGCTCGTCACCTCTCTCGCGTTTTCACCCGACGGAGCCTTTCTCGCTTCCGGCCACGTGGACGGCAACGTCCACTTGTGGAGCCTGGATACCGGACAGGAGGTCCTGGGGCGCGCCCGCCACGACGCGTCGGTAGGCGGGCTCGCCTTCTCCCCCGACGGCCTGACGCTCGCTTCCGGCGGTCTCGACTCGACGCTGAAGCTCTGGGAGATGGGCCAGCTTCGCCAGGGGGAGCCTCAAAGGCGGCTCATCCGCGAGCCCTCGGGAGTTACTTGCCTCGTCTACTCTCAGGACGGGAATCTCATCATCACCGGGCACACCAACCGCATCCTGCGCGTCCACGAGGTGAAGAGCGGGAGACTGATCGCGACCCTCCGCGGCCACGAGGCGCCGCTCTCCGTCGCCGTGGTCTCGCCCGACGGGAGCCAGCTCGCGAGCGGCGCCCGCGACGGCGCGATTCGAATCTACGATCTCGGACGAAGGGAAGAGATTCGCGTCCTGACGGGGCATCGCAAGGCCGTGTCGGCGCTCTCCTATTTTCCCCGAGGTGCTTCGATCGCGAGCGTGGCGATGGACCACGCGCTCATCCTGTGGGACGTAGCCTCGGGCGCCCAACGCACGACACTCTGGGGGGCGAAAGGCGAAGTCTTCGCGAGCGTGGCCGCGACCGGCGACGAGCCTCTGATCGTGGCCGGCCTCGCCGATGGAAGCCTGCGGGTCTGGGCCCCCGAATAGGCTCCGGACACGGCACGGGGCATAACGCCCGTCCTCTTCTTCTGGGTGAGCCCGCAGTCGATGGCCTCGAGCGGGCCCGACCCCGGCCAGAAAAGCCGGGCTTACTTTCCCGGAGGAGAGTACTTCGCCGTCTTCTTGGTGATCTGGTCCATCTCTTCCGGCGTGAGCAGCACCGTTGTTTTGGTGGTCACCATTCCGCTGGCGGCTACGGCCAGGCTGGCGGCCGCCACGGACACGTTGTCCGGGGCATCGACGATGACGAAAGCGTCATCGTCACCAAAGGCAAAGTAGAAAGCGTCCATCTTGGCTCCCAGGCTCTTCACGAGATCCTCGGCGGCCTTCTTTCGCTTGCTGCCCCCGTCCTTGAGCAGTCCCCGAGCGCCTTCGGCAGTGTACTTCGCATGAAGGAGATACTTGGGCATGGCAGATTCCTCCTGGTCGTGTGCGCCAAGGGCGCACCGTGAGCGGCGTTAGTCTACCGCTCTGGCGCCCGCAAATATATCCCAACGTACGACCAGGCTCAGCGGAACCGGCGAGCTGTTGACGACGGGCACGTTGAACATGGGTGCCCTTTCGCGAACGAGCTCAGGGCATGACGCCCGTGGGCATCACCAGCTGAAGGCTCCAGCGGGCGTCGTCCCTCCGGTCCAGTCGTATGAGGGAGACGGGGTGGAACACGACCACCGGCATGCTCTCGTCTTGCGCGAGGAGCGCCCCCGCGATGCGATTGAGATACGGCAGGTGCCCGACGACCATGACGTTCTGCTGTAGACCTGCCGCCTCGCGCCGCAACGGGTTGATGTCGTCGTCGGGACCGATCCCCGGAAGCTGGCGCCGGGGAGAGCCGAGAGCGCGCTCGAACTCTTGAGCGGTCTGGATCGCGCGAAGCCGATCCGAGTGCCGGATCTCCGCCACCCGCACGCCGAGCCGCGCCGCGAAATCGGCGCATCGCCGGGCGTGGGCGAGGCCGTTCTCGGTCAGAGCCGGTCCCCCGCCGGTGTCGGCAACGTTGGGCTCGGCTTCACCGTGCCGCACGAGGTAGAGCTCCATTACGAATATTGTAACCCCCTTCCCACTGCCTTTCCATCGACTTACAGCCGAGCTTCTATTGTGTCTCTTGTGTTACGCTGAATGGTTTGTGCGGAATCCGGGAAAGGAGAACAGAGGTCTTGCCGGACGTCACGATCGCGTACTTTTCGATGGAAATCGGCCTGACGGAGGAGATGCCCACGTACTCCGGCGGGCTCGGCGTCCTCGCTGGAGACACCCTCCGAGCGGCGGCGGACTGGGGCCTCCCTCTGGCGGCGGTGACGCTTCTGCACCGAAAAGGCTACTTCCGGCAGCGCCTCGATTCCGACGGTTTCCAGACGGAGGAGCCGGACGGCTGGAAGGTCGAAGAGCACCTGGAGGAAATGACGCCGCGGGTCCAGGTGGAGGTCGAAGGCAAGCCCGTCATCTTGAGGTGCTGGCGCCGGATGCTCGAGGGCGTCCTCGGGGCGACGATTCCCGTCTACTTTCTGGACAGCGATCTTCCCGAGAACGGCGAATCGGAACGTCGTTTGACGGACCACCTCTACGGTGGAGACAAGCGCTATCGCTTGAGCCAGGAATGCATCCTCGGGATCGGCGGGCTTCGGATGCTGCGAGCCCTCGGGTACGAAGGGCTCGAGACCTACCACATGAACGAGGGGCATTCGAGCTTCTTGACGCTCGAGCTCATGGGACAGCTCGCCCGGCGCGCGGGGCGGACCGAGCCTTCGGCCGACGACGTCAATCTGGTCAAGAACCACTGCGTGTTCACCACCCATACCCCGGTCTCCGCCGGCCACGATCGGTTTCCCAAGGACGCAGTGAAACAGGTGCTCTCCCCCGACCTGTTCCAGATCCTCGACAAGCTCTATCCGGGCGAGGAGATCAACCTGACCGATCTCGCCTTGATGCACAGCCGATTCGTGAACGGAGTCGCGCGCCGGCATGGAGAGGTCACCCGCGGGATGTTCGGGGGTTTCGACGTCCGGGCCATCACCAACGGCGTCCACGCCGCGACCTGGGCCGCACCCTCCTGGCAGAGGCTCTTCGACCGGCACGTGCCCGGCTGGCGAGAAGACAACCAGAGCTTGCGGTACGTGGCGTACGTACCTCTCGAGGAGATCGAAGAGGCTCATCGCGAGGCGAAGCGTGCGCTCCTGGACCGCGTCCGCGCCGACGCGGGCCGAGAGCTGGACTCCGAGCGCTTCACCATCGGATTCGCGCGGCGCGCGACTGCCTACAAGCGCGCCGGACTCCTGCTGCGCGAGGTGGAACGTTTGAACCGGATGGCGGAAAAGCAGGGGCCTCTCCAGATCATCTACGCCGGCAAGGCCCACCCCCACGACGATAGAGGCAAAGAGATCATCCGGGACATCTTCGCCGCCCGGGAGAAGCTCTCGCCGGAAATCGCGCTCGTCTATCTGGAGGACTACGGTGTTTCTCTGGCAGCGCGTCTGACCTCGGGCGTCGACCTATGGTTGAATACGCCCGAGGCGCCCCTCGAGGCCTCGGGCACGAGCGGCATGAAGGCCGCGGTGAACGGCGTCCCCAGCTTGAGCATTCTCGACGGCTGGTGGATCGAAGGCCACATCGAGGGGGTCACGGGATGGTCCATCGGAGACCAGCCCGCGCTGCCGTCGGTGGCGGATGGACAAAAGGACGCCGAAAACCTGTACCGGAAGCTCGAGAGCGTGATCCTGCCGCTCTACTATCGCGATCGCGCCGCCTATCTCGAGGTGATGCGCCACACGGTGGCGCTCAACGGCTCGTTCTTCAACACCGAGCGCATGGTGAGCGAGTACGCCCGCCAGGCGTACCGTCTCGCCGGGGAGCAGTAACACCGTGGAGAAACTCCTTTCGAGCGGAATCAAAATCGCCTCCACGCGAAGGGAGCACGCCCCGGCTCTCGAGGAGCTGCAGATCCTCTGCTTTCCCACGCTCGACGATGACCAGCGGTTCAAGAGAGCCCACTACTGGAAGCACATCGAGCTCTTCCCCGAGGGGCAGTTCGTGGCTCTCGATGGGGAGAAAGTCGTCGGCATGACCAGCACCCTCCGCATGCACTTCGACTTCGGGCACGTCGAGCACACCTTCGCCGACGTCATCGAGGGAGGCTGGCTCACCTCCCACGAGCCCGACGGCGACTGGCTCTATGGCGCCGACATCGGGACCCATCCCCACTATCGGCGGCGCGGCATTGCCCGCGGCCTCTACGCCGCGCGCCACCTCACGGTGCGCCGGCTCGAGCTGAAGGGGCAGGTCACCGTCGGAATGCTTCGCGGTTACGGAGCACTGAAGAGGGAAATGTCCGCCCAGGACTACTACGATTCTCTCCTCCGCGGGGAGAGGAGCGACCCCACCATCTCCGCCCAGATGCGCGTTGGCTTCGAGCCGCGGGGCCTCCTTCCCAACTACTTGAACGACCCCGTTTGCGACAACTGCGGCGTCCTCCTGGTGCTCGCCGCCGGGAAGGATGTTCCTTTCGAGTGAGAAAAGATATGGCATACATACAGATCAAGACCGAGATTCCCGGACCGAAGGCCAAGAGCTGGCTCGAGCGCAGGGCGCGCGCCGTCTCCTCCGGCGTCGGCCGGGCGACGGACGTGGTGGTTGCGCGCGCTTCGGGGGCGCTGGTCGAAGACGTCGATGGGAACACCTTCATCGACTTCGCCGGCGGGATCGGCATGCTCGCCGTCGGCCACTGCCCCGAGAACGTGACCCGGGCGATGAGCGAGCAGGCGTCGAAGCTCATCCACATGTGCGCCCTCGTGGGAACGTACGAGCCCTACGTGCGGCTCGCGGAGCTCCTGAACTCGGTGACACCGGGGAGCTTTCCGAAGAAGACCGTCCTCGCGAACAGCGGCGCCGAGGCGATCGAGAACGCGGTGAAGCTCTCACGCGCCTTTACCAAGCGGCAGGCGATCGTGGTCTTCGAAGGCGCCTACCACGGAAGAACCCTCCTCACCCTGAGCCTCACCAGCAAGTACAACCTCTTCAAGAAGGGCTTCGGCCCCTTCGCGCCGGAGATCTACCGGTTCCCGGCGCCGAACCTCTACCGCCGATCCACGCTCCTCACGGAGGATCAATACCTCGAGGAGTGTCTCCGTCAGCTCGACCACAACTTCGTCGCCCAGGTCGATCCCTCCGCGGTGGCGGCGGTTCTGATCGAGCCGGTACAGGGAGAGGCAGGGTTTCTTCCCGTCCCCGCTACGTTCCTCGAACGGCTGCGAGCGCTCTGCGACGAGCACGGGATGCTCTTCATCGCCGACGAGATCCAGTGCGGGATGGGGCGCACGGGAAAGCTATTCGCCATCGAGCACTACGGGATCGTGCCCGACCTCATCGCTACCGCGAAATCGCTCGGGGCCGGGATGCCCATCAGCGCCGTGACTGGCCGGGCCGACGTGATGGACTCGGCCCACGTCGGCGGAGTGGGGGGAACCTACGGGGGGAGCCCTCTCGCCTGCGCCGCCGCCATCGAGGCCCTCGAGACCATCCGCAAGCCCGAGTTTCTCTCGCGCGCCGTCGAAGTCGGAAATCTTCTCCAGCGGCGGCTCGCGAAGTGGCGCGATCGGTTCCCGCTCGTGGGCGACGTTCGCGGCCTCGGTCCCATGCAGCTCGTCGAGTTCGTGCGCGACCGCAAGACGAAGGAGCCGGCGCCCGAGGAGACCCTTGCCACCATCCAGCGAGCGGCGGCGCGGGGGCTCATCCTCATCCGCGCGGGTCTCTACAGCAACTGCATCCGGCTCATGCCGCCGCTCACCGCCGAAGATGCGCTCTACGAGGAGGGGCTCGACGTGCTCGAGAGTGCCATCGCAGCCCAAGAAGGCCTGAGCTCGTGTCCGATTCCATCTTCTATAACGGCACGCTTCTGACTCAGGATCCCGCACTTCCGCGGGCCGAGGCTATCGCGGTCAAGGACGGACGCATCGAGGCCGTCGGCGCCCGCCGCGACGTCGAGAACCTCGCCGGCCCGGGGACGGAGCGGATCGATCTCGAAGGGCGGACGCTCGTTCCCGGCTTCAACGACTCCCACGTCCATGTGTGGAAAGTGGGTCAGATCTTGACCGGAATTCTCGACTTGAGGGCCATGAAGAGCCTCGAGGAGCTGAAGGCGGTCGTTCGGCGCCGCGACCGGGAGCTCCCTGAGGGCGCCTGGCTGCTGGGCCGCGGCTACAACGAGCAGTTCCTCGCCGAAGGGCGCCAGCCGACGAGGTGGGATCTCGACCTCGCCGCGCCCCACCGTCCGGTGGCGCTCACCCGGACCTGCGGTCATATGATCGTCGGAAACAGCCGGGCGCTCGCGCTCGCGGGCGTCGACCGAGCCACCGCCGACCCCCCGGGAGGAGTGGTCGTCCGCGACTCTTTCGGAGAGCCCACGGGCCTGGTGCAAGAGAATGCGATGGGGCGGCTGAAGGCCGTCATTCCCGAGCCCACGCCCCGGGAGTACGCGGAGATGGTCCTCGCCGCGGGCAACGACCAGCTCTCGAAAGGAATCACGAGCGCGAGCGAAGCGGGGGCGACCCCGGCGCTCCTCGAGGCTTACCGCGCGCTCGATCACGCCGGGAAGCTCCCCCACCGGTTTCACGTGATGGCGATGCGGCTTTCGGAAGAGAGCGCCCGCCCGCTTCGCCTGCCCGAGAAGGTTCTCTCCGATTTCCTGCGGATCGATTCGGTGAAGCTTTTCGCGGACGGTGGTCTCTCTGGCGCGACCGCGGCCCTGAAGGGAACCTACCGGCATGAGCCGGTTTCGGGCCTCGCCCGGCTCGCCGAAGAGGACGTGTTCTCGCTCGGGCTCGAGGCGCAAGAAGCGGGTCTTCGCGTCTGCACCCACGCCATCGGCGACGCGGCAATCGACGCCGTTCTCTCCGCCTACGAGCGGCTTTACGAGAGGGGCGGGCGCGGGCATCGGCTCGAGCACTTCGGTCTTCCGGACGGCGCGCAGATCGAGCGCGCTCGCCGAATCGGCGCCATGGCCGCGCCGCAGGCGGTGTTCCTGCACGCGCTCGGAGTGAACTTCCGCCGCTATTTGACCGACGACTACCTGGCGCGAACCTACCCCATCCGATCGATGCTGAGAGGGGGCCTCACGGTGGCTCTCGGCTCGGATGCTCCCGTCGTTCCCGACGACCGTCCGCTTCTGGGTATCCAGGCCGCAGTCACTCGGCGGGACCAGGAAGGCAAGAGCATCGCTCCGGACGAAGCCATCACCGTCGAGGAGGCTCTCTATGCTTACACCATGGGAGGCGCCATCGCGAGCGGCGACCAGGCCAATCGCGGGAGTCTGACCCCGGGAAAGTGGGCGGACTTCGCGGTCGTCGATCGGAACCCGTGCGAGGTCGAAGCCGAGGAGATCGCGACCGTCCCGGTGGCTTGCACCTTCGCTTCCGGACGCATGGTTTTCGCGGCGTGAGCGTCGCCGAAGAAACCCGGCCGCGTCACGAGACGTGACCCCCAACCACGACCGGGCTCCTTCAACGACAGGAACATTGTCTCACGAAGAAGCTGCTAAGCTGAGCTTCATGGAAGCTTCGGCGCCCTCCCTTCCCATCCAGATCGTGGTCCGCTCGCCGGAGATCACCCTGAAGGGACGAAACCAGGGGGAATTCTGGGTCCGACTCCGAGAGAACCTGCGCCGGCAGCTCGACCGGCGGGCCGTCTCGTGGCCGGTGACGAGCGCACGGGCGAAGCTGTGCGTGGAAGCGGGCGTCGCTCCCGCCGCGGAAGACCTCGGGCGCGCTCTCGCCGCTGTCTCCGAGGTCGCGGGCGTTGACTCGTACTCCGTCGCCCTGAGAGCCGATCGTAACCAGGTCTTTCCCGGCGGCGAGCTCGACCGGCGGCTGATCGAAGAAGTCCTCGTGGGCATGGCCCGAGAGAGCTACGAGCCCCGGAAGAGTTTCGCCTTGCGGGTACATCGCGTCGACAAGCGTTTTCCGTTGAAGTCGGCGGAGATGGAGACCTGGCTCGGCGACGCGGTTCGGGAGCGCACTTCGTGGTCCCGCGTCGACCTCGATTCGCCCGATCGGACCTTCTACCTCGATATCTACGGCGACGCTCTGTTCTTCTACGCCGAGAGGCGCAAAGGTCTGGGCGGCCTGCCGGTGGGGACGAGCGGGCACGTGCTGAGCCTTCTCTCCGGAGGCATCGACTCGCCCGTCGCTTCGTTTCTACTCTCGAGGCGAGGAGCTTCGGTCGACTGGTTCCACATGAGTGCCACCCACGTGGGCGAGGGGGACTTCGAAACCTCCGTAGTCGGGCGGATCGCTCGCAGCCTGAGCCGCTTCAGCCTTCAGTCGCGGCTGTTCATCGTGCCCTACACCCATTTCGATCTGGCGCTCGCCGGTGCGGAAACTGGTTACGAGCCGGTCCTGTTTCGCCGTTTCCTGTTCCGGGTGGGGGAGGCGCTGGCCCACCGGATTGGAGCTGCCGCCCTGGTGACGGGGGACAGTCTCGCCCAGGTGGCGTCTCAAACGCTCGACAACCTCGTGACCAGCACCAAGGCGGTCGAGATGCTCGTCCTGCGGCCTCTCATTGGGATGGACAAGCAGCAGATCATGGATCTCGCCCGTAGAGTCGGCACCTACGACATCTCGATCGAGCCGTACAAGGATTGCTGTGCCCTGTACGCGCGCAGGGTCCGAACCCGCACCCGCGAGGAAGCCCTCTCGCTCCTCGAACGGCGTCTCTTGCCCGACTACGCGGGCCTGGTCGACCGGAGCCTTCGGGAGACGCTCTGGGGGCGCTACGAGTGCGGGGAGCTGGTCTCAGTCGGCGAGCGCGTAGATTTCGATCGGCGGGCTCACCTTGCTCATGTTGGCCAGGATGCCGTCGAAGTCGAGAAGCGACCACCAGGGGTTGCCCTCTCGCGGCGCGAGTGAGAATACGAGACCGTAGCGGGTTCGACCCGCGGCGAGCCGCGAGAATAACTCATGCTCGCGCGTTCCCGCCTCGAACCGCGACGCGAAGTCGGGATTGACGATGAGGAAATCCGGGCTCTCGCGTTCCAGAACCGTCTCCGTCGGCCGCAGCCGCTTCGCGGGGAGGTCGTGGAGCCTGGGAAGGTAGTACTCCGGCCCCATGTAGCCGACGACCTGGCTCGGGGAAACGTTCTCCCGCAGCCAGCGCTCCGCGGTGTAGCGCGAGTCGTGGAGAAGGAGCGCGTCGACCGACAGCGCCCTTCCGAGAGAGTAAAGGAGCGCAACTCCGACGAGCGCTCGAGCCCAGACGCCGCGGCTCCAGAGCCGCGAGCAGGCGAGGCCCGCGAAGAGGGAGAGAAGGGCGGCGAGAGGCAAGGCGTAGCGCAACCACGTGCTCAGGACGGGGACGATGAAGAACGAATAGTAGGAAACTCCGAACAGGAGGGTCCAGAGGGTCGACCGTCGAAATTTTCCCTCGCAGAGCGCCAGGACCAGGCCGAGGGCGCTCGCCGCCGCGAGCGGCCATCCCAGAGCGAAACCCAGGTGCCGAAAAGTCTGTCGCAGCATCGCGATTTGGTGGCCGAACGTCCCCTCGAAGAGACCGTAGTGCTTGCGAGCCCAGAGAATCTCCTCGAAGTGATGGACGAAGCCTCGATAGTTGAAGATCACGTTGTGAAGCGCGAGAAACGACAGGGTGCCGGCGAGGAGCGAGAGGAGGATGCGCCGATCGAGCAGGACCCGAACCAGGGAGCCTTCGCGGCGCACCCGGAGTAGAGCGAAGGCGGCGAGCGGGAGTACATAGAACGCGAACGCCTGGTCCTTGGTGCCCATGGCGAGGACCGCTGAGAGGGTGAAGCCGAGGTAGTCGCGAAGCTCGCCTCGCGCGTCGAGCCGCAAGAAAAACGAGTAGGAGAACAGGAACCAGAAGAGAAGCGGGACTTCGAGGTTCGCGGTCTTCGCGTAGTAGACGAAGGGCGCTGAAAACGCCATGGTGAGAGCGGCGAACACCCCCGCCTGCGGCTCGAAAAGCTCCTGGCCCAGACGGTAGAGAAGGAAGACGATGCCCACTCCCATCGCGAGAGAGAGGACGCGGCCGAGCACGAAGAATAGGGTATGTCCTTCGACGCTCATGGGATCGACGAGATTCAGAGCGAGGACCGGGAGATAGGTCGCGGCGAGGAGGTAGTAGTGCAGCGGCGGGTAAGCGGGCTGATGCCAGTCGCCGGAGAATCGCGTCTCGATCCCCGAGAGGATGACCCCGGGGTTCAGCTCGTCGACCGCCCAGCCGTAACGGGAGGGAAGACCCCACCCAATCCCGACGAGGTTCAGCGCCAGGCTAAAGGCGACGATAGCGATGCCAAAAAGCAGCCTTCGGGATGCGGAGCTCGCTGCGGCAACCACCGGTGGAGTGTAAAGGCGCGGCGTCAAGGGGGCAAGATCGGGTTAGTGTAGTTCGCGCGTATCAGACAGAGGGCAACGCTGCGCTCCGTCACGCTGGATCAGAGGCAGCCCAGGCGCGAGATCTTATGTTTCAAACCGGGAACGTCGCACTGGCGGCGTTGTCCGGTCAGGAGTATGTTGAGACATGCTTCTGGGAGGAGCACCTCTTCCATGCGCGTTCGCGAGGACTCAGTCGAGGACGAGGAGGACGCCCGAGTCGGGATGCTGAGGGCAGCGGTGGAGAAGAGTGTCGACCCGTCCCAGTTCCGGAAGTATCTGCTCCTCGACGTGATCGAGACGTACTTTCCCGTGCTGGAGGATGAGCGGGAGCGATGGAAGCAGCTGCTCTCGAGAGAGGAGAATCGCGCGGTGCGGGATTTCGAGCGGACATGGGCCGAGAGGTTGATGCTGACGGGCTTCTTCGAGGGGAAGCGACAGACCCTCAAACGACAGATCACCATCAAGTTTGGGCCTCTTCCGTCTGGGGTCGAGGGCCGCATCGACGCGATCGCGGCCGAGGACGAGCTGGACGGCTACCTTGAGAGCGTGATCACGGCGAGCTCTCTCGTGGAGCTGGGCCTCGAGGGTTGACTCCAGCACGGGTTCACACCCCTCAACGGGGAAGAGCACCTGCGTCTCAGGCTCTCCCATTCCGTCAGCATTGCAGGTGAAGATTCAGACACCCCATTCCACGAAGGGAGGTCACCACAACAGAACATCACTCCGATAGCGTTCAGCTTCGGCTGGCGTCACCGTTCAGCTTGCGCAGGAATCCGTGTTCACGTTCGCCGGAATACGCAAACATACTCCTCCGCGGGAAGCCGTGCCAGCGGCCAGGCTGTGGTCGGAATAGCAGGAGCTCCTGCTAGCGCCGGGGTCAGTCGCCGAGGTCCAGTTCGTCGAGCGTGGCAGCGGTGAGAACCCGGTCGAGGACGGACTCCAACTCGACTTCGGACAGAGATCGTACCCGCTCGGAGATTATGTCCGACAACTCGCCGAACTTGGCGGTGAGCTGCCTCAAGAGCATCCTGCGCATTCCCTCTACGACGCCCGCCTCGCGACCCTCTTCTCGACCCTTCTCTATGAGCTTGTCGGCCCAGGTGAGCTCTACCTCTTGCACGGCTCGATACTCCTTTCTCGCAACGAGGCGCCGATACCTCTCGGCGTCCTCCCCCGAAAGCTCGAAGTACGTCTCGATCACGTTGACGAGGAGGTACTTCAGCGCCTCGTCAAGCCCGCTTCTCACCACCCGCTGGAGCATCGAAAGCTTGAGCCGGGCGCGGTCTCGGGTTTTCTCCCGGCTCATCAGGGCCGAAAGTGCTGCTCCGAGCGGGCTCGCTCCAACATACTCTTCCGCGGGGAGTCGTGCCAGCGCCAGGCTGTGGTAGCGGAACAGCAAGAGCTCCTGCCCGAAGAGGGCCTCCCGGTACTCGGCCACCTTGGAGAGGGGTCCCCGGCGGAGGTACAGAGCGATAGGAAACACCGGAAGCCGGTAGTTCAGGCGCAGGAGAGCATAGTACTCGAACATCCTGCGGGGGAAGTCGCTCTTGGGCTCCGCCTCGACCTCCACATGGACGAGAACGAGCTCCGGCTCTCCGTCGCGGGTCTCGAGCCGGGCGACGATGTCGGCCTCTCGCACCTTGCCTTCGGGGACGTTGGCGAAGACTTCCTTGTCGACGAAGCGCAATGTCTCGAAGTCGAGACGGGCCGCGGCTTCGGGAAAGAAGAGCTCGAGGAAATCCCCAAGGAGTCTTTCCAGAATCGTCTTGAAGAGCTGGTCTTGTCCCACCCGGCTTGTCCTCCTCCCAGAAGGAAGACGAAATCGGATTGGGAAAGCCTCCCGGTGCTCGAAGGGTTACGGCCGGGCTACCGTGAGTGGGTCAGGAGCTCTGGAGTCTCTGCGCCGTTCGCAGCTCGCGCTCGGCGTCGCCGAACTGCCCCTTCCGGTTGTAGACGTCGGCGAGGATGAAGTGGCCGAGGGGCGCCATCGTCGGCTCCGGCCCGAGCTCGATTCCCTTGAGCGCGAGCTCCTGCGCTTTTTCGAGGTCGCCGGCATCCAGGTAGAACTTCGCGAGATACAGGTGACCGATGGCGAACTTGTCGTTGGTCTCGATGGCCTTCTCGAAGTGTTCCTTTGTCTTCAGGGCATTTCCCGCCTTACCGTACAGCTTCGCCACGTTGAAGTGGCTCCGGAAATCCTTGGGCGAGATCTCGAGCTCTTTCTCGTACGCGCCGATTGCCGCGGGAACGTCGCTCTCCTCCTCGTGGATCAACCCGAGGTTGAAGTAGGCCGTCGGAAGCTCGGAGTTCATCTCGAGGGCCTGCGCGATCTGCTTTTTCGCTTTCTCGAGCTGCTTCAATCCGATGTAACACTCGGCCATGAGGTTGTGAAGCGGCGCCCGCTCGCTTCCGATGTCCACGGCCTGATTCAGAAGGTCGAGAGCGCCCTGGAAATCGTTCCGGTCGACCTGGATCTTGGCGAGCATGTAGTACGCGCGGTTGTCGCGGGGGTCCAGCTCGAGGATGCGTTTGAATCCGGCCTCGGCGTCCTCAGGCCTTCCCATCTCCTGATAGGTCGTCGCGAGTCCGAAGAGCGCCGACTTGTACTCCGGATCCCGGGCCAGGGCTTCCTTGTAGGCGTCGAGCGCCTTCTCAAGATCCTTGTTCTTGGTGTGGAGGTTCCCGAGGATGTAGTAGGCCTCGAGGATGCCGGGATCCTCGGCGAGGACCTTCTCGATCTTCGCCATCGCCTCGTCGATCCTCTCCTCGCTCGAATCGGCTCCGGCGTCCTTGATGAGGTTGAAGAGACCGATCTTGTCCTTGGGGTCGGGAAGGGGCCGGTTGGGGTCGATCTTGATCTTCGAAGCTCCGCCCAGGTAGCCGAGGGCCGCGAGCTGCGCCTGGGTGTCCGGGTCGGGGGTCTCGGGCGCCTTCTCATCGATACCCTCCACTCCGAACTGCACGACCATATCGTCGAGCGCGGTCTTGAGCTCCGAAACCGTCGCCGCGCGCTGGGAAGCGAGGTTCTTCGTCTGCTGCGGATCCGCCTCGATGTCGAAGAGCTCCGGGCGGGGGGCGTCGATGAACTGCAGCTTGCCGTTTCTGATCGACTTCAGCTCCGACCAGCCGTAATGGTTTCGGGGATAGAACGATTCCGAGTAGGCGAAAAGGCCCAGGTCGTCCGTCTTCTCCTCGAGAAGCGGGACCAGGCTCGTTCCTTGAATCGTCTTCGGCGGGTCGACGGCCACGAGGTCGAGAATCGTCGGCATGAGGTCGATGCTTCGCACCTGAGCCTGGATTCGCCGGCCGGCCCGAATCTGACGATAGGGAGCCTTCAGCAGAAACGGCACGTGCATCGTGGCGTCGTAGATGAAGAAACCGTGGGTATTCTCTTCGTGCTGCCCCAGGCTCTCGCCGTGGTCGCCGATGAAGATCACCAGCGTATCGTCTTCGAGATCGGCCTTCTCGAGCCAGTCGAAGAGCTCCCCCATGAGGCTGTCGAGGTAGGCGATCTCGCCGTCGTAGCGGGCCCCGGGGTAGCCCTTGTACCGGGAGAGGAACGGCTCGGGCGCTTCGTAAGGGGTGTGAACGTCGTAGAAGTGGAGCCAGGCGAAGAAGCGGTCGTCCTTGACCTCGTCCATCCACTTCACCGCTTCCTGGAGAACCTCACCCCCTCGTCTCTGCACGGTGTCCAGGCCCACGTTCTCGTACTTGTTCAGATCGAAATCGTCGTAATAGCGGTCGAAGCCCTGGTTCAACCCCCATCGGGAATCGAGCACGAAAGCCGCGACGAACCCGCCGGTCTTATAGCCGTTCTCTTTCAGAGTCTCGGCGAGCGTGACTTGTTCCTGGCCGAGATAATAGCCCCCGTTGTCTCGGACCCCGTGGTGCATGGGGAAGGTGCCGGTGAACATCGAGGAGTGAGCCGGAAGGGTGAGCGGCACGACGCTCGATGCCTGCTCGAAGACGATGCCGGACGCGGCCATTCGCTCCAGGTTCGGGGTCTCGACTTTCTCGTAGCCGTAGATCGCAAGCCGGTCGGCGCGGAGGGTGTCCGCGGTGACGAGGATGACGTTGAGAGGACGATGAGCCTCGGGCACGAGTCGCGGGAGCAACCGCAGAGCGACCGCCGCAGCGGCAACGAGCCCGGTGACCGCA
>Ga0326597_10004694_pt1 | contig 19135 bp, 13 predicted proteins | sample RVTome_12_FD_203789 | JGI IMG/M metagenome (GOLD analysis project Ga0326597, IMG submission 203789) | Soil microbial communities from uranium-contaminated site in the Upper Colorado River Basin, Wyoming, United States - RVT100D185 | ecosystem: Environmental > Terrestrial > Soil > Contaminated >... | reverse complement strand
TTCACGATCGTGGGCGTGGTGGAGGAGAGGCCGGCCAGCATGTTCGATTTCGGCCGCGATGCCAACGCCACCGAAGTCATCATTCCGTTCTCGACGGCGCGCAAGATGCAGTCGCCCGACTTCTTCTTCTTCATTCTCGGACAGACCATTTCGCCCGATGTGTCGGAGGAGGCCAAGGCCGAAGTGCAGTTCGTCATGCGGCAGGCGCGCAACCTTCAGCCGGGCGAGCCCGACACCTTCGAAGTCCAGGCGATCGATCAGTTCATCGCGCAGTTCCGCGCCCTGGCGGCGGGCATCACCGCCATCGCGGGCGGCATCGTGGCCATCTCGCTGCTGGTGGGCGGCATCGGCATCATGAACATCATGCTGGTGTCGGTGAGCGAGCGCACGCGCGAGATCGGCCTGCGCAAGGCGGTGGGGGCGCGGCCGGCGGCGATCCTGATGCAATTCCTGATCGAGGCGGTGGTCTTGTGCTTCGCGGGCGGCTTCGTGGGGCTGCTGATCACCCAGGTTCTGGTGCTGGGCATCACCATGATTCCCGGCGCGGGGCTGGGGCAGGCGGTGATCCCCATGTGGGCGATCATTCTCGCCTTCGCGTTCAGCGCGGTGGTGGGAATCGTCTTCGGCATGTTCCCGGCGATCAAGGCCGCCCGCCTCGACCCCATCGACGCCCTGCGCCACGAGTGAATTCCTGAAGAGATGCAACCACAGAGGCACAGAGACACAGAGGGGATGGATTGTTTTCAGAGAGGAAGAGGGTGGATGATCCGAATCTCAAATTTCAAATCTCAAATTGCAAATCTCAGATTTCTGATTCGCAATCTCAGAGCTATTCCCTTCTCTCTGTGCCTCTGTGCCTCTGTGGTTGCATGGCTGTCTTCCTGCCGCAACGCCAATCCCTTCACGGATGAGGATTTCTATGTCCCTGTGTCGGAGGAAGGTGACAGGAGAACCATCGAGGCGGTGGAGTTGACCGATCATTCGACGACTCCGCCGGTGTCGGTGGAAGATGCCGCGGCCGCGATGTCGCAGGACTGGAAACCCGCGCCCATCATCGAGCCCGGCGCGCCAATCGAACTGTCCCTGGCTGAAGTTCGAGCCGCGGCCCTCGCCAACAATCTCGACCTTCGCGTCGCCCTCTATGACCCCTCGATTTCGCAGACGTTCATCGATGAGGAGCGGGCCCGCTTCGAGTGGGCCTTCACGGCCAACGCGCGGCACAACGAGATCGATGCCCCCACGGCATCGCAGCTCAACAACTCGCAGGCGACGCTAGACGACTTCGACTTCGGCGTGAGCATCCCCATGCGCACCGGTGGCGAGGTCGCCGTCAATCTTCCCGTCAGCCGGACTTCCACCAACAATCAGTTCAGCACGCTGAACCCGGCGTATGAATCCGATCTGCGCTTTTCGATCAGCCATCCATTGCTGCGCAACGCGGGTGTGCGGCCGAACACCCACGGCATCCGGGTGGCGCGCTGGCAGGCGGAGATTTCCGATGCGCTGACGAAGCTGGAGGCGATCCGCGTGCTCGCGATCGCGGACCGCGCATATTGGCGGCTGTACGCGGTGCGCAAGGCCCTTGAAGTGGCTCAGCAGCAATACGAACTGGCGTTCGCGCAGCTGGAAAGGGCGCGACGACTGTTCAACGCCGGGGAAGTGCCGGGCCTCGATGTCACGCGCGCGGAATCGGGCGTGGCCCAGACGCTGGAATCGATCATTCTCGCCGAGAACGAGCTCTTGGCGCGGCAGCGCGAACTGAAAGTCATCATCAATCGGCCCGACCTGCCGGTCGGCAGCACCAACATCATCGTTCCCACCACGGAGCCCAACCCGGTCTTGCTCGAACTGGCGCGGAGCGACCTGTCCGACTTCGCGGTGAGCAACCGCATGGAGATGCTGGAGCAGGAGATTCGGCTTGCGATCGACGCCAGCGAGATCGATTTCGCGCGCAACCAGAAGCTGCCGCTGGTGCTGGTCGATTACTCGTACAACGTCAACGGGCTGAGCGGCAACCTCGGCAACTCCTTCGACTCGCTGGGAAGCAATCGATTTCAGGACTGGTCGGCGGGGATTTCGGTCGAGATTCCGCTGGGGAACGAGGCGGCGGAATCGCGGCTTGAGCGCGCGATCCTGTCGCGCGTGCAGCGGCTGGCGACGCGGCAGCAGCGCGAACTGTCGATCCGGCAGGAGGTTGAGAACGCCGTCGATTCGCTCGAATCGAACTGGCAGCGGATTCTGGCGGCCCGGCAGTCGGTGATCCTTGCGGCCGAGGTGCTGGCGGGCGAGGAGCGAATGTATGGCGTCGGCGAGGATCGGACCAGCACCGATGTCCTCAACGCGGCGGCCGACCTCGCCGACGCCCAACTCTCGGAGATTCGCGCTCTGGTCGATTACCAGATCTCGCAGGTCGATATCGCCTTCGCGACGGGAACGATTCTGGGCCAGACGCTTGTGACGTGGGAACCGCTTGAGTAAACGCACAAACGCTGAAATGCACAAACGCAAAAAATCGGGACGCCCGGCGTCCCGCCGGGCAGTCGCGGATCACTCAAGTCCATCATTTCGCACTGCGCACCTGGATGATGAGCCACTCTTCCCACTCGCCGCCTTCCGCGGGCCGATCGAGCTGGTGCGGGATGGACAGCGCGATGGCTTCGCCGAGTGAGAGGGTGATGGTGGTTGACACGGTGCGCATGCTGCGGGCCAGTTGATCGATGGTGGCGGCTTCGGCGCCGGGCGCGAGGACGATGCTCCGCTCGCTGACCTCGAGATCGGGAATCCAGGCCAACTGCACATCGAGGTCGAGCCGCTCCCCGTCAGGCGAGAGCAGGGGCAACGCGATCAATTCCAGGCCTTCGGTGGCGTAGCCGGTGACTGGCGAGAAGGCGTTCGCGTTCTGCCCCGCCGCCGCCGCCACATCCAGCAGGAGATCGCGCTGCGTGAGCGCGCTGAACCACAACCGCCGGCCGTTGTAGCCGCTGCTGGTGCCGCGAAAGATGGACTCGCCTTCGGCGAGCGACGATGTCAGACCCTCGAACTGGTCCGCGCTCAGGCGCGGGAAGGAGTCGCCGATCTCCTGCCGCAGAGCCGCCACGCGATCGGTGCGCAGGCGGACGATAAGCACATCGGCATCGAGCGACGCCGGCCGCTGCGCCCGCAGCAGGTTCAGAAACGTCTCCACGCGCTGGTGGCCGTTGATGGTGTGGCGGATAAGAAGGGTGCTCCCGTGCGCCCGCACCGTCGCCACAAGCCCGCCGTTATCCTCCCATTCTTCAGGACTGACCGACTCGGTGATGATCTCAATCAGTTCTTCGATGCGCTCCATGTTGGAGGTGCGGTAGATGCCACCCTCCTCAAACATGTCGCCTCTGCCTCCGCCGCCGCCGCCGCCGCCCCCTCCGCCGAATCCGCCGCCGCCCATGCCGCGTCCGCCTTCCGTCTTCTGATCGGCGAGGGTCTGAAGATCTTCGCCGCCGAGCGCTTCATTGCCCGTCAGCGCCAGCGAGAGCGCGGGCGTCGAGAAGAAGCGACGATCGGCGTAACCGCTTTCGATCAGGTCGGTGACGTCATAAGCGCGCAGCAGGGTGTTCTGGGCCAGGGCATCGCCGGTCGAGATGACGATCACGCCGCCTTCGATCTGGTAGTCGAGATCGTGCTCCACCGACGGGTCGGCCTCGCGCAGAATGTTCGTGAGCAGGGTCGCCAGCGAGACATTCTGCAAGCGCACCTCCAGCCGCGTGTCGCGCCGAACGCCAAGCGATTCCAGCAGCTTCCACGACACCTGGATGTTGAGGCCGTGCGTGGTGCGGAGGTCCTCGATGATCTTGTCGAAGTCCATCGCAATGTACGTAGCATCGACCCTGGTTTCGTGCAATGTGCGCATGAGCGCATCGTCGGCATCCGTCTGGGCATGCACAGGTGTTGCGAGGAAGGCGAGCAGAACGGCGACAATCATGAGGGCGCGCACCATGACAGGTCCTCCGAAGAAAGAGGGTGAGCCGATCGCGTGTCCGGCTGTGATTCCGACACTCTGCCGCGCGGCAGGAGACATGGTCTCGTGCCGCGATGACGGAAGTACTTGATGCGCGCGGCGCGAGCCCTTGTCAGGATTTTCACAGTTTCCAGCAGGAAGCGAAACAAGCTGGTGGCGCAGGCGTCTCGCCTGTGACGCTCGATCGCGCGGCGGGCGCACGACACTCAGCGGCTTCGGGCATCGAGCCCTCGCCGCTGACACAGGCGGGGACGCCTGTGCCACTGTCAAACTTCAAGTTCTTCCCGCACGCGCTCGAGCAGCGCCTTGGTGAGGCGAATGCCCTCTTCCTCGTTGTGCTTTTCGCCTTCGTATTCGATGCCGACGTGGCCGCGGTAGCCGGCGTCGAGCACGATCTTCATCATGCGCGCGTAGTCGGTGTGGATTTCATTGCCCTGTTCATCGAACTCATGTGACTTTGCGCTCACCGCCTTGGCGAATGGCATGAGCTCGGCCACACCCTGATACCGGTCGTACCACTCGCCTTCCCGAATCTGGAAGTTGCCGAAGTCCGGCAGCGTGCCGCAGCGCGGATGATCGACGAGCTTCATCACGCCCGCGAGCCACTGGCCGTTCGAGGAGAGGCCGCCATGGTTTTCGACGATGGTATTGATCTGCGCGGCGGCGCTGAACTCAGTCAGTCGTCGCAGACCATCCGCGGCCCACTGCTGCTGCTCCTCGAATGATCCGACTCCTCCCGCATCCGCATTCACGCGAATGGAATGACAGCCGAGGATGGTGGCGGCATCGATCCACTTTCGGTGATTCTCGACGGCCTGCGCTCTCTTTGCCTCATCGGGATCGCCCAGCGCGCCTTCGCCATCGCACATAATAAGGAGGGACCTGACGCCTCGGTCATCGCAGATATTGCGAAGGTGGTTGAAGTAGCCATCATCGCCGCCCTTGTCCATGAAGAACTGGTTGACGTATTCGACCGCGGCGATGCCGTAGCGATCGCGCGCGATGCGCGGGAAATCGAGATTGGTGAACTTGCCGGCGCGGATGGCGCGGTGATGGGACCATTCCGCGAGAGAGATCTCAAACAGTGGCCGCCCCGTCTGTTCATCCGCGTCGCGTGAACGGAAGAGGGCGCAGGAAGAAAGGGCGCCCGCAGCCGGGAGCAATGCGCTCGCTGACAGGAGGAAGTTGCGGCGTGAGCAGAGGATCATGAAGCCAGGTCTCCTCTGAGATGCAGCCTGTGATTGCGCATCGTGCGTTCACCCTTGAGCGGCTTCGGCCGTCGAGGCCTCGCCGCTCACACAGGCGGGACGCTGCTCTGTAGAAACCATCGAAATCAGGGTGCCATGGGGTCGCCGCGGCGACCTTCGCTTCCCGTGGCGCATTTTCTTCGAGCGCCGAGCCACGGGCAAACCGGAGTTTGCCCATGGCACCCGAAGATGTCTACAGAGCAGCGAGACGCCTGTGCCACCGGTCGTGATGTCATGCCAGCATCGACTCCGCGTAGCTCTTTGCCTTTTCGATCGCTTCGTCGATTTTTTCGGGGTCCTTGCCGCCTGCCTGGGCGAGGTCGGGCCTGCCGCCGCCGCCGCCGCCCACGATGGGCGCGATGGTGCGCACCCAGTCGCCGGCCTTGAGACCCTTGGCGATCAATTCCTTGGGCACGACGGCGATGATGTTGACCTTCGATTCGATCTCGTCGCCCGAGAACAGCATGCCCGCGACCTCGGGCCGGCGCGAACGGATCACATCCGCCGCCGCGAGCAGGCCATCCGCATCCGCGCCCAGCAGGCGATCGACGATGATCTGGCCCTTGATGTTCTCGGCGAGGACACGGGCCTGATCGACGATCCCGGCCCGCTGCTCCTCCTGCGATTTTTTCTGGTGCTCGCGGGCGCGGGCGCGGAGCTTGTCAAGCTCCGCGGTCAATCGCTGGCGTGAGAGCAGGCCGACGCTGAGCTCTTCAAGCTGATGAGCGATGTCGTTGAGCTCCTCGGCGAGTTCGCTCGCCGACAGCGATTGTGCGCGGAAGCAGCGGGCTTCGAGATCGCGCCCGGCGGCCTCGGCCGCGAGGGCAGCCGGCCCCGAGAGCGCGGTGATGCGGCGGATGCCCGCGGCGAGGGCCTGCTCGGAGAGAATCACCATGCGGCGCGCCTCGCCCGTGCGTTCGAGATGCGTGCCGCCGCAGAATTCGATGGCGCATTCGCTCCAGCGCGGCATCTCGGGATTGACGAGCAACCGCTCGACCGCGGGGCCGATCGAAACCACGCGAACCGGGTCAGGATATTTCTCGCCGAACACAGCGCGGGCCCCGGTGATCTTGAGGGCCGCGGTGAGCGGGGCCTCCATCGCGTGCACAGGGAGGTCCTGGTGAATGGCCGCGTTGACCAGCCGCTCGATCGCGTTGATTTGCTGAGGCGTGAGGGCGCGGCTGGAGGTGAAGTCGAAGCGAAGGCGATCGGGGGCGACCAGCGAGCCGCGCTGCTCGACCGGTTCATCCAGCACCTGCCGCAGGGCGTGGTTCAACAGGTGCGTGACGGTGTGGTTGGCCCTGGTGGGATTGCGACGACCGTCGGAGACATCGGCGACGACACGATCGCCCACGCGCAGCGTTCCTTCGACGATGTGGCCGATGTGCAGGATGTATTCGCCCACGCGCTGCGTGTCTTCGACCTCGAAGCGCACTCCGCCCTTGGGGAGTTTCTGGTCGATTCCCCACCCGCCCACCTGGCCGGGTGTTGGATTGGTGTGCAGGTATCCCTGATCGCCCACCTGCCCGCCCTGCTCCGAGTAGAACACCGTGCGCTCGAGAATGATGGCGTAGCGGCGTCCCTGGCGGGCGGCGTTATCGAAGTCGCTGCCGTTCCAGATGGCGCGAACCTCGGTCGTGACGGGGCGCATGTGATACTTGTCGACATCGCTGGTCGGTGGAATTTCGAGATGGCGGAGGCGGGCAAGCGCGTGCGGCAGCAGCGTGCGCACGTGATCCTCATCGACCACCCTGGGTCGGCTGCGGGTGCGTGCCTTTTCCATCAGTTCCTCGAATCCGTTCTCATCGACGTTGAGGCTTCGCTCCGCAGCCATCACGCGCGTGAGATCGATGGGGAAGCCGAAGGTGTCGTGGAGCTTGAACGCATCATCGGCGGAGATGGTCGGCCGGCGGGCTGCGGGCACGCGCGACCAGTCAACATCCGATGCCCGGAACATGGTCGAACCGGTCGGTTTTCTCTTCAGAAACTGCTGCACTTCCTTCTCGGTGAATTCGTCCATTCGCACCTGCTGGGCGCGTTCGGCCGCCTGCTCAAAGAGCTCGATCCCGCGATCGAGGGTCTTGAGGAACATCTCCTCCTCGGTCCTGATGGTCGCGGCCACGCGCTCGCGATGTTCACGAAGGGCTGGGAAGGCGTCCGCGAGAGAATCGACGACCGCGGGAACGACCTGATAGAGCAGCGGACCGCGCACACCCAGCGTCTGGTGGGCGTGGCGGACAGCGCGGCGGAGGATGCGCCGCAGCACGTAGCCGCGGCCTTCGTTGGAAGGCTGGGCGCCATCGCTGATGGCCACGGTCAGGCAGCGGGCGTGGTCGGCGATCACCCGGTATGCGATATCCACCGGATCATCGAGGTGGCCGGTGTAGGGGTGCGCGCCGGTGTGATTCTCGATGGCGAGGAAAATCGGCAGCCAGAGATCGGTGTCGTAGTTGCTGGACTTGTTCTGCAGAACGCGGGCGATGCGCTCGAAGCCCATGCCGGTGTCCACATGTTTCGCAGGCAGAGGCATGAGCGAGCGATCGGCACTGAGGTTGAATTGGATGAAGACGAGGTTCCAGATTTCCATGACGCGCGGGTCGCCCGCATTGACCAGCGGCCCGCCGGACTTGTCATCAGTGAAGTCGTAGTGGATTTCGGAGCACGGCCCGCAGGGGCCGGTCTCACCCATTTCCCAGAAGTTGTCCTTCATGCCGCCCGGATGGATGCGCTCTTTGGGGAGAAAGCCCAGCCAGAGATTCTTCGCGTCCTCATCGGGATCGAGGCCCTGGGCGAGGTCGCCCTGGAAATAGGTCGCGTGCAGACGGGCGGGGTCCAGCCGCCACACGCGCGTGAGGAGGTCCCACGCCCACTCGATCGCCTCGGGCTTGAAGTAATCGCCGAAGGACCAGTTGCCGAGCATCTCGAAGAAGGTGTGGTGATAGGTGTCCGTGCCGACATCCTCGAGGTCGTTGTGCTTGCCGCCGGCGCGAATGCACTTCTGTGAATCGACCGCGCGCGTGAAGGGACGCTGGCCCTGTCCAAGAAACACATCCTTGAACTGGTTCATGCCCGCATTCGTGAAGAGCAGGGTGGGATCGTCGTGAGGGACGACGGGAGAGGAGGGCACGATGGCGTGGCCATGGCGCGTGGCGAAATAATCGAGGAATTCCTGCCGAATCTGGCTGGCGCGCTTCATGGGGCGGATTGTAACCACAGATGCACACGGATGCACACAGATAGGAATAGGGCGGGTGGCGGGTGGCGATCATGGCGCGTCGGGTACGATGCCGCGGAGAAGGAGTCAATCCATGCCGTCGATGACCACTCGCCGTTTCTTCCTGGGAGCGATGTCGGCGCCGCTGGTGGGATTGGCCCATCGGCCGGCGCTGGGTTCATCCGCGCATGGGTCGGTCATCGATTTCCTGCTGCAGTCGCCGCACGATCTCGATCCCGCTGCCGTGGCGCGCGATGACGATTTCTGGAGCGAAGTGGGGCGGGCGTTCACCATCGATCGCTCGGTGGTCAATCTGAACAACGGCGGCGTGTCGCCTTCGCCGGGCATGGTGCAGGAGGCGATGAAGCAGCACCTGGATTTCGCGAACAGCCAGCCGCCGCCGGTCGCGCTGTGGCGGATCCAGGAGCCGCAGAAAGAGACCGTGCGCGAGCGACTTGCACGACAGTGGGGCGTTGACTCTGAAGAAATCGCCATCACGCGCAACTCGTCGGAGTCGCTGCAGATCTGCCAGTTGGGCATTGACCTCGCGCGCGGCGACGAGATTCTCACGACGAACCAGGACTATCCGCGCATGCTCACCACGTTCCGCCAGCGAGAGCGGCGCGAAGGAGTGGTGCTCAGGACGTTCTCGCTGCCCGTGCCGTGCGAGGATGATGTTGAGGTCGTGCGGTTGTTCGAGGAGAACATCACGCCGCGCACCAAAGTGATCCTCATGTGCCACATGATCAATCTCACCGGCCAGATTCTGCCGGTGAAGCAGGTGGTGGCCATGGCGCGGGCAAAGGGAATCCCGGTCATTGTGGATGGCGCGCACGCGCTGGCGCACTTCGATTTCAAGCTGAGCGACCTCGACTGCGATTACTACGGCGTGTCGCTGCACAAGTGGCTGTTCGCGCCGCACGGAACGGGGCTCCTTTATGTACGGCGCGAGAAGATTCGCGATCTGTGGCCGCTGATGGCGGCGGAAGCCGAGCTCGATGATGACATCCGCAAGTTTGAGGAGATCGGCACGCATCCCGCGGCCAATTTCCTGGCCATCGCGGAAGCCCTGACGTTTCACCAGGCGATCGGGGGCGCACGAAAGGAAGCCCGCCTGCGCTATCTGCGCGATTATTGGGCGACGCGCCTGCTCGAGTTTTCCGATCGCGTGTTGCTGCACACATCGCTGCGGCCGGGTTTCTCGTGCGGCATCGCCAACGTGAGCATCGAAGGGCTCGATCCTGTGGCGCTCTCGGACTGGCTGTGGGAGAAGAAGAAGATTCTGACGACGGCGATCGAGCACGATGAATTCAGCGGCCTGCGCGTTTCGCCCAGCGTGTATAGCACGCTCGAAGAACTCGATCGATTCTGCGATGCGATCGAGTGGGTGATTGGGAACGGCTTGCCGGAGCCGGTGGATGCGGGGTGAATAGACGGAGATACCCGAATCCGACGCTGAACACGATCGCCAGCATCGAGGGGGCCATCGGCGTGCGCGTGAAGATTGCCATCGACAAGGCGGCATAAGAGAATAACGAACCTGTCCGGTTTTCTGGCCCCGCGGGGGCTGGGCCCAGCGGTGTGGGGACTGTCCTCAGGGGCGCAAGCGCTGAGCTCAGTGGTGCGAACACTGTCCTCAGGGGCGCGAGGACTAAGGTCAGGGACGCGGGGACCAAGGTCAGCGGCGCGGAGACTTAGCCCAGCGGCGCGGGGACTAGGGTCAGCGGCGCGGGAACTAAGGACAGCGGCGCGAGGACTAACCCCAGCGGCGCAAGCGGGAAGCCCAACGGAGGGAACGTTTGGCCCCACGGTGGGATCGTGAAGCCCAACGGCGCGAGCGGGAAGGGCAACGCGGTGAGCGGGAAGGCCAACGGCGCAAGGGGGAAGCCCAACGGTACGGGCGTTGGGTGACATTTCCGGACCGCCGGTAGTCCGAGGGCGATTATTGAGCTGGGACGAGGGCGGGCGGTGGCGGAGCCGAGCGGGCCGTTCCCTTTGCAAACGGAGTCGCGGAGATTGCAATCGGAGCCGTTCCCTTTGCAATCAGGAAGTTTCTTCTTGTCAAATGGCGGGCGCCAAGCACACGCGCCACGGCCCTGAAAACGCCGATTCTGGACTGATTCGTCAGAGTGTGCGGGTTATGCGGGGGAAGAACGACCTCGGTGCCCATCCGACCCCGCGCCGACGGAGCCGCGCGGACCCCCGGAAAGGAGCGGGATCGGGGGCGCGGCGGGGATGGTCGGAATCTTTCTCGATACGGCATGAGCAGTTTCAGATGGGCTGCGCCGAATGTGCCCTATTGGACCACAGTCTGCGTCGTAGTATCCAAGAGTACGCCCCGGAGGTTCGCCATGTCACTGCGCCACCACACCGTCGTTTTGCTCTGCCTCGGACTCTGCAGCGCGGTGGCGAGCGGGTTGGCCCCACCCCTTTCGGACGCAGAAGTCAGGGAACTCCAGCAGCTCGTCGATCGCATAACCAACAGCGAAATGACGGCGCGAAGGTTTAATCCACGTGACATGGTCGCTGTCGTCAATAGGTTGCAGTCGCTTGACAAGCACGGCGCAATGCGTGTCCTTCAACACCGCAGCGAGCGCAATCGGATAGTGATTATGCGATTCTTGTTCGACCCACGTGGCGGGGAACTTCACCCAACGTTGTACCTTCCATGGGACGAGTATCGAACAGCGTTGAATCCGTCGTTTCCAGCGGTCGTGATAGAAGGAGTCCCGATCTACCTGTTTCCGCTCGGTGGTTGGGGCAGCGGGGGCGCAATACCTCCGGTGCGAGAGTACTTTGACTGGTATCGGCAGAACGGCAGTCTCAGCCAGCAGCCGTTGCGGCCGGCTGACGATCCGCTGGCCGTGTGGCAAGCATGGGTCGATTCACCGCTGCGCCAATCCATCGCGAATGCCGACACTCGACAATTGATGAATGCAGACCAACTCGTCCAGGAGCAACTTATACGCATGGTGGACACGATTCATCCTCGCGAGTTCGATGAAGACACATTGTTTCGCGAGGACGTTTCGCAACTATGGGCTCGCGCCGTTGCGACACTGGAGACGACCGAAACGCGTTGGGACGAAGCGCTGAACATCTACGTTCGCTCCGACGATGGCTCATACTTCGAGCCTGTTCCGGAGCCACAATACAAGGAAGTCAGTTGGCGGGTTCCTGTTGAAGGGCGCTTTGTGCATTTTCGCGTACATCGGCTGAGCGAGAAGTATCTTCGCCTCTCGCTTGAGCAGGTTTGCAATGATGCACCGTCTGTCGGCACAATTAAGGTCCGCGTTGTTGACGCAGAGAATTCAGAGTCGGAAATCGCGTCAATCATACTGAGCGGATCTTTTGTCAGTGGAACTTCTGCATCGACTCGTGGACTTCCACTTGCGAAAGGCATGTCGTTGCGCGCCATCGCGTTGCTCGATAATGATCCCATTGGTGACAGCCACGTGATGTCGCCAGATCAGATTGATCCGAGTCCCCCACGTCCAAGTCAGTTTGGCTTCGATTGATGTCCGAACAGGCCGGAGCGGGATGAACAGAGGCAGAAATCCGCCCGAAACTCAATCCTCCGCATCCTCTGTGCCTCTGTGGTGAATCTGATCCGGATTCAAGTTGCGCCAACCGACACCGACAGCGGTTGCGGCCGCGGGTTGTAGTTGGGCTGGAGTGCAATCTCGATCCCTCACGCCGCCTTGACGTGGAGATTGTCCACCACCAGCGGGGGCAGCGTGCCGTTGCCGAGCACCTCCCGCGCGTCCAGCACCTCGATCCCGACGAGTTGTTCGCCCGGCCCGATGTTCAGCGACACCTCATCGCTCAGGCGGACGGTGCGGCACTGCTGGTCTCCCTCGATGAGCCGGATGTACAGAGCATCCACTTCGCTGTCGTAGGAGATTCGCATGGGCTCATCCTCAGAAGTAGAAAGTGTACACGGTGACGACGACGAGTTCATTCGGCTCTTCAGCGACGACGGCAGCAACCTGTTTCATAGCGAATTGGCGGCCCTGCCAGACGCTGTTGAACTGGAAAGTATAGCGGTGCATCGATCGGCCGCGCTTGGCGGCCTCACGCTCGCCCTCACGCACTGCCTTCTCGACTTCCTGTGGTGTCGCGCCGCGTTCGCCGCATTGCTCCAGGGCATGCGCGGAGAGACGGATCGGCTTGGGTGCGGGCATCACCACGGGCACGGCAGTGTAGCGAATGAGATGGGATGGCTGTGCCCGTTACACACGGACTGAAGTCCGTGCCACCCAATCTCCCTCACCCCAACCCTCTCCCAGAGGGAGAGGGAAGTCTCGCGCCCGTCATTCCCATTTCTTGGGCCCCCATCGCTTCGATGGGGGAATCTCTACGTCGCCCCCACGCTCACGGGCAGCGGTTGCGGCCGCGGGTTGTAGTTCGGCTGGAGCGCGATCTCCAACGGCAACCGTTTGCCGTCCGGGCCGCGGGGGATGTTCTCTTCATCCACGATGCGCTGGATCGCCATGATCCATTCCATCAACTGCTCCGGCCGCGGCGGGCAGCCGGGCACATAGACATCGACGGGGATGAACTGATCTACGCCCTGCACCACGGCGTAGGTGTCGAACACGCCGCCGGTGGAGGCGCACGCGCCCATCGAGTTCACTCGATGATCGTCACCCCTTCCTTCATCACAAACAGGATGCGCTGCAGTTCGGAGATGTCCTCAAGCGGATCGCCTTCCACCGCGATCAGGTCGGCGAACTTGCCGGGCTCAATCGTGCCGATCTGATCACTTAGGCCGCAGAGATCGGCGGCGTTGATGGTCGCCGCGATGATCGCCTCTTCCTCTGGCATGCCCGCTTCGACCATCAGCACGAACTCGCGTCCGTTGTCGCCATGGCGGCTCACGCCTGAATCCGTTCCGAAGGCGATCTTCACGCCCTCTTTGTACGCGCGCGCGAAGGCATCGTTGATGAGGGGGCCGACGCGGGCCGCCTTCTCGCGCACCGCGGGGACGTAGTAGCCCTCCTCCTGAGCGCGCTCGGCCACGGTCACGCCCGCCAGAATCGTCGGCACCAGATACGCGCCAGTCTCCTTGAAGAGCGCGATGGCTTCATCGTCGATGAACGTGCCGTGCTCGATGGAGTCGACGCCCGCCCGCAACGCGGCCTTGATGCCGTTGACGCCGTGGGCGTGGGCGGCCACCTTCTTATTGAGCAGGTGCGCGGTCTCGACGATCGCCTCAAGCTCATCCATGAAGAACTGCTGCTCGACTCCGGCTGCGGTGGCGCTGAGAACACCCCCGGTGGCCGTAAGCTTGATGACATCCGCTCCGCGCTTGACCTGAGCGCGGACTGCCTTGCGAACTTCATCGGCGCCATCGGCGATCCCCTCCATGGCGCCCGGCATCGCCCAGAGGTCCTGGCGGTAGCCGTGCGTTGAATCAGAGTGCCCGCCTGTAGGTGAAATGGATTCACCCGCTTCGAGAATGCGCGGGCCGATGATCTTCTCGGCGTTGATCGCATCGCGGAGGGCGAATGCGGCATCGCCCGAGGAGCCGACGTTGCGAATGGTCGTGAAGCCGGCCTCGATGGTCCGCCGCGCATACACCACGCCGTTGAGCGCGGCATCGGCATCGCTCTCCTCGACCGCCCGCAGGCGGGCATCACGCGACATCTCGCTGGTGATGTGCGTGTGGCAGTCGATCAGGCCGGGAAGCACGAACTTGCCGGAGAGATCGATGAGGGTCGCATCGGGATGATCGCGGCGGATGGAGTCGATCGTGCCGTGGGCGACCTCCTCGATGCGCCCGTCGCGCACGAGGATAATGGCATCGTCGATGATCGGCCGGCCCGGCACGGCCAGCAGCCGGCCGCAGATGATCGCGGTCACTGAATCGTTGCCGGCGCCGCGCGGTTGCGCCTCAACCGCCTCTTGTGCCCGGGCACTTCCCGCGCCTGCCGCCACGAAGGCCGTCACCGCCACCAGAAGCCATGTGAAACGCATCATTGTCACCTCCTCGCAGGCGCTGGTCCGTACCTGCCGCGAACCTGAAACGGATTCGCCGCCGGTGCGTAGATTGATCATGGTACCGGCGATCCCAAGCGGCGCGTCGGCGACGCTTGCGGCACGCGGGCCGCCATTTCGAGGGTTTTCGGGCTTGTCCGGATCGCGGCTGGGGCTACATTCTTTCTGTGCGTGGGGTTTGGGCTGAGGAGGAAGGACCATGCGCCGCTTCACGTTTCCCGCCCCTGCTGTCATTCTCAGCGGATTCACCGCCATGGGATCGCTTTGGCTGTCCGGATGCGCGCTTCCGGAGCGGACGGCGGCTGAATCGGCCGGGCCGGCTGCGGGGCGCTGGATCGACGCCCGCGCCAACGTCTTCACCGCCAGCACGCAGGAGCGAACGGCGGTCGCTTTCGACGAGATTGGCAACGTCGTGGTCGCGTGGGACAGCAAGCGGCAGCAGGATGGGCAACATGGCGTGTATGGCCGCGTGCTGAATGCGGCAGGGGACCCGCTCACTTCCGAAATCGAGCTCAACGATTTTCGCAACAGCTCGCAGAGCCATCCCGCGGTGGCGTCGGGAGCGGGCGGAACGTGGATTGCGTGGACATCCGTCGGCCAGGATTCAGTGGGCGCTGCGGTGGTCGCGCGGCGGTTCGATGCGCGGCTGCGCGCTCTCTCGCCGGAAATCATCATGAACGATCCCGCACGCGGCCATCAGGGCGATCCAGCCCTGGCGATGAACGCGCGCGGCGAGGCGATGGTGGTGTGGACGAGCGTCGAGGACATCGCGCGTGGCATGCGCGTCCAGGCCCGAATGATCGGCGCAGATGGAATGCCGCGCGGCGCGATTCTCGAAATCGAAGCTCCCGAGGGCGCGGCGGATTCGCTGCCCGTTGTGGCAGCCGCGGGCGACGGGTTCGTGCTTGCGTGGTCGCGACGCGCGGATGCGAAGGCGGATTCATCGAGCGTTCTTGTGCAGCGGGTCGATTCGGAAGGCCGCACGATCGGCGAAGCCATCGAAGTCAGCGCGGGGCGGGCAGGCGAAAACATCGAGCCATCAGTCGCGGGCGAACCGGGGGGCGGGTTCTCGGTCGCGTGGCATTGCGCCGAGGCAGGCGCGGGCGACCATCGCGTGGTGCTGCGGCGGTTTGGTCACGATGATTCGCCGGCGCACGAAATGCTGTTTGTCTCAGATCTCGGCGCGGGCTGGGTGAGCGGCGCAGCCGTGGCGCTCGCGAATGACGGCCGTGCCTTCGTGACATGGAACCAGTGGAACGTTGACGGCGACGGGCTGGGCATAGCGGCGCGATGGATCGATGCGAATGGCCGCGCGCACAGCGAGCCCTTCGTCGTGACGGCGGCGCGCAAAGGGCACCAGTCGCTTGCGATCGCTTCCAATGCGCCGCGCATGGCGATCAGAGATGCCGGCCAGATCGCCATCGCGTGGTCGGGCGACAGCGGGTTCGATGATGATTCGGCGGCTAATGTCTCGGTGTATCTGCCCGCGACCGTGGTGGCTGAAGAAACGCAGCGGGCCATTGCGCTGGCGGAGTCAGCTCCGCCCCCCATTGCTCCGATTCCCCCCGTGTTCGATCCCAACTGGAAGCCGCTGCCGCCACCGGAAGATCCGGGCGACGGGGCAAGCGGAAGTTTCATGGGCATCAACTTCACGGGATGGACGCCACCCGATCCCGAGATCGCCGTCGGACCGGACCACCTCGTGGCGATCACCAACGGGGCGATTGCGTTCTTCGACATGAACGGGACAAATCTTTTCCAGGATGAGATCGAAGGGAGTCAGGGATTCTGGGGCGCGCAGGGCGCCACGGGGTTTGTGTTCGATCCCGAAACCCTGTACGACCCGCACAGCGGGCGCTTCTTCGCCATGGCGTGCGAGCGGGCCAGCAACGGGCTGTCGTATTACCTGCTCGCGGTGTCGGACGATTCCAACCCGGTGGGCACGTGGCACAAGTACCGGATTCACACGCCGGTGGACAACGACATCGATTCGCCCAACATGGCCGTGGATGACACGGTGGTGTATCTCTCCGCCGATTTCTTCGGGCCGGACAAGTACGGCGTGCTGATGATCGAAAAGGCGCCGATTCTGTCGGGCGGCGCGATCAATTCGCGTGCGTTCACCATTACGGGCTCGAGCGAACAGTCGATGGGCATGCCGATCATCTACGATGCGGCCGCCCCGGCGGGATACCTCATTCAAAGCGCGGAGAACGGCACTCCCAACGGCATCACATTCAGCGAGGTTCGCTTCCATGGCATTCGAAATCAACTGACGACGCCGACGCGCGTGACGATCGACATCGCGGTGCCGACCTATTCGTATCCCAACCAGCCGCCGCAGCAGGGGACGACGAACCGGCCGTTCCTGTTCGAGCCGCGCTTCTGGAGCTGCATGTACGTTGGCGGGTCGATGTGGGCGATCCATCACGTCAACAGTTCGCGGGCCAGGGCGCGCTGGTATGAATTCGAGATGAACGGCTGGCCGGAAAGCGGCCAGAACCCCACATTGCGGCAGTGGGGAGAGTTGGACTACGGCGATCCGGTGCACACGTTCTTCCCATCCATCGCGGCCGACGCCTCGGGCAACGCGGTGTTCGTGTTCGCGCGCAGCTCGCCCAGCGAGTTCATCTCGATGTGCGGCACGTTCCGGCTGGCCTCCGACCCGCTGGGGACGACGCGGCCGATGTCTTTCATCAAGCAGAGCACGGTGCCCTATACCGGGGCCGCGCGATGGGGCGATTACAGTCACATCGAGCCGGATCCCGACACCGATTTCACGCAGTTCTGGGGCATGCACGAGTGGACCGACACATCCAACGCGTGGCGAACGTGGATCGCGCGGATCGACACGATTCCTGAAATCGCGACGCTGACCGATCTGAGCATTCCGTTCGGGACCTTGATCGCGGGCGGCTTGCCGGAATTGCTGGACTCGGATAATGCGCGGGTGCGGGTGCGGAGCGAGTTGGGCTTCAGCGCGATTGAACCCAACCTGGTGGAGCTGCGCATCGGGGCGACGACGGGCAATCTGGCGGCTGCGACCCTCAGCCTATCGGTGGAAGGCCGGTTGAATCAGGTGGGCGGGATGGCGCGGCTGCGGCTGCGCAACTGGGCGACCAACACGTTCCAGCAGGTTCACCAGTATCCGATCGGATCGACGGAATCGATCGAGACGATCAACGGCATCGACGCCACGGACCGGATTCGCCAGACTGACGGCCGCATCCTGTTGTCGATCCGCAACTCCGCGGTGGCGACGTTCTCAGCGGCGGGTTTCGATTCCTTCACGGACCACGTGGTGATCAGCCCGCAGTGACCGCGCGCTGATCCGCAGGACACGGCGCGCACCGGGCGCTGTCAATACAGGATGACGAACGTGCCGTCATCGCGCGCGAAGGCGGCGGGGCTACCCCAGACCGGGAGGCGCGGCGCGCGGCCTGCGGCTGATTCGATCGGAGCGCCGGAGGGCTCAAAGACCTGCCACGCGATGTCTCCGCCCTGGGCCCAGCCGGTGTTTTCGGTCCAGGCGCAGAGAATTGCGCCCTCGCGATTGACGGCGAGAACCGGATGCTTCGCGTTGTCGCCCTGCCCTGCGGGCTCGATGATTTCAGTGGACGAGTCATCGCTTTGCCCAGGCAGCGAGGCGAAACGGATGCGACGTTTCGTTTCCCACGCGCCCAGCACGCCATCGCCGGTTTCCACGAACGAGGCAGAGCTCATCACGCATTGACCGATGGGCCAGGGCTCGATCAGATTGAGATCGATTTCTTCGGCGTGGACGCGAATGAGCGTCATGTCGCGATCACTGGGCGTGGCGGCGGTGCGATAGAGAACGAAGAGGTCGCCGGCGGCGGTCATGAAGGCGCGGAGGCTGCAGCAGGCGCAGGCGCCGCGGGGCGGGGCATCGATCGCGACAGGTTCGTCGAAGGTTTCGCCATCATCGCCTGAGCGCGAGAGCCAGATGCGCCGGGCCTGCTCGCCGGTCTTCCCGGAGGGCGGGGCGTGCCAGACAATCGAGACCTGGCCGGCGTCGCTGGCTGCGATGGATCCGCCGCCGTCGAGTCCGCGGATGGCCATAGCGCGTTCGGGCTCGAAGGCTGTGGCATCTTCATTCGAGCGCGTGTAGAGAAGGGAGCCGCCGGCCTGGGGATCGCCTCCGCTGTGCGTCTGCATCGAGCCGTTCCAGGCGATGTGAATGCGCCCGTCGCGCCCAAGGGCGAGGTGGGCGCCGCGGATTGTTCCCGCCGCCACGGCGCTTCCGGGCGTGCTGTTGACGCGGATGGGTTTGGCGAAGGTGCGCCCGCCATCGGTCGATCGCATGAAGAAGACATTCGAGGCGGCGGGATCGCCCGCAAGATAGATCACGTTGATCGAACCGTCAGCGCCCACGACCGCCTGGGGTTGCACGCCGCCTTCGGGAAGGCGCATGATTTCGACGACAGGGGGCTCGATCTTTCGGGTGCTCGCGCCGTCACCGCTTGCGCGGGTCGTCACGAGGCAGGCGCTCGCGAGCGCCGATCTCGCAATAACGTGCAGCATGCTCATGCCACGATGATAGTGCTCTAAGCGACCTTACGTAAATGCGTGTTGGTCCTGTATGCCAGAGACAGTGCGGTCTCCGGGTGTTGTTGCAGTTGCGCCAGAGCCCCGTGAATCGCGGCTTCGAGCGTTTCGATT
>Ga0326597_10004693_pt1 | contig 19139 bp, 16 predicted proteins | sample RVTome_12_FD_203789 | JGI IMG/M metagenome (GOLD analysis project Ga0326597, IMG submission 203789) | Soil microbial communities from uranium-contaminated site in the Upper Colorado River Basin, Wyoming, United States - RVT100D185 | ecosystem: Environmental > Terrestrial > Soil > Contaminated >... | reverse complement strand
GCGCGCAAGATAACCCAACTCTTGAAGGCCGGTGCAAAGGTCACTGTTGTTGCGCCTGACCTGTGTGCTGAAATCGCAGAATTGCTCAAACAAAAACAAGTCGTTCATATCGCAGCAACATTCAGGGAAGATTATCTTGTAAACAGCGTGCTGGCCATTGCCGCGACGGATAATATGACCCTCAACCAACAAGTCTCGGAACTCGCCAGGGCGCGAAACATCCCGGTCAATGTGGTCGACAATCCGCAACTATGCACATTTATTATGCCGTCGGTGGTTGATCGCAACCCGGTGCAGATAGCCATTTCCACGGGTGGCGCAGCGCCGGTGCTTGCCCGTTTATTAAGGGCGCGCCTTGAGACCATGATCCCGTCGTCCTATGGGAGATTGGCGGAACTCATGGGCAAGTTCCGTTCACGTGTCAGAGAACGTTTCCCGAAGATGCATGAACGCAGGAGGTTCTGGGAACATATCCTGCAAGGGCCGATTGCCGAGATGCTCTTTGCCGGGCAGGACAAGGCCGCACTCAAGGCGCTGGAACAGCAGCTCGAAGATGATTCACAAGTTGTACATACCACCGGCGAAGTTTATCTGGTTGGTGGTGGCCCCGGTGATCCGGATTTACTCACTTTTCGCGCATTGCGTCTCATGCAACAGGCGGATGTCGTTTTATATGATCGCCTCGTTGCACCTGCAATCGTGGATCTGGTGCGCAAGGATGCCGAGCGTATTTTTGTCGGCAAGGAACGCGATCAGCATGCTGTGCCGCAAAGTGAGATCAATCAGCTGCTGGTGAAACTTGCAAAAGAGGGTAAGCGTGTATTGCGTCTTAAAGGAGGTGATCCGTTTATCTTCGGCCGGGGTGGAGAAGAGATCGAAACATTATCCAGCGAAGGCATTCCCTTTCAGGTCGTGCCCGGTATTACCGCAGCTGGCGGTTGTGCAAGTTATGCCGGTATTCCACTGACCCACCGCGATTATGCGCATTCCTGCATTTTTGTCACGGGACATCTCAAGGATGGCAGTATGGATTTGAACTGGGATGCCTTGATTCAGCCCAAACAGACGATCGCTGTATATATGGGGACGCATGGGCTGGACATTTTATGCAATGAATTGATCAAACATGGGCTCTCTGAAGAAACACCAGCCGCAATCGTGCAGCAGGGGACAACGCAGAAACAACGTGTCTATACCGGCACATTAAAATCACTGCCGAAAATACCGGAAGAACACGAGATAAAACCACCCAGCATGATCATTATCGGCGGTGTTGTAAAATTGCATGAAAAACTGGCATGGTTTGAACCAACAGGATAAATCAGTATCTTTAATATTATTAGTTAATCGCATTAACAAAGGACAAACGTGATGAGAAATCCCCTGAATTTATTTCTGATTATTATATTTTATTTAACAGGCTGTGCATTGAGCCCACAGACCGTCGTGATCAATCCTGATATTCAGGTTGACAAAAATACCACTGGCACAAAAGTGACAAGGATCAATCTGGAAGTGATTGACAAGCGCAGCAGTAATATTATCGGCCAGCGCGGCGGCGTTTATGAGGCTACATCACATATCAGCACCGATGACAATATGACCGGCACCCTGCAGAAAAAACTGGCGCGGGCGTTTACGGACATTGGATATATCGTTGCGGCAAAAGGAGAAGCGGCCGATGCCGGTTTGACAGTGGAAGTCTCCAACATAATATACATTGCACACAGTGAAAAGGTCATTAAATCAATCGAGACCAGGGTAGAGATGCGCACGATTTGCAGAAAAAATGAACAGGAATATACGGGCACCTACAATGCAACGCGCAAAAAGGATGTCATCACCACGCCAAGCATACAGGAAAATGAAAAACTGGTTAACGAAGCGCTGGCAATCGTATTACAGCGCATCGTAAAAGACGATGAATTATTTGCGTTTCTTGACGGACAAGACATATAGCCCGCAATAAATAACTGCCGGACCCGCCATGTCATTCGTGCTGCCCAGGTATGACAACAGACAGCGGGCGGGTCTCGTGCTGGGGCCAATCCTGTTCATTGCCATCAGCTTCACTGCGGGGTCAGTGGGACTTGGCCCGGAACAACGCTGGGCGGCAGCGTCAGTAGCGCTGATGGCGACCTGGTGGATTACGGAACCGTTCCCGCTGTGGGTGACCGCCTGCCTGCCACTGATTATTTATCCACTGACAGGCATCGCGCCGCTGTTCCCGGTGACGTTACAGTATTTCGATCCGGTCAATTTCCTCTTTCTCGGCGGCTTGATGATTGCAGCAGCGATGCAGCAATGGGGTCTGCATCGGCGCATTGCGCTCGGCATCGTCGACACGATAGGCACAAGTCCACGGCGCATCGTATTAGGGTTCATGCTGGGGACTGGATTCATCAGTTTGTGGATTTCCAATACCGCCACCGCGATGATGATGTATCCGATCGGCATGGCGGTACTGCTCAAACTGGAAGAACAGATCGGTACCGATGACCTCCTGCTCAGGCGTTTCGGACTCGCGCTGATGCTAGGTATTGCCTACGCGGCGAATATCGGCGGTATCGGCACCAAGATCGGTACCGCACCCAATCTTGTGTTCGTGAAGCAGGCCGCCCCGATACTCGGTCACGATGTGGATTTCCTTACCTGGCTCAAGGTGGGATTGCCGATCGTCTTCGTCGCACTGCCACTGGTGTGGTGGTATCTGGTACGGATCGCTGCACCGCTGCCGTCGGAGGGATTTGCCGGCAGCGGAAAAGTGATTGCTGAGGAACGCGCCGGGCTTGGTGCGATGAACCGGGGTGAGCGCGTAGTATTAATTGCATTCGTTCTGGCCGCACTGCTGTGGATCTTCCGCAAGGACATCGAGCTTGGCGTATTCACGATCCCGGGCTGGTGGCGGTATGTGACATTCGGATGGGAAGATGTGATCGGCCGATCGCTGGACAGTCTGCCCGGATCGTTGGCCAAATTGTTACGGCAGGACAGCGGTGATGCTGCTGTGGCCATATTCATCGGCTGCACATTACTGTTCATTCCAATAGCAAGAAGACCGTTGCGATTTGCACTTGACGTGCGAAATGCGGCGCGCGTGCCGTGGCACCTGCTGGTGCTGCTGGGTGGTGGTTTCGCGATGGCGTACGGGATACAGGAAAGTGGCCTGTCTGAATGGATTGCCGGGCTGCTGATCGGTATCGGCCAGGTGCAGCCATTCGTGATCTTTCTGGCAGTGTGCCTGTTGACGGTGGCATTGTCCGAGGTTGCTTCCAACACGGCGACTGCAAGCATCCTGCTGCCACTGATTGCCGCAAGCGCGGGAAATCTCGGTTTACATCCGGCAGCGCTGATGCTGGCGGCGGCCATGGCCGCATCCTTCGGCTTCATGCTGCCAGCAGGGACACCGCCTAATGCGATCGTATTTGCGAGCGGTTACATTACCGTGCCGCAGATGGCGCGCAATGGGGTATTGATCGATTTCCTCGGCGCGATCCTGGTAGCAACCTTGTGTTATCTGCTCGGCCCCTGGGCGCTCGGGATCAAGTGATACGTGAAGAGTGAAGAGTGAAGAGTGAAGAGTGAAACGTGAAGTGATAAACGAAATACGCTTCACGGGATACGTTTCATGTTTTTTTATCCAGCTTCAACGCCACTGAATTGATGCAGAACCGCTGGCCGGTTGGTTGCGGGCCATCTTCGAACACATGTCCAAGGTGGGCATCGCAGGAACTGCACAGCACCTCCACACGCCGCATGCCATAGCCCTCATCAACTTCTGTTTTAACAGCGTCATCGCCCATCGGCGCATAAAAACTAGGCCAGCCGGTCCCGGAATTGAATTTGGTACCGGAACTGAAGAGTTCCTTGCCGCAACATACGCAATGATAGATCCCATCCTCTTTGCAATCATGATATTCGCCGGTAAAGGCGCGTTCTGTCCCTTTCTCCCGGCACACGTGATATTGCTCAGGGGTCAAGTCGTTTTTCCAGTCTTCTTCTGTTTTGTTTATGTGCTTGTCGGCCATGTTTATACTCCAGAGGTTTCCAGATGTTATGTAACGTCTACTTATTGACCATAACTATTCTCCTGGGTTCTCGCCGTCTTTCGCCATAACGGGGTTGCCTGGCCCCATGATATTTATGAGAATGCCATAATCAATATGAATACGGCACTGTCACAGTTACTTACTCAGGGATATACCCTGATAACCCCGACTGGACGCCTGAGCCGTTATCTGCAACACCAGTATTCAACGCTGCAAGTCAGCGCCGGTAAAAGGACCTGGGAGACGCCGGACATCCTGCCCTGGAACGGCTGGCTGCAACGGACCTGGGATGGCGTGGCGATGGAACAGGAGATGGACAATATCCTGCTTGCCGCGCATCAGCAGCAACTCATCTGGCAAAGGATTATCGATCGTTCGGCCTGGGCCGGACAGTTATTGCAGAGAAATACCACTGCCCGTCAGGCCATACTGGCCTGGTCATTGTGCCAGCAGTGGCAGATCCCAATCTTCCCGGAGGACGTCTATCTGAATGAGGATGCCTTTGCCTTTCAACAGTGGGCCAGAAGCTATCAACAGCGCTGTGAAAAAAATGGCTGGATTGATGAGGCCATGCTGGCCGGTGTGCTCACGCAGACAACTCAACCAATAAATCAGGATGAAAAGATCGCGCTCATCGGTTTTGATGAATTCACGCCACAGCAGCTTACCCTCATTAACAAACTGAAGCACTCAGGTTGTGTTGTGGAGGAATTGCCGCTGCAACACCGCAATACGCAGACCGTGGCAAAAGGTTTTACTGACAGCGCCGGGGAAATACGCGCGGCCGCCTGGTGGGCGCGAAGCTTGCTGGGATCTGATCCCGCCACCAGCATCGGCATCATAGTGCCGAATCTGCAAACACTGCACGCCAAAATTGAAAATATTTTTGCTGACGTGTTTTTACCCGGTGCAATCCTGGTGAATGCCGAACCACTACAGCGGCCCTATGCCATTTCACTTGGCCAGCCGCTGCAGCGTTATCCGATCATTGATACCGCATTACTCATTTTGGGCCTGGGTACCCAACCCGCGGCACTTGAGGATTTCGGCAGCCTGTTGCGTTCTCCTTTCATTAAGGATTATGAGAAAGAGAGCCAGCAACGCGCCAAAATGGATGCCGTTCTGCGTAAATACGGCGAGTATCGTGTAACTCTTAAATCCTTGCGCTGGTTAATTGCCTCGAAACGTATCAAAGCGAACGATGTCCCCCAAAGTTTCATCAATTGTTGTGAGCATTATCAGCATACATTTCAGGTTGCTGAAAAAAAACAGTCTGCGAGTGACTGGGCAAAGACATTTACCAATCTGTTGCAGTCCTTCGGCTGGCCCGGCGAGCGTTCACTGAACAGCGCGGAATACCAGACGGTAACAGAATGGCAGGATCTGTTGGATAAGTTCGCTGCACTGGAAGTCGTCAGTCCAACGATGAGTTACAAGGAAGCACTAATGCAACTGCGGCAACTGCTCATGAGTACCGGGTTCCAGCCGGAGACGGCTGAAGTCCCGATCCAGATCCTGCGCATGACGGGTGCAGCCGGTATGCAGTTCGATCATCTCCGGGTCATGAGCCTGCACGCCGAAGGCTGGCCGCCGAAAGCGGAACCGGATCCGTTTATCCCGCTTAAACTGCAACGCGGTCTGGGCATACCCGATGCCTCGGCAGAGATCAAACTGCGGCAATCGGAAAACCTGTTTCAGCGATTGATCAATTCCTCACCGGATGTGGTCCTGAGTTATCCGCAGAATGAAAGAGACAGACCGCTGCGGCCGAGCCCGCTGATAAAGAATTATCTTGAGGCAACGCCAACGCAGTTACAGGATGATGCACGGGATTATGCGGCGCTTTTGTATCACGCGGGAGAACAGGAAGTGATTGACGACAGCCGGGCGCCGATCATTGCTGCTGGGCAAACAGTCAGCGGCGGTACAGCCCTGTTCAAGGATCAGGCGGCTTGTCCATTCCGTGCCTTTGCCCGGCATCGCTTGTACGCAGAAGGACTCGATACTAAAGACATCGGCCTCAATGCCATGGATCGCGGTTCCATCATGCATGATTTGATGGAAAAATTCTGGAAGCGGCTCGGCAGTCAGGCAGCCCTGCTTGCAATATCGGAAAAAGATCTCAACACATTAATCAGGCAGGTTGTCACCGGCACCATTACCGGTTATCAGAAACAGTTTCCACTGACTTTCACCGAACGCTTTACGCGGCTGGAGTCGGATCGATTGGAGACCGTTACCCGGCAACTACTGGACATTGAGAGAGTGCGCGCCCCGTTCACCGTCAATAACTGTGAATACTGGCATGTGTTCACCTTCAATGACATCACCATCCGCACCCGCATCGATCGCATTGATCAACTTACCGATGGGCGCGCTGTGATCATGGATTACAAAACGGGCGATCCGAAAATCAATCACTGGTTTTCGGATCGACCGGATGACCCGCAATTGCCGTTATACGTGATCACGAGCGAGGGTGAGATCGCCGCCATCGTATTTACGCGGCTCAAGCGCGGTGAGGTCGCTTATGTTGGTCTCGCTCAGGAAGACAATATTCTGCCGGACGTCAAAACTGTCACGAACACAAAAAGTGTAAAAGACATCCCCGACTGGCCGTCATTAATGACTCAATGGCAGGCGACACTGGACCAGCTCGCAGTCAGTTTCAGGCAAGGCAATGCGATTGTTGATCCGAAGAGCAGTGACAGTTGTAAACATTGTGATTTACATGCTCTATGTCGCATTTACGAATTAACGAGTATTTATGAAACCACGGAGGGCACGGAGAGAAAATAGCGAATTAAAAAATCACAGGTTACACAGATGAAGTGAAACAAGGAGATAAATATGGATAGAGAATTAATCGTATGCGATGAAGGAATGATTGAAGATGTTATAGGTTGTGCAATTGAAGTGCACAAAGTCTTGGGGCCGGGTTTACTGGAGTCACCATATGAGTTGGCGCTTATGCATGAATTAAACGACAAGGGGTTAAAGACTCAATGCCAGGTCGAAGTGCCAATTAATTATAAGGGCCAAAATCTGGGAACGGGTTTTAGGGCTGATATGATAATTGAAAACAAGCTGCTCATTGAATTAAAAGCTGTTGATGTGATCAACAAGATACATATGGCACAGGTAATTACTTATTTGAAATTACTTAATATCAAACGAGGTTTGATAATCAATTTCAATACCAGCCTGTTAAAGAATGGTATTAAAAGGATATCAATCTAACTACTTAGGGCACGAAGTACATAGAGCTTAAACGAATATGAATCACATGGTTTTTAACCCTCATGTCCTCCGTGTTCTCCGTGACCTCCGTGGTTTCATAATTTTTATATGAATAATAAAGTTGCAGATTACACACAACGTGAGGAAGCACTGAATCCAGCGGAGTCGTTTATTGTCCAGGCCCCGGCCGGGTCCGGTAAAACGGAATTACTAATCCAGCGTTATCTGAAGTTATTGAGTCTGGTTGATCATCCGGAAGAAATCGTGGCCATCACGTTCACTAAAAAGTCCGCTGCCGAGATGCAGGATCGCATCATGCATGCCCTCGAGCGTGTGCATATGCAGGTGCCGCCGAAAGACGATGCTACAAGATTAACCGATGAACTCGCTCAAGCCGTGCTGGTACAGGATCAAAAACACAACTGGAAGCTTGAATACAATCCGGGCCGCCTGCGTATCCAGACCATCGATTCACTGTGCGCCGGACTTACCCGGCAGATGCCGATCCTCTCGAAATTCGGCGCACAACCGGAAACACTGGAAGATGCCGGCGAACTCTATCAGGAGGCCGCAGCGAACACCTTGGCGGAACTGGAGAGCAATGAATCATGGTCAGTGGACATCGAGATATTACTTGCCCATCTCGATAACAATCTGCCAAAAGTTAAAAACATGCTGGCCAGTATGCTGGCCAAGCGGGATCAATGGCTCAGACATGTGGCGAAAGAGATACGCAGGGAGGAACTCGAGGCCGCACTGAAACATATCGTCGAGTCAACGCTTGCCATCGTGAGGCAGTCATTCCCGGAGCAACATATTCACGAGTTTCTGGAATGTCTGCGCTATGCCGCTGGTAATCTTGAACAGGAGGGTAGTGAATCAGAGATTGTTTTGTGTTCCGGTATTGATCATTTGCCGGGGACGACCGCCATCGAAATACCACGCTGGCAGGCGATAGCGGAAATATGTCTTACCAAAAGTAACGAATGGCGCAAACGGGTGGATAAAAATCAGGGCTTCCCGGCAACAACTGAAGGCAGGGCCATGAAGGATCGTTTCCAGAGCTTGCTCACACGTTTCTCCGGTGAAACTGATCTGCTCGATCAATTGATCGAGGTCAGGCATCTCCCGCCCATCACCTATACGGATAGTGAGTGGCAGGTTGTGGGGGCGTTATGCCAGTTATTGAAACTTGCTGATGCCCAGTTAAGAGTGTTGTTCGGCGAGCGTAATCAGATTGATTTCCCGGGGATCACTGCCGCCGCGATCGCTGCTCTGGAGTCCGAAGGTGCGCCGACCGATCTGGCACTGCATCTCGATTACCAGATCAAGCATCTGCTCGTTGATGAATTTCAGGATGTCTCCAGCAATCAATACACCTTGCTGCAACAATTGACGGCGGGCTGGTCACCCGGAGACGGGCACACATTATTTCTGGTTGGTGATCCGATGCAGTCTATTTACCGTTTCCGCGAGGCCGAAGTGGGGCTGTTCCTCAACACCTGGCAGGAGCAGCGATTGGGGCAGGTGCCGCTCACACCATTAATTATTACGGTCAATTTCCGTTCCCAGGCAGGTATTGTCAATTGGGTGAACAATACCTTCAGAGAAGTACTGCCGGAGATCGCCGATCCCGCCCGTGGCGCCGTGAACTTCACCGGGGCTGAGGCCTTTCATCAGCAGGCAACACAGGATGCCGTTACCGTTCATCCATTTATTAATCCGGATGTTCGAAGTGAAGCAGATAAAGTACTGGGACTGGTGCGGTTCGCGCAGCAGAAATATCCGCAGGGCACGATTGCCATTCTGGTACGTAATCGCAGCCATCTCATTAATATCGTGCCGTCGCTCAAACAGGCAGGATTGAAGTTCCGCGCCGTCGAGATCGATGCACTCGGGCAACGCCCGGCTATCCAGGATTTATTGGCGCTCACACAGGCGCTTAATCATTTTGCCGATCGTATCGCGTGGTTGGCGATCCTGCGCGCACCTTGGTGTGGCCTTACCTTGAATGATCTGTTGATTCTGGCGGGCGATGACAGGAACAGCACGATCTGGGAGTGCATGCAGGACGACAAACTCCTGCAAAAGATCGGACGCGAGGCACAAACCCGGCTTTTGAAATTGCGTGCCGTTTTGAGTCTGCATTTTGCCAGCCAGCACCGCCGGTCATTGCGCCGTTCGGTGGAATCCGTCTGGATAAGCCTCGGTGGCCCGGCTACACTCGAAGATGAAACTGATCTGGAAAACGCCCGCACATATTTTGATCTGCTGGAGCAGTTTGATTCCGGCGGTGAGCTGCGTAACCGGGAACATTTTTTCGAGGACGTGGAAAAACTGTATGCAGCACCGGATGTCAATGCCGATGATCGTTTGCAGATCATGACCATCCACAAGGCCAAGGGTCTGGAATTTGACACCGTGATCGTTCCGGGATTGCATCGCAAGGGCAGGGGTGATGAAACCCGGTTATTGTTGTGGGCAGAAAGTCCGTACGGCCAGCAGCAGGATCTGTTGCTTGCCCCCATCAAAGAAGCCGGTCAGGAAATATCTCCTGTCTATGATTTTGTGAAACGGCTGGAAGATGAAAGACAGTCCTACGAATCGGGCCGTTTGCTTTATGTCGCGGCAACGCGTGCCAAACAGCAACTGCATCTGCTGGGCACGGTCAATATCAACAACGAAGGTGAAATGGGCAAACCCGCCTCCAATTCATTATTAATGCAGCTCTGGCCGGTGGTGAAAACCTTCTTTGAGCAGGCATTTGAACAGTATCAGAATGTAGAGACACAGCAGGTCAGTCCTACTGCAACAAAGATTAACCAATTGCGGCGAATGACGCCGGATTGGGTATTACCCGGAGCACCTGAACAGGTACGCTGGCAATTCAACATAGATCAGACAGAAGTGCCGGAGTCCATGCCGGAATATGAATGGGCAGGGGAGACGATCATGCACATCGGGACGGTCGTGCATCGTTGCATCCAGATGATTGCACAAGAGGGGATTGAAACATGGGATGAAAAGCGGGTTCAGTCAAAACGATCTTTGTATGCACTATCCTTGAAACGGTTGGGCGTGCCGGATAAAGAGATCGACTGGGCCGTTGCCGGCGTAGAAGAGGCATTGACCAAAATGATCCGGGATCAACGCGGGCAATGGCTGTTGGCGAAAGAACATACCGGTAAACACAATGAATATGCATTGAGCGGCATACATCAGGGTAGGATTATCAATATAAAGATCGACAGGACGTTTATTGATAATAATGGAATTCGCTGGGTCGTAGATTACAAAACCAGTCGTCACGAAGGTCCGGACGTGAATGTATTTCTGGATCAGGAACAAGAACGCTACAAGGAACAATTGGAAAAATACGGGGCATTAATCAAAGAATTAGATGACAGACAAGTTAAATTAGGTTTATATTTTCCTTTGTTACAGGGGTGGAGAGAATGGAATTATGAATAGTGATACAAAGGAAAAAACATCAAGTGAAATAATCCTTGAGAACTACGAGGAAAAAAGGAAGTATCAAAGGATCGTTGTTAATTGTCCTGTTAGGTTGCTGCTGTCTGGTGACCGGATAATTGAGGTCCTGGCGCATGATATTTCTCTCGGCGGCATGCAGATTCGTTGTGATGGTGAGGCGTTACAAATACTGCAGTCTGAAGGGAAAAAACCGGGACAGAGAACAGATTCTGATTTTGAAATAAACTTCGTTCTCCCTCTGGGAGATAAACGGGAAAATATTTTCTTGCGATGCAAACTTATTTATATTGCGGAACTTGAAGGTGATATTTATGCAATAGGTCTGCAATTCACAAATATTGAAGGGGATAATCGAAGGACTCTTAAACGATTTATAAAAGTCTCGAAGGAGCATTTATAACATTTAAGGAAACAGCGTTTGAATAACGATACAAAACAAAATACTTCAGGTGAAAAGATACTTGAGAAGTATGAAGAAAAAAGGGTGTATCCAAGGATTGTCATTGACCGTCCTATTGCCATGGTACTGTCAAATGGGCAGGCACTGGAAGCCCTGGCACATGATATCTCTCCGGGGGGCATTCAGGTTCGCTGTAACCTGAAAGCAGCTCAAATATTAAAAACCGAAAAGGAAAACCTGGGGAAAAAAGCAGCCCTGGATTTTGAAGTAAATTTTATACTTCCCCTGGAAGATAAACAGGTAAAAGTACTGATACGATGTAAACCTAGCTATCTTGTTAAACTGGAAGATGATGCTTATGCAATGGGCCTGCAGTTCACGAAAGTAGGAGAGGACAGCCGAAAGATTCTTAAACGATTTATAGAAGTTTCGATGGAACCTGGATAATTAATGGATTAAATAACAGTTCGATTGGATTTTTCCCATTAGTTGTACAGAGGGAACTCTACGGATTAGTTTTATATGAAAATTGGCGTAGTTAAAGAAATCAAGGATAAGGAAAATCGCGTAGCACTGACCCCCACTGGCGCACGATCCCTGATTGAGGAAGGCCACACTGTCCTGCTTGAAAAAAATGCCGGCGTGGGTGCCGGATTCCCCGATCAGGAATATCAATCAATTGGTGTTGAGATTGTCTCCACTGAAGTTGTATGGGATACCGATTTGGTGGTGAAAATAAAGGAACCGCTGGAACGGGAATACGGTTACCTGAAAGATAATATTTTATTCACTTACCTTCATCTCGCGGGAGTTCCCAAATCGCTGACTGACGCCTTGATCAAGGCCGGGACAACCGCGATTGCCTATGAAACGGTGGAAGATAAAAGTGGTTCACTCCCTCTGCTTGCGCCAATGAGCGCAGTGGCCGGTAATATGGCGGCCACCATGGGCGCCTATTATCTGGCCAGGTTTAACGGCGGGAAAGGCGTTCAACCCGGCAGTATCTTGGGTGAACGTCATGGGAAAGTAGTGGTGATTGGCAATGGCGTCGTCGGCCAGCATGCCGCCGCCACTGCATATGGAATGGGTGCTGATGTTTATATCGTGGGCCGGACCAAAAAGAAATTTCTGCACGTCGAAAAAGATATCTCGGACACTATCCGGTTTGTACAATCCACCCCGGAAAATATCTCCGCGCATGTGAAAGACGCCGATCTGGTTGTTGGCGCAGTGTTATTAGTGGGTGCCAGGGCGCCGCGCCTTGTCTCTGAGGCAATGGTCAAAGCAATGCAACCCGGTTCAGTCATAGTAGACGTCAGTATTGATCAGGGTGGCTGTATCGAAACTTCCAGGGTGACATCACATTCCGATCCGGTTTTTACCAAACATGGCGTTATCCATTACTGTGTGAGTAACATGCCCGGTGCCTATCCGAGAACATCAACGATTGCATTAACAAACGTCACCTTGCCTTATGTAATGAAACTGGCAAATAAAGGTATAGCAGCAGCACAGCAGGATAAAGGTTTCAGTCAGGGTATTAACACCTGGAAGGGATATATCACCTGCAAGCCGGTTGCTGCAGCCCTGGGACTGGATTCGTTATATAAAGAATTTAAGTAGGTGTAAATCACCGAATAAAGACCCTTGCACGTCGGCCGCTCTTGCGCTCCCTCGATCACTGTTCCCGACGCGATTCTACCTCCTACTTCCCTGTAGTCGTGCGTCCGCGGCACTAGTGCATCTGACCTCCACGGATGGAGGAAATGCAATTGGATTGTCGGGAACAATCCTTGCCGTGCACGTCGGCCGCTCTTGCGCTCCCTCGATCACTGTTCGACAACTTGTTCCAGACGTTGTCTAACACCTACTTTCCCTGTAGGCGTCCCGACGCGATTCTACCTCCTACTCCCCTATAGTCGTGCGCCCGCGGCACTAGTGCATCTGACCTCCACGGATGGAGGAAATGCAATTGGATTGTCGGGAACAATCCTTGCCTTGCACGTCGGCCGCTCTTACGCTCCCTCGATCGCTTTGTTACGTTGCAACAGAGATCATATAATGTGAATTCTGTCACTGATTTGTTTTGATAACTGAAAAACCTGATGTCGTGTTCTTTGTCATAGTGAGTATACATTCTGTCAAAAAGGAATAGTCAAATGAAAGACATGAGAGCAGGTTTAACAGCAATTGTGCTTGGATTTACCATTGTGTTATCCGGTTGTACGGTTTATCCGGTGCACGAACATCACCCTCATTATGGTTATGGCCCGCCACCGCATGCACCTGCTCACGGTTATCGCCATAAATATAATGACCATGACCTGGTATATGATTCCCACCTTGGTGTATATATTGTGGTAGGCTTGCATGACCACTATTTTACAGATGATGTCTATTATAGATGGACAGATCATGGTTGGTATACCAGCCGTTATATTGATAAGGACTGGTATGCTTACAGAGAAGAAGACAAACTTCCTCCGGGATTACGTAAAAAATACAAACACAAAAAACATTGATACTGCTAACCTTGCTTGCGCCGGGGATGGGCAGGCGGCCGCGGCACTAGTGCATCCTTGCACGTCGGCTGGCGTTTGAGTTTCTCTTGCCGTGATATGCGTTGCCATTGCGTCTCGAACCTGCATTTTCGTTACCACGCGGCCGGTGACCATTATTCTTGACCGGCAGGGCCTTGATACGCGGATCAGGTTCGTAGCCGGGGATGACGACCTTTGGCAGTTCCCGTTTAAGCAGGTGTTCGATGTCCCTGAGTAATCCCATTTCGTTTGCTGCAACAAGTGAAACAGCCATGCCTTCCTTACCGGCACGGCCGGTGCGACCGATGCGGTGGATATAATCCTTCGGGGTACTGGGCAACTCATAGTTCACGACATGGGGTAATTGCTCGATATCCAGTCCGCGCGAGGCGACATCGGTGCCGACTAATACCTGGACTTTGCCTTTCTTGAAGTCCATCAATGCCCTGGTCCGCTGTGCCTGGGATTTATTTCCGTGAATGGCGGTGGCGCGAATCCCGGCTTTGTCCAACTGCTGGGCCAGACGGTTTGCACCGTGCTTCATGCTGGTGAAGACCAGCACCTGTTGCCAGTTCTGGGATTCGATCAGGTGTGTCAGGAGTTCGCGTTTGCGTGAGTGGTCCACGGGATGGATCACATGCGACACGCCCTCGGCGGCGGTGTTGTGATGTGCAATCTGGATCGTTTCTGGCGCGTTTAATATGTCACCAGCCAGTTTTTTGATCTCATTGGAGAAGGTGGCGGAAAATAAAAGATTTTGCCTTTGTACTGGTAGCAGCTTGATGATCCTGCGGATATCACGGATAAAGCCCATGTCCAGCATGCGATCGGCTTCATCCAGTACCAGGATTTCGACTTTGGAAAGGTTCAGTGTTTTTTGTTCGACGTGGTCCAGCAGGCGCCCCGGTGTCGCCACCAGGATATCCACGCCTTTGCGTAGTTTGTTGATCTGGGGATTGATGTTAACGCCGCCATAGACCACAGTGGATTGCAACGGCAGATATTTGCCATAGGTGTGTACACTTTCTTCCACCTGTGCAGCGAGTTCCCGCGTCGGCTCCAGGATCAAGGCGCGGATCGGGCGTTTGCCATTACTTTGCGATGCCGTATTCAGGAGTTGCAATAAAGGAAGGGTAAAACCGGCCGTCTTGCCGGTGCCGGTTTGCGCACCGGCCATGATGTCCCGTCCCTTTAAAATAACAGGTATCGCCTGACGCTGGACGGGTGTGGGTACGCTGTAACCTTGTTCAGTGACAGCACGAAGTATTTCGGCCGACAGGCCGAGTGTATTAAATGACATAGTTATATGTGTCTCTTGGTAGATCAGCCTACCAAAAGTGTGAATTTCGGAACGGACTAGGCAGATTATGTTTATTAAAGTCGGGGATAACCAGAAGGGATAACCACGATATCAGGCATTGACCGCTGATTGCCTGCGAGACGCACTATAACACTAATAGTGAATCAATACACTTTTATTTAAAGCTGATCGAGCAGAGCGATATCATCCCGCCCAAGTATTACATTCACTGCTTTTAAACTATTAGTGATACTGCTGACCTTGCTTGCGCCCGGAATGGGCAGGATGTGATCACCCTTATGCAACAACCAGGCGAGTGCGATCTGGTAAACAGATACGCCATGCTTGTCAGCAATCTTCTTTATTGGTTTGGAATCTTTTAGTTTTACATGATCATAATGTCCGCCCAACGGGCTGTGCGGGATAAAAACCATTCCTTCTTTTGCACACAGGTCAACCACGCCATTCTTGAATGATTTTTTCTCCAGTACATTGCAGCGGTTTTGCACCGAGAGTATCGGGGTGACTGATAACGCGGTGCGGATCTCCTGTGTATTTACATTGGACAGGCCAATATGCTTGATCTTTCCTTCAAGTTTCAGGCGCGCCAGTTCACCCACCGATTCCATCAGTGGTACTTTGGAATCAGGCGCGTGCAGTTGATAAAGGAAGATACATTCTGTATTGAGATCTTTCAGGCTCTTTTCGCATGACTTTCTGAGCCATTTTGGGCTCCCATCTGTTTCCCATCCGCCCTTGGGCCTTGTAAGACCACCTTTTGTCGCAACGATTATTTCATCGAGCTTGCCAAGTTTTGCCAATGCCTTGTGTATCAGTCGTTCGTTGTGTCCGACATCGTTATCATTGATGCAATAAACATTTGCGGTATCAATAAAATTACCCCCACCCTCAATAAAGGCCGCGATAACCTGCATGGCAGTTGCTTCATCCGGGCGGGTGTCCAATGATAAAGGCATTGCGCCCAGCCCGATGGCAGTAACATTTTTGCCGCTGTTTCCCAATGGTCTTTGTTTTTTCATTGTCGTGAAATTTTATGCCTGGAACGATTTTAAATAAATACAATCGCTCCTGGACAGGCATGTACTGCATATTACATAGGACGCTATCCGTTTAATATGTTAGAATGCATGTGGTTATGCTATTTCAGGGATGAAAATCATCACACTGAATCTGAATTGAATCAAGAATCATAGCCTCTCACTTATTTTAATGGATGTTCGCTATGATTTTAAGTTCACGCAGAAATATCACCCCTGGAGGCGTCAACAGGATAGACTTTCCTGTGCTCCAGTGCTGGAACCCCATGACCAAGGTCGCCACTATCGCGGCACAGGTCAATGGAAGGCGGGTGTCGTGCAGGATTTCAAGTGCAACCTTGCAAAAGAAATTTCTCGCATCAGCGGATTCTCCCATGCAGGCAATTACGGAGAACCGGTGGCACATTGAAACTGCTGCCAGAAGGTTGATAGAAAATGAGACTTATGAAGAAGACGGCTCGATTGTAATCCAGTTAAAGGACCTGTAACGGGCTGCTCTCGTGCGGCGATTCTCAGCTTCCATGCTTTTCGTGGCACTAATACGGCCGCTCTTATGTCTCCGCTATCAGCTTCCTCGAACGCTGTTCCCGACGCGTTTCTACCTCCTACATCTGACCTCCATAGATGGAGGAAATGCAAAAGGATTGTATGGAACAATCCTTGCCATGCAGTCGTGCTTATCGCGGCACTGCTACTTCCCTGTAGGTCGGCAGATAATTGTTCCTGACATTATCTGCACTTCCTACATCCTGTAGGTCGGCAGATAATTGTTCCTGACATTATCTGCACTTCCATCATCCTTGGTGGTCGGCAGATAATTGTTCCTGCAAAATCTGCCATGCATGTCAGCTTTTTTTGCCTCGATGCATTTGCGGTTTCTTCGGAGGTAAGGTAAACCAGTCTTCTTTAGTGATCTCGTGGAAATGATCGGCTTCTTCCCTCAGAAGCTGCGAGGTGGTGCTAAGCACGGCGGCGATTTCAACGCGCACTCCTTCCGATTTCAAATGCCGCACCAGCTCGATATAGTCGGAATCTCCTGACATGATGATGATAGTATCTACTTTGTTGGCAATCTGGATGGCGTTAATCGAAAGTGGGATGTCAGCACTCTTGTGACATGGCCGGACAGAACCGTGATAGAAGTTATGCAACCGTTCCTGAAGTTTTGTTGAAATACTTTTCCCTTCCCGGAAATACACTAATCGGCTCAACCCCCGATTGACTAACAGCTTGGGGACAAGTACGTCGAAATTGAGCATGGTGTTGGTGTCCTTGGATTCAGTATGAATGCTCCGCTCGATATTATTACCGTCGATTAAAATGGCAACAGATTGAGAGATGAGGATATCTTCAGGACGATCCTGGGTTTCTTTGTTTTCTTTCATAGTTTTCTTTTGAAATTTTTAAAAGGGTGAGCGGTATTATGAACCAGCAATCTGTCAGCATTCTGCCATACAATCAAGATAAGGCAGAAAATTAACTGTTTGGCCATGGTCACGCAGATATACGGCCACCGTTTTGCGATGGTCAGTGAAGAAACCGTTAAGATCAAGTACATTTTCTTGCCCATCCTTATGATGGATATTCCATATGATATCCTCTTTCCCGATGAGTTTGGCCAGAGCAAAGGGTTTTACTTCCTGGCGGATGTGCTCCAGCCCGGACAGATCGATGATATCCGTTATGGGATAAAACCAGTATCCGGATCGAATGAAAATCTGATCCCCAGTGACGTGGATCTGCTCATGTTTAAGCGAGGGAATAACGAGAAGCGGAATGAGCAATGTTGCAAAGAAGACCCCACATGATGTCCGTTTTGCGATTTTCAGTTGCCAAAGGATAAAACTGATTAAAGCGATAATACAGAACGTCAGGCCCCAGGTCAGTATGCGTTCCCTTGAACTGGCAAGCAGCAAACCACCATCTGGATCAATGGAAAGGGTCGCGGCATAAAAATATCTAGGTATGGATTCGATCAGGGACATTAGTACAATAGTATAATAAAAAAGGGTAGATTTATTCCTGATTGGGAAATTTTGTAATGAAACCGGATATTTTTAATCTTGCTCGACGCTCCTTTTTAAAAGGATTGACGGGATTGGGTGTGGCTCTTGTGCTCAGACCACACGCTGTTTCAGCATTAACACAATCAGCGATTATCCGGCCGATTCCATCTACAGGCGAGCGATTGCCGGTTATCGGGATGGGGTCATGGCAAACCTTCGACGTTGACGACGACTCTGATGCCCATGCTGTCCGGGCGCGAGTACTGCAAGCGTTCTTTGATAATGGCGGTACACTCATTGATTCCTCGCCGATGTACGGAAGCTCTGAGGAAGTTATCGGTTATTGCCTGAACCAAATCAAAAAAACAAGTTTATTATTTTCCGCGACAAAAGTCTGGATTTTAGGAAAGCAATTCGGAATAAATCAGATGCAGAATTCAGAGGCGCTTTGGAGAATCTCCGGCTTCGATCTGATGCAGATTCATAACATGCTGGATTGGGAGACTCATCTGGAGACTTTAAGAGACTGGAAAAAAGAAGGCCGGATCCGTTACATAGGTATTACCACATCCCACGGTCGCCGCCATGAAAAACTGGAGGAAGCACTTACAAAGGAATCATTCGATTTTGTGCAGTTCACCTACAATATTCTTGACCGCGAAGCAGAGCAGCGATTGCTGCCACTGGCTGCTGAGCGCGGGATTGCAGTGATTGTTAATCGGCCATTTCAACATGGTGATTTGTTCCATTATACGGAAGGCAAACACTTACCTAAGTGGGCGCATGAGATTGATTGTAATAACTGGGCCCAGTTTCTGTTAAAGTTCATTGTCTCCCATCCAGCAGTCACCTGCACTATTCCTGCAACCTCCAGGGTTGATCACATGCAGGAAAACATGGTTGCAGGATATGGACAGTTACCTGACGCCAGGATGCGACTGAAGATGATCCAATACTTCGAAAACCTGAAATAAAAAAATGCGCAGGCATTTGAGGAGGAATCAATGCCTGCGCCAAGGTTCCCACGCATATGGTGGGAGGGGAGGATGATCAT
>Ga0326597_10004692_pt1 | contig 19141 bp, 20 predicted proteins | sample RVTome_12_FD_203789 | JGI IMG/M metagenome (GOLD analysis project Ga0326597, IMG submission 203789) | Soil microbial communities from uranium-contaminated site in the Upper Colorado River Basin, Wyoming, United States - RVT100D185 | ecosystem: Environmental > Terrestrial > Soil > Contaminated >... | reverse complement strand
CTTATGGGCTACTCGCCCCCAAACCCCTCGGCTTCAATCCCCTCCGGAAAGGGGACTGACGCCAGAAGAAAATGCAGAAAATGCGAAACAACTATTGACAACGAACAGCCTCTTCATGGATACGCGACTCCCGAAGACCCCGCCGAAACTGTCACGCACCCTCGATTCAATCTACAATTGAGACAGTGTTGATGGACCGAAGAGTTTGAAGTTACAATCGCAATTCTTGGCGCATAGGAATCTCCGCTTTGACGGTAGACGTGCCGTCGCGGCCGGCAAGGGATTGCTCGGCTGACGCTCACGGGCATGGATTGTCGCCGACGACTTGAACGATGCTACCCAATCCAAGCGGAGAATCAAAATGCGAGGTTGGTTGCTGTATCAAGATTCCGACGGAAGTGTTAAACCGGATGACTACGCTACCAAGCGCCTGCAAGAATGCGCGAAGAAACGGGGAGTCGGACTCGACGTCGTGCGGCCCGCTGATTTCGACCTTGTGGTCACACGTGACGACCGCAAGGGCGTAGAGCTTAACGGAGAGGTCGTCGAGTTACGCGATTTTCTCATCCCGCGTACCGGCGCCCGCACGACCTATTATGGGTTAGCGGTCATCCGGCACTTGGAACGCCTCGGGGTGATCTCGGTCAACTCATCCCAGTGCATTGAGACGGTCAAGGACAAACTCTATACGCAACAGGTACTGGCCCAGAGCAACCTTCCCGTGCCACATACCATGCTGGTCAAGCATCCGGTCAGCGTGGATTTTGTGGAGAAGCGGCTGGGTTTTCCCGTCGTGGTAAAGACGCTGAGCGGCGAACAGGGTGCCGGCGTTCATCTTGCAGAATCCAAGGCCGATTTCCGTGACCTGATGGCGTTCATCCATGAAACCAGAGGAACCGCCAACATCATCGTTCAACAGTTCATCGAAGCGAGTGCTGGGCGGGACTTGCGCGTATTTGTCATTGGCGGCCGACCGGTCGTTTGCGTAGAACGCCGGGCGCAAGATGGTGGGTTCAAGGCCAATCACTCTCGCGGTGGCTCGGTGAAACCGTTTCCGATGGCGCCGGAGATTGAATGGTTGGCCACCGAAACGGTACGTCTGTTGGATCTCGAGATCGCCGGGGTAGACTTGCTGTTTGGCGACGATCATTATCGCGTCTGCGAAGCCAACAGCGCTCCGGGCTTCGCATCTATTGAGGACTGCACCGACGTCGATCTTGCCTCCCTGATTCTTGACCATATACGCATGAGGCTTGGTTTGTTCGAGTAGGGCTATCCCACACGTTGATATCGCGACTGATCCGGCGCCGTAGATTCAAGCGAATTGGCGTCCTGACCCACGCGCCTGTAGTCTATAGCCCGTGCCGGTCCTGGGATTCCCGGCAAGAATATTCCAGAGCGCTGGGAGCGAACGTCCCTTGAAAGTCGCTGTAGTTTACAACCGCGAAAGCTCCAACGTCATCAACTTGTTTGGGACTCCAAACCGAGAGAAGATCGGTCTGAAGACCATCAAGCGCATCACCGACGCGCTCAAACTGGGAGGCCACCAGATCAAGGTGATCGAGGGCGACAAGAACCTCGTCGATCATCTTGAACATTTCATGCCCCGCGTTGTGAAAGGGGAGCGGCCTGGAATGGTCTTCAACCTGTCCTACGGCATTCAGGGGCAGGCGCGATACACGCATGTCCCGAGCATTCTTGAGATGGTGGGGATCCCTTACGTCGCCTCAGGACCTCTCGCGCATTCCCTCGCGCTGGACAAGGTCGTCACCAAGATGATTCTTCGCCAGCACGGCCTACCAACCCCCGAATTCGCCGTTCTCGGTACGCCGGAGGCCCCATTGCCAGATCTAGAGTTTCCGCTCATCGTTAAGCCGAAGAGCGAGTCCGTTTCCTTCGGTCTGAAGATCGTTAACGATGAAAGTGAACTGCGCGAGGCAGCACGCGCAATCTACGAAGAGTATCACCAACCGATACTCGTTGAACATTACATCGCGGGCCGCGAAGTGAACATCGGCTTGCTCGGGAATGGCCCGCCTGAGGCCCTTCCGCCGGTCGAACTTCGATTCGGAGCGGGTGGCCCGCCGATTTACACGTATGAGGACAAGACACGCCAAAGCGGACGCGAGATCGAGGCGATATGTCCCGCGCCGATCGGTGAGAAGCTGTTGCAGCAAGCGCAGGCTTTGGCACGCGACGCTTTTATGGCGCTGGGATGCTACGATTGTGCTAGAGTCGATACCCGCCTCGACGAGGATGGCAACTTCTTCATCTTGGAGGTCAACAGCCTGCCAAGCCTGGGTGAACACGGTTCCTTCTGCGTCGGTGCTGAACAAATCGGGTTGGACTTCTCGGCGTTGGTCAACCGCCTCATTGAAATCGCCAGTTCGCGCTATTTCGGCACGCCCGAGCCGCCCAAGATGACCGGTGATTCCACCGATTTATCGACACGAGTATTCTCCTTCGTTACGCAGCGGCGCGATGAACTCGAAACCCGGCTGCAGGAATGGACGAATCTCTCCAGCCATACGACCGACCCCATGGGCATTCAGGAGGCCGCCCGCCGCGCCGATCGCACATTTCGTAGCATCGGCATGAAAATGATCGAAGAGTTCACTGACGCACCTGCCGTTTGGACGTGGCAAACGGCGGCGGGGTTTGAGAAGGGTACGTTGCTGATCGGACACTTGGATGTCCCCGTAGAGACTGAGATTCCCCCACAAATGTTTCGCCGTGACGCTGAATGGCTGCACGGTGAAGGCATCGGTTCTTCCCGTGCACCGCTGGTGATGCTTGAGTTTGTGTTGCGCGCACTACGGAGTTGCAAGCAACTGCGCACTGCCGCTATCGGAGCGTTGTTGTACGCGGATGAGGGACGTGATGCGCGATACAGTGGAGATGTCATCCGCGCGGCAGCGGGCCGGGCAAAGCGTGTGCTGGTTCTCCGCCCCGGAAACATCGGCGATTCAATTATTACCCAGCGACGCGGGCAGCGCAAGTATCGTCTTCGGGTCCAAGGAGACGCAATTCGTCCCGGTCAAAAAACAAAAAAGCCGGAAGCATTGCGGTGGCTATGCAGAAAAATTGACGAGCTCTCCGCGCTTTCAGATAAGAAAAACCGCCTTTCGATTTCGGCGACCAGCGTGCGAACGGAAACGCTCCCCATGCTACTGCCGCACCGGGCCAGCGCCACAATTCTGGTGACCTATCCGGACGTAACTGCTGCGGATGGCATCGAGGAAACCATGCGTTCGACCCTTGGCAAAGGCAAGCCCAAGTGGGAACTTGAGCGAATCACGTCACGCCCTCCCATGAAGGAACGACGTACCAATGCACGGCTTGCCCAATCATTCGTGGATCTGGCGACCGAGTGGGAAATGTCGTTCAAACGCGAGTCGTCCGTGTGGCCGTCCGTAGCGGGCGTCGTTCCGGCGAAAACGGCCTGCATTTGTGGTGTCGGTCCGGTGGCGCGAGACTTGGGCACCCCGCATGAATCCGTGCAGCGTGCAAGCCTCGTTCGGCGGACGCTACTTCTCGCCGAGTTCCTAACGAAAGTGATTGAGATTTAAATAACTATGGCAAAGTTCGAGCGGCCACCACAAGTCGATACTGATCTGCTCGATCTTGGCGACCGCCGCGTCCATCACGCGCAGCGCATCGCGGTATCCAAGAAAGGAATGATCGCCACACAACACTACCGGGCGACCGAAGCAGGGCAAGAGATTTTCGAGCAGGGTGGCAACGCGTTTGACGCAGCGGTCGCAGCGGCCTTCGCTCTGGGCGTTTGCGAACCGGCGGCGTCCGGGCTCGGTGGTCAGACGATGACGTTGCTTCGGCACGCGGACTCAGGTCGGACTTTGGCCCTTGATGGATCCTCAAGGGCACCGAACCGTGCCACGCCGCAACTGTTATCGAAGCTTGAACGACGGCGAGGCCATCAGGCTACAACCGTTCCCAGTACGCCCGCCGTGCTCGATTATGTCCTGGCACGGTACGGCCGATTGAAGCTTCGCCAAGTCCTTCAACCGGCGATACGGCTTGCCGAGGAGGGCTATTTGATCAGCATGTTGCACTACGCGCTAACGCGGCGCGAGCTCAAACATCTCAAAGGCGGATCCGCCGCCTCGTTTTACCTGCGCGACGGCGCGAAACTCTATGCCGTCGGTTCGAAGTTCCAGCAGCCGGTGCTCGCTGAGACCTTGCGTCGCCTGGCCCAGAAGGGCGTGAAGGATTTCTACACCGGTCAGATCGCCCAGCAGATTCACGACGACATGGCGCGTCATGATGGGCTGCTTCACAAAGATGACTTGGCCCAGATTCCGCGACCCATCGAACGCCGACCGATCACATATCGTTTCGAAAGTCTGCGGCTGTTCACCATGCCGCCACCGGCTGCCGGGCGTACCCTGATCGAAATGTTGAATATCTTCAGCAAGCTCCCGGAACGATACCGCAACTTTGATACGCCGCACGGAGCGGCCGCGCTGGCTGAGACCATACGGCGGGCGTTTCTCGACAGGCAGGACCGCCCCTTCGACCCAAACTTCTTTCCGCAAATTGCGGGGGAACGAATGCTCAGCGATGAGTACGCACAGCTAGTGGCCCGGCAGATCGCCAAACGCGTGCGCAGCCAAGGTGAAACGACCCATTTGTCGGCCATGGATCATGAAGGTAATGTGGTCTCGCTGACCCAGTCGATCGAGCGCGTATACGGTGCCTGCGCGGTGACGCCGGAACTCGGCTTTCTCTACAACAACTATCTTAGCGCATTCGAGTATGAGGACATAGCGCATCCCCACTATCTGCGTCCGAATGCGGTGCCTTGGGCGAGCGTCGCCCCAACGATTGTTATGCGCGGAAGGAAGCCGTGGCTTTCGATTGGATCACCCAGTAGCGAACGGATCACCTCGTCGATCTTTCAGGTCATCATCCGATTGTTGCGGCAGAGCCCCTGGGCGGCCGTCGATGCACCCCGACTCCACTGCTCGCTGAAGGGCGTCGTATCACTGGAGTCGACACGGATGCGCAGTGACATTCCGCTGATGCTCAAGCGACGGGGCTTTGAACTCGACGCGCGCGATCCGTACTCGTTCTACCTGGGTTGTGTTCAGATGGTATTGCGCGAAGGTGAAGAGTTAATCGGCGTTGCCGATCCGAGACGGGACGGTTCAGCCGGCGGACCCAAGGCATGAAACTACCGCTCCTGGTTTCTGTTCCTCACGCCGGCTTGCGCGTACCAACAGAGGTCGAAGCTTGCTTCGCCTTGACGCCCGATCAGATCATAGCCGATGGAGACGAAGGGGCGGCCGAGGTTTACGAACTGGAATCCGAAGTCGTTGCGTTTGTGACGACGGATATTGCCCGCGCCATCGTCGATTGCAATCGGGCCGAAGACGATCGCCGAGCGGACGGCGTCGTGAAGACACACACATGCTGGAACGTCCCGGTTTATAGAGCGTTTCCATCCGAACGAGTGATCGAATCGCTGCTGGCCACCTACCATCGACCCTACCACCGGAAGCTGAGTGAATGTGCCTCAGAAGAAGTTCTTCTTGGCGTGGACTGCCACACCATGGCAGAACATGGTCCGCCGATCGGGCCGGATCAGGGTTGCGAACGTCCCCATGTTTGTATCAGTAACGCGGACGGCACCTGCAGCGCGGATTGGGTTGAGTCGTTGGCACGGTCTCTCGAGTGTTTTTTCGGCCCATCCGTCGCGATCAACCACCCGTTCAAGGGCGACCATATCATACGGGCACACGCCGCGGAAGCCCCGTGGGTTCAACTGGAATTGTCGCGTGCGCCGTTCATGACGAACTCGGAGAAACGGGCCTGCCTGATCAATGCGCTGGGCGAATGGTGTAACGCACAGGATAGAGCCTAGTGTGGACGAAACAGGATGATCGCGATGTCGTCGGGCTTGCTGGGCACTCCTGGTTCCAGAATCGTTAGGCGCGCCTCACCGACGCCGACGCGCGTCACAAGCCACCCTGTCGCTCCGCGTGGCGTGGCTGAACGAACGCTGGAATGAGTTGCGGGCCAAACGCCCCCGCGCAGCATGAAAAAACTACCCAGTAGCTTGAAACGGACCCAAAAACGCGCAAAAGTGCTTTCGGCGGTTGCATCGTCTACGAACAGGTTGCCACGCCGAGTTACCGCCGGCCCCGCAGAACTCAGTGCTTCTTGTCGCGGGGAGGAAACGGGTCGTTGCCGAACGAATCCTTGTCGCGAATCTTCCCGTCGCGACCATGAATGACCAGTTCCGACTGCTCCGCCTTGGCCGCATTGCGGCCGGCGTCAATCGCCTTCTGCTGTGTCGGATGCACCGACGAAGCCCGGTCGTTTCCTTCTTTCTTCACGGCCCACTCTTGGCCGTGCTTTACCACGTGGACATTCTTCTTAGGCATTCTTCGTTCTCCAAAAAAAGGGCCTGCCGACGGACGCCTACAACGCCCGTCAGCGGCCGAAACCAAACCAGTCCATCACGACAGCTTCCGATGCATCTTCCACCAGCAGCCCTTTTCTGCCGAGCGAATCGGCGGGAAATTCTCGCCGCGAGAAAGCTCGATTTCCCGCTCCTCCGCTGTCGGTGGCGGGTTGGACGTGCCATCCAGATAGCCGTCGAAGTGATAGATTGCGTGAAACGGGCTCTCTTCACCCGTCCGAAACCGCGTCTTTGTTGCCGTTTGCATGCCAAGATTCCTTTCGTTCAAATTGCTGTCATCCGTAACGTCTCACGGTGTCGACCGCTTGTGCGGTTTGACCGGCACCGACTTTGGGCCCGGTTTGCCGGGGCCGTGGCAATTCGGCCCAGGCTTCGACCGCCGGTGACTCTTTACGGGCACGCTCTTGGGGCCGCGGCCGGGCTTGCCTCCGCAATGCTTAGCCATCAGTTCTCACCTCCCTTCGTTTCAATTTTGCCTCCTATCGCCTCGGGCCGACCCCGAGGCCTTCATGCTCATTCTAGCGAGCTTGCTTGCGCTGTCAAGCACATATTTTATTTGCTTGATTTTCCAAGCAGCCGGCCGTATACTCAATTTGTCTTATTGACGAGGAGAACCCCGATGAGCCCCAAAGCACAAGACGACGCCAGCGGACAGCAACAGACGCTTGGCGAGTATCTTCGGAATCTCCGGGACGCTCGCGGTCTTACGCTTCGTGAAGTCGAGGATGCGGCCGACGTGTCCAACGCCTACCTGAGCCAACTTGAGCATGGAAAAATCACCAAGCCATCGCCGCATATCCTACACAGTCTGGCCGTGGTCTATCGAGTTCCGTACGAGACTCTAATGGAAAAGGCGGGCTACATTGTCCACGCGGACGAGACTGCAAAGGGGAGAGGCAAACGGTTCACCCGGTTGGCGACGTTCGCCGACAAGACGCTCACGTCCAACGAAGAGGAAGAACTGCTCAAGTATCTTGCGTTCCTTCGTTCCCGGAAGTCGAAATCATGAAGAAGCCCGATGACTGTGGACTGACGCCCCATCAACTCAAGACCATCCGAATACATGCTGACCGCCTCTTACGGGCGGCGGGGGCACACGGTTGTTTTCCCACGCCCGTTGACGAGCTCATCGAGGCGGCGAAGATCTCCGTCGAGCAGGAGGTCTCGCTGGACGGCAGTTTCTTGCGGCGGATGTATCACCGCGTGTCCGACCCCATTAAACATGCTGTCGAGAAGGTATTCGGGCTCTTCGACTCGCAAGACCGGACCATCTACCTGGACCACAGCGTCCACCCCAGCAAGAAGACGTTTCTCAAGCTCCACGAGACCGCACACGGCTACATACCGTACCAGCAAAAGACGTTCGCGCTTATCGAAGAATCGAACGCAACGCTTGACCCAGACGTACGAGACGAGTTCGACCGCGAAGCGAACGTTTTTGCTTCCGAGGTCTTGTTTCAACTCGACCGATTCACCAAGGCCGCCGCCGATTGCGAATTCGGAATCGCGACGCCGGTCGACCTTTCGAAAAGATTTGGGGCATCGTGCTACGCCGCCATCCGTCGCTACGTCACTACGCATCACCGGGCTTGTGCCGTGCTCGTATTGAACAAGCCCGCTTACGAGGTCGGAAACGGATGGACCACCACGCTTCGGAGGGCCTTTCAATCGGCCGACTTCACCACCCAATTCGGCGAGGCCACATGGCCGGACGCTTATGGGCCAGAGGATGTGCTTACATCTGTCATCGCGACCTACCAAGGATTCGCGAGTCCGCACGTCGTTTTGCTTCGCGACCTAAACAACGATACGAGACGGTGTGTCATCGAGAGCTTCAACTCATCGTACCAAGTTTTCGTTTTCCTCTACCCGGAAACAGAGCTCCGTAGGGCGTCCATTAAGGTAACGGTCTAGGAAGACCTACGGGGCGACCCGCACCGGCCTCGCGGGCAAGCGATGACGAGGGGGCCGCGGGTGTTGAATGTCCAGAATGGAGCACTGTTCATGCTCCGCATCAGTCCGCGCACGCGCGGCGATCCTTTCGTCTTGGAAAGGCCGGACGCTCGACCGTGTGTCCCATCAGTCAGGGAATACGTCTGGGAACCGAAAGCAGCTTTCCGGTGTCCAAGTTTATGGGTCTAGTTCATGACACACACGGCTACTTGTTTGATGGAATTGTCCAAGACCACCGACTAACATGGGGCCGTTTGTCTTGAATTTCAACTAGAAATAGCACACACCCGAGAAAGGCAAATCCGTAAGTCACGTCCAACAAAAGACTTAACAAACTGGAGCCGATCGGACTTGAACCGACGACCTTCTGGTTGCAAACCAGATGCTCTCCCAACTGAGCTACGACCCCTAGGCACTAAATAGGATACGCGACATGTTTCCTTTGTCTACTGCTCTGGATTCCGTACCGTGGATCCGAGATAATACGCTACATGCCGAAACACGTGCTGATTGACGGCAACAATCTCCTACACGCCATGCACGAGCACGCACCAATTCCCCATGTCGGACGCGAAACGCTGGTGAAGATCATCGAGCGATGGGCCAGCCGCACTGACGACCGGGTGACGATCGTGTTCGACGGACCCACACCGCCCGCCGGACTCGCCGAGCAGATGGCGTTGGGGCGTGTTACTGTTTGCTATAGCGCACCCCACACGGCCGATGATATTATCGTGGCCGAGATCCACAGCGCACCGCATCCAACCCATCTACACATCGTAACCTCGGATAAGGCCATTCGCAGCGAGGCGCGGCACCGTCGAAGTCAAGACACCGATTCCTCCAGTTTCGTGCGCGATTTGTTTGATAAGCCCGGCAACGCCCAAGAGTCGTCGGACGTCAATAGCCCAACCGACGAGAAGCCCGAAACGGCGTCCAGAAAGGAATCCGACGAGTGGATGATTACGTTCGGGTATGATCCCAATGCCAATCGATCGTCCGACGGGCTGGACCCCACGAGTCAATAACAGAGTGCCAACGTTGATGGCGACACAGACGCCCCACCGTGGACAGGCAGCACCGCGTCACTCAGCTTTGACTTCGCCGAATGTCTTCTTGATCTTGTTCACATGCTCCTTGGTGGTCTTGACATATATGACCGGGTGGGTCGGCTCGCCGAACCGAATCAACTCGCCCTTCATGGTGAACCAAAACTGGTAGACCACTTCACCCTCCGGCTCACGCACGACCAACGTAGGCATACCGTCGGACCAAGTTTCCAAGACGAAGTTGAGCCGGCCTGCGGCGCCGTTTCCAATGTTGAATTCCCGCAAAGCAAAGATCTTGTACTTGAACAGATCCAGCCGCTGCACGAACGTTTCGATGCCATAGATGAATGGAGCTTCGGGGCGATCCGGTTCAATACTTACCTGGTTCGACTGACTCTTCACATCGAGCTTGACTTTCTTGGGGCCGATCACCGCGTGCTGAATCGACCATTGATCGTCCGCGCCCTGCCGCATGACCGTACGCTTCACTTCGACTTCGATCGGCTCAAAGTCGGACTTGAACTTGCACCGAAGGATCATCGCCACACGAATGCCATCAAGTGTCATCACATTCGTTTCGCTCACGTAATCCAGCGTGGGGTTCTTCTTGTCCGCTGAGGCTTTCAGCGTGGTAACCACATACCCCAATTCTGTATCCGGACCGTTGAACACGCCGAAATAAGTCTCGAACGTTTCCCCCGGCGCCAGCGGTTTGAGGTGCGCGACGGCCTCCGTCCCGGCCTCCAGAAGCTGCGCGTCATCGTCGGCCGCCACCGCCGTCGTGACTCCGGCCAGGAATAAAATCGCCAAGGTCATCCTATTTTTGTTTGTCATGATCATTCCCTCTCCTCGGGTTACCTAAGCCCGGTTCACGACATGTCCCATTCCGACTGAGGCGGCACACCAACGCGCCTACGTTTCTTTATACCCTCAACGATCAAGGGTGTGAGATGTTAAGGTGTCGCGCCGAGAAACTCAACTCGGTGGCTCGCCTCACCGCCGATCAATGCCGGAAAAAGAAGGTGAACACTGCAAACATACAACTCAATAAAGAATGAGGTGTTCCGACGCCTGATCAACGGCTTACGTGGCGGCGGGATTTGCGTTCAAGGACGATCAGGACCACGTTGGCATGGCCCGTATCGGTCAGCCTCAACTCCTACCATTTAATTAAGACTAAGACTCAAAATTTTGGCTTGTTAGGAACGCCATATGCAAGGCAAACAGGGTGTTCGGAGGCTCCAAACGCCTCATGGGTTTAAGGAGAGGTCGACAATTGGAAAGGTGTCTCCACCATCGGATTTGGTCTTCAGAATGCCGAAAAACGTCAAAAACACTGGCAAACAACGGGTTTTTGCTCGCCGCAACAATGGCTACACTTGCGTTCATAGGGACGAAGCTGGCATCGATTCAAGAAAAACTTGCTCGACCGATGATACCGTGCTTGACACCCGTGAATCGGACAGTACAATCCGTGAATCGAGACTTAGTCTCAATAAAAAGAGTAGCGATCCTGGGTGATTCAGGCCCACAGACTGGTTATGGTTTTGCGATGAATCGACATGAATTCTTCAAACCGTGAGATTCATCTGATGGCGTTTCCAGCCTTTGGCCCACGCGAGCGACTTCGTAAAAGACCTGGAAAATAATGTCTAATAAATGATGCACAAACCAGTCACTTGTGCGTTTCGGTATGGCCTGAACCGTCGGCGCGGCGGTCGTCATGGCGAGATCCTTTGCGAGGAGTATGTAATGAATAAGACGCTTGCGTTGAGTGTAGTCGTTTTTTGTGCCACGGCCGTATCGACGGGGCGCGTCGAGGCCGGCGAACGCCGTTTTACGTACGTGTACGAAGCAACGACCTTGAAGAAGGGTGAATGGGAGTTTGAGCAGTGGGTCACTTGGAAGACCGCGAAAGAGACCAACCGCGACTTCGACCGTTATGATATCCGTACCGAGCTTGAGTATGGCGTGACGGACCACTTCCAACTCGGACTCTACCTCTCGGATTGGCGGTACGAAGAGAATCGCCCGGAGGGCAAGCACCGGGGCGACTGGCGAGACGTGGCTGTCGAGGGTATCTGGAATCTAAGGGAACCAACCGCCGACGAAATCGGGCTGGCCTTGTACGGTGAAATCAAACTCGGCGACGAGCTGTTTGAGCTTGAGGGCAAATTGATCGCCCAGAAGAACTTTGGCAAGCTCACCTTGGCGTACAATGCGATCATCGAATCAGAGTGGGAAGGAAGCGATTACAGTGAAGACAAGGGCAAGTTGGAACAAACATTCGGATTGAGTTACCAGTTCTCTCCCAAGTTCCTGGCCGGTATGGAGTTGCTCCACGAAATAGAGATCCCGGATTGGCAAGGCGCCCGAGGCAAAGGCATCTTATACGCGGGACCCAACTTCTCATACCGAACCGGGGGATGGTGGGCTACACTGACACCCCTGTTTCAGATAAGCGACGTCGAAGATGAGCCTGATTTCCAAATGAGGCTTATCTTCGGAATGCCCATTGGCGAGTCGCATGCCAAGGGCGGACACTGATTACGTTTCGTTGGCGCGAGGATAGGGTGTGGCGACCGCTAGGACTGCGATTCAAACCGGAGACCTTCGTCAATGAATGTGCGCCAAGACAATGGGGCGAGATGGGCTATGGGGTTGCTGTTGGCGGGCGGCGCGAGCGTCACCTGCGCATTGCCCGGTTGCCTCACGGTTGAACAGATGGCACCACCCGTGGGACCGAGGTTTTCAAGCATCGCGATGACCAGCGCAACACGCGCCACTCTGGCGAGAGGGCGCGAAGTGTATCTAACGGATTGCGCGCGTTGCCACAGCGTCGAGCCGATCGACCGGTACTCCATGGGTCGGTGGCGATCCGTCATTGAACGCATGGCACCGCTATCCAAGTTGGATGAATCCGGTACGGCCGCGCTACAGGCCTATATACTTGCAGCCCACGAGGTAATGGAGACGGAAAAAGGAAAAGAATGAACCGACCGATTGAAGAGCTCCCTGCCAACGCTGAGTCATCAAGTGGTGCGCGTACGTGTGAGGGATTCGAGGGTGGCTTTGATGCATGGCTCAGGGGCGGATCGAAGAACAATAACCGGCGATGGTTTCATCGCTAAGAGTACAGAATGTTTTGCGGTACGATGATCGCAAGAGTTTCTTCCACGTGACCAAGAAAAGGAGAATGCAGTGAAGAGTTCAAGAATATGGAAGACCATGATGCTGGTTGGGTGTCAGGCCATGCTATTCGGTATTGGTGGTTCGTGTCTTCCCGACAATTTCCTTGCTGACACAGCCGGGCAAGTGGTCAGCGATCTGCTTGTAAATGGATTCAATACGATCGCTGCGGGAGCCGGGCTGCCGATTTAGCCTCACGCGGAGGCGTGGCCCGCATCATGAGCCCTGTGTTCGGGGTGCGGGCTACGCTGTCTCGCTTTCGAAGGATGGAGCGTTTGTTCGCTGCATTCCGTTGGAGTTCATGCATCACGTTTCTGAAATCGATGGTGTCAGTCCGCGTGGCGTTCGGATAGACGCCGTTGAGTGAAGTTGAGTTGTTGGGGATGTCACCGAAAATCTCGCGAAAGTCTCGGTAGTTCTGCGGCCAAATGCTCGATGTCTTCAAATTCCGTGGCGAGTACATGAACGACCTGTCCCTTCCGTTCTACGCGACCACGAGCGAGGACGAGCTTGGAGTATACGGCAGCATCACGAAAGCGTTCGTAGATGTGTGGTCGAACAATGAGGTCGATCCGTCCGGTTTCATCTTCAAGTGTCATGAACATAACACCCTTGGCGGTGCCCGGTCGTTGCCGGAAGAGCACGACGCCGGCAACCGAAACAACCCGTCCCAGAGGGCTACTCTGTTCGTCCTTCACTGCTGTGGCATGAAGCACGCCCTCTTGAGCGAGCTTCTCGCGGAGAAAGGACATCGGATGAGCTTTGAGCGAAAGGCCGAGCATCTGGTAATCCCGTGTGACCTCATCAACCTCGTAGGTCCGTGGCAGCGCCACTTGGTTTCTCGTTGGGGAGACCTGGTCCAAAAGCGGAAGTGGTTTGCCGTGAAGGATTTGGACTTCCCAGAGGGCATGCCGGCGGTCGAGATGCATCGAACGGAAGGCGTCGGCTCGTGCAAGGGCCCGAAGTGACGAAGCCGACGCTCCGCTTGCCTTCCACAAGGCGAACGGCGTGGTGAAAGAGCCCCACCGTCCTACCGCATCCACGATGGCGTCAGCGTCTCGTTCTTTGAGGCTTTTGACCATTCGCATGCCGAGCCGAAGTGTTGTTCCGTTTTCTTCGAGCGTACAATTCCAATGGCTGTGGTTGACATCAACGGGCCTCACCTTGACACCATGCTCCCGGGCGTCTCGTACAATCTGAGCGGGCTTATAGAAACCGAGTGGTTGGCTGTTGAGGAGTGCCGCGGCGAAGACGGCCGGGAAATAGCACTTGAGCCAGGCCGAGGCGTAGACGAGCAGCGCAAAGCTGGCTGAGTGGGATTCGGGAAAGCCGTATTGGCTGAACCCCTTCATGCGCTGGAAACACCACTCGGCAAACTCACGACTATAGCCATTGTCGAGCATACCTTGGATGAAGCGGGTTGTATGGCGGACCACTTTGTCCCTGCTCGTCCAGGCGGTGATGGCCCGGCGAAGCTCTTCCGCCTCTCCGGGCGTGAAGCCGGCCGCTTTCACCGCGAGGGCCATCACCTGCTCTTGAAACAGCGGTACGCCGAGGGTTCTTCCGAGCACGTCTTTGACGGCTTCATCGGGGTAGTAAGCTTTCTCCTCACCGTTACGCCGGCGGAGGTAGGGATGCACCATCTGGCCGATAATGGGGCCCGGACGGACGATAGCCACCTCAATCACCAAGTCGTAAAAGCAACGCGGTTTGAGCCGTGGGAGCATCGTCATCTGGGCACGTGACTCGACTTGAAAAACGCCGAGGGTATCGGCTTCACAAATCATGTCGTACACGGCCGGATCTTCGGCGGGGATGCCAGCGAGCGTAAGCTTTTGTTCGTGGTGTTTGTCCAAGAGTTCGAGCCCCTTTTGGATACACGTAAGCATGCCCAGGCCGAGTACGTCGACCTTGAGCATGCCCATCGCATCGATGTCGTCCTTGTCCCATTCGATGACCGTCCTGTCCGGCATGGCCGCGTTTTCAATAGGAACGAGCTCACTCAGCGGGCCGCGGGTGATGACGAAACCACCTACGTGCTGCGAAAGGTGACGGGGAAAGCCGATGATGTCGCGGACGAGTTGAACAAGTAACTTGACTGTCTTGTTGCCGGCGTTAAATCCAAGGGCCTCAAGCTGCGCGGGAACATCGCCCGATTCGGAATCGGCAAACGGATTCTTCTCCCACCGGTCTACTCGTTTAGCGATTCTATCTACGGCGTCTAGGGAAAACCCGAGAACCTTGCCTACATCGCGGATGGCACTTCGCCGACGATAAGTAATCACTTCGGCGGTAAGCCCCGCCCGGTCACGACCATATTTGCTGTAAATGTATTGGATGACCTCTTCACGGCGTTCGTGCTCAAAGTCGATGTCGATATCCGGTGGTTCGTTACGTTCCCGGCTCACAAACCGCTCGAAGAGGACATTGATTCGGTCGGGGTCCACTGACGTGACACCTAGACAAAAACAGACCGCGGAGTTGGCCGCCGCTCCCCTGCCCTGGCAAAGGATGCCACGGGACCGAGCGAACGAAACAAGGTCGTGAACGGTCAGGAAATACGGAGCATAGCCAAGCTCCTCGATGAGCGTAAACTCGTGCTCGATTTCTTTGCGGACCTTGGGGGGAAGCCCGTTGGGATAGCGGTTCCGGGCTCCCTTCCAGGTCAGGATTTTGAGATGTTCCATGGGGCTCATGTCCGGCGGGCATGTCTCGTCGGGGTATTCGTAGCGAAGTTCATCCAGGCAAAAATGTCGAACACGTCCGGCGATTTCAATCGTTCGTGCGAGGGCGCTGGGGTGCTCGGTAAACAGCCGGGTGATTTCTTCGGGAGATTTGAGGTACCGCTCTCCGTTGGGAAAGAGTCGAAAACCCGCCTCGGAAAGCGTGCAGCCATGACGTATGCACGTCACCATGTCTTGGAGCGGTTTTCGTTCGGGCACGTGGTAATGGACATCGTTTATGGCGACAAGCGGGATCTTGATTCGTTGGGCGAGAGCTTGAACTTCATGAATCCTCTTCTCGTCTTCGGATCCGTACAGGCGTGTGATAGCCATCGACAGCCGGTCGTCGTCGAATGCGGCCTTGAGAACATGAAGCACCTTGGTCGTCATGGACTCGAGTGTGCTGGGCGGGAGCACAATCGCGAGCAGTCCTTCACCGTGCTCGATGAGGTCATCAAGGGACAAGTCACACTTGCCCTTGGGTGCTCTTCGTTTGCCGACCGTAAGAAGCCGACAGAGATTTCCGTAGGCCATTCGATTCACGGGATAGACGAGAAGCGAAAGCCAGCCTGGATCGGTGAGTACAAGGCGACAACCGACGATAAGCGGAATGCCTGTTTCCTTTGCGGCGACGTGGGCCCGGACGATGCCGGCAAGCGAGTTGTGGTCGGTAACAGCGACGGCCCGATAGCCCAGGTTCGCTGCTTGATGCACGAATTCGTCCGGGTGACTTGCCCCCGTAAGAAACGTGAAGTTGCTCGTGACGCCAAGCTCGGCGTAGTGTGGTCGGTGGCCTCGCCGTCGTGAAAAGGAAACTGCACGCGAACCGGCGTTCGGACTCGTGTGCGGGTGGGCATGGGCTTTGTGGTCAGGAAGGTCCGGCATATTGATTATCCTCTACGCCCATTCACCATGCACGAACCAGTTGCCCGACTTACGGTCGCGAAAGACCCAGAGCCAGCGTCCAAGTTCATCTTGGACCGTGAAGTAATCGCGGGTTTGCGATAGCCCACTCCCCCACCAAGGAAGTGCGATGCGTTCAGGACCGACACTTGCGATGATGTCATGTTCCTTATTGTGCCACATGAACCATGCCGGCGGGCCGTCGGGAACGACGGCGATAACGCGAAGAGGTTCAGGAACATCAAACAAACGTGAAGGCCGAGAAGCCGGATAAATCGGCCGTGTCTCCTCGGCTCGGATTTCGTGGGCGTGGATTCGCTGAAACGCCTGCTCGGGCACATACGTTTGAGCCGGTGCTTCCTGAGCCACGACCCTGGTGCCCAAACGACAGACCAGTTGGTCTAGAAGCTCGCCGAAGGACACCGAGTGGATGACTGGTTCGTTCAGGGAATCGTCAGGCCAAAGGGTGAGTTGCTCTTCGGCGACGCGGCCTGTGTGCGTGGCTCGAAGAAACACCTCTTCCACGCCGTAGCCGAGGTTCACCCGTTCAAGCTTAGGGCGCAGCAGTAACCAGAGATGAGCGAGGTCGCTGTTCGGGTGGGTAAGCTCAAGCGAGACACGCACTGGTTCTAACTGTATTCGATGAAGCTCAACCAAGAGCACGCAAACCCCTTGTTGGAGTCTCTTGAGTTCAGCGACGAGGTCGGTCAGAAGTTTGTTGATGACCGCCAGTATCGTGTCGATGGTGGTCACCGGACCGTCGAAAGCATGAGAGATTTTTAGCAGTTTTTCTATCGCGATGGCTTCAATCGTCTCGGGGGTTCTCCCGACGGTTTGGTCAATCACTGTAAGTAACGCGTCGCCGAAGCGTGCCGTGAGCTCTTTTCTGGGAAGGTCGAGCAATTGGCCGATATGCTCAATACCGATTTCGATTAAGGCTTCGCAGGTGGCTTGCTCAATGCGTAACGCGGCTACAGGAAGCGTCTCAAGAGCCGCCCTCACGGTTTCTGCGGTAATTTGGGCGGTTGTATGCTTGCCGAAGCGTGCGACCGCTCGGGCACAACCAAACGTTGGAGCAACGGTAATACGAGCGGGGAAACCCAGTTGCACAAGCGAAGCGGAGAGTGTCTCGATGAGCCGTCCTTGCCCGCCGAAAAGATGCGCGCATCCTTCGATGTCGATAAGCAAACCATCGGGTGGATCTGGTGCAATGATTGGCGAGAAGTGCAGAGCCCAACGGGCAAGGGCGTGAAGCTTGTTTTCGTCTTCGAGGGGTGTAAAGGGCTCAACCGAAACACAAATGTTCCGGAGTAACGAGCGGGCGTGGGCAACGCTCATCCCTGGACGGACACCAAGTGCTTCGGCCTTGTCGCAACATGAAGCAACGAACTGCTTGCCTTGAGCGGTAAGGACTAGCAGCAAAGCGGTTGCTTCATGCCGGCCGATACATCCCGTGTGGCCGATCGCATGCTTGCTCCTCTTTCGAAGAGCGAGCCTGACGGACCATTTCGGAAGATAAATTGAGAGTGCTCGTGTCACTGTCCCACTCCAATGCCCACGTGGTGTGGGCTTTTTCGTACTGCACTCCCTTGCAACGAAGAAGCTGGACGCTCCATCTGGGCTTGAGAAGAACGCTCTTTGTTGTTGAAGCGTGTGGTTCCCAGCGAATAAGCCAACGACTTTGGGCGGCCGAAAGTTCGCCTTGCTCCCAAGGCGGGCGAACCATCAACGCGAGTGTCTGGTGTCGTTGGGCAAGAAGTTGAACGCGGCGGGTGGCTGCCATCGAAAACGTGCTACCGTCTGCGATGACGACACCAACCGAAGATGAGCGTAGAGCGAGGTCAATGGCCCACAAGCGGTCATTCGCGCTATGAGCGGTCACAAAAAGCGACCGTTCAAGCAAGCGATGGTCCGTTCCTCTGCCTCGAACAAGGATGCTCGGATACGGGAAACAGCGCCGACCCACCCAAACGATCCATCGCGTCCGTGAGCTTGCTTCAAGGGCTTGCCAGGCAAGATGAACAAGAACGCAGATAGGCGGACTCCACGTTCGCAGCGATGCCACATTGTGTCCCCGTGCTGCAAGCCCGAACCATTCGTGCAAAGCTCCGGCGAGAAGACCACCACCGAGGTCTACGTCGATGCCGGACCACCCGGTTTGTAGAACGCGACCTTGGCCCATGTTTTCGTGGCATGTGTCGTTCAGCTTACTCTGAAGAGTTTGAATGGTCGTAGCGAGAGTCACCCGAGCGCCCTTATCCAGGAAAACATTATGTTCGGTATATGTTAGGTATTTCGATGGCGAAATCAAGCCCCCGACATGCAAAGCCGACAGGCGAATTACACCTGAGCTTTAATAACGGGCAGATGGTCGTTGGCGGGGTTAGTAACTGGCGTGCCGGCCGTATGGGCGATGAATTCCCCGCTTGCGAACCGCCGGGAAACGCCGCTCATCCCCATCACTGCTCCAGTGGTCGGTTCGTAGGCATGATCGTTGAACGGGTCTCGTAGCGTCGCATGATGATCACGAATAGGTACTCGCCAGATCGTTTCGGCAACTGCTTCATCCTCATATCATCCACAATCGGTATATCGTGTCCGGTGCATTTGGCCAAGACCTTGTCGTACTCGGCGATGGGGCCAACGACGAAGAACTCGATGAATGGTAAATTTGCGTGTTGCTCATCTTCACGACCCTTGATGAGAATACATGGCTGACAACAGCTCGGCGAATACCTCGAATCCCTGCAACGAATCCACCAGTGCTTGGTTGTACAAGTCTCACAATCGCAAAGTAAATCGATCGACTTTCCCATTCCCCAATGGCCCAAGCGACAGCAGGTCATCAGCTCGTTCTGCGGCTACGAGTTTACAGGGTC
>Ga0326597_10004691_pt1 | contig 19144 bp, 17 predicted proteins | sample RVTome_12_FD_203789 | JGI IMG/M metagenome (GOLD analysis project Ga0326597, IMG submission 203789) | Soil microbial communities from uranium-contaminated site in the Upper Colorado River Basin, Wyoming, United States - RVT100D185 | ecosystem: Environmental > Terrestrial > Soil > Contaminated >... | reverse complement strand
CCCGCCGGTCGTTGACACTGACCGCGCTCCAACCGTATCATTCTAAGCTTTTTCACAACGTAACCGTAGGAAATGGACGCTTCCGACGCGACGGAATGAAGACGATCACACCGAACGAAGCCGACATCGAGCGCCGCTGGTGGGTGATCGACGCCACCGACCAGCCCCTTGGACGGCTCGCGACCCGCTCGGCAAGTCTCATCCGTGGGAAACACAAGGCGGTCTACACGCCGCACCTGGACACCGGTGACTACGTGGTCATCGTGAACGCGGCCAAGGTCCGCTTGACCGGTAACAAGGCCAACCAGAAAGAGTATTTCCGCCACTCCGGATACATGGGGGGAGAGCGGTTCATTCCCTTCCGCCGCATGATCGAGACGCATCCGGAGCGGGTGATCGAGCTTGCGGTCAAGGGCATGCTTCCGAAGAACGCCCTGGGGCGCCGGCTCCGGAAGAAGCTGAAGGTTTATCCAGGTGCCGAGCATCCCCACCACGGGCAGGATCCGCAGCCGCTCCCGCAGTCGCGCTGAGCACGTTCCCACCGAACCCCCAAGAGTTCTGAATGCCGAAAGTGTCCACGGGAGAGCATCGCGCGGTCGGGCGACGTAAGACCAGCACCGCGCGAGTGGTGCTCAAGCCCGGGACCGGCGAATGGTCGGTGAACGGCCGTGCCCTCCAGGATTACTTTCCTCGAATCCTCCATCGCAAGCGGGTCGAAGAGGCTCTGAAGGTCACCGATCGGGCAGGGCAATTCGACGTGCTCGTGCGGGTGCGGGGAGGGGGCATCACGGGTCAAGCGGACGCGATCCGGTTGGGAGTCGCGAGGGCCCTCGCCAGTAACGAGACGGACGTTCGCCCCATCTTGAAGAAGCGCGGCCTTCTCACCCGCGATCCCCGCAAGGTCGAGCGGAAGAAGCCCGGGCGCCCGAAGGCCCGCAAACGCTTCCAGTTCAGCAAGAGGTGATGGCTTTGGAGACGAGCGTCCTACAGCAGGGCGGTCAGCAGGTTGGGCTGAACGAGCTCCTGGAAGCGGGGGTCCACTTCGGGCATCAGACCCGCAGGTGGAACCCGAAGATGCGGAAGTTCATCTTCGCCGAGCGGAACGGGATCCACATTATCGACCTGCGGAAGACTCTGGACCGTCTCCGCGCGGCCCAGAACGTGACGCGCGAGGTCGTTCTCCGTGGGGAGAAGGTGCTGTTCGTCTGCACGAAGCCGCAGCTCCGCGGGGTCATCGAGGAGGAGGCGGTCCGCTGCGGTGCCTTTTTCGTGACCGAGAGGTGGCTGGGCGGGATGCTCACGAACTTCCAGACCATCCGCCAACAGATCCGCAGGCTAAAAGAGTTGGAGAGGGGACAGGAGGAGAACGCCTTCGAGTTCTACACGAAGAAGGAGCAGCTCCTTCTGGATCGAGAGCGGCTCAAGCTCGAGAAGTACTTCTCGGGCGTGAAGGACATGGGTCGCGTGCCCGGCGTAGTCTACGTGGTCGACGCCCGCCGCGAAGCGATCGCCGTCAAGGAAGCGAACCGCCTCGGGATTCCGGTGATCGCGATCGCGGACACGAACGCCGATCCGGACCAGATCGACTACCCCATCCCCGGGAATGACGACGCGATCCGCGCCGTGAGCCTTATCAGCAAGGCCATCGCGGATACCGCGATCACGGCCCGGCGGGAGGTTCCGGAGGAAGACCGTCGGCGGGCGGACGAGGCGGAGGCGACGACCTATTCGACCGAGACGGGGGAAAAGGCCGCGGCCGCCGAAGACGGCTCGCGTCGGCGAATCCGCCGACGCCGGCGGCCCAGGCCCGAGGTCATCGCCCAGCTACACCGGGCTGACGCGGGTGACGGGGGTGAGGCCGACGACGAAGGCGACTCCGCCGGTTCCGAGCGGACGGACGGCGACGACTGACTTCCCAGGAGCCGGCCCGTCGGGCTCCGACCCACATGCAGCGCATTTACGTGAGAGGTGGAGGCCGGGCGGCGGGAAGGCGCCGGCGCGTTTCCGGCTGCCCCCGCCTTTCGACTCCGCGTAGAGGTGGAGAATCCCGATGAGCATCGATGCCAAAGACGTAAAGACCCTCCGCGAGCGCACTGGCGCGGGGATGATGGACTGCAAGCGCGCGCTCGAAGAGACCAGCGGAGACATGGAGGCCGCGATCGACCTCCTCCGCACCCGGGGCGCGGCAAAGGCCGCGAAGCGGGCCGAGCGCGCCGCGAACGAAGGGACGGTCGGGCACTACCTGCATCATGGCTCGAAGATCGGCGTGCTCGTGGAGTTGAACTGCGAAACCGACTTCGTCGCGAACACGGAGGCGTTCCGCGCGCTGGCCCGCGACCTGGCCATGCACATCGCTGCGGCCCGGCCCATCGCCGTGAGCGAAGAAGACCTTCTCCCGGAGCTTGTCGCTCGGGAGCGGCAGATCTACGTCGAGCAGGTGAAGGCCGAAGGGAAGCCGGAGGCGATCCGGGACAAGATCGTGGAAGGCAAGATGCGTAAGTTCTACGAGGAGGTGACGCTCCTCAAGCAGCCCTTCGTGAAGAACCCCGATCAGACCATCGCGGAGCTGATCACCGAGGTGTCCGCGAAGACCGGCGAGAAGGTCCGCGTCGCCAGGTTCGCACGTCTGGAGGTTGGCTCGGGGGCCTAGCGGCTCGCTGACCCCTTTTCCAGCGACCTGCCAGCCCGGGACCGAGAGGAGGCCGCAATGGGGGACGGTTCGCGCCTGAAATATCGGCGAGTGCTCCTCAAGCTGTCCGGGGAGGCCCTTTCCGGAGAGCGCGGCTTCGGCATCGATCCCCCCGTCGTCGATCGGCTGACCGACGAGGTGAAGCGCGTCCACGAGATGGGTGTCTCCCTGGGCCTCGTGGTCGGCGGCGGCAACATCGTGCGGGGCACGATCGCGCAGAGCCGCGGGATGGACAGGGTCACCGCGGACTACATGGGCATGCTCGCCACGGTGATCAACGCGATGGCCGTGCAGGACATGCTCGAGCGGAAGGGCGTCGAGACCCGCGTCATGACCGCGATTCGGATGGAGGAGCTCGCCGAGCCGTACATCCGACGCAGGGCCCTCCGGCACCTGGAAAAACGCCGCATCGTGATCTTCGCGGGAGGTACCGGAAACCCCTACTTTTCTACCGACACCGCCGCCGTCCTTCGCGCGATCGAGATGGAGTCGGACGTCATCATCAAGGCGACGAAGGTGTCGGGGGTCTATACCGCGGACCCCGTTCAGCACCCGGACGCGACGTTCCTGCCCCGCGTCTCGTTCCACGAGGTGGTGGCGAAGGAGCTGGCCGTCATGGATGCTCCCGCTGTGTCGCTGTGCAAGGAGAACGGGCTTCCCATCATCGTTCTGAACCTGAGTGAGATCGGCGCCGTGGCGGCGGCGATCCGCGGGGAGCCCGTTGGAACGCTCGTTTCCTAGCCAGGGGAAGAAGCGATGCTCACGCTGAGTGAAGCGCAGAAGCACATGGACGAGACGCTGGAGGCGCTCCGTCGCGAATTCGCGACCGTGCGGACCGGGAAGGCAACGCCGGCCCTCCTGGACACCGTGCGCGTAGACGCCTATGGCGGCCATCTCCCGCTGAACCAAGTGGCGTCGGTCTCGGCTCCCGAGCCCTCGCTCCTCGTCGTGCAGCCCTACGACGCTTCGCTCCTTCGTGCGATCGAGACGGGAATCCTGCAGGCGGACCTGGGGCTCAACCCGGCGAATGACGGGCGCATCATCCGGCTGCCGATCCCGCCCTTGAACGAAGAGCGACGAAAAGAGTTCGTGCGACTCCTTCACAAGATGGCCGAAGAGGGCCGCGTCTCGATCAGGCACTCCCGCAAGGAAGCGAACGATCGGGTCAAAGCGAGGGTCAAGGCGGCGGAGATCTCGGACGACGAAGGGCACCGAGAGATGCAGGAGATCCAGAAGCTTACGGACGAGCACCAGGAGAAGATCGAGGCGCTCCTCGCGGTGAAGGAGAAGGAAGTCCTCTCGGTCTGACCATGAATCACGACCCCGAGCCCCAGGCGCCCCTCGAGGGCCCGATCCCCCGCCATGTCGCGGTCATCATGGACGGGAACGGAAGGTGGGCGGCAGACCGTGGCCTCCCTCGCCACGCTGGGCACCGAGAGGGCATGAAGGCCGTTCGGGAGGTCATCCACGGCTGCCTCGAGTCGGGCGTGGAGACGCTCACGCTCTTCGCGTTTTCCACCGAAAACTGGCAGCGCCCCGAGGGGGAGATCGTGGCCCTCATGACGCTCCTCCAGCTCTACGCGGACCAGGAGCGCGAGGAGCTCCGGGAGCGAGGCATCGAGGTGCGCGTGCTCGGCGACCTCTCCCGCATGGACGGCCCGAGCCGGGAAGCGGTCCAGAAGATCGAGCGCGCGACGCAGGGCGGCACGGCGATGAGGCTCAACCTGATGATCTCGTATTCGGGTCGGGCGGAGATCCTTCGGGCGGCCCGCGAGCTCGCGCGACGGGTGCGGGCCGGCGAGATCGAGCCGGACGACATCGACGAAGAGGCGATGTCCGCGGAGCTCTTCACGGGAGATCTGCCGGACCCCGACCTCCTCATTCGGACCTCCGGGGAATATCGGCTCTCCAACTTCATGCTCTGGCAGCTGGCCTACACGGAGGTCTACATCACGCCCGTGCTCTGGCCAGATTTCCGCCGGGAGGATCTGATCGAGGCGGTCGGCGAATTCCAACGCCGGGAGCGCCGCTTCGGACGCGTGCCGTCGTCTTGACGAACGAACGCTCCAGGGGCCCGGCGCCCATGGGCGGGTCCGACCTCGGGCGTCGCGTCGCCGTAGCCGCGGTCGGCGTTCCGCTCGGCGTCGGCATCCTCTACTTCGGGAGCTGGCCCACGGGGCTCGTGCTCGCGGCGGTCGCCGCTCTGGGCACGCTGGAGCTCTACCGAATGGCCGAAGCCTCGGGGTGGAAGGCCTTCCCGTGGCTGGGGCTTCCGGCTGCGGCGGCGCTTGTGCTCACCGCGATCTGGAGTGGGAGCCTGGTCGGCTGGAGCGCACACGTGCTCGCGGTAACCGTCGTCCTTCTGCTCACCGCCCTGGGCTCGGCCGTCTTCGCGCGAGGACCTTCGGGGCAGCCGCTGCCCTCGGTGGCGGTCACGCTCCTCGGTCCGCTCTACCTGGGGGTCACGCTGGGATTCGCGCTACAGCTTCGGGCGTTCCCCGGGATCAGCGAGGGAGAGCCCGGCTGGCCCGGCGCGCTCGTCGGGATCTTTCCGCTCGCCGTAACCTGGTTCGGAGATGCGGCCGCCTATTTCGCGGGGCACCGTTGGGGTAAGACGAAGCTCATCCCGAGCGTGAGCCCCGGTAAGACCGTCGCTGGGGGCGTCGGAGGCCTCGTGGGATCGGTCGTCGCGGCGGTGGCGTTTTCCGAGCTCCTCCTGAATCCGTATTCGGGCATGGGCCTTACGGTCGTCTCGGCCGCAGTCGTGGGGCTCGTAGTGGGCGGGGTTGGTCAGGTCGGGGACCTTGCAGAATCCCTGCTGAAACGGGGGGCGGGGGTGAAGGATTCGGGCTCGCTCTTCCCGGGTCACGGCGGTGTGCTCGACCGCTTCGACTCGGTCCTCTTCGCCCTCCCCACCGCGTATGTCCTCCTGGAGGTGTTCCTCTCGCCATGATCCCTCGACCGTCGGTCGGCGATGCGGGCGGCTCCGGCTCCGGGGATGGCGCCGCGGGGGGGCCGGACGGTCGCGTCCGGGTCGCCGTGCTCGGGTCGACCGGGTCCATCGGGGTGAGCGCCCTCGGCGTGATCGAGCGACACCCGGACCGCTTCGTGGTCACGGTGCTCGCGGCGAACCGCTCGGTCGACCTGCTCGGGGCGCAGGCTCGCAAGCACGGTCCGGCCTTGGTGATCGTCTGCGACGAGGGTGCCTACGGGGTGCGGGAAACTGCGCATGGGCCGGGGGACGCGGGCGCGCCGCGCTGGGTCGTGGGCCGCGCCAATATGATCGAGGCGGTGGCCCGAGAGGACGTCGACGTGGTCGTGAACGGGCTCGTGGGCTTCGCGGGGCTCGAGCCGTCCCTTCGGGCCCTCGAAGCGGGGAAGCGGCTCGCGCTCGCGAACAAGGAGTCGCTCGTGGCCGGAGGGGAGCTCGTCGGGAGGGCGCTCGCGGCGGGAGGGGGCGAGCTCGTGCCCATCGACTCGGAGCACTCGGCGATCCTCCAATGCCTCGCGGGCCAGCCCCGGAGCGCAGTCGCTAAGATCGTCTTGACCGCTTCCGGGGGCCCGTTCCGAGGGTGGAGCCCGGACCGGCTCGCCCTCGCGAGGCCGAGCGATGCGCTCCGGCACCCGACATGGGACATGGGGGCGAAGGTCACCGTCGACTCAGCGACCCTGGCGAACAAGGCGCTCGAGGTCATCGAGGCACATTTCTTGTACGGCCTCCCGTACGGAAACATCGAGGCGGTCGTCCATCCACAGTCGATCGTCCACTCGCTCGTGGAGTTCGTCGATGGATCCGTCGTGGCGCAGCTGGGGTTCCCAACTATGGAGCTTCCGATCCTCTACGCCTTGACTTACCCGGAGCGCGTGGCCGACGCGGAGCTCAGGACCTTCGATGTGGTGCGCTCGTCTCCACTGACGTTCGAGCGCATCGATTTGGAGGCGTTTCCGTTGTTCGGCATCGGCTGTGAGGCCGGCCGTCGGGGTGGGATCGCGCCCGCGGTGTTCAACGCCGCGAACGAGGTGGCCGTCGCCGCTTTCCTCGCCGAGGAAATCCCTTTCCCGGCGATCGGAGCGGTGGTGGAGGAGACGCTGTCGCGGGTCCCGGCCCGGTCCCTCGATGGACTCGACGCCGTGCTCGAAGCCGATCGGGAGGCCCGTGGTGTGGCCACCGAGCTGACACTAGGCAAGCGGCCCATCGGGCCCGGATCGAAAGCATGACCGTTCTCTCGACGATCATCGTGCTCGGCGTGCTGATCTTCGTGCACGAGCTTGGGCACTTTCTGGCCGCGCGTTCCGTCGGCATCCGTGTGGAGAGGTTTTCGATCGGTCTGGGGCCCCGGATCGGCGGCTTCACGAGGGGCGGCACGGAATACGTGCTCAGCCTGATCCCCCTGGGCGGCTACGTGAAGATGGGCGGGATGGACGACCAGATCATGGAAACCATCGAAGGGGGACCGAAAGAGGGCGATGGGACGGCGGAAGCGGCGGAAGCGGCGGGAGCCACCGCTGGCTCCGACGCGCGCGCGGTCTGGGTGGGACCCGGCGGGCCGCCGCCCCCCTCGACGGAGGATCGAGCCGACTTCGATTCCAAGCCGGTCTGGGCCCGCGCATGGGTGATCTCGGCCGGCGTGATCATGAACGCCCTCTTCGCGCTCGTCGCATACATCGTCGTGGCGGGGGGCTGGGGAAGCCCCGAAGACGATACGACTCGCATCGGCGTCCTGGATCCGTCGGCGCTCCCCGCGTCCGCGGCTTCGCTTGCGCAGATTCCGCCCGGCGCGACGCTCACCCGGATCGGCGAACGGGATCTCGAGCACTGGGGCGATGTGGTCGAAGCGGTCCGGGAGGGCCCGGATGGGCCCGTCACCGTCGCGTTCGACGCCCCCTCCGGGCAGGTGGAGATCGACCTCACGGGAGAGGCGACCAGGGAGCAGACGGCTACCGCCCTGGACTACTGGCTCGATCCGGTGATCGACTTCGTGAGCCCCGGGGAGCCGGCCGTGCGAGCCGGGCTGCGTCGCGGGGACCGCTTCGTGGCCGTGGCCGGACAGCCGGTCACGAATTGGCGCGAGGTGCAGGAGGCCGTGCGCGGGAGCGCGGGCAGGCCGCTCGCGCTCACCGTCGAACGGGGTGGCGCGCGGATTGAGATGAGCGTGACGCCGGTGCCCCAAGAGGTCTTCGACCCGGCTACGGGGGACACTCTGACCGTGGGCCAGATCGGGATCATCCCGGTGCTTCCGGAGACGGTCTACACGCCGGTAGCTCCACTGGAAGCCGTGCGCCTCGGGTGGACGCAGACCGTCTTCGTGGGCGGCCAGATTCTCTCGTTCCTCGGAGACCTCCTCACGGGACAGATGTCGGCCCGGAACGTCGGGAGCATCGTTTCGATCGGAGAGATGTCAGGGGAGGCAGCGGCGAGAGGGCTACCGTCCTTCCTCCAATTCATGGCGCTTTTCTCGGTCAACCTGGCCATCCTGAACTTGCTGCCGATTCCGGTTCTGGACGGTGGGCACCTCGTCTTCCTGGCCATCGAAGGCGTGCGGGGGCGCCCGCTCTCGGTGGAGCAGCGCCTCCGGTGGAGTCAGGCCGGCTTCGTGCTCCTCATCGGGATCATGGCGCTGGCTCTCGGGAACGACGTGTTGAGGCTCTTCGGGCTCTGACCCGCGGGGACTCTGTGGCGGGTGGGGTTGGGGAAGCGCTGGGGCGCCTGCGGCGCCTAGGGCCGGGGGCTCAAAGGAACGACAGCTGGCCGGCTTCGCGGTACACGCGGAGCTCCCGGATGTCGATCAGAGGGGTCGGCGCGTTCTGTCCCGCCACGCCCATGAACCCGTTCCAGCCTGCCTTCCGAAGGGTTCCCATCACCACCTTCCTCGCCAGGTCGGGGCGATTGCAGTCACTCGAGAGGTGTGCGAGGAAGATGCCGCTCAGCCGGGGGTGGAGGAGCTCCAACGCGAAGCTCGCGGCCGCTCGGTTCGAGAGATGCCCGTGCGAGCCCGCGATCCGCGCCTGGACCGACGACGGATAGGGCCCGCTCCTCAGGAGCCCCTCGTCGTGGTTCGCCTCGAGGACGAGGAAATCGCAGCCGGCGAGCGCATGACGGATCCCCGCGGTGGGCCGGCCCAGGTCGGTCGCGATCCCCACGCGTGTCCCGCAGGCTCCGGTGACCGCCACCGCGACCGGGTCCACGGCGTCGTGCGAGGTGACGAAAGGCTCCACGAAGAACTCACCGACCGCGAACCGATAGCCCGGCCGGTAGGTGTGGACCCTTTCGGTGCCCCGCAGGAGACTGAGCGTCGCGTGACGGGTCGCCTCCGTGACGTAGAGCGGCGTGCCGTGCCGGCGCGCGAAGACGCCCATGCCCTGGGTATGGTCCCGATGGTCGTGCGTGACGACGATCGCGGTCACGCCGGCGGCCGAGAAGCCGACGGTTTCGAGCCGTCCCTCGATCTGCCGCGCGCTCAGCCCCGCGTCGATCAGGATGGCCGTCTCTCCACTCGCGAGGAGCGTCGCGTTTCCTCGGCTCCCGCTTCCGAGGACGGCAATCTTCATCGCGAGCCCCGTGCGGCGGACCAGAGTCGACCGAAGAGCGCGCGTTGTCCGTCCGTGAGGGAAACGCCGCGCCGCGCCGTCGCTTTCTCGGCCGTCGCGAGGAAGGCATCGAGCCGGTAAGGCTCCACGGAAGTGCCGTCCCACCAAGTGAAGGGGGGCACCCATTTCGGGGCCATGCCGGCGCCGAACAAGTTCGAACCCGCCCCCACCGAAGTTCCCGCTCCGAGGCGGGACCCGATCCCCGTTTTCGCGTGATCGCCGAGGAACACGCCGACCTTTAGGAGGCCCGAGTCGACCTCGCCGTTTTCGGTAGCCACACGGACCTGCCCGTAGTTGTTCTTCAGGTCCGAGTTGGTGGTGAACGCGCCGAGGTTTACCCAGTGGCCGACCAGGGAATGGCCGAGGTATCCATCGTGCGCCTTGTTCGTGTGCCCGAGAATCACGCTCTCCGAGATCTCGCCCCTGAGCTTGCAGCCGGGACCGGCCGAAACGGCTTCGATGGTCCCGCCGAGGAGCGTGGTTCCGTTCCCGATCCAGGCGGGCCCCCTCAAATGGGTGAACGGCCGCACGACGACTCCCGCCCCCAGATGGACCGGCCCCTCCCGTGTGTCCAGGACGACCGCCGGATCCACCTGCACGCCCTCTTCCCAGGTCAACCCGTGCTCGCCGATCGGGTGGACGCCCGTCCAGGGGAGCGCCTCGGCGCCCGCCCTCCGGCTCCCACCGAAGAGCGCCGGCAGGTCTACCCGCAGCTGACCGCCGTTTTGCGCGACGAGGTCCCACGGCGACTGCAGGACGTCGCCCGGTAGCTCGAGGGTCCCGCCCACCGGTGGAGCTACCGGTCGGGCGTCCTGGCCTGAGAGTGGGACGGGCGTCCCGCCCGGGAGGAGCCACCCGACGCCGACGCCCTTCGCGAACAGTTGGACGCCACCCGCCGGCGCGTCCTGGGGGACCGGGAGCGGCTTCCCGGGCTCGATCGGGGGCACGTACCGCGAGCAGAGGACGAGCCGTGTGCCTTCATTCGTCGTCGAGTCACTTCCCGTCGCGCCCGCGCGGAGAACGGGCGGCGCGCCCGCCTCGTCGAAGCCCTCGAGCTCGGACGGCCCGAGGTACCCCTCGGCGTGGAGCCCCGCCACCCGCTCGATCCGCGCCCTGAGCGAGAGCGCGCCGAACAGGATCTCGCCCGCCGGCCTCGTGCGCGCGAACGGCGCCCACCCCCGGGCCGTGTCGTCGTCAAAGAGGAAGAGCCGCATCCGCCGGTTTCCGGACCTCACGCACCCCCACCGGAGCTTCTCAGCTCCGGTGGCAACTTCTCGAGAAGATCCTTGAGCCTGGGAGAGGCCTCGCGGGTTGTGACGAGGGTCACATCCCCCGAGCGCACGGCGACGATACCCTCGACGCCGAAGAGCACGACCGGCCCGCCCTCCGCCCAAACGACAGAGTCGCTCGAGTCGACGACGTAGCCGTCGCCGAGCGTTCGATTGCCCGAAGAGTCCCCGGGTAGAGAGCGGGCGAGCGCCGCCCAGCCGCCGACGTCGTCCCACCGAAAGGTGGCCCGGACGGCGCCGATCCGCTCGCTCCGCTCGAAGACCGCGTCGTCTACGGAGATCGTCGGGACCGCATCGAAGAAAGGAGCCGCGTCCCCCCCGTCGAGGAGCGGAAGGTGCGGGCCGATCTCGGGGGAGTGCAGGGCGATCTCCTCGAGGAAGCGGGCGGCCGGGAGCGCGAAGATCCCGGTGTTCCAGAGGTACCCGCGGGACACGCAGTCCTCCGCCCTGGCGGTGTCGGGCTTTTCGACGAATTCCGCGACCCGGAAGGCTTCGACGCCTCCCTCGGCACGGAGCGCCTCTCCGGGGAGGAGATACCCGTACCCCGTCTCGGGACGGTCTGGCGTAGCGACCACGGCGATGAGCAGGTCTTCGTAACACGCGATGCGCACCGCTTCGCGCAGGAGCGAGGTGAATGCCTCGACAGGGGTGATCAGGTGGTCGGCATGTAGGGACACGATCACCGCGCCCGGCGCGAGACGCAGAGCCCGATGCGCGGCCCAGGCGAGGGCCGGCCCCGTTCCGCGAGCCGAGGGCTCCACCCAGAACGACTCCTCGGGCAACTCAGGGAGCGCCTCTCGGAAGGCGCCGAGCAGGTGCTCCCCGGTCAAAACGCGAACGCGGTCGAGGGATGTGAGCGTGGACGCCCGGTCCACCGTGTCCCGGATCAGAGAGCGCGAAGATGCGAGAGGTAGGAGCGGCTTGGGACGCGTCGGGGTGCTCGCCGGCCAGAAGCGCGCCCCGATGCCGCCCGCGAGCACGGCGGCCCACACGACCGGGTGGGTGCGCACCACGAGGGCGTCGATTTGGCTGAGGAGTTTCCTCGGGCTGAACGGCTTCGTCAGGTAGGCGTTGGCCCCGAGGCTGAGCGCGCGCTCGCGATCCGCATCTTGCCCCTTCGCGGTGAGCATGATGACGGGGAGCGCCCGCCGGTGCTCGAGGGCCCGGATCTCCTTCAGCACGTCGAGACCGGAAGCCTCCGGCATGACGAGGTCGAGGAGCACGAGGTGATAGGGATCGTCCCCACGAACCGCCGAAAGGGCCGCCGAGCCGTCGGACACGATGCGGAGCTCGTAGCCCGTCCCTTCGAAGAGCGTCTTGAGAATGCGGCGGATGTGAGGCTCGTCCTCCGCCACCAGGATCCGAACCGGTCCGGGAGGACGGGGCGATGAATCCGCCATTGGGCATCCCGATGGGAAGGGGGTGCGGGAGCTCGGGGCTGCGCGGCGAAGGCGTGGCCCGGAACCGCGCGGCGGAACCTATCTTCGAAGGGGTGTAGGGTCAAGAAATCACGGGGGTTTCGGGCTTGACACCCGAGCCGCGCAGCAGGTAGGCTGTGGCCCCCCATTCGAAGGGAACGATGACACGCACGTTGTGCCTGGTGGGTCTCCTCGGTCTTGCCCCCTTGGCTGGGTGTAACGAAGACCCGTTTCGGATCCACTGGACGGAGAATCCGCAGGAACAGGTGCTCTACGCGCTCGATCGCGAAGAGCTGAACCAGTTCAACGGATTCGACATGATCGGCCGCCTCCGGGTGGTGATCGAAGACCCGCAGACCGAGGGCGCCTGGGACTTCGCGGTGGATCGCCAGGGCGGGGGAATGGTGTTCCTCCCGCCGACGCTGCTGGGTCTCGAGTCCCGGGCCGGCATCGCGTCCATCCCCGACTCCGAATACGACGACGTAGTGGTCGCACCCTCGGACACCCTCGCCTACGTGTCGGACGAGCCCGTCCCGATCGCGCTGGGCACGGTGTACGTGGTTCGCACGCGCTTGGCCTCAGGTGGTTTCGGGCGCGTCTGCCACTTCTTCGGAAGGGTCGAGCCGCTCGAGATCGACCCCGTGGCCGGTGTGGTGCGTTTCGTTCAGGACACGAGCCCCGACTGCAACAACCGGAGCCTCGTCCCGCCCGATGATTGAGGTCGGGTCGGCCCGATGATCGATCTCAGGCTGATCCGATCCTCCCCCGAGCTGGTCCAATCCCGCCTTCGGCGCCGCGGCGACGACGCTGGCGCGGAGGCCGTGGCCGAGGTCCTGCAGCTGGACGAAGAACGCCGGAAGGCCGTCACCCGAGGGGATGAGCTGCGGGGGGAGCGGAACCTCGTCTCGAAGGGGATCGGGGAGCTGAAACGCGGGGGAGGCGATACCGCCGAGCTCGTCGCCGAGATGCGGAAGGTGGGCGACGCGATCGCAGCGCTCGAGGGCGTAGCCGACGAGTGCGATCGCCGGAGTCGCGAGCTGCTCCTCCGGATGCCGAACCTCCCGCTCGACGAGGTGCCGGACGGGGGAGAAGGCCACGGACGGCGTCTACGGGAGGTCGGCGAACCGGTGACGCACCCGTTCGGGGCCCGTCCACACTGGGAGCTCGGGGAGGCGCTCGGCCTCCTCGACCTTCCGAGGGGCGCGAAGATCTCGGGCTCGGGCTTCCCGCTCCTCACGGGTGCCGGGGCGAAGCTCCAGCGCGCCCTCATCCACTGGATGCTGGACCTCCACGTGAGGGAGCACGGCTACCGTGAGGTGCGTGTGCCGTACCTCGTCACGGACGACACGCTCACCGGGACGGGGCAGCTACCCAAGTTCGCGGAGGACTCTTACCGCGTGGAACGAGATGGCCTGTGGCTCATCCCCACGGCCGAGGTCCCGGTCACGAACCTGCATAGGGACGAGCTCCTATCTGCGGCCGAGCTCCCTCTCAAATACACGGCCTATTCGCCGTGCTTCCGGCGCGAGGCCGGAGCCGCCGGCAAGGACACGCGGGGGCTCCTCCGGGTCCACCAATTCGACAAGGTCGAGCTCGTCCGCTACGAGACGCCGGAGCGGAGCCGCCAGGCGCTCGAGGAGATGACGTCGGAGGCAGAGAAGATCCTCGTGCACCTCGGGCTCGCGTACCGCGTCGTGTGCCTGCCGGCGGGGGACATGGGCTTTTCGTCCACCATGACGTACGATCTCGAGGTGTGGGCGCCGGGGGTCGCGCAGTGGCTCGAGGTGTCGAGCGTCTCCACCTGCGGGGACTTCCAGGCACGCCGGGCCAATTTGCGATACCGGCCCGCGCCCGATGCGAAGCCTGAATACGTGCACACGCTGAACGGGTCCGCGCTCGCCTTGCCCCGGATCTTCGTGGCCTTGCTCGAGACGCATCAGGACGAGCGGGGGAGCGTGACGCTCCCGGAAGCACTATGGGATCTCATGGGAACGGAGCGGCTGGTCGCCCCCTGATCGGCGGAGGACCTTAGGGTGTGTCGCGCGTGAAGTGGTCCCTCCTGCTCGCCGCGATGTTCATCGCCATCCTCGCGTGGTACCTGGTGTACACGGAGCAGGTCGTCCAGGCCTTCCGCGCGGAAACCGCGACGCTCACCCGCATGTACGCGGAGGTCCAGTCGGGGCTCGCGGACCCCGACGAGCAGGCGCCGGAGGCGGCGCTCTTCCAGCTTCAGCAGATCGTCGTGGAGTCCGGACTCCCGATCGTCCTTTCGGGTCCCGGCGACACGATCCTCTCCGCCGTGAACCTCCCTTTCGAGGCGGATCCGGGGACTCCCGAGGGCCAGGAGCGCGTCCGGGACTATGCCACGCGCCTGGACTTGGTGCGCCCGCCCGTCGGCGATTCAGGGGTGGCGCTCGTCCACTTCGCCGACCCTCCTGAGCTCCTGCAGCTGCGCTGGATCCCGTGGCTCCAGGTGGCAGGGCTCTTCATCACGTTTCTGACCGGGTTCGTCGTGCTCCGGTCGCAGCGGGAGGCCGCCGCGGATCGCGCTTGGACGTCGATGGCCCGTGAGCTCGCGCACCAGCTAGGCACGCCGATCTCGTCGCTCAAGGGTTGGCAGGAGCTCCTGAGCGCGCCGAAGGACGCCAGACCCCAAGGGATCGAAGAGGACGAGATCGCCCGCGAGATCCTCACGGACGTCGACCGGCTCGAACGTGTCAGCCGAAGGTTCGAGTTGATCGGACGCGAAACCCGACTGGAGCCGCTGGACCTGAAGCACGTGGTGACGGCCGTGGAAGGGTACCTCCGGGCAAGGATTCCGAGGCTCGGTCCGGGCATCGACCTGAAGGTCTCCGTCGAGCCCCATTTGCCCGGCATTCGGGGGAACGAAGTGCTCCTCACTTGGGCCCTCGAAAACATCATGAAGAACGCGCTCGACGCCGTCGCGGGACGGGGCGGCCTCATCACCGTGAGGGCCTTCCCCGAGGAGCCGGGATGGGTGACCTTGCAGGTGCGCGACACGGGACCGGGGGTGGATTCGGACGTTCGGGACCGGCTCTTCGAGCCGGGCGTGACGACCAAGTCCGGCGGCTGGGGCGTCGGGCTCTCCCTCGCCCGGCGCATCGTCGAGCGGATCCACCGTGGGAAGATCGATCTCACTCAGACCGGCCCGGGTGGATCGACTTTCCGCATTCGGCTTCCGGCAGACCCTCTTTGACCGCTAGCGCACAACTCGCCGATTCACCGACTACCCGGCTGAACCCCGAGCAGCGGCTCGCGGTCGAGCACCTCGAAGGGCCCCTCCTCGTCCTCGCGGGCGCGGGTTCGGGAAAGACCCGCGTGCTCACGATGCGGGTCGCGCGGCTGATCGAAGAGCACGGCGTGCCCGCGGAGCGCATCCTCGCGGTCACATTCACGAACAAGGCCGCGGGGGAAATGAAGGACCGCATCCGACGGCTTCTCGGACGGGAGCCGACCGGGGCGTGGATCGGGACCTTCCATTCGCTCGGCGCACGCCTCCTCCGTCGGCACGCGGGCCTCATCGGGTTCGACTCGGCGTTCACGATCTTCGACGCCGACCAGAGCCTCCGAGAAGTAAAACGAGTGATGGCGCAACTCGGTGTCGATCCGAAGAAGTGGCAGCCGAAGGCGATTCGGGGCGTGATCAGCGACGCCAAGAACCGCCTGGTGACGCCGGAGGATTACACCGCGGAGCACAACGAGGGCTTCGACCCGTTCGCGCGGGCTGTCGCGCGCGTCTTCCCCGAATACCAGCGTGGGCTCCGGGCGCAAAACGCCCTCGACTTCGATGACCTGCTCGTCTCGACGGTGGACCTCTTCGACCGCCAACCCGAAGTGCTCGCTCGCTATCAGAAGCGGTTCGCGTTCGTGCTCGTGGACGAATACCAAGACACGAACCGCGCGCAGTTCCGCTTCCTCGAAGCGATCGCACGAGCGCACGGGAACCTGATGGTCGTCGGGGACGACGATCAGTCGATCTACGGCTGGAGGGGCGCGGACATCCGAAACATCCTCGACTTCGAAGCCACCTTCCCCGGCACTCGGGTGGTGAGGCTGGAAACGAACTACCGGTCGACCGACACGATCCTTCAGGCCGCGAACGCGGTCATCCGAAGGAACGTGAACCGGAAGGAGAAGACGCTCCGCACCGACCGGGAGGCCGGCCCGCGCATCACCCTCGCCGAGACCGCGGACGAAGTGGACGAGGCGAATTGGATCTCCGAGCGGGTGGAGCGGCTGCTCGTCGACGGAGACATTCCCGGATACCGGTCCGCCGCCGTGCTCTATCGCACGAATGCACACTCGCGGGCCCTTGAAGACGCGTTCCGACGGCGGGGAATGCCGTATCAGATCGTGGGCGGCGTCCGCTTCTACGAGCGGCGGGAGATCCAGGACGTGCTCGCCTACCTCCGCCTCATCTCCAATCCGCAGGACTCGGCCGCCTTCGAGCGGGTCGTAAACCTGCCGCGGCGCGGCGTCGGAGACACGACGTGCGCGGCCCTCCGCGCGTTGGCGGAGCGGGAGGGAGTGGGCCTTCTCGAAGCGGTGGCCCTAGCGCAGGACTCGTCCGAAATCCCGACCGGGGGTCGCCGGGGGCTCGAGCGGTTCGCCGCGCTCATCCAGGACTTCTCGGCGCGCGCCGGGCGCCTCTCGGTGGGCCCGCTCATCGAAGAGCTGGTGAGGGAGCTGGGCCTCCTCGAGCATCTGCGGCGCGAGGGTCCGGAAGGCGAGGACAGGGCGGATAACGTTCAGGAGCTGGTGGCGGGCGCGATGGAGTTCGAAGCGAGGATGGGGGATGAGTTGGAGGGTGAGCCTTCGGACCGATTCACCGAGCTGGACCTCTTCCTCCAGCAGGTCGCCCTTGTGACCGACCTCGACATGCACGACGCGCGCGCCGAAGCCGTGACGCTCATGACGCTCCACAATGCCAAGGGGCTCGAATATCCCGCCGTCTTCATCGCGGGGCTCGAAGATGGCCTCTTCCCGCTCTCCCGAGCATACGACGAGCCGTCGGGGCTCGAGGAGGAGCGCCGGCTCTTCTACGTGGGCATCACCCGGGCGGAAGACCGCCTCTTCCTCACATGGGCACGCGAACGAAGGCGGGCCGGTGACTTCATGATCTGCCGGCTGTCGCCATTCGCCGAGGACGTTCCCACGGAGCTCGTGGACGTCGAGCGGTCGCCCCGTCTCCAGCGGGAAGACGAAGCCTACCGCGCTCAGGGGAGGCGCCCGCGGGCGGAAGGGCCTGGGACGTGGCGGGGGAACGAGTCGAGATGGGAGGGCCCGCCGGAGCCTGACGACTTCCCGGACGACCTGAACCAGGATCGGGCGCGCCTCGTCCGGGGCGAGCGGGTCGTCCACGCGACGTTCGGGGCCGGCACGATCGTCGAGGTCTCCGGCTTCGGGCGCGACCTGAAGGTCGTCGTGGACTTCGACTCCGTCGGTCTCAAGAGGCTCCTCGCCCGCTACGCCGAGCTGGAGAGAGGCCTGTGAGCGACGTGTTCGTGTCCGAGGAGGACGTGCGGAAGATCGCGGCCCTGGCCAAGCTGGCGCCGGACCCCGAGGCCATCCACCGGCTCACCGACGAGCTGAACGGCATCCTCGGGCACGTGCGGGTTCTGGAGCGGCTGGACGTGCCGGAGACCGAGGAACCGACGGGCTTCAACGAAGCGTCCGCCTTCCGCGACCCCGATCTCCCCCCCGACCCGCTCGCGGCGGGCGCTCCCGAGGACCTCGCCCCGGACTTTCAGGACGGTTTCTTCCTGGTGCCGCGACTGCCGGCACTCGACGAGGGCTCCCGCGGAGGCTTTTCGTGAGCGGTGCGAACGGGAGCGTGAGGGTGCAGGCGGAGGCCGTTCGGTCGGGGGCGGCGGAGCCGACCCTGTTCCTCCGTGAGGCCCTGGACCGCGCCCGCGCGAGCGATGAGGGCGAATCTCCGATCCACGCCTTCCTCGCGCTCGGTTCTGTGGAGTCGGCGGGCGAGCGAACGCCGGCCGCGGGCGCATCAGTGTCGAGCGGGCTCCTCGCGGGCGTCCCGGTCGCGGTGAAAGACAACCTGTGCACGCTCGACCTTCCGACCACGTGCGGCTCGCGCATCCTCGAGGGATACGTCTCCCCTTACGAGGCGACGGTGGTGCGCAAGCTTCGGGGGGCGGGGGGGCTCGTCGTGGGAAAGACGAACATGGACGAGTTCGCGATGGGCTCATCGACCGAGAACTCGGCGTACGGGCCCACGCGGAACCCGCGCGCGCCGACGCGGGTCCCGGGCGGAAGCTCGGGCGGCTCGGCCGCGGCCGTGGCTGCCGGAATCGTGCGCTGCGCGCTCGGCTCCGACACCGGTGGGTCGGTCCGCCAACCGGCGTCGTATTGCGGCGTGGTCGGAATCAAGCCGACGTACGGCCGGGTGAGCCGGTACGGGCTCGTGGCGTTCGCTTCCTCCCTGGATCAGGTGGGCACCTTCGGCGCCACGGTCGAGGATGCCGCGCTCCTCCTCCAAGCGATCGCCGGACACGACCCGCGCGACGCGACCTCGTCGAAGCGACCGGTGCCCGATTTCCTCCAGGACTCGGAGCGCGGAGTGGAGGGGCTGGTCGTCGGGGTCCCCAAGGAATGTTTCACTCAAGCGCTCGACCCGGCCGTCCGGGAGCTCTGCGAGCGGGCTCTCGAGCTTCTTCGCGGAGCGGGGGCGGATGTTCGTGAGGTGTCCCTCCCGCACTCGGAGTACGCGGTTCCCGCCTACTACCTCATCGCTCCCGCCGAGGCGTCGTCGAACCTCGCGCGGTACGACGGCGTGCGATATGGGCGCCGAGCGGCTGGCGCGGCGTCGGCCGACGCGGTCTACGAACGGACGCGCACAGCCGGATTCGGTGCCGAGGTCGTGCGACGGATCATGCTCGGCACGTTCGCGCTCTCGGCCGGCTACTACGACGCGTATTACGGACGCGCCCAGCGCGCGAGATGGGCGATCGCGGCCGACTTCGGTCGCGTTTGGCGAGAGGGGGTGGACCTCGTCTTCACGCCTACGGCGCCGACGCCCGCCTTCCCGATCGGGGAGCGTACGCACGACCCGCTCTCGATGTACCTCTCGGACATCTACACGGTGACCGCGAACCTCGTGGGGATCCCCGGAATTTCGGTCC
>Ga0326597_10004690_pt1 | contig 19149 bp, 16 predicted proteins | sample RVTome_12_FD_203789 | JGI IMG/M metagenome (GOLD analysis project Ga0326597, IMG submission 203789) | Soil microbial communities from uranium-contaminated site in the Upper Colorado River Basin, Wyoming, United States - RVT100D185 | ecosystem: Environmental > Terrestrial > Soil > Contaminated >... | reverse complement strand
AGGCACCGTGAAAATCGACGGACTCGACGTGTTCGAGCAGAGCCTCGAGGTGCGGCGCAAAATCGGGTACCTGCCCGAATCCGCCCCGCTCTACACCGAGATGAATGTCCTGGAGTACCTCTCGTTCGTGGCCGGCCTGCGGGGAATGTCCAAAAGCCGCCTCAGGTCGCAGCTGGAGGCGATGGTCGGTCTCTGCGGCCTCTCCGGCGTCACCAAAAAGGAGATCGGCGAGCTGTCCAAGGGTTATCGCCAGCGGGTCGGACTGGCGCAGGCCATGATTCACGATCCGGAGCTCTTGATACTCGACGAGCCGACCTCGGGTCTCGATCCCAACCAGATCGTGGAGATCCGTAACCTGATCCGCCGGATGGGCGAAGAGAAGACGGTGATTCTCTCGACCCACATTCTGCCGGAAGTGCAGGCGACGTGCGACCGGGTGCTTATCATCAGCCGCGGCAAACTGGTCGCCGACGGCTCCCCCAACGAGCTGACCGGGCAGTTCAGGGGCGACGAGACCGTAGAGCTTGCGGTGACCGGGCCCACGGCGGCGGAACTGCAGTCGACCCTGGGCCGCCTGCCCGGAGTGGCGTGGCTCGAAGTGCACGACGGCCCGGAGATCACCGCAAAGATCACGGCCGAGCGAGCGACGGATCTGCGGGAGTCGGTGTTCCGCGCCGTAGTCGGCGCGGGCTGGACGCTGCTCGAATTGCACCGCGAGAAGACTTCGCTCGAACAGGTGTTCCGCCAGTTGACCGCCACCGAGGAGGTGAACCGTGCATAACACGTGGCTCTTCTGCCAGAAGGAACTGCGGGCCTATTTCAACTCGCCCGTGGCCTACATCGTGCTGACGATCTTTCTTTTGATCACCGGCTTTTTCTTCACATCGTCCTTGTTTTTGATCAATCAGGCGTCGATGCGCCCGCTTTTCGACCTGCTCCCGGTCGTCTTTCTCTTTTTCGTCCCCGCGATCACCATGCGCCTTCTGGCCGAGGAGAAACGCTCGGGATCGATCGAACTTCTGGTGACCTTGCCGACCCGCGACTGGGAGATCGTGCTGGGGAAATTCCTCGCGGCCTGGCTGCTCATCGCCGTAGCCGTCCTTCTGACTCTCGTGTACACGCTGTCGGTGGCCGCCATCGGCGACCTGGATTCGGGTGAAACCTTTGCAGGCTACGTGGGCGCCCTTCTGCTCGGCGGGTCGTTCGCGGCCATCGGCCTCTGGGGCTCGAGCCTGACCCGCAATCAGATCGTGGCGTTTCTCATCTCGCTTTCGGTCGTGGCCGCCCTTTACCTGGTGGGCGACCTGTTGCCGGTGCTTCCGTTGACTCTGGCACCCGTCCTGCAGTTCCTGTCGCTGTCGTATCACTTCGACAATATTTCGCGCGGCGTGGTCGACACCCGCGACCTGATATACTACGCGTCTCTAATCTTCCTGATGCTCTACCTGGCACACCGGGCACTCGAAAGCCGGAAGTGGAGGTAGGGAACATGGCCATGACGCGTAAGTCGCTCGGGATCTCCACAGTCTCCGCCACGGTTCTGATCGCCGCTGTATTGGTGGTGGCCAACCTCGTATCCACGCGCATCTTCGGCCGGCTGGACCTGACCGAAGGGAAAATCTACAGCCTGTCGGATGCAAGTCGCAACGTGGCGGCACACCTCGAAGACCCGATCACCGCGCGCGTTTTCATCTCCGCCGACCTGCCACCGAGTCTTGTGACCGTGCGTCAGTACCTGCTCGATCTGTTGTCCGAGTACCGCGCCTACGGCCAGGGCAACTTCCAATTCGAAGTCATCGCTCCCCAGTCCGCCGAGCAGGAGTCGGAGGCCCAGTCGTTCGGCATTCCGCCGCGGCAGGAAAACGTTTTCCGTCAGGACAAAGTGGAGCTGATGAAAGTCTACCTTGGGCTGGTGTTCATTCACGCCGACCGCCAGGAAGCCCTGCCCGCCATTACCGCAACGAAGGGGCTCGAGTACGAACTAACGGGCGCCATCCGGCGCGTTACGCGGCAGTCGCTCGGCTCGATCGGAGTTTTGGCCAACGCCCAGGGGCCCACGCTCGATGCCGGCCTGGCGCGGCTGCGTGAAGCGGTAGGGCGGGAATATCGTATCCGCTCGGTGGATCTGGCCACGGGTGTTGTGCCGGCTGACCTCACGGTTATGGCGGTTATCGGTCCGCAATCCAGCTTCTCCGACACGGTGTTGTATCGTCTCGACCAGTACATCATGCGCGGGGGCCCGGTGCTGTTCCTCCTGAACGGCGCCCTAGTCAATATGCAGGGGAATCCGCAGCAGGGGGGCGGCATTGCTTTCCCCTCGCCCTCGAACATCGACTCCCTCGCGCAGCATTACGGCGCAGCGCCGACCGACCGGCTGGTGGTAGATGCGCGTCACCTGCAGATTCGTGCCATGCAGTCCCTGGGCTTTATTCAGCTCCCGGTGCTGATCGACTATCCCTACTTTGTGGCCGCCGCCGGTGCCGAAACGGACCACCTGCTCGGCAAGGATCTGGAGCGCCTCGACCTCTTGTTCGTCAGCCCGCTCAACCTGAAGCCGCAGCCGGAGGCGCCTTTGACTGTGCTCGCCCGCTCGTCCGCCAAGTCCGGTGCGCGCACGCTTCCCGCCATGGTCATGCCCCCTGTGGAAATCGCCGCGGAGGAGTACAACGCTCCGTCGCAGCCGCTCGCGGTGGCGGTCGAAGGCGTGCTTCAGAGTTACTACGCCGACAGCACCCATGTGCCGCCCGCGGGCTTCGGTCCCCTTTTCGACTCGAGCTTCCAGGGACGAAGCATTCCTGCCCGACTCTGCGTCGTCGGGGACGCCGATCTGGCCACCGACCAGGCGATGAGTCCCGCCAACGAGGTTTTCGTGCTCAACGCCTTCGATTGGCTGACCCGAAATGACCTCTTGATTGCGCTGCGCTCACGCCAGGTCCAGAATAGGCCGCTGGACGACCTCGATGTGGGCGCCCGGTCGCGCATCAAGTGGGCGAACCTGTTCGGTCCGTCACTGCTCGTGCTGGTCTTCGGGCTCGTACGCTGGCGCCGCCGGGCCGTCGCCAAACGAAACGAATAAAGGTGTGATGAAATGAAAAAGACGATCCCCTATCTTGTGGTTCTCTTAATCGCCCTCGTGGCGCTCTGGTGGTGGCTCGGCAAGCGAGAGGAAGTCCGCCAGCGCGGCGCGGTGCCGGAAGCGGCCGGCTTTGCGGACAGCCTGACGGTCTCCCGATTCGTCCTGGGCCGGCACAACCAGCCCGACATCGTGATCGAAAAGGACCCGGACGGCGTCTGGGTGCTGACCGAGCCGGTGAAAGACCGCGCGAACCTCAACCTCGTGCGCCAGCTGATCCAGGGGGTGTCGACCATGAAGCTGCTCGTGCGGGTTTCGAGTCGCAGCTCCCAATTCGCCTCCTTCGAGATCGACCAGGTGCAGGGCGCCCGCCTGAAGTCCTACGCCGGGGACCAGTTGGCCTCGGATCTGTACATCGGGAAACTGAGCCCCGACGCGCAGCACGTGTACATTCGGCAAGAGGGCCGGGAGGAGGCGTACACGGCCACGGGGGGTGGCGCCATGTCCGCCTTGAGAACGCGCGCGGCAAACGACTTCCGCGATCGCCAGATCTACAGTTTCGAGCTCGCCGACGTCGACAGCCTCGACGTCGAGGGCGACGGCATCCAGTATCGGTACGCCCGTGCGGACACCGCATCGTGGCGCGTGAGTGTCAGAGGCGGGCCTTACAAGAACGCGGACCAGCCCACCGCGCAGTCCACGATCCGGGCCATGGGCGCTCTGCGCGCCAGCGGATTCTACGACGACACGACGTCCATCGACTGGAGTCGGCCACTTCTTGTCGTGCGGGCGTGGAAGCTCGGTGGCCGGGTCGACAAGCTGGAGTTCGTGAAAATCGGCGAGGAGAACAACCACTGGGTGCGGGCCGAAGGAAATCCGCACATTTACAAGGTATTTCAGAGCGCCTTCCAGACGTTCAAGCGCGATCCCAAGACCCTCGCAGGGCCTGCGTCGTAGTGATTCCGTGACCGGCGGCAGGGCGGCTGTATCGATCCGCCGCTGCGGCGTATATCGTCGGCTCTTGGTGCCGTCGACCGATGGGGCCTGTGACCTTCAGAGTCTATTCCGCCGCGGTTTCCGGCTTTTGCCGCGCGGGCGGCCGGCCCCCGTCGACTTGAGCATCCGTACCCAAAGGGCTTCGATGTAGTCGCGGTTGGAGGCGATGAAATCTCCCACCATCGTCGGGTCCGATCTGCTGACGCGCATGGTCGACCAGATGCTGCCGCCCGCAAGGTCCTTTACGCGCCCGTCCGCCCTCGCCTCGCGTTCGTAGAGGTCCCGCACAAGAAAAGCGATCGTGTGCGGCAGCCCGATGGTGAGCGCGGTGATACGGTCGTGGTCGTCGGCGTCAATCAGGAGCGGCCGGGCCTTGAGCGCCTGCACCAGGCGACGAGCCTTGCGGATGTCGGAGGGCACGGCACTGGCGCCGGGCACCAGGGCGAAAGCGGCTCCGGCGAACAGCTCAGGTTCCACGCCCGCCAGGCCCGCCCGTTCGTTACCCGCCAGCGGATGTCCGCCCACGAAGCGCAGGGGCGGAGTGCGCCGGTTCGCGGCGGCCACGATCAGGCGTTTGGTGCTCCCCACATCCATAACGAGGGTGTGCGGATCGAAAGGAATGCGACGATCCATGAGCGCCGCCACGATGCTCGCCACGGGGAGGGCGAGTATGGCGATATCGGCGCCTTGGAGTGCGAAGGGCAGATCGTCGGTGACCGTCCTTGCAATGCGCATCCTGCGTGCCTTGCGCAGAACCGCGTGGTCGCAGTCGTATCCGGTTACGACGGCCTGCTTTGTGCGGGTCAATTCGTGGGCGATCGATCCACCGGTCTGACCCAGACCGATTACCGTGACCTTGCCGAGTTCAGTCATCACCGGCAAGATCGGGCCTGAGTCGCGCCGCCCATCCGAGGTAGACGTGGTGAACTTCGCTTTGACTCAGGTCGGTGTTCACATGCAGGAGAATCCGAATGACGCGCGGCATGGCCCCGGGGACTTCCATCTCCTGGGCGCACAGGAGCGGCACTCTATCCCAGCCGCCGAGCTCACGCACGGCGTAGGCCGGGAAAGCGCTGTCGAGGTCGGTTGTGGCGGTGAGAAACACTGACGCGATCTGCTCCTGCGCGAGTCCATTGCGCTTGAGCACTTCGTCCAGAAGCCGCTGCGTCGCGGCGAAGATCGCCTCTTCGCTGTTGGCCTCGGCCTGAATCGCTCCGCGTATTCCGCGCACCAAAGTACGATGCTCCTTCTTGCTCCCGGATTAGGCAGGGGGCTCGTGTCCTCTGCCGCAGGTGCTCACTGATTTAATCGGTCAATTTGCATGCGCATGCAGGCGGGAAGAAGTCCTTTTGCGCCGGGCGCGTTTTCGCCGCGATGCGGGCCCGCCCGTCAGCGGCGGCACGCAGGCGATCGGGCGCCGGCGTCGGCGGGCTGCGCGGCGTGAGCTCGCCCGTACCGTCTATCAATCCGCTATAACCGGCTGTTTCCGTTGAAGTTGCCACGTATTCGCCGGCGGCGCCCAGGCGGCCCGACTTTCCATTTGACCCCTATCCGGTTCGGCTGCCACACTTCCGCCTTAAAATTCTTACTCCAGGAGGAATGGGATGCCCCGTACCGCGCAAGACGTACTCAAGCTGATGGACGATAACGGCGTCCGTTATGTCCGTCTGCTCTTCTCCGATATCCTCGGGCGCCTCAAAGGAATGTCCATCACCCGGACCGAGATCGAAGCTGTACTCGAAGACGGCCAGGGTTTCGACGGTTCATCGATCGAAGGCTTCGTGCGGATCGAAGAATCCGATCTCATGGCCTGGCCCGATCTGCATTCGTTCCGGATCATACCCTGGGAGATCGCAGGCGAACGCGTCGCCTGCGTCTTCTGCGATATCAAGACGCCCGCCGGCACCCCGTACGAAGGGGACCCGCGCTTCATTTTGCGCCGAACGCTCGAGCGCGCGTCCAAACTCGGCTACACCTTCTACACCGGCCCCGAGGTGGAATTCTTCTTCTTCAAGAACGACGGCAACACGTCGGTGCTCGATCACGACGGCTATTTCGACTACGACACCGTCGATCAGGGGGCCGTCGTGCGCAAACGCTGCGTGGTCGCCCTCGAACAACTGGGCATCCCGGTGGAATGCGCGCACCACGAAGTGGCGCCCTCACAGCACGAGATCGACCTGAAATACCAGGAAGCGCTGGTGATGGCCGACTTCGTGCAGCTTTACCGGCTCACAGTGAAAGAAGTGGCGCTGCAAAACGATCTCTACGCGACGTTCATGCCCAAGCCGCTGTTCGGTCAGAACGGGTCGGGCATGCACTGCCACCAATCGCTGTTCAAGGCGGGGAAGAACGCGTTCTTCGACAAGGACGACGAGTACAACCTGTCGCCCGTGGCGCGTCATTACATCGCCGGTCTTATGAAGCATGTGACGTCGTTCAACCTCGTGACCAACCAGTGGGTCAATTCGTACAAGCGGATGGTGCCGGGCTACGAGGCGCCCGCGTACATTTCCTGGGGGCGCCGCAACCGTTCGTCCTTGATCCGCGTGCCGATGTACCGCATCGGAAAGGAAAACGCCACGCGCGTGGAGCTCCGCAGCCCCGATCCCGCGTGCAATCCCTATCTGGCGTTCTCCGTCATGCTCGCGGCCGGCCTTGACGGCGTGGCGAAGAAAGTGGAGCTGGAAGCGGCGATCGAGGACAACATCTTCCACATGGATGACCAGACCCGCAAGCGCCGGAGGATCAAAGAGCTCCCCAGCTCGCTCGAGGGCGCCATCAAGGAGTTCGAGAAATCTGCCCTGATGCGCGAAGTTCTGGGCGATCACGTCTTTGAAAATTTGATCGCCAACAAGCGGGTCGAGTGGGACCGCTACCGGATCCACGTCTCGCAGTACGAACTGGACCAGTACCTTCCGGTGCTGTAGATTGACGGTGTGAAATCGGCGCCCCGTCCCGGTGGGCGGGGCGTCTCCATTTCGGATCGCTCCCTTTCATGACCGACTGGACGAAGAAATCCGCCGGCGACCTAGCGACCGCCTTCGAGGCCGGTGAAGTCACATCCCTCGAAGTGACCGGGCAGTACGCCGCAAAAATCTCAGCCGACGCGCTCAACGCGTTTATTACCCCGCTGACCGACCGGGCGAAGGAGCGCGCACGCGCCATCGACCTGCGTCGGAGGGCGGGCGCCCCGCTCGGTCCTCTGGCCGGCATTCCGGTGGCGGTGAAAGACAACATCGCCACGACATTCGCCCCCACGACCTGTGCCTCGCGCATCCTGGACGGCTACCGGTCCCCTTACAACGCCGCCGTCATAGACCGCCTGGAGGCGGCCGACGCCGTAATCATCGGCAAGACCAACATGGACGAGTTCGGCATGGGGAGTTCGAACGAAAATTCCGCCTTCGGGCCGGTGGTCAATCCTCACGCCGAAGGAAAGACGCCGGGCGGGTCATCGGGCGGATCGGCGGCCGCCGTCGCCGGTCATTTGACCTGTATGGCCCTCGGCAGCGACACGGGGGGGTCCGTGCGGCAGCCGGCGGCGTTCTCGGGCTGTGTTGGTTTCAAGCCGACCTACGGCACGGTGTCGCGCTACGGGCTGGTGGCCTTCGCCTCTTCGCTCGATCAGATCGGACCATTGGGACGCAGCGTCGCCGACGTCGCGACCCTGTTCGATGCCATTGCCGGCCACGATCCGCGCGACTCGACGTCGTCGCCTGCGGCGCTCCCCTCCGCGCAGGAAGCGCTGCCTGCAGCCCCGAAGCCGCTCACCATCGGATTCGTCCCGGGCTGGCAGGTGGGCGGACTCGCTTCGGCCATCCAGGAGGAGATGGAACGGCTGACAAAGTTGTGCCGCGAGGCCGGACATGCATTGATCGAAGTCGAGCTGCCGCACGTGCACCTGGGGATCGCCGCCTACTACATCATCGCCAATGCCGAGGCCTCCGCCAACCTGGCGCGCTACGACGGCGTCCGGTTTTCGCGCCGCGCCGAAAACTTTCGCAGCCTTCACGACCTGTACAGCCGCACGCGCGGGGAAGGTTTCGGGCGGGAGGTCAAGCGGCGCATCATGCTCGGCACCTACGTGCTCAGCGCGGGATATTACGAGGCCTATTATCTGCGCGCGCTCAAAGTACGCAACCGGATGCGGGACGACTTCCGCCGCGTGTTCGAGCAGGTGGACGTTTTGATCTCGCCCACGGCTCCCACGGCCGCCTTCGCGCTGGGGGAAAAGATCGACGATCCTCTGGCCATGTACCTGTCCGATGTGTTCACCGTGCCCGCGAACCTGGCGGGGCTGCCGGCCATTTCGCTCCCCCTGGGCGTAGATGCCGGCGGGCTCCCCCTCGGAGTACAGCTCTGGGGCGCGCGGTACAGCGATCACCGGCTCCTGGCCGCCGCGGCCCAGATCGAACAATTGCTCGGCTTCGATCCGCACACGCCCTGATGGAATACGAACCGGTCATCGGCCTGGAGGTTCACGTCCAGCTCAGGACGGCCACCAAGATATTCTGCGGCTGCAGGGCCGCATACGGGGGTGCCGCCAATGCGCAGACGTGCCCGGTTTGCCTGGGGCTGCCCGGCGCGCTGCCGGTGCTGAACCGTCAGGCCGTGGAGTATGCGCTCAGGCTCAGCGTGGCGTTGCACAGCAGCGTCAAGGGGGTCTCGATCTTTGCACGGAAGAACTACTTTTACCCCGACCTTCCGAAGGGCTACCAGGTCTCGCAGTTCGAGCGGCCCCTGGGCCGGGGGGGAGAAGTCACGACGACGATCGATGGCCGGCTCCACACCCTGCCTTTGATCCGCGTGCATCTCGAGGAGGATGCCGGCAAGCTTGTCCATGCGGAGGGCTCATCGCTGGTGGACCTGAACCGCTCCGGTGTACCCCTGGTCGAAGTGGTGACGGCCCCCGCGCTGCATGCACCCGAGCATGCCGCACGGTTCATGCAGGCGCTGCGCCAGCTGGTGCGCTATCTTGACATCTGCGACGGCAACATGGAGGAGGGGTCGCTGCGCTGCGATGCCAACGTGTCGATCCGCCCCCGGGGAGCCCTGAGCCTGGGCACGAAGACCGAAGTCAAGAACATGAATTCGTTCAAAGCGGTGGAACGGGCGCTGCGGTTCGAAATCGACCGCCAGATCAACCTGGTATCGCACGGCCGCGCCGTGGTTCACGAGACCCTGCTCTGGGATGAACGGACCAACCGGGTGCTGCCCATGCGCGGCAAGGAGGAGTCGCTCGACTATCGCTATTTCCCCGAGCCGGACCTATTTCCCCTGCGCGTGGAGTACGAATGGCTGGCAGCGGTCAAGCAGGCGCTGCCCGAATTGCCCGACCTTCGCCGCGAGCGGCTGATCCGTCAGTATGCGCTTCCGCCGTACGACGCCGAAGTACTGACATCGGAGCGCCCCTTGGCCGATTATTTCGAGGCCGTGGTACGGTGCGGCCCCGACGGCAAGACGGTCGCGAACTGGGTGATGGGCGAAGTTCTGCGCAGCCTGCGGGAACGGAAGCTCGCCATGGACGCCTTTCCCGTCTCTCCGGAAGGCCTTGCCGATCTTCTCCTCGCGGTGCGGGACGGCGCCGTTTCACAGACGGCCGCCAAGGAAGTGTTCGCGCGGATGGTGAGCACCGGAATGGACGCCCGGGCGCTCATTGCCGAGATGGGACTGGCGCAGATTTCGGACCGCGACGCCCTGGCTCCGCTTGTGGAACGGGTACTCGCGCGCGAGCACACGCACGTGGCGGAGTACCGCGCCGGCAAAAGCCGGGTGTTCGGGTACCTCGTGGGCCAGGTCATGCGCGAGGCGGGAGGCAAGGCAAACCCGGATACGATCAACGAGCTGTTGCGTACGCTCCTGGGGAACGACGGGTGAAAAGCCGAGTAGGCGTATTCTGTTCGGGCTCCGGAACGAACCTCCAGGCGCTTCTGGACGCCGAAGCCCGCGGGCAGCTCCGGGCCGAAATCGCGCTGGTCGTCTCCAACCGCCCGAGCGCCTTCGCCCTTGAACGAGCACGGCAGGCGGGTAAAGAGGCGGTCTGTCTAAAGGCGAAAGGTTTTGAAAGTGAAGAGGCGTACGTCGAGGCGCTCCTCGGGCTGCTCGAGCGCCACCGGATCACGCTGATTTGCCTGGCCGGCTACCTGAAAAAACTCCCGGCCTCTGTCGTGCACGCGTATGCCGGGCGCATCATCAACATCCACCCCGGCCCCATCCCCGAATTCGGAGGACCCGGGATGTACGGGCACCGGGTGCATGAGGCCGTGATCGCATCAAAGCGGCGTTTCTCGGGGCCGACGGTCCACTTCGTGGACGAAGAGTACGATCACGGTCCCACGATCGCCCACGTGCCCGTCGAGGTCCGCCCCGATGACACGCCCGACAGCCTGGCGGCCCGGGTCCTCAAAGCGGAGCACGATCTCTATCCGCGGGTCGTCGCCGCGATGGCCCAGGGAAAAATACGCTGGGAGGGCGGGCGCGTGGTGGGATCTCTGGATGCCTAGAGTCCATCGCGGGTCTGAGCGCGGGAGCCGCTCTTCCCAGCCGCCGGCAGGCCCACCTGCCCCAAGACTCGCGCTCTGGGCCGTCGACGAATGAGCAACCGCGCCCACGCATTCGCCTTGCTCGTGGTCGTCTTCGTCATGCCGGTAGAAGCGCAGGTAATCCGCCGCATCGACATCGTGCGCCACCCGGTCTTTGAGGCCGACGATCTCCCCCTCGGAGCGGCGGACCTGCTCAATTCGTTGCACATCCGCACGGCGGAAGCGGTGATTCGCCGCGACTTGCTCGTTCGCCCGGGCGACGTGTACGATTCCTTCCTGGTGGCTGAATCGGCGCGCCTGCTTCGCCTCCGCAGCTATCTCGGCGACATCGACATCAGCGGGCTCGAAGCGGATGGCGACAGTGTCGATTTGCAGGTGACAACGCGGGACTTATGGACACTGGAGGTGTCGGTTCAGCCCGGCGGAGGGGGAGGAGCTTATTCCCTCGACCTTGGGCTGGCCGAGAGCAATTTCCGAGGGCGGGGCCAGGGATTCGATCTCGGCTATGTCTTCTCCGACCGGCGCTCGGCCGGGCGCCTGACGTTGACTGAGCCCGCCTTCTTCAGCCCGCATGTCGAAGCGGGCATCGGGTACAGCGCCCACGAGGAAGGAAACTTCTTCGCCGCCGCCTTGGCGCACCCGTTTTGGGCCGTGACGGTGCCGTGGCAGTACGTGCTCTCGATCGAGCGGTGGCGCGACAATCTGCTTTTCTACAAGGACGATCGGGAGGCCTTTGCCTATCCGCACGCCTATCGCCGGACCCACTTCGAAATCGCGCACGCCTGGGGCGTGAAACGGCGACTCATCGTCGGGACCGCGCTGACGTGGGAAGAGCAGCGATTCGGGGAGCCGTTCGCCTATGCCGGCGTCACTCCCGCCCTGCTTCTCGACACCGCTTTGTTTACCCGGCCGGACCGCCGCCGCGTCACCCCATCCGCCGCGGTGAAGCTGGAGCAGATTCGATACCATGTCGCCCGCTATCTCGATCGGTTCGGCCGGATCGAGGATTTTCCCGTCGGGGCGGAACTGGCACTGAAATACGGCCGCGTCTCGGCCGACCTCGGATCCACGACATCGCGCGATCTGGTCGCAGCGCAGTTCCGTGGCGGGGTGGCGCTGGGTCGCTTGCTCGGTGACTTCGACTGCACGGTCGAACGCGAGACCGCCTCCGGCGACCGCGAGGGTGCACTGACCCTCAGCAGCTCAGTCCGCCTGTACTTCAAACCGGCCATCCGCCAGACTTTGGCCGTGCGCCTGGTCCACGAGGGGTGGTACCAGGCCAATCGCAAGGGTCAGCTGTTTCTGGGTGCGCTCTCGGGCACACGCGGCCTTTCCGCCCGCGGGCGGGACGGCACCCGCCTCTGGTACGCCAACGCCGAGTATCGCTACTTTTCCGGATGGCGCATCTTGACCGTAGACCTCGGAGCCGTTCTATTTATCGACGTGGGGCAGGTGTGGGACCGCGGGGAGGCGCTGCGCATCGGGGACGCCGAGCTTTCGTACGGCGCCGGGCTCCGCTTCGGACTGGGACGCGCGGCCGGCGAGAAAATTTTCCGCATCGACGTGGCGCGGGGCGCCGACGGCTGGATCACCACCTACGGAACCCGGATGTATTTTTCGTTCGATCTCGACGCACCCATGAGGTTTTGACATGACGCAGGAAACGATGATTCCGTCGCTGGCTCCGTTCACCCGGGGCAAGGTGAGGGACGTTTACGACCTGGGCGACCGGCTTCTGATCGCGACGTCCGACCGCCTTTCGGCCTACGACGTCATCCTCCCCGACCCCATACCCGACAAGGGGAAGGTGCTCACCGCCATGTCCCTGTTCTGGTTCGATTACCTGGGACACATCTGCCCGCACCACCTGGTGTCGAGCAGGGTGGAGGATTACCCGGAGGAGGTGCAGGCCCACGCCGACGTGCTGCGCGACCGTTCCATGCTCGTCGCCAAGGCACAACGGATCGATTTCGAATGCGTCGTACGGGGCTATGTGGCCGGCTCGCTCTGGAATGAATATGCCGCGGCGCAGAAGCAGAATCCCGGACGGCCGGTGAAGCTGCACGGGTACGTTTTCCCGCCCGGCCTTCTGGAATCGCAGAAACTCTCCGAACCGATTTTCACGCCGGCCACGAAGGCGGATCGTGGCCACGACCTGAACGTCTCGGTGGAATACATGGCCGAGCGCACCGGCCGCGACACGGCCTTGCTTTTGCAGAAGTATTCGCTCAGGTTGTACAGCGAAGCCGCCGCCTATGCGGCCGAACGCGGCATTCTCATCGCCGACACGAAATTCGAATTCGGCTGGCGCTCGGGCGAAATCATCCTCATCGACGAAGTGCTCTCGCCCGACAGCTCGCGTTTCTGGCCCGCCGACAAATACGCCACAGGTCGCGCGCAGGACAGCTTCGACAAGCAGTACGTGCGCGACTGGCTATCCGCCACCGACTGGAACAAGACACCGCCGGCGCCGTCTTTGCCGGCCGACGTCATCGCCAAGACGCGCGCCAAGTACATCGAAGCCTACCACCGGCTCGTGCCGGAGGCGAAGCGCACCTTGAAATTGGTATGAACTCCGTCGTCAAAATCAGAAGGGCGCTGTTGTCGACGTGGGACAAGGCAGGCCTGGTTCCTCTGGCCCACGCGCTCCACAAGAAGGGTGTGGCGCTTCTGGCCACGGGGGGCACGCTGAAAGCGCTTCACGACGCGAAGATCCCCTGTACCGCCGTGGAAGAGGCCACCGGCCAGAAAGAGATTCTCGGCGGCCGCGTGAAGACGCTTCACCCGACCATTTTCGCCGGCATCCTGGCGCGTCGCGACCGCGAAGAGGACATGGCCTCCCTGGCCCAGGGTGATGTGGACCCCATCGACCTGGTCGTGGTCAATTTGTACCCGTTTTTCGCCACCATGGAACGCGCGGACGCCACGGACGCCGAGAAAATCGAGATGATCGACATCGGCGGCCCGTCCATGATCCGCGCGGCGGCCAAGAACTTCCTGTTCACCACGGTGCTCACGTCGCCCGACCAGTACGGCGGGTTTCTGACCGCGTGGGAGAAGACGGGCGGGCTCACCCTGGAGCAGCGGCGAACCTACGCCGCCGCGGCTTTCGCCCACACGCGGGACTACGACGTCGACGTGGCGTCGTACTTTGCGGGTGATGCCCTGTTTCCGCCCTCGCTGGTGTTGCCCTATCGCCAGGCGGGTGCGCTGCGCTACGGGGAAAATCCGCACCAGCCGGCGGCACTCTATGCCGAGGCGCGGGCGCCGCTATCTGTTCCGTCGCTATTGCAGGCGGAGATCCTGGCCGGCAAGGAACTCTCCTACAACAATTACACCGATCTAGAGGCGGCCCTCGATCTCGTCCTGGAGTTCGACACCCCGTTCGCCTGCGTGCTCAAGCACGCGAACCCGTGCGGCGCCGCCACCGCCGGCACGCTCGCCCTGGCGTACCGCCAGGCGCTCGAGGCTGATCCGGTCTCGGCATTCGGCTCGATTCTGGGATTCAACAGGGTGATCGACTTCGAGACGGCCCAGGCCATCGACGACACCAAATTCGTCGAGTGCATCCTGGCGCCGGGCTACGCGCCGGCCGCCCTTGAGTTGATGAAAAAGAAAAAGCAGCGCCGCATTCTATCCCTGCCGAGCATGGCCAACCGCCTCTATCCCGCCCGCATGTACAAGTTTCTGCGCGGGGGTCTTTTGGCGGCCCGGCCCGATGCAGCCTTTGAGCCCGACCTCACGCCGATTTCAGACGTCGTACCGACAGCCGAAGAGGAGGCGTCCCTCCGCTTCGCGTGGAAAGTCGTCAAGCATGTCAAGTCGAACGCCATCGTGCTCGCGCAGGGGACGCGCACCGTGGGAATCGGCGGCGGACAGACTTCGCGTGTGGACGCGGTGAAGATCGCCTGCGAACGCGCAGGCCGGGCGGCCCAAGGCGCGGCTCTGGCATCGGACGCCTTTTTCCCCATGCCCGACGGGCCGCAAATCGCCATCGACGCCGGCGTGAGCGCGTTTATCCAGCCGGGCGGGAGCAAACAGGACGAAGTGGTGTTCGAGCCGGTGCGCAAGGCCGGCGTCTGCATGGTGACCACCGGCCGCCGGCACTTCCGCCACTAGGGCCGGCCCGGGTCAGGCCGGGCGTAACGTAAAATGCGCGGCCCATTGACCTGGTGCGCCGAGGGCAATCGCGCGAGGTTCGGCCGGGGGGTGCGCCGCCACTCGCACCCGCCATGCCGAAAGCGCCCGTGCGACGCGGCCGCGCTTTGAGCGGCGACCGAGATCTAAAGGTCGTCGCGCTCCCAGTCCTCTTCCTCTCCCTCCTCTTCCTCCGCTTCACGGTCAAGGTAGTCCTGGTAGCACTCCGGGCTGCAGAAGTAGAGGCTTCCCCGGCGCACAGGATCGTCCTCGATCAGTTCCCCGCAGAACGCGCAATTCATTGGCATGGCTTCGAACTCGGCAAAGGGGGTGTTGGATTATGGTTCCACGCGGGATGGTGCAGTCCCCGACGGAAAATGTCAAGCGCATTCAGGGGGAGACTCTCCAGGTCACAAAAAAGCGCCCCCCGCAGGCGGGAGGCGCACAAGAATCGCGTTCGGCTGACCCAAATCGGTGAACCTGCTAGGGCTTCGGTGCTCCCAAGGTCATCAGGTGGTTGCGCAGGGCGACCATCAGGCTGTCGGCATTCGGGTACAGGGCCTCGCCCTCCGAATAGAAGAACGAGGGCATGCGCGTGCCGGGATCGATCACCTGCGGATCGCGCAGCCAGTCGATCACCCACTCGGGCCGCAGGCGGCTGTAAGCCAATTTCAGGTTGGGCGCGAGATTGCCGGCGTCGTCCGGATCGACTTCCCGGTTGTCGAGCACGTGGCACGACAGGCACTGGTAGGTCGCGAACAGTTTCTGTCCCTCGCGAAGGCTCGCCTCGCTGTACTGCGTGACGTCGATGTAGTCGTACGGCTCCTCGTATTCCTCGAGCGCGTGGAAATAATCCACCACCGTCGTTTTGTGAATGTCGGAGAATCCGAACGTGGGCATCCGGACCTTCAGCCATGGTCGGATCGTGAACGGTTCGGTGAGGAAGCGATAGAGCCAGTCGGACTGGACTTTGCGCCCCTCGGTATTAAGGTTCGGCGGCGCTAGGCCCGGTTCGCCGATGACCTTGCGGATATCGCCGCCCAGGCCTTCGAGGATGTGGCAGCCGGCGCAGTTATAGTACTCCGCCTCCAGTCGCCCCTTGTGCCGCATCTTCATCCAGGCGTTGTCCGACTCAGCGAAATTCTCCAGCACCCTGGTCCCGTCCCAGCTCTTGAGCACCAGCGCGATGGTGTCCGCCTCGCCCTCGGAGAACTGGAAGTTGGGCATGCGCTGAACCACCAGCTCGGTGGCATAGCGCCGTGAGAACGTCAGCTTGCCGCGTGTCCAGGCGTCCCAGGTTTCGGGCAGCTGGGTCACGGCATCGCCGAAGAAAAGCTCCTCGACCCGCTTGTTGCCGAACTCGGAGAGGGAAACCGAAACCTTACCCGCTTTCTCGAAGCCCTTGATGTCGTGGCAGCCGTAACAGCCGTACGTGCGGACCCAGTATTCGCCCATATCGGCGAGCTTGTCGTCATTCAGGTCGGTACCGGTCGGGATCGGCGCACGCGCCGTCTCGTCATCGCGGTGCGTCAGAAGGAACGCCGTGATATCGGCGGCTTCTTTGTCGGTAAGCCTGAGCGAAGGCATGCGCGTGTCGACCCAGTAGTGCTTCGGATTGCGCAGCCAGTCATACAGCCAGGTCGGCTTGACCTTGCTTCCGACCTTCGCAAGGTCCGGGCCGTGTACCCAGCGCGAGGCGTCACTCCCCTGTTTGATCAGCTTCAGCGCGGGATCCCCGTCGGCATAAAGATTCTCGGTCGCGTGGCAGCCGTAGCAGCCGATTTCCGCCATCAGGGTGCCGCCCCGGCGCCAGTCGCCCGGCGGCACGCGCGAGTCGAAGGGCTCGTAGTCGGACGATTGCGAAAGCCGGTAGAGGAACGCGGTGATCGCCACCGCCTCGGAGTCGGGAAGCAGGAAATTCGGCATCTTCGTCGTGGGACGAAACCGCCAGGGGTTCTTCAGCCAGTCGAACGTCCATTCCGGTGAGGTCTTGCCGGAAATCGCGTTGAGCTGCGGCCCCTTCTTCGGCATGTTCTCGTAGCCCGCGATCTCGTGGCACGCGTAGCACTGGTTTTCGCGGATCATTTTCTGACCACGCACCAGCTTGGCCGGGTGGTAGGGAACGTCTTCCGGCTTCAGCTCTTTTTGCGCGATCTCTTCGGCGGACACCAAGGTTCCGAGCTCTGCCCGGTTGAAATGGCACTTCTGGCAGCCCGCGTCGATTTCGGCGTCGGCGAGCATCGGGGCGTCCCAGTGATGCATCCGCCCGTGGGCCGCCTCCACCGTCAGCCCCGGGCCCTGGCCGTCATGGCACGGCGTGCAGCCGAACTGCTCGGCCGGGTGCGTGCCCAGAAGCGACTTGCGCTTGGGGTGCGTCGCAAACGGCTGCGGCCAGTCTTCGAAGCCCGCGCGGTCGATGCCGAGATGGCAGGTTTCGCAGCGATCCACGCGCATGATCGGCAGGTTGAACTCGTTCGGCTCGTAGTCGCGCAGGATCAGCTGCTTGATTTCCAAAGACCGCCCGCGGATGTTCTCGAGGCGACGTTCGAGATCGGTGATCGTGGTGCGTCGAAGGTCGATCTGTTCCTCCACCAGGGTGAGTTCAAATCTGCGGCTTTCCACCCGGTGCTTGATGTCGTCGCGCGCGCGCGTCACCGAATCGATGACGGGCTCCAGCTCCGCCATGTGCGCTCCGAGCTCTTCCCACTCGGCCTTGCCCGCGGCGTGGTCCTGGCCCTTGTATTCTGCCTTCTTCCACTCGTAGTAGATCTCGTCGAAGACCGACTTGGTGAACTGGAAGTCGCGCTCCACCTCGCGCAGCGCGTCTTCCGTTTTGGCCAGCTCCGCTTCGAGCGCCTTGAACTCCGGGTCCGAGACTCCGCGCCTCAATTCCTCGGCCCGCGCCGTCAGAGAGGCCGTGGTGCTCTCAGGCTTGCGGCTTGCGAGGGCGGCGTCTTCGCTCACCAGCGTGGATTCCGCGCTGGCGATCTGCTGGCGGACCATCTGTTCTTCGCGCCGGTTGAACTCGGCCTGGTAGTCCTTCCAGGGACGGCGTATCCACGTTTCGTCCACGGCCGCCCAGAGGGTCGTCGCGGCCAATAGGCCCGCGAACACCAGGTAACTGCGCCTGAAGGAACGTTCTTCTATAGGGAGATTCTCTTTGTCCGCCACGATTCCACCCACTCCAGTTGACTTTGGACCCTTACTTCTTCCCGAACTCGGGGTTGGGAATCATCTCGATGGTTTCCCACGGGCACTCGCGCACGCAGATTCTGCATCCGATGCAGAGATCGGGAACCACTTCCACGAGGGGATTGACCGTATCGAAGTCCTGGCCGGAAATGGGCACAATGCAATTCTCCACCGGGCAGAAATCGATGCATACCCCGCACCCTGTGCAGCCGTCCTGTTCGACCAGCGCCAGTTCTTTCGGTATTTTCTTCTTCGGCTTCGGCTTCGGGTCGGCGGCGTGTGCTTCGCTCATGGGGTAAACAGTCCCGTCCTCTGAAGTGGACTTCTGCTAGATGTTGAACCAGGGGGTCACGGCCACGTACTTGATGTTGAACGCGAGCCGCAAAAACATCTTGATCGGCAGCGACATCATGGTTAAAAACAGGAAGGCCACGATGCCGTAGCGCACCAGGCCGAGCTGCTGCAAAACGTAGGAGGTTTTCTTCTTCCATACCCAAAAGAACCCGGCCAGGCTGTAGTAAGCCCCCACCAGGGCCAGTCCGAAGATCGTCATGGCAGGCTGGTGCCGGATGCCGAACCACTCGTGGAGATCCACGTTGGTGAGGGCGACGATTTTGTGCGGGTCCCACTCCTGCCAGGGCCAGAAGAAATACCACCCGGGCCCCCGGAAGAAGGTGCCCCAGAAAATCAGCACCAGCCAGAGTACGACGAACCCGAACTGGAACGACAGGTGCGCGAACTTGCGGTGCTCCCAGGAATAGTACCCGTTGCCACGCGGGTTGACGTCGATGTAGGGAACGACCATCAGTCCGACGATGATCAAGGTCGGCAGCACCACCCCCGCGATCCAGGGGTCGAAATAGACCAGCATTTCCTGCAGTCCGAGGAAGTACCACGGCGCCTTGGAAGGGTTGGGGGTCTTCGAAGGATTGGCCGGTTCCTCGAGCGGCGCGTCCAGCACGATCGACCAGACGGTGAAGATGAGCATCACGACGATCGCCGCGATGAACTCGGTGCGCACCAAAAACGGCCACACCGAGAGCTTATCGGGCAAGTCGAGGCGCCCTTGCGCGCGAACGATGCGGTCGTTGGCCAAAGCTTGCTTGAACCCCCAGACCGTGTAGAAGGCCACCAGCCCGAGCGCCAGAACGATCGGGATATTGTCGGGTTTGCTGAGAATCTCGAGAAAATTTTCCATGGCTTACT
>Ga0326597_10004689_pt1 | contig 19150 bp, 23 predicted proteins | sample RVTome_12_FD_203789 | JGI IMG/M metagenome (GOLD analysis project Ga0326597, IMG submission 203789) | Soil microbial communities from uranium-contaminated site in the Upper Colorado River Basin, Wyoming, United States - RVT100D185 | ecosystem: Environmental > Terrestrial > Soil > Contaminated >... | reverse complement strand
TGACCGACGACAATTACCTGTACGTCTACACCTACGATGCCTGGAACCGCCTCGTCAAGGTCGAGGATCAGGGCGTCACGCCGGCCGTGATCGCCGAGTACGGCTACGACGGCCTCAACCGCCGCATCACCCGCACCATCGGCAGCGACGATCCCATCCACGAGTACTACACCGAGTCCTGGCAGCGCATCGAGTCCCGCCCCGGCGGCGAAACATCGACCCAGGGCGTGAGCCTCTTCGTCTTCGGCATCCGCTACATCGACGACATCGCCATGCGCCAGCGCGACGCCAACGCCTCCGGCCCGCCGGAGGAACGCCGGTACTACCTCACCGATGCGAACTACAATGTGTCCATGATCGTCACCGACGCTGGGTACGGAGTCGAGCGGGTCTTCTACACCGCCTACGGCGAGCCGGAAGTCTTCCCCTTCGGCGACCCTCCCTGGCCCGCAACCACGTTCGCGTGAACCGATCACTCTTCCTTCCCATGCTTCGCAAGAGCCGCCTGCACCGCCTGCTCCACTGACCCGCCCAGCCGCGCGAGATTGCCCCGCGCTTTGCTCGCGGCCGGCGCGTGGCGGAGGCGGGCGAGCAGGGCGTGGGTGGGCACATCAAGAATCTCCCCCCGCTCGCGGCACTGCCGCTCGGCGGTCAGCGCATTGCGCAATTCGAGCCATTGCTCCTCGCTCCGATCGACGACGAGGAACTCGATGGGCACGTTCCACTGCCGGTTGCTCCGGATCGTCGCGAGCATTCCTTGCTGATCAGGGCTGAGCGGTCGTGCGGCCCGAGTGAACAGGCGGTCGATGAGTTCATCGCGCTGCCGGGTCCGAGCCGCGAGCCGCTGCTCGGCGGCTTGGCGATCCTGGGGGTTGTGGCGAGCGGCCTCATCCCGCTCGGCCTGGGCGAGCCGGATGCCAGCGTCGGCGAATCGCCAGTCGATGGAGCCGACGGATCGGTCCTCCTCGGCCAGTGCCTCGACGAGCCGCTTGATGATGCGATCCACCCGCCCCGGCTCGACCCCTGCGGCAGCCAGAGCCTCGGCATCGAGTCCGAGGCGATGCAGCAGGGCCTCCAGTTCCGCCGAAGTGGGCCGGCGATCGGCCAGTCGGGCGGCCTTTGCCCGCTGCTCATCGAGGAGCGGGTCGATCGTGATCAGCACTCCTGCAAGCAGCCCGACCGCGACGACGAGGGCGATGTAGGCGCGGCGCGCTCGTGACTTTCGCTGTGGTGCGGGTCGGTGTGCCATGATCGAGCCCCTGTTTAGTAGCGAGGAGTGGGAACGAGAATCGCTGTGAACTGCTGACCCGTGGAGGGGCTGCCCTTGCAGGCCGCCGCCCAATCTGGTAACATGTCATCGCAATGGCAGGATACCCGCTGAGGAACCTCCGGCCAATTCCCCGCCTCGTCGCGCACGCGACGTTCGGCGCGGTGGTCCTCACGGCCCATTGCGGGCGCCCCTGCCTGGCCTCGGTGCATGTGCAGCCCGCCGATCCTCCTCGGCTCCAGCTCCAAGGCGAGGTTGATCTGCCGCGTCTGGTCGATCTCTGCGCCCAGCGGCTTGACCTCACCGTCGAGTACGATGCCTCTGTTCTCAAGGGCAAGGTGACATTGCGGCTCACGGAGTCGCTCACGGACGCGGAGTTGTGGGAACTCACGAATCGGGTACTGGGACTGCGCGGGTTCACAACTGTGCGCCTTCGAGGCGGTGACGGCCGCGAGATACTCAGTGTGGTGCGCCTGGCGGACGCGGCGGGACTCGCGGAGGTTGAGGACGTTGACGCACGCGGCGATGCCGCCGCCGGCTTCGTGGCGGTGGTGGTGCGCGTCGAACATCAGCCCATAAAAGAAACGAGCGAAGCGCTCAAGGCGGTTCTTTCGCGCACCGGCGCCACCGTCACCACACTGGGCAACAGCAATATCCTGCTGATTGCCGACCTGCGGCCGCGAGTGGAGCAGGCGCTCCAATTGCTTCAGACACTCGACACTCCCGGCGCGGCTTCGGTCGTGGAGCGCATTGAACTCCTGCATCTGCCCGCGACGCGCCTGGCGGCGATGCTGACCTCGATCACGGCCGCGCGCGACCTGGTCGAAGGAAGGACGACCCGAGGGCGCGTGGTGGCGGAACCGGGGGATCGGGCGGTGGTGCTCATTGCGCCCGGCGGCGAGTCAGATGCGTGGCGATCGCTGATCGCGCGTTTCGATCAGGTGCCGCCTGTGGAGACGCGGACCTACAGCCCGCGATACTTCGGGCTTGATGAAGTTGCCACTCTTATCGAGCAGGTCGTTCGACCGGCAGGCGGGCCCGCTGGCGATCAATGGCGGCTGGTCCGTGATCAACTGACCGGCTCGATCATCCTCACGGCGACGGCGCTGCAACATGAGGAGGTCCAATCGCTTGTCGAACGGCTCAATGGGCTGCCGGCCGAGGCTCGTAGGCCGCTACGGACGTTCAAGGTGCGCAACCGGCCGGTCTCGGAAGTCATCGGCGTGCTCGAACGCCTCGTGAGTGCCGGCGTGCTGACCGAGGCGGCTGAGTCAGAGGCGATCTCGTCGAGCCCGTCGTCGTCGGGCACGACGGCTCGGACGGAGGCGCCGCGAGTCGTGCCAGGTTCTCCGCAGTCTCAGGCCACGGCCCCCTCGCCGGAGACTTCCGCACAGTCGCCTGATCCAACACGGAATCCGGGGAGTACGCCGCCGGATCGGGAACGTCCCGCGCTGACACTCACCGCCGACGAGACGACGAGCACGATCATCGCCATGGGCGAGCCGCGATTGCTCGAGCAGGTCGAGCGGCTCATACGCGAGATGGATGTCCGCCAGCCGCAGGTCATGGTCGAGATCCTCATCGTCAGTCTGAGCGAGAGCCAGACGCTCGACCTTGGCGTCGAACTGGAGAAGATCGAAGTGAGCGGGGATGTGCGCATCACCTTGTCATCACTCTTCGGCTTGAGCAGTGTGACTGACGGTGTTCGCAGTGTGGGCAACGCGCGGGGCGGCAGCGCGCTGGTGCTCAGTCCCGGGGACTTCAGCGTGGTCGTTCGGGCGCTGCAGACCATCAACGACGGCCGGTCGCTCAATGTGCCCAAACTCCTCGTCAACAACAATCAGCAGGCCTCGCTCAACTCGGTGCTCCAGCAACCCTTCGTTAGCATCAACGCCTTCGACACGATCGCGACGACCTCCTTCGGCGGGACGCAGGATGCGGGGACGGTCGTGACGGTCAAGCCGCAGATCGCCGAGGGGGACCACATGATCATGGAGTATTCGGTGACGCTCAGTTCCTTCGTGGGCGAGTCGGCGGATCCATCCCTGCCGCCGCCGCGGCAGGAGAACCGGCTCCAGAGCACGGCGACAATCCCGGACGGGTACGTGGTGGCGCTGGGGGGCATCGAAGTGACAAGCCAGAGCAAAGGTGTCTCGCAGGTGCCGGGACTGGCGGGGATTCCGCTCGTGGGCGAACTCTTCAAGAACCGCTCGCGCACGGAGAATCGGTCGCGCTTCTACATATTCATCCGCCCCTCGGTGCTTCGAAGGCTGGACTTCGAGGATCTGCGGTACCTGACCGAAGCGCCGCTGGCGGCGGGCAGGATCGATGACGGCTGGCCGGTGGTGGAGCCGCGGGTGATCCGGTAAAACGAGAGAGGAGGAGGTGATGATCAACGCCGCGCCGCCAACTGTCGATGAAGTCTTCCTCGAACGCATCGAGCGGGACTTTGCGCGGAGGCACCTCATCCTCGGCCTTGAGCGCGATGAGACGGAACTTCACCTGCTCGTGGGCGAGCGCACCCCTGCGGCCGTGATCCACAATGTGGGAACCTGTCTTGAGGTGCGCACCCGCGTGTCCATTGACGAGGGCGAACGGGTGGCGCGGCTCATCGACGAAGCGTATTCGTCGCGCCGACGATCGGCGGGCCTCAACGGCGAAAGCCGGGCGGCGCAGACTGTCGAGAGTGAGTCGGCCGCAGAGCATTCAGTGACCCGGTGGCTCGAGCAGGCGGACCGGGATCTGCTCAGCACCCAGGGCAAGGGTCCGGTCATTCAATTGGTCGACGCCATGCTCTTCGAGGCGTTGGGGCGGGGGGCGAGCGATGTTCATGTCCAGCCGTTGTGCGACCGGACGATCGTGCGTTACCGGGTGGATGGCGTGCTCCATGATGTCCATGAATTGACGACCGAGGTGACCCACGCGGTGGTGAGCCGGATCAAGGTCATGGGGCGGATGGACATCGCCCAGCAGCGGATTCCGCAGGATGGGCGGGCGACGGTGACCATCGGCGGCCGGGGCGTCGATCTGCGCCTGAGCACCGTGCCGACGAGTTATGGCGAGCGCGCGGTGGTTCGATTGCTCGACAGCACCCAGCAGTTGTGCGACTTCGAGCGCCTGGGGATGCGCGCCGATGTCGCGGCGGTGTTCCTTGAGCGCGCCACGCAAAGCAACGGCATCATCCTCGTCACCGGCCCCACCGGCAGCGGTAAGACGACGACGCTGTATTCGACGCTGCGCCGCACCGCCTCGCCTCAGCAGAACATCATGACGATCGAAGATCCGATCGAGTATGAACTCGCGACGGTCGGCCTGGCGGTGAGCCAGATGCAGGTGAACGGCAAGAAGGGCATCACCTTCCCGACGGGTCTTCGCCACATCCTTCGACAAGACCCGGATGTGATCATGGTCGGGGAGATCCGCGACGCCGAGACGGCGCGGGTGGCGATTCAGTCGAGTCTGACGGGGCACCTCGTCTTCTCGACACTGCACACCAACGACGCTCCCAGCGCGGTGACGCGCCTGGTCGACCTGGGAGTCGAACCCTACCTCGTGAGTGCTTCGCTCAGCGCGGTGCTGGCGCAGCGCCTGGTGCGGACCACGCACCGGTCGTGCGGCGGCAAGGGTTGCGAAGAGTGCTTCGGGACGGGGCTGAAGGGACGGACGGGTCTTTTCGAGCTCATGCCCCTCGATGAGAGGCTCAGACAGTTGATCTCTGTGGGCGCGCCGCTCTCCGAGATCCGCAGCGCGGCGCGTCAGGCTGGGATGCGGACACTAGGAGAGGAAGGACAACGACTGGTGGCTGAGGGGATCACCATCCCCCTGGAGGTGCATCGCGTGGTGCAGGTGATCTGAGGTGAGATACTGGAGCGAGAGCACGCGTTACTTGGCGCATGACCGACGACGCTTGCGTCTTCGCCTCTTCCGTCAAAGGTGAATAATGGAACTGTGGCGCTACACGGCGGTGCGATGTGAGGGAGGCGAGGCGATCGCGCCGAGGCGCGGCGAACTCATGGCCGCCTCCGCCGCCGAGGTTCGCGCTTCACTGCGGCGCATCGGCTGGCAGGTCGTCGATCTGCGCCGGGCCCGGCGACCGATCGCGCTGCCCACGCACGTCCGCATCACCTGGCACCGTCATCTGCGGCGCCGACGCCGCGAAGCGCGCGCCGAGACCTATGAAGGGCTCTGCTCGCTCCTCGAGTCAGGCCTGCCTCTTGTCGAGTGCCTGGAAGTCATGAGCATGGAGCGGGACCGCTGGACGAGTCGAGCCCGCAGGAACATGCTCATTCAGTGGCGCGAAGCGATGCGGAGCGGCGCCAGTCCCGCTGAGGCGATGGCGCAGCATCCGCAGTGGTTCGACTCCATCGACTGCGCCATGGTGCAATCGGGTCAGCACGGCGGCACGCTGCCGGCCGTCCTGGCTCACATGGCCCAGCGCGAAGAGCGCGCCGACCGCCTCGGCCATCAACTCATCACCGCGCTGACCTATCCGGCGATCATCATGGTGGCGGCGATCGGGGTCGCCATCTTCCTGAGCGTCAAGACGCTGCCGGACCTGGCCAGCCTGCTGACGACCGCGAAGATTCAAGTGCCCCTGCTCACCCGCTGGGTCATGGGGGCGGGACAGTTTATTGCGAAGTGGGGCGTCGTCCTGCTGCTTGCGACAATCGTGTTTGCAGGGATCATTGCGATCCTGCGGCGAGCGGCGATTGAGCACTCGCCGAAGGCGGCGCGGATCGCCGCCTCATGCACGCCGAGATTGCTGCGGACCTGGGCGGTGGCGAGGTTCGCCCAGAGTCTCGCCGACCTGCTGCGAACGGGCGTACCCGCGGTCGAGGCGCTTCGCGTCCTCACGGCGACCCTCTCCCCGGCCCTGGCGCGAGTCGTCAACGAGGCCGCACGCGAGATTGAGCAGGGTCAAGACTTCGCCGGCGCGCTGAGCGATCCATGCTGGTTCTCACCGCAGTTCCAGCGGCTCGTTCACAGCGCCCAGGCGGCGGGCGAACTGGAAGCCACGCTCGAGCGGCTGGCGCAGCGCGATGAGCGGAGTGCGGAACGCCAACTCGGGCGATTGGCCGCATTGCTCGAACCGGCGGCGATCTTGACGCTGGCGACACTCGTGGGCATCGTCGTCCTTGCGGCCGTCCTCCCCCTCACGCGACTCCAGGAGGTGATCGGATGAAGCACTCCCATTGCCGGAGGACTGGGAAGATTCCCAGGCGCCTGGGCATGACACTTGTCGAAGTCCTCGCCGTGGTCGTGATCCTCGGCCTGATCGCCACGACGCTGCTCGTGGGCTTCTCCGGCGCCTTCGGCAAGGCCAAGCACGAACTCGCCAGGAGCGGCATCGGCCTGCTCGTGGGCAAGGTGGAGGTCTACCGCATCGAACACAGCGCCTGGCCGGGCAATGAACTGGGATTGGCCATTCTCAGTGCGCCTCACGCTGCGCCGACCAGTTCCTATTACGTCACGACCGATCAACTCCTCGACCCCTGGGGCCGGCCCTATCACTTCATCGTCCCCGGACCCGAGGGTCATCCCTTCGAGATCCTCAGTTACGGCGCCGACGGCGAGCCGGGCGGGGAGGGGGAGAACGCGGATCTGTCCTCGGCCAACCTGCGCGGGAAGGCGGATCAATGATCGGCCGCGCCGACACCCAGCGCCGAGGCTTCACACTGATCGAGATGCTCGCGGTGGTCATTCTGCTTGGACTCATCTCTTCTGTTGCGGTCGTCTCCCTGGCGCGAGCGGATCATGCTGCCGCTCTTCAGTCCGCCCGATGGGGCTTTGCGAATCTGGCCGCCCAGGCGCGGCTCGCCGCACGCACGGAAGGAAGCGCGGTGATCATCCGCCCCAATGATAGCGGTTCGCATCTCAGCGCCGGTCTCGCCTTCCCGGTTGAGAAGGGCTGGTCGGCGTCACTTGATCTTCCTCGTGATGTCACGATTCGAGTCCTTGATGCACACGCGAACAGGACCGGGCCGCTTGGTCGTCTGCTCATCGACCGTACCGGCCGCAGTGTCGATGTCATCATCACGATCGAGTCCGGGACGGCAGGTGGCGAGCGGTGGTTCATGCACGGTCTGACCGGGCACCTGACTCGGCAGAGTGTTGAGGGAGAAGACCGATGAGCCGCCATGCACATCCGCGACGCGCCATGACGCTGATCGAGGTGCTCGCCGCCACCGTGCTGCTCGCGATCCTCAGCAGTGTGTGCGCCGCGCTGTTGCGCACTGTGCCGGCGATGCCCGCAAATGTGTTTGGAGACACGGCAGCCATCGACATCCTGGCACTGGAGCGCCTGGCTGACCAACTGCTCGACGACGAGGCCTTCAGTGAACGCATCACCCCTGATCCGAGTGCGGATTTCACGGCCGACTGGCCCGATACGCCGGGGCGCCCCTCGGTGCGCATCCGCAGAATCGTCCCAGAAGCCTCTGCCGACGAGCCGGCGCACGCCTGGATCGCCTTCTCCTGCGGGAATGTGATCGTGTGGCGTTGCATTGATCTGCCCAGAGAGATCCCCTCACCGTGACGCGACGCGGCATGACCATCCTCGAACTGCTCCTGGCACTGGCGCTGCTCGGCGCCTTGTGCTCGCTGCTCACCTCGTGGCTCGTGACCGTCTCGCGTCTGTCTGTCGATCGTGGACCCCGACTGGAGTGGCGATCCGCGGCGCTGCGCATCCTTGACACCATCGAGGATGATCTGGTCTGCGGCGACTTCGAGACAGTCGATCGCAGGCGCCCAGAGACGCCTCGCATCGAGGTGGTTGAACCTTCGCGGCTCCGCATCGTGACCCGGAGCACGAGCACTCAGACGCCAGGCTCGCCCGGTCCTGCGATCCATGAGTACCGCTTCGACAGAGCGAGCGGGACGCTTTTCCTGTCGATCAGCTCCTTGGCGCAACCCGGTTCGATCAAGGATCGCCCATTGGCGACGGAGGTGGCTGATTGGATCATCGAGCTGGATGAAGAGGAGCGAGTCCTGGCCGTAACGATCACATTTCGACACGGCGCAGAGTTGAGCCGGAGGTTCACATGGCCGTGACTTCCTCCACATCGAAGCAGATGACATCGCGGCGCCGAGGCGTAGCCCTCCTGCTTGTGCTGGCGATGATCATCCTCATCGTCCCGGTCGCCGTCGGCTTCGCCCAGCGCGCCGTTCTCGCGAACCTTGAGGATCGACTATCCACTCAGGAGCAAGTCGCCGGCTCAGTCCGGGCGCAGTTGGAGGCCGGTCCGCTCCAATCCTGGCTCGCCGGCGAATCAGCGAAGGTGGTGCTCGATCTCGACGCTCGAACACCGCGCATCGAAAGCCTCAACGAGAGGTGGCGCCTGGATGGAATTGTCTATGAAGTGCGGATGACTGCATGGGACCAGTGCGGAATGGCGCCGGCCGCCATGCTCGCGACGGCTTCGCCGCTGCGAGGTGCGCTGCCCGGCGGAATCCTCGAGCGATTCGATCAAGCGAACGCAGTGAAGGAGCAGCGCGAACCCGCCGGACTTGATCAGTTCGGCGCTGGTTTCGACCCGTTGGCCGGCGATCGCTCCGCGCTCCGCAGTGTGTTCCCCGCACCTGACGAGACGGATGTGCTTTCAATCGGCGCCTGGATCGCGACTCACCCGGTCGGCGACTCCGGATCGATCAACGTCAATACCGCGCCGTTGCCATTGATCGAAACGGCAATGTCCCTTGCCGGTCGCGGCGGCATCGAAGCGATCATCGCCGCACGCTGGGAGGGCCGACGCGCCCCGTTGCCCGCCGCGATCGAGATGGACAGCCAGGTTGCTCAGCCGAATCTCGCTCCGCGCCTTGTGGGCGTGAGCAACTCCTGGGCGATGCGGATCGATGTGCGTGTCGGCTCGATTCAGCGATCATGGTGGAGTGTCTACCGCCAATCATCCGGCAGATGGGAGTGCGTTCAGCGCCTTGTCATCCCCGACTGATCCAATCCGCATTTGGCGTCGTCGGCGCGGCGCGACCGCCCTGGCCGGAGCCTCGGTAGCCGTGGTTGCCTTCGTCTGGGCGCTCGCGCCCACCCGCATTCCCGATCCGGGCAACTCGGAATCGTCAGCTCACAAGGGTGAGCAAGCATCGACCCCCAGCGCGGACCATCCACACCCCTCATTCGACGCCTCCGTGTTCCAGGTTCGACTGTGGAATGCGCCCGTTGAGGCGGATCAGGAGTTGGCGGACAAATCTGAGCCGCCACCACCGCCGCCCAATCTCGAACTCATCGCCATCATCACGGAATCAGAACGACGGCACGCGGCCCTGTACGAGGTCGGGGCGGATCGACTCCATGTGATTGGAGCCGGCGAACGCATCGGCCGACTGGAGATTCTTCAAGTCGATGCCGGAGGCGTCGAACTGCGTGACGGCTCGCGGACGTACCGGCTCTCCATCAGTCCCGCGCCCGTCGAGCGAGGGGCGCGACTCACACTTGGGACGGCAGATGAGGTGCGACCATGATCGCCGGCATGGATTCAGCACGCCACGTCACCTGGCCGGCTCATCGGTTCTACTGGGCGCTGCTCGACGCCTCGGTGCTGCCCAGGGGCATCGCGAAGCGAAGGCCCGATCCAGAGCGCCTTGGGTACCTCTTCGAGTGTGAACTGCCGGTCCCGATCGATCGTGTCCACGCGGTTTACGTTCCAGTGGGGGACCATCAATATGTCGCCTGCGGCCTGGAACATGAGCGAATCCTTGCGGAGGCCTCACTCCACGAGGCGCTCACACTCACGCCTGACCAGGTGCCCGACATTCTCGCACCTCAAGGCGCCGTCGATCCTCAGTCATTCAATCTTCTGTGCGGCCCCCACGAGCCTGCGCCGGTACGTCGGAAGCGATATCAATGTATCGGTGAGACGGCGCTCGTGGCCGCCTGCATTCTGCTGGCCATCGTGCTCGGTACCGAGCGCCGCATCGACGCACGCGATCGCGCGACGATGGAACTCCAGGCGAAGCGTCAGGTTGTCTATGACGAACTCTATCCTCCTGCAACCTCAGCGCCGTCGGCTCAACCGGCGCCCCTGCGACTCCTGGCGGAACGGCGTCAACTTGAGCGCACCAGGGGCAGTGCCACGAGTTCAGCGCAGATCGAGGAGCCGCAGTCCGCGTTCACACTCGCGGCCTTGCTCGAACGCTGGCCGACCGATCACCCGATCAGGACCGAGTCGATCAGCGTGACACCCGCGTCGGTCACGCTCGTGGGCCTGCTCCCCACAGCGCCGCTTGCACAGGAGTTCGTGTCGGCGTTTGACTTGCCGCACGAATGGGAGGCCCGCCAGCCCCAGATCAGCACCGTGACCGATGGCGTAAGGTTGACCTGGCGACTGGTGCGCCGTGAGAACGCCCCTCTGGCATCCAACGAGTCAGCATCGACGGATGGGAGTCAGCGATGAGGCGCATGCGTCCTTCCCTGATCATTGCGCTCGCTGCGGCTGGAGCGCTGTGCGTGATCGCAGTGCAGGCCCATCGAGTCGATGCAGCGCGGCAGCGACATGAAGCGGCGATCGCCGCGATCGGGCAGATTCAGCGCGACGCCTCAAAGGTGATCGAACTGCGGGCCAGGCGAGACCTCGTCGCCTGGCGCGAGCGGCCGACGGCCGATGTCCTGGCGCTGGTCAACGCCGCACTCGTCGATGCGGGCATTCCCACGAATCGGCTCCAGGGAATCGGCGAAGGGATTGACACGCCACTGACGAGCGCCCAAGGTGGCGGATCATCTCTGCGGCGGCAGTCGCTGGCGATCAGTTTTGAAGGGTTGACTGCGGCTCAGATCGGGCTGCTGCTCGAACGATGGCATCATGGGCAGGACCAGTGGTCCGCCGCTCGACTCGAACTGACCCATCGACGCGATCAAAGCCAGCCCGACCTGTACGATCTGCGGCTTCATGTCAGTGCGGTGTATCTCGCGGGAAGCTAGCGTAAATGTCGAGAGAGGGAGCAGTCCTATGAACATGAGCCTTCGCCGCACGCTGGGTTCCTTCCTGGGCCTGACACTCATGGTGCTCGCGCTGGGCTGCGCCGCACGCCGCGCCACCGGCCCCTACAACGCGCCCACCGAAGTCATGCGCAACCCACTTGAAGCCCAGCGCCTGACCCAACAGGCCGCTGACCTGATGGAGAGCGATCCCGCGCGAGCCGAGAAGCTGCTCCGCGAGGCGCTCACGCTCGATCTCTATCACGGCCCGGCGCACAACAACCTCGGCGTCCTGCACCTTGAGCGCGGCGAACACTACGAGGCCGCCAACGAGTTCGAGTGGGCCCGCACCCTCATGCCCGGCCATCCCGACCCGCGCCTCAACCTCGCCCTGACCCTCGAACGCGCCGGACGAATCGACGAAGCCCTCGCCGCGTGTGACGCGGCGCTTGAGGTCTACCCCGGCCACATGGCAACCACGCAGGCACTCGCGAGGCTCCAGTTGCGCCACCACCGGACCGACGACCGCACCCGCAGCCTGCTCGAAGAAATCGTCATGCGCGGCGAGACGGAGGTATGGAAGACCTGGGCGCGCGGGCAACTCCTGCTCCGGGAGTGGTAGGTAAGCCAGAATCCGATACATCAGCCAAGAGGAAGATGCAGCTGGCAGAGCTATTGCGGCACCGCATACGAGCTGGATCATCCATGAGGCATTGGAGCCAGAAGCATCGCCAGTGCCAACGGCCGTCCCGAATCCGCCGTTGATCCCTACGGCAGCGAACCCCCGCGAAACCACCGACACCTCCGGCCCTCCCATCGCCCCGCACCGCTTCGACGATGCGACAGCGATGGACCTGGCCGATGCGCGCGAGGAGCAGCGTCGCCGATGCAAGGGCTGCCGCCAACAGCGCGGATCGGCCTGAGATCATGGGCAGCGTCCGTCCTGAACTGCCCAGTCACCGGCACCACGCGCCGATTCGTCCTCTGGGTCACCGCGTTGCCAGGCGCCGGCATCCCGATCCCCATCTTCTTCGGAGTCGCAGCCTTCGATGCGCGGCAGTACGCCAACTACTCCACCTGGCCGCTGGTGATCAGCAACGGCTTGTCGAGCACCGCCTGCCTCTGCGGCGGCTCGGGCACAGCGATGCATCCGGCGGCGACAGGCGGCACGGCGACGCTCACGATGGCGTGCGACACGAACTGCGGGAGGTTCGACGGCGGTGCGGGGCTCGCGTCCGTTGAAGGAGCTGGACCGCAGATCGCGCCGCATCGAATGGTGGATGCCGCAGCGATCGACATGGTCGACGCTCGCGAAGAGCGTCGGCGCGCATGCATACGGTGCAGACGTCAAGGACGATCGTGTGGCAAGTTCCGTCAGTAATCGCACGCGCAAGCCGGACAATGCGGCCGGACACTCTTCGTTCGCCGACCTGCAGCCGACGGCTCAAGTGCGTATCCCGCCTGCACGCCTATCCAACGAAGCGTCCAGTCGATCTCGTTCTCTGGCCACGAGACGCACCGATAATTAATCACCGTGCGGAATGCGAACGGCTTTGGCGCTCCGAGGCTCCAATGACAGACGACTCGCGCCGACGCCGTCGCGGCTACATGCGTGGCTGTTCCACCATGACCACGACCACCGGAACATCGTGAAAGTGGCGCGGGATGTGGTTCCGAGTGGTGGCGGGCGCCGATTCCAGCAGGTTCACTCGAAGCCCGGGAAGTCCGTCGGCCGCAACGCCGATGCCAACACCAGCCAGCCCTTCAAGGCCGCGCAAGCGCTCCGCAAGCTCACGCTTTAACGGTATCAATCCTCGCGGGGTTCGCTCCACGTCGTCCTTTGTGGCCGTCTGGGTATTCATTTCAGAAACGCTACTGAAAACTCCTCCAAAATCGTACGGACGCCGCACGCGTATGTCACACCCACCCGTCCACGATCAGACTGCAAGGCCCCGCCAGCAAAGACTAGCCCAATGACTTCCCGAGTTTCGGCGACAAACACGACGCTGCCTGAGTCACCCGGCAGACTGAACGAGTTGGTGGATGACTCCCATTCAATCTCGATGACATCATCGAACGACAGGTTCCCCAAGTACGTCGAAAACACCGGTACACCGTCGAGTCCGATAGCGGAGAGTTTGCCAGTTCGGTAGTCGGTTGATCGGCCAATCTTGGCAACCACGGTCTCCAGTGCAACATCGGTCGCTTCTTGGCCGCATTTCAGCGCCTTTCCGTGCAGCTCCTTGGGAGCTCCTCCCTCGGGCACCTGATTGCCAAGGTGGTCAACGTCGGGGTCCAGTTGAGCAATCGCCGCATCAATCTCATTGGGTTTGTCGCGCACAGCGACGCTCCAATCGGCGAGTTCGGCTACTTTGTAGCTCCCGAGCAACCTGGAGACGTCGGAACTTCCCGGCTGAAATACTGGCTGCTTGACCTTCGCCTCATCTGACAGCTTTGTGAGCACGTGTGCAGCCGTAAGAATCCCAACACGCTGATTCTTCAGCTCAACAAAGCATCCAAGCGTGCCGGCTCCACCTTCCCGGGGTCCGATTGATACGCCAAGGTGCAATGGCCTTCGCTTGGTCCGCGCGGCGGGTCGCGACCCAATGAAAAGTTCGCGCAGCGACGGAATCTGCAAACTCTCCAGAACTGCGATCCGTGCCTCCCCCTTTGCCTCCTTGGCGATCTGTTGGGCATAGGCATGGGCATGCCCGCCCTCTCGTTGAACGCGGAGCTCTAGACGATAGTTGTTGCCCCGCAACCTGGAGTATCCCACTGCAACTCGGCGGTCGGGCCGAGCATCGACCAGCGCCTGCAGCCCCGATGCGCCCTCCTGCGGGAGATTGACGGCCTCCTCGTTGCGCACCTTAGTCTTGAACGAGTTGATGTCGTCGAGCGTCATTTGTCCCCTCGGTACACCACTGGCAGAACAGCAGTCCAGGCGATCGTCAAGAGCGCTGGGATCCTCATATCATGCTCAAACCCCTGGTGGAAGAAGTTCCCCTCCATCGACAGGACCCAGAGGACAAAGGACACCGCAGAAATCCCAATGGCCACAAACTGTGGACGGTGACTTCTGTCGCTGGTTCCCCAAGTGCGAATGACGAGAACCAGCACGAGACAGACCGGCGCCCACCACCAACCATGCTGCGGAGCAATCCCGTAACCCGTGACGTACGCCAAGAGCGCTTCGCTCGGAATCAATCGCGCGAGGCGATCCATGTATTCCTTGAACGGATCGGCGGGCGGCGCGTCCTGCAACCCGGCGATATGAGGCGGTGTTCGTCCGATCCGGAACGGCGTTGCCATCGAAGGCTCCTTTCACTGTCCACGCCAAGCAGGCGGTGCATCATCACGGGCTAGCCGAGAACTCGATCGATCAGGGGCGCGGCGAACGCGCCTACCGCGGGGTTCATGGCGACAAGTGCTACCTTTGCCAACGACCCAAGACTGCCTTTGAGCTGGGCCGTCGATCCCTTGAAATCAACGTAGACCTGGAGCACGTCCTTCATCGCCGACTCCGCCTTGGCAGAGTTGTCCTGCGCATCTTTGAGCTTGCCGATGATCTGAGCATGCAGCGCCGCGAGCTGCGCGTCCGCGCCAGCGACCTTTGCTCGATAGGCCTCAAGGCCCGTGGACATTCCAATCAGAAATGACGCCGCGCCCCCGACAGTTACGTCATGTTTGGCCTGGCAGCGTTCAAGCTCGGTGGCCGCCTGCTGCCACGCGGCAATGAAAACCGCGAGAAGCGCAGCCGCTTCCCCTTCGTTGCCCAGTCGAGCGACGAGCTGTTCAACGACGGGCTGAATTGTGGAAGGCTGAGAGACGATGCTCATGGGGTTATCTCCTTCAGCTTGGTCTGTGCCGGAGGCGATTGCGCCGATTTCAGCAGGTTGTTTGCGGTCCGAACGAGTCGGTCGACAAACGAGATGACCCCGGCATTGTCGGTCAGTGTCGTTGCCTGCGAACGGGCCAAGTCGGTCATGGAAAGTAGCGACTCGTAGGTCGCGTTGGTCCGTTCAATTCGGCGTTGCTGTTCGGCGCGTATCGTCTGCTCGTGTTGAATAGCGGCACGGCGCACGGCTACAACCGAGGGTGCCTGTGCAAACAGTTCGGTGCGGATCTGCCCCGCCAATCGGGAGTAGTCCGCCGCCAGCTGCCCGGTGCTCGCCGCGTTCGGATGCTGAGAGAGCTTCGCTAGGTCGCCGCCCTTGACTACGTACAGCTCGTAGAGTGAGACGGACTTCTCCTCGGTCTGGCCATTGTTGTCGTGCAAGTACTTCAGCTGGGTTTCCAAATGGCGGCGCACGCGGTCGCGTTCGGCCGCGAGTTCAGGCGCTTGGATGTCGTCAAACTGTTCTTTCCCGAACCAACCGGCCCAGGCGACTCTGGGGTTGCGGAAGTCGCGGCTTTGCTCATCCCACCCCGAGATGATCAGAATGTTCATGGCAAATACCGCGGCACCTTCGAGCTGTTCAAAGAGCGCGGCGTCGGCCATCTGGCGGCCGGCATCGACATCGATAGCCTGAAGTTCCAGCGCCTTCGCTTGCTCAAACGACACGCGGGCGGCCTCCAGCAGCGGTCCGACATCCCGGTAGGTCTTGCACCCCGAGATCACCGACAGCACCGCGCCGCACGCCGCAAGAACCAAGAGTCGAATCTTCATTCTGGACTCCAATCAAAATGTCGCCTAGAGCGATCAGCACGCCATCGCGGGGACGATACTTACCCACCCCATAGGCGCTCGACGAGTGCCCGCTGTGAGGCGAGCCGTAGGGACTCTCTCTGAATCGCGCGTCTCCGAGGGTCAGTGACAGAGTTTGGAGTGTATCACAGACGGCCATTCGATTCTTCGTCAAGGTCGCCGAGAGCAACCCTCTTGTTTACCTTTCGGGGTGCGTCAACCCGCCATCGGCCGACTCAAGGGTGTCAACCGACCGGTGCGCACCGGCGCGACAACGGGCCTGCTCTTCCTCGGCACCCACGCCATTGATGCCCGCAACCTGTCCGCCTACAGCGCCTTCCCGCTGACCTTCACGAATGCGATTGGCGCGTGCGAGTGCCTGTGCGCTGACCCCGACTACATGAGCATCCCCGCGCGCTCGTATGCGACGAGCGGCACGGTCGTGCTGCACCTGTACGAGACCTGCCAGGATGAATGCCCCACCTCGTGAGATTCCGATCATCGATCTGTTCACGGGCTTGCCGTGGGTGGCGGAGCCCGAGAGCGAGCCGCCCACCGAAGCGGCGGGCGCCGCTGAGGCGAATGAGGTGGATCGATCCCGTCGCGAGCGGCGGGCGACCGACACCTCCGGTCCGCAGATCGCGCCGCATCGACAGCGTGACGCGGCCGCGATCGATCTGGCCGATGCACGGGAGGAGCGGCGATGTCGCTGCAACCGAGACCACTCGTTGCGCCAACGAGTGACCCGACCTAGCCTTGAACGAGGCGTCATCGAACAGGATCTGAATGCGGACGCGGCGAGTTTCCGCGCCGCGCCGCCCTTGCCTTGCCAAACCTAGCCTTGCCCTGCCACGCCATACCATACCTCGCCGTACCGCACCAAGTGACTGTAGTCAGCCGACAGACGCGTCGCAAGCAAGTGTGGCCTTGGAGCAGCTTGAGGCGTGGCTGGCACCCCGCGTGCCGGTGAGACATCGGGCTGGTCGAGACGTTGGCCGGAACCACAAGTCGGGGAATGATCCCTGGAGGGCGCAACGCCAGCGAAGGAGACCTAGTCAATGGCCGGCGACGTCAAACAGTACGGGGTGCTCTACGCAGATGTGGAAGGATTCTCCGAATTCGGAACGTCGGAGGTACGAGATCTCATCACGAAGCACTTCGCTGAAGTTCATCAACTCGTGGTGAGGCAAGTGGCCGATCTGAATGTGTACATCAACACTTGGGGAGATGGCATCGTCGTCGTCTCCGGCAACCCGCTGAATCTCGCGCAGTTCGCGCTGGCAGTGCGTGACTACTTTGCGAACTACGATCGGCCGATGAACGAGGAGCCAATCCGATTGCGGATGGCCTTGCATTTCGGAAAGCTCGAAGTGTGCGACAGCCCGTTGGCCGGCCGAGCCGAGTTCATTGGGGCCGCGCTGATCACCGCGACGCGACTGCAGGTGGTCGTCCCCCCGTCAGAGGTGTGGGCAACGCAAGAATTCGTCAACGCCATGCGGCGAGAGAAGCGCTCAGTTCCCCTCGTCGAGCAGCAGCTGGGCACGATCGACCTTCCGAAGCAGGGCGGGAGCGTGTGCGTTTATCGGCTGCGAATCGACGGAGTAGATGCGGAGTGGTCGGGCGAACGACTGGAAGAGGCCCGTCACCACATTGTCGCCAGCCGGCATCTCAACGACCTCGCCCGGGAATCGATCCGCACACTCCGTGAGCCGGTCATCGACCGAAGGGAGGATGACTACGTTCTGGAGTTTCGGCAGGCCGTCCAGCAACTCGAACGCGGAGATCACATCTGGTGCCTGTGCGGCGACAAGGACTGGATGAGCCCTTCAGTCCTTGACTACATGAACGACTTCATCATGGCGGCAGTCATTCGCGGCGTGAATGTGCGTCGCGCCTATTTCGAGCCGGCGAATGGAGAGTTCTCCGGGGCGGAGAAGGCAGTGATCGCCGTGCACCATGCGTGGAGTCAGCACGAGGGAGTGCCTCTCGAAGTTCGAATCGTGTGGACTCAGGACGCCAGGAGAATCCGAGACCAATTCAGCCTGCCGGTGGGGTTTGGACTCGTTCTGCCGTATCACGCCCGTCCAACCCGAGCGAATGAACGCGAGAGACCATCGGTCATGTTCCACTTTGGGTTTCGGAAGGGCAGAGCAAAGGCCAAGTCGTTCAGCGATCCCGGTCTCTTGGCGTTCTACCAGTCGATATTCGAGTCTGCGTGGGAAAAAGGAAAGTGCATCGGCACAGGCTTTCCGGTCGACCGACTCGCCAACCCGGATCCCGAAGTACTTCGCGGTCTCACGAGTCCACGGGAGTTTCTGCTCAATGCGCAGCGGCGCTGACCATCAGCTCTACTTCGCCATATACTGTCCGCGTCCCACCCGCTTGAACAGGTCCTTGCGCTTAAGCAGCGTCAGATTGACGACGGTCGTGAAATTCGTGGCGTTGGACTTGTAGCCCGCCTTCTGCACCGCCTCGGCCGCCTCGGACACGCTCATGGTCCTGCCCTTGAGCAGCTTATGCAGAGCCGCGTTGAGCGGCTGCTGATTGGCCGACCGCGTGCGGGCTGCGGCGGAGCGATTGACGTGGCGCGGGCCGACACCATTCCTTCGAGCGCCAGACGCGCCCTCGATCGCGGCGATTTCTGCGTCGATGGCGGTCAATTCCTGCTCGAGCGCCGCTCGCCTCGCTTCGAACTCACCCGCCACCGCCTGACGGCGTTCGAGTTCGCGGAGAAGATCCTTTGTTGAGAAGCGGTTGAGATCGGGGTTAGGCATGTGAGTTCTCCATTCGCAGACTGTCCCTGCTCTATCTCGCGATGATCCCTGGCCATCTGCAGGGAAGAATCTCGACCCTGAAATCGCATCACGCCTTCGCATGCTCCAAGAACTGATTGACCTGCTTCGCCAGGAGTTCGCGACGCGCGACGAGGAACTGCCGGTACGACTCGATCTCGTGCAGCGACGCATCTGTTGGAACGCACTGGTCGATCAACGCCGACTGGCCTTGCTTGGCGATGATCGCAGGGAAGTAGTCGCTGGGCGGTTTGTTGCTCAAGTACCGGTTGGTTCCCCCGCTGATGAACGCCATGTTGGCGATCTCGTTGATCTCGCGCGGCTCGTACTGACCCTTCAGCAGAGACTTCGCAAAGATGTGGTGATACTGGATGTAGTGCAGCCGGCCCTGATGAGTGAGTGAGATGCCGAGCCCGGTCTTCCAGTCCTTCGCGCCGGCGGCCTTCAAAGCCAGAAAGACCAGCGAGAACAGCGGGCTG
>Ga0326597_10004688_pt1 | contig 19153 bp, 17 predicted proteins | sample RVTome_12_FD_203789 | JGI IMG/M metagenome (GOLD analysis project Ga0326597, IMG submission 203789) | Soil microbial communities from uranium-contaminated site in the Upper Colorado River Basin, Wyoming, United States - RVT100D185 | ecosystem: Environmental > Terrestrial > Soil > Contaminated >... | reverse complement strand
CAACTCCCCATCGCGTTGCCTCGCGATCAGGTGATCCAGGCGGTCCTTGCGGATCCTGGCAGCAATCAACCCAACCATCGCCGCGGCCAGCACCGAGATCACCACGCCCGTCATCGGACCGATGACGCGGACAACGGCCGATGGTCGCAGGGTCTCGGGGTCCGTGGGCGCGATGGCAAGTTCCCAACGACGGTCCCCAACGATCAGGTCGACCAGTTGGGCATCGGCCTGCTCGAAGATGGTCGGGTCACCAAACGTGATGACGGCGTCTCCTTGCCCGTCGTCGACCGGCGCGACGTGGCCGACATCCCGGACCCCGACGACCACGGCATCGTCTCTCACGGATTGCATGACTGCGCTGAACGGCAGGACCCCCGTCACCACGCCCAGGAAGTTGGCGCGGCGAGTCGCCACGGTCGCAGGGACGGAATCGCCGTGGTAGACCGGTCCAACCAGCAGGATCCCGCGTTCGCCATCGGCCAGCCCAGCGGCGACGTCCAGCGGTGACGTCGCGACGACGGTCCCTTGGTCACGCGCCTGCTCGATCGCGGACCGGCGGTTGTCGGTGAAGGTCAGGTCCAGGCCAAGGGCAGCTTCCTGGCCAACGACCGGTTCGAGAAAGGTCAGGACGACGCCCGGGCCGTCGGCAGCGGGCACGGGAAAGGGTGGGTAGCGCAGTGCGACCGTCTCCACGTCGTCGCGCTGCGCGGCCGCGTGCTTGGCGACATCGTCGACGGCGAACGCAAACCCCATCCCTCGAATGAGGCTGTCACGCTTGACGGCCAGCCGGACGGCATGGTGGAAGCGGTCCGCAGTCGGGCCACCGGCAACGATCAGGCCGTTGCGGACGTCCTCGACCATGCCGATCGTGATGGTCAGCTCGAGTGCCACTGCCCGAGCCGTCGCGGTGGCGCGCGCCTGGAAAGCCGCCTCGCGTCGCGACGACTCCGCCTGGATCTGGGAGGTGGCAAGCGCCCCCGTGAGCAGCAGGCCCGCCAGGAAAACGCCGACGGCAGCCAGGCGAGCCATCCCCGGCACGACGAAGCGGGGCAACATGGGGCCGCGTGTCGTCGCCTTGTCCGGCACAACAGTCACGGGGTTGGTCGACGACACCACAACCCTTCGCAAAGGAGGACCGCGGCCCCGAGTCAGGCGGGATGGGCCGGTAGTACCGTCGGCCGATGTCCGGGGAGGCTAATCAGCCCGGTGGAGAGGTCTGCCATGGTCCCGCTCACCCTGACCCGTCTGGTCATCGTGGTGGCCCTGTTGGCCACGGCCTGCAGTCAGGAACAGGCCGTTGCGCCCGACCCCACGATTGGGTTCATCCTGATCGGCGCACGTGACGACCTGGGCTACAACCAGGCGATCTGGGAGGCCAGCCTCGCCGTCGAGCGCGCATTTCCGGACGCCACCGTGATCCGACACGAGCATGTCCCGGAGGACGACACGGCCGTCGACGTCATGGAAGAACTCGTGGCTGCGGGGGCCACGGTCATCTTCGCCACGTCCTTTGGCCACGGACCCATGGCTCGAACGATCGCGCAACGTCACCCCGACGTGGTGGTGGTGCACCAGGGCGGTATCGAAGGAGAGCCCGACCTGCCCAACCTCGGCACCTACTTCGGCGCGCACGAGCAGGTCATGTATGTCGCGGGCATCGCGGCGGGAGCGGCCATGGGCAACGGCCACATCGGCTTCCTCGCGGCCTTCCCCATTCCTGCGACCTACAGCAACGTCAACGCCCTGATGCTGGGTGCTCGCGAAACCGCTCCAGATCCCGTCATCGAGGTTGCGTTCCTCAACTCGTGGTGCGACCCGGTGGCCCAGGAGGCGGCGACGACGGCCCTGATCGCCCGGGGCGCCGACGTCATCGCCATGCACCAGGACTGCACCGGCCGGATCCTTGAGGTTGCTGAGGCCGCTGGCGTCGCGACCATCGGCTACCACTACGACGGACGCGAAGTCGCACCGACGACGTTTCTCACCGCGGCAGTCTGGTCGTGGGACGACCTCTTTGCCGACATCGTGGCGTCGGCCCTGAGCGGCAACTTCGCCACGTCGATCCATGCCGGCGACTACCGCGGCACCTTGGCCGACGGGAACACCCCGTTCCTGCTGGCCGATCCGGGGCCGGCTGTTGCTGCAGCCACCGCACAACGGATGTCGCAGGCACTCGACCAGATCCGGTTCGGCGAGTTTGACCCGTTCGTCGGACCGATCGTCGCCGCCGATGGCACCCAACGGGTTCCCGCGGGGTCCTCGCTGAAACCTGCGGACTTCACGATGATGGACTGGTTCGTGGCGGGTGTCGTCGACGTGACCGAGGAGGTTTCCCGGTGACGGAGCCCGCTGGCCCGCTCTCGCGCCGACAGCTGCTGTGGCTTGCGGGTGGCACGGTGGCCGCGTACGCCGGCTGGCGGTGGGGCGCCCTCGAATCCGACGACCCGGCGGTGGGCCTGCCCGCACCGTCGGACTCCCAACCCCTCGCCACGGCGACCCCGTCCCCGTCCACGGCAGCCGCGGCTGGCGCCACCACCTCGCCACCCGCCTCGGAGCCAACGACCACCGCAACCTCCGAACCTGTCGACCCAGCCACGTCGACAGGACCGGCCGCGGGTTCTTCGCCGGAGCCCGAGCCCACACCAGAGCCCGAGCCCACACCAGAGCCCGAGCCCACGGCGGAGCCCGAGCCCACACCAGAGCCCGAGCCCACGGCGGAGCCGGAGCCGGAGCCCACGCCAACGACGCCACCCGCTGCGCCCTCGGGGGGAGCCCGCGACCTGATCTGTCGCGACGCGCTCGCGATCCCGCCGGGCACCGACGAAGGCCGTCCACACACCCCGGCTCGGTTGATGCTGCACCACACGGCGGTGTCGTCGACCTCGGCGTCGCAGGCCCCCGGCCGGCTGCGCAGCCACACCAACTACCACCGCAGCCAGGGCTGGCCGACGATCGCGTACCACTACGCCGTCGACCTCAACGGCAACCTCTACGAGTGCCGCGACGTCGCCATTGCGGGCGACACGTTCACCTCCTACGACCCGGCCGGCTGGTTCCTGGTGGTCTGCGAGGGAGACTTCAACACCACCACACCGACCGACCGGCTGCTGGACGGCATCGCGACGATGTTCACCCATGGCGCCGCCACGTTCGGGATCGACCCGGCCACGCTGGCCGGCCACCGCGACCACGCCTCGACCAGCTGCCCGGGCGACCTGCTGTACGCCCACCTCGACGCCCTGGTCGCCGAGGTCCAGCGCCGCCTCACCGCCGGCGCCGCCACGCTGCCTCGGATCTGCGGTCCCGAAGCCGACCAACGCGTCGCCGCCATCGAATCCGGCGCCGACTGACCCCGATCAGGGGATCACGGGAGTCATGCCGGCGGGCGTCAGCGGCCACCGCGGGCGAGGTTGGCGAACTTGGTCAGGTGGTTCAGGAACGCAAGGCGAACGGTCGCGATCGGGCCGTTGCGGTGCTTGGCGATGATCAGCTCGGCGATCCCCGCGTCCTCGGTGTCCTCGTGGTAGACCTCGTCGCGGTAGATGAACGCGACGATGTCCGCATCCTGCTCGATGGAGCCGGACTCGCGCAGGTCGGACAGCATGGGCCGCTTGTCGGTGCGCGACTCAGGTTGACGCGACAGCTGCGACAAGGCGATCACCGGGACGTCGAGTTCCTTGGCCAGCATCTTCAGGCCACGCGACATCTCCGCCACTTCCTGCTGGCGCGAGTCGGCACGACCGCGGCCCTGCATCAGCTGCAGGTAGTCCACGATCACCAGCGACAGGCCGCGCGTCTGCTTGAGCCGACGCGCCTTGGCCCGGATGTCCATGACCGAGATCGACGCGGTGTCGTCGATGTACAACGGTGCCTGCGACAAGACCCCCAACGCGTCGGACAGCTTGGTCCAGTCGTGCTCGTCGAGCTGGCCGGTGCGCAGGCGGTTGGACGGGATTCCGGCTTCCTGGGACAGCAGCCGCTGCACGATCTCGTTGGCGCTCATCTCCAGGTTGAACATCAGCACGGGCTCATGCAGCTTGGTGGTGATGTAGTGGGCGAGGTTGAGCACCAGCGAGCTCTTGCCCATGGCGGGACGCGCGGCGATGATCAGCAGGTTCTGCGGCTGCAACCCCGCCGTCAACCGGTCGAGGTCGTCGAACCCGGTCGCCAGGCCGGTCACCTCTGACTGGCGCTCGGCAAGGGATTCGATCTGGGCGAACGTCTCGCCCAAGAGGTCGTAGACCAGGCGGACCTCGTTGGTCGACCCGGCATCGGACACCGCGAACACCAGCGACTCCGCGCGGTCGACGGTGGCCTTGACGTCGTCGCCCTCCTCGTAGCCGAGCCGGACGACCTCCGTCCCCGCTCCGATCAGCCGGCGCAACAACGCCTTCTCACGCACGATCTCGGCGTAGTAGGCGGCGTTGGCGGCCGTGGGGACCGCTTCAGTCAGCTCCAGCAGCGCGACCGGGCCGCCGATCTCGTCCAGGCGCCCACGCGCCCGCAGCCAGTCCAGCACCGTCACCGGGTCGACGGGGCTACCGACTGCGTTGAGCTCGTGGATGGCGTCGAACACCGTGCTGTGGGCACTGCGGTAGAAGTCGTCGGCATGCAGGTGCTGCAACGCCTCGCCGAGTGCCGTCGGGCTCTGCATGGCCGACCCGAGCACCGACACCTCGGCCTCCAGCGAGTGTGGCGGCACCCGGTCGAAGCGACTCCTGCTCCCCCCGTTGCTGGCAGGCGAGCCGACCAGGACGGCCGGACCAGGGTCGAGCAGGACGTCGAGTTCGTCTGGTGGCGACGGGGGCGGCGGCAGGTCCATGCATGACTCCAGGGCAGGCGAAATCGAACCTACCGACCGGGTGTGACCCTCGATCAGGTCGGGCCCCGCCAGGCACCGCCGACCCGGCTCGGCCTGTGGAAACCCCTGTGGGGAGACGGTGGACGAGCTGGGGACAGCCTGTTCACCGGGCTGCCGGCCCGCGGGATCGCGGTCCGCACAACGCGGCGCGCCCCCACAAATCGTGGGGGCGCGTTGTGTGTCTCGTGCCGCGTGGTCGTCGGCTGTTGCCCGATGTCAGGCGTCGGCGGCTTCCTCGGCGGGCTCGGCCACGGCATCCGTGACGTCGTCCGCAGCGGCATCGTCGGCGACCGGGTCTGGCGCGGCCTCCAGCTCTGCGGCTGCCTCGAGGGCGGCTTCCTCGATGGCGACGTCCTCGACCTCGGGCTCCGGCGGCGCGATGCCGACCTTGCCCTCGATGTCGACGACCTCGACCATCACCGTGGCCGTGACCTGGGTGTGGATGCGCACCGGAACCTCGTAGGTACCGATCGACTTGATCGTCCCCTTGAGGTCGATGCGCCGCTTCTCGACGATGTGGCCACGCTCGCGCAGCACACGCTCCACGTCAGCAGCCGAGACCGATCCGTACAGGTGGCCCGACTCGTCGACGCGCACGGGGATTCGCAACATCCGCGCCTCGAGGTTGGCCGCTGCGGCCTTGGCCGAGTCCAGCGTCTTGGCCTCTTGAACCTTGCGCGAACGCGTGATGGCCTCGGCCTCCTTCATGGCACCGGCGGTCGCGCGGATCGCCATGCCACGAGGGATGAGGTAGTTGCGGCCGTAGCCATCGGCGACGTCCACGACGTCACCGGCAAGTCCGAGGTTGTCCACCTCAGCCTTCAGGATGACCAACATGTTCGTCTCCTCAGCGGGTCAGGTACGGCAGCAGCGCCATCTCACGCGCGTTCTTGATCGCCTCGGAGATCTTGACCTGGCAGGACGAGCAGGCGCTCGTCGTGCGGCGGGCCTTGATCTTCGCGCGTTCGTTCAGGAACGGCTTGATGGTTCCGAGGTCCTTGTAGTCGATGTACTGCAGCCCTTGGCTGCAGATCGGACAAGGCTTCGGCTTGCGTACTTTGCGCTTCTTGGGCTTGGGGGCAGGCACGGGCTGCGTCCTTTCACGCTGGTGCACGTCATCTCACGAGCACACCTGCTTGTGGGCTGCGGTCCGCGCAAACAGGGCGCGGACCGAGGTCTGTCAAAACGGAACGTCGTCCGGTGGGGGCGGGGCCATGGAGCCGCCGGTGCCGGCCGGGGCGCGGTCGTTGCGGTTTCCACCGCCACCACCGCCACCGCCGCCGCCGCCGCCGCGGTTGCCGCCATCGCTGCCACCGAACTCGTCGTCGCGGCTGGAGCTCGACGTCGTGCGCGCCACCTTGGTGGTCGCCCAGCGCAGGCTCGGCGCGACCTCGTCGGCCTCGATCTCGGTGACCCAGACGGTCTGGCCGTCCTTGTTGTCGTATGAGCGCTTGCGCAGGCGCCCGATGACGATGACTCGGTCGCCCTTGTTCAACGACTCCGCCACGTTCTCAGCGAGGTCACGCCAGATGTTGGCGTCCATGAACGTGGTTTCTTCCTGCTGCTGGCCGTTGCGGTCGTTGAACCGGCGGTTGGAAGCAAACCGGATGGTGCAGACGGCAGCGCCGCCCTGCGTGTAGCGAATCTCGGGATCCTGGGTGAGGTTCCCGATCATCGTGACGTAGTTGCTCTCGAAGGCCATGCGACGTGGCTCCTGTCCTCAAGTGTCAACCCGTTCGCCGCGTTGTGGCGCAACGGGGCCCGCATTCAGCGGTTGTTGAGGATCCGGATTTCGGGACGGACGGTCTTGAAGCGCACCACGTTGTCGGCCAGCTTCAGCTGACGCTCGAGCTCACGGAGTCCCTCGTTGGAGACCTCGAAGTCGAGGACGTCGTAGTAGCCGTGGGTGCGCTTGTTGATCTCGTACGCGAAGCGACGCTTGCCCCAGAACTCCTCATCGATCAGGGTTCCGCCCTGGTCGGCGAGGACACCCTTGACGCGGTCGAGGACGGCCTTGGCCTCTTCCTCTTCCACGGTGTCGGTGACGATGATCATCGTTTCGTAACGGCGCATGCTCGTGGCACTCCTGTGGACGGTGGCCTCCCCGGTCGCGGGCACACGCGTGCAGCGTGTCCGCCGGTGGAAGCAGGGTGCGAAGTCCGTCCAACGCGGACGGGCCCAGCAACCGTACCGACCGGGTCCGCGGGTCGCGCTTGCCACCGATGGTGGCGCGCGGACCGCATACCCGTCGCTTCGTTGACTTCCGGATCCTCCTGTTGCTGTGGCCACCGTAGGCCTTGCATGTGACAGATCGGCCGCCCGGTCGGGATCTGTGGATGACGGGCGCGGCGGCGGCTGCGGGTGACCCACGCTCACCCTGTGGACGACGGCTGCCTCACTGTCCACACCCGGCAGCGCGCGAGGTGGGCGACCGCCGCGCACCGCCCCGGGTGTGCGCCGGTCACGACCCAGGGCGGATCACCACGGGGGCCCGAACAGCACCAGCCGGCCGAGGGCCACGACCGTGCCCAGCAGCGCGACGCTCGCAACGACCAGGGCGGTTGCGCGCATGCGGTCGTCCGGGCCCGAGATCGTCACGGCACCGACCACCTCCGTGTCCGATCGGCTGGCCGAGGGGGTTGCGGTCGTCACGGCCGCGCTGGGAAAGGGCTCCAGGGACGGCGGGGGTCGTGACGTCGATGTCGTCGGGTCGGACGAGGTCGTCGGCGTGACAACGACGGGGGGCTCGGTGGAGCGCGGTGGCGGTGGCTGGAACGTGAACGTCGACGACGGCGACGGCGACGGCGAGGCCGACGGCGACGCGGACGGCGACGGCGAGGCCGACGGCGAGGCCGACGGCGACGCGGACGGTGACGCGGACGGTGACGCGGACGGGGACGCGGACGAGGACGGGGACGGGGAAGCCGACGGCGAGGCCGACGGGCTCGGCGACGGGCTCGGTGTCGATTCGACGATCGTGATCGTGCCGGATGCTCCCGTCGCCGGGTCCGTGTAGACGATTCCGCGCGCATCCCCGATGAAGGTCCGCAGGTAGGCAGTCCCCGGACCCCCACAGTCCTCGGGCGTCACCACGGAGCAACCCGGATGCGAATCGAACTCGTCGGAACGCACGCCGTGGCGACCGCTCCCGGTCCAGTTCCAGCGCACCGAGTCCCCCGGCGTGATCGTGACGGAGGCCGGGCTGAATCCCGAGTCGGTCACCTCGACCGTGACGTCTTGGGCATTGGCCGGCACCCAACCACCGACGACCAGCACGCCCATCGCCAGGACGGCTGCCACCACCGCGCCGGCACGCGTCAACGGCGCCCTGACCGGCACGGCGCGCGGCCTCCCCGTCGAGCGACGCCGACGCCCCCCGGATGACGTCATGCCTGCCGTCCCTGCAGTCACTCCTGCTCCCGGCCTTGCCGAGCCGCGACGGTACCCCCGTCGAAGGTGGCGCCTTTGGCCCGGGCGGTGGGGCCGGCGGCGGGCGTGACCGTGGCGTCCACGGGCTCCAGGCGTTCGTCGATCCGGTCCAACAGCTGGGCCCACCGATGCACGTGCTCCACCTTGGCGTTGCGCCGGACCCACCCCACGAACGAGCTCTTCGCCGACGACGTCAGGTCAAAGTGCCACTCGTCGGCGCGCAGGATCTGCTTGCCGCGAATGGCCAGCTGGCCACGCTCCTCCACGAAGCGAGCGACCAGGTGCCAGTCGAACAGGTCCTCGGCCTCGGTGTCCAGCGGATGGTCTGGCACGACCTCGGCGTAGGTCGTCACCTCGCGCCGGCGTTCGAACCCCAGCCGCTTGGCCAGCGTGTCGCGGGCCTGGCGCCCGGGCTGGTCGTTGTCCAGGATCGCCAGGACGGGCAGGTCCGTTTCGGCCCGCAGGATCACTGCCTCCAGTGCAACCGCTGCAGCACCGCCGGCATCGATCACGGCGACGCCGTCAAGCACCGCCTCACGACCGAGCAGTTCGACGACCAGCTCGAGGTAGGCCTTGTCGGTCCCGCCTTCAACGATGACGACTCCGCGCGTCCCTGTGGGCAAGGCCGCAACACGGTCGAACACGTTGGCCAGGCCGCGGTCACGAAACAGGCCACCCAGCAGCGTGGCCTGTGGCTCGCTGCCCACGGCCGTCCCGACGACCTCCGTGGCGCCGCGGTGGCCGCGGGCCAGGGCGACGACGACGTCGTCGTCGCCACGCGGGATCACGAACGGCGATGCCGAGGTCAGCAGCACCGACGCGCCGGTCGTGGCAGCCGTCGCCCCGAGGAGGTCACGCAGCACTTCCTGTGCAGCCGGGTGCAGGAACGCGCCCGGCTCCTCCAGCAGGATCGCCACGGGCGCCACGCCCCACTCCGCCAACGCGTGTGCGGTGCCCAGCGCCACCGCGGTCCGCACGCCCACTCCCGCATCGACCGGCCATCCATCCACGTCGATGGCCTCCAGCGTGGCGGCCGCCAGGTCCACGTGCACCCGCACCACCTCGGGCAGGACCGCCCTGACGACCCGTTCGATGGCGTGCGCAAGCGCGCGGTCCCGCACACCGCCCTGCGGGACACGCCCGGCGGAAGGACCGGACGTCGCCCCGGACATGGCTCGGTCGATGACCCCGATCACGCCGTCGTCGGACGGGGCCGACCAGACGACGCGCCCGCGCGCAGGATGGTCGGGCACGTGCCACGCACCGTCGCGCCAGGCTGCATGCAGGGCGGGCAGGCCGCGGAACCGGCACGTCACCGACGGTGACGGATCCTCGAGGCCGCTCGGCAGGTCGCGGCCCGCGTCAAAGGTGTAGCTGGGGTCCAGGGCAGCCCGCAACGCGCGAATGACCGAGCTCTTGCCCACCAGGTTCGGCCCGACCAACGTGGTGCATGCCTCGGCCACCTCGATGTCCAACGGCTCCACACGGACCGACCGCAGGTCGCGGATGCGCATGCGGTGCAGCCGTCCGGTCACGCGCCCGACCCGGATCCCGCCGGCGCCAACAGCCCCGCGGCGAAGCCATCCGGCTGTTCGAGCGGCGCGAAGTGCGACGCCCCCTCCAGCAGGGTCACCGCCGGACCGTGCAGCAGCCCTTCGAGGTGGCGTCCCACCTTCTTCCATGGTTGCGCCGGGTCCGTGGTCCCCCACACCAGCCGCGCCGGCAGGTCGAGGTCGGCAAGCCGAGGGGTGACGTCGGCCGTCACGTCGCTGGTCCCGGCCCGGCCGACCGCCTGGACGTGGGCGTCGAAGGCCGCGCGGCCACCGGGCTCGCCACTCGGGCCGACGTCGGTGACCTTCCCGTCGGCGAACACGCGGTGCCATGCAGCCCGGGTCAGCACGCTGCCGTCGCCGAAACTCGCGCGCAAGGCACGCCGCGACGCCAGCAGCGTGCAGCGAACGACGCGACCGCCCAGCGGCGCCGATCGCGCCCCGGCGGCGAAGACCAACCGCATCGGCGGTGGCGGCCACAGTCGTGCGCTGACAGCGTGCGACAGCGTCAACGTCGCCCAGCGCCGGGGGTTGCGCACGGCGGCGATCTGGGCGGCCCCGCCGCCCAGGTCATGGCCGACCAGCTCGACCTGCTCCAGCTCGAGGTGGTCAACCAGGGCTTCGGCCACGTCGGCCATCCCGACCAGGCCGTGGTCGACGCCCGCCGGCAGGCGCGTTCCGCCGTAGCCGGGCAGGTCCGGTGCGACCGCGTGCCGGCCCGCCTCGCCCAGGACCTCGAGGACGCCGCGCCACAGTTCGGCTGAGGCCGGGATGCCGTGCAACAGCACGAACGACGGCTGGTCCGGTGCGGACTGGCCGACCTCGAGGTAGCTGACGGTCCCGCCCAGCAGGGCTGCGTGGCGCCGCCGGACGCTCCCTCGACGATCCGGCATGGCCACCCCCTCGACACTGGCTACTGGCTACTGGAAGCGCGCGAGGTAGTAGTGCTTCTTCCCGACCCGCAGGACCAGCGTCGTCGGCGACGCTAGGTCCGCGCCGCCCACGGTGTGGGCCGCATCGGTCACCGACGCGTTGTTGACACGCACCCCACCCTGGCCGACCAGCCGTCGCGCCTCGCCGTTGGACTTCGCCGCACCCACCTCGACCATCAGTTCCAGCAGGCCCAGGCCGTCGTCCAACCGGGTCCGGGGCAACAGCACCGAGGGAGCCTCCTCGAACGCCGCAGCCAGCGTCGCGTCGTCCAGGCCCGCGAACGGCTCCTTGCCGAACAGCACCGCCGTGGCCGCCTCCGCCGCCGTGACGCCAGCATCACCGTGGATGAGGCGCGTGGCCTCGCGGGCGAGCATGCGATGGGCCTCGCGCGCTGCGGGGTTGGAGGCCAGCTCGCGGCGCAGTTCCTCGATGTCGGCCAACGGCAGGTACGTGAACAGCTTCAGGAACTTCGCGGCGTCCTGGTCGTGGGCGTTCAGCCAGTACTGGAAGTAGGCGTACGGCGACGTCATCTCGGGGTCGAGCCACACCGCGTTGCCGGCCGACTTGCCGAACTTCTGCCCGTCCGCGGTCTCCAGCAACGGCCACACCAGTCCGTAGACCTCGCCGCCGTGCAGGCGTCGCGTCAGGTCCACGCCCGCGACGATGTTGCCCCACTGGTCCGAGCCACCGCCCTGCAAGCGACAGCCCTCCGCGGCGTACAGGTGGGCGAAGTCGTGGGCCTGCAGCAGCTGGTAGCTGAACTCGGTGAACGAGATGCCCTGCTCGCGTGACTCGAGTCGGCGTCTGACCGAATCCCTGGCGATCATCTGGTTGACACTGAAGTGCTTGCCGACGTCGCGCAGGAAGTCCAACAACGTCAGGGGCGCGGTCCACGTGTAGTTGTCGACCAGCTTGCCCTTGTCCCCGTCGAGGTCCATGACCAGCCCGAGGTGAGTCCGGATCGCGGCGAGGTTGCGCGCCAACGCTGCCTCGTCGAGGAGTTCGCGTTCCGTGTCGCGACCCGACGGATCACCAATGCGGCCCGTGGCCCCGCCGGCCAGCGCGATCGGGCGGTGACCGAGCCGCTGCAGCCAGGACATCGCCATCATGCCAACGAGGTTGCCGACGTGCAGCGACGGTGCCGTGGGGTCAAAGCCGACGTAGTAGCTGACCTGCCCGTCGTCGAAGAGACGGCGCAGGCCGGCCTCGTCGGTGACGTCCGCCACGAACCCGCGGGCCCGGAGCACGTCGATGGGATGCGTCGGCTCAGTACTCATGCGCGCGACGGTAGCCAGCGCCACACTGCCTCCGGGAGCAGCCAGCGATGACCATTGCGCCTCCCGGTCGCCGTAGCGTGCAGGGGTCAATGTCGGAGTCACCTTGAGCAACCGCGCCCGGCGAGCGTTCCGCCAACTCCTCGGCGCCCGCGAGCCACTCACCACTGGCGTCCACGTCGTCGCTGGCCTCCACGAGGAAGTGACGATCCGGCGCGACGCGTGGCACATCCCGCACATCGAAGCCTCCAACGACGACGACGCCTGGTACGGGCTGGGCTGGGCCCAGGGCCAGGACCGGGCGTGGCAGCTGACGTCGTACCAACATGTTGCACGGGGAACGTTGGCCGAACTCATCGGCAGGAAGGGCCTGCCAGTCGACCGGCTGAACCGTCGGCTGGGGTTCCACCACCACGCCACCATCCAGTTCGACGCGCAACCGGCTTCCACGCAGGCGGCGCTCACCTGCTTTGCCCGCGGGGTCACGGACGGCATGACGATCGGCCTCGGCGGCAAGCGCCCGCACGAACTGGCGCTGCTGGCCGCGCACCCGCAGCCCTACACGGCGACCGACGTGCTGGCCGTCATGCTGCTGTTCGCCTTCAACCTGGCCGCCAACTGGGACGCCGAACTGGCGCGCTTCGAGGTGCTGACCCGCGATGGCCGCGACGCGCTGGAGCGGGTGTCGCCGCAACCCGCTGCCCACCTGCCGGTCACGACCCCGGTCGGCGCGACGGCTGGCGCGGTCGCGGACCGTCTGGCTGCCGACCTCGCACTGCTGGAAGGCATGGTCCCGTTCGGGGGCGCGTCGAACAACTGGGCCGTCGGGGCGCGGCGCTCGGCCACGGGCCGGCCCCTGCTGGCCAACGACCCACACCTCCCGCCCAGCCTGCCCAACCCCTGGTACCTCGCCCACGTGACCACGCCGGAATGGGCGATCGCGGGTGCCTGCCTGGCGGGCGCGCCGGGCGTGATCGCCGGGCACAACGGCCACGGCGCCTGGGGGGTCACCGCCGGCCGCACCGACGCGATCGACCTGTTCCTGGAACAGGTCGACGGCACCCGTGTGCGCGAAGGCGACGACTGGGTCCAGGCGCAGGCCCGGACCGAGACGTTCCACGTCCGGGGCGGCAGATCGGTCGAGGAGGTCGTGCTCACCACGGCCCGCGGCCCCATCGTCGGCCCCGCCCTCGATGCAGCGCCGGACGCGCTGTCCATGGCGGCCACCTGGATGCACACCACCCCCGTCGAGGGGTTCCTCGCACTGCCCCGGGCCAAGACCTTCGCCGACCTGCAGGGCGCCTTCCGGGGCTGGCCGATGCAGCTCAACATCGCCTGGGCTGACACGTCGGGCACGATCGGCTGGCAGTTGGTTGGTTCGCTGCCCAGGCGCAGAGCCGGCAACGGCTCGCTGCCGCTGCCCGGCTGGTTGCCCGACGTCGGCTGGGCCGACGACACCCTCGACATCCCGGACCTCCCGTTCGAGATCGACCCGCCGATCGCCGCGCTGGCGACGGCGAACAACCCGCCCGTGGCCGATGCACCGGGCGGGCCCGAACTGGGGATCGACTTCGCCGACGGGTACCGCCTGCGGGCGATCCTCGACGCCCTCACCGACCGGGACGACTGGACGGTCGAGGCCATGGGCGACCTGCAACGCAGCGCCCGCAACGCCGCCTGGGCCGACCTGCGTCCGTTCCTGCTGGGCCCGGGCTCGCACGCCGCGGTTGCCGCGTCCCGATCGACCGGACAACACCGTGCCGCGGCGATGGCCGCCGCGTTCGCGCCCGACGATCGCGCAGCCGCGGTCGCCACGGCACGACGCCTGCTGGCCGGGTTCGATGGCGACACGCGCGGCCCTGGCGCAGCCATCTTCGAACTGGCCACGGCGCGACTCACCCAGGTGGCCGTCGCCCACCTGGCCCCCAACGCCGCTGCCGCAATGCTGGGCCGGTCGTGGTCGCCGCTGGCCGAGCACGGCTTCATGGCGCTGCAGCGCACGTCACACCTGGTTGCGATGCTCCAGGCCAGCGTCGCGCCCAGCGACGACGCTGGGGGCGCCCGGCCGTGGCCACAGGCCGCCGACGCCATCGAGGATGCGCTGGCCTGGGCCGTCACGACGCTGACCGCTCGCCGAGGGCCAGACCCGCTGACCTGGGCGTGGGAGGAGGTGCGGCCGCTGTGGCTGCGCCACCCACTCGGCCAGACCGTGAAGGTGCTGCGTGGCGTGGTCGACATCGGCCCGCTGCCCGGGGCCGGCGACGCGCACACGATCAGCCAGGCCACGGTCGTCCCGCTGGACCCGCTGGCCAACCCGCTGGCAATCGCCAACCTGCGCATGGTGGTCGACGTCGGGGACTGGTCAGCATCGAGGTGGGCGCTGGCCGGCGGTCAGTCCGGCAACCCGGTGTCGCGCCACTACGCCGACCAGGTCGGTCCGTGGCTGGACGGGCCGGGCATTCCAATCCCGTGGGCGGCTGACGAGGTCGCAGCTGCGGGACGCGCCACCCTGCGCCTGCTTCCCTCGCAGGGGTGAGCCGCACGCGAGCCATCTGAGGAGCACGGGATGGGGACCTTCCGCGAAGCCGAGGACGAGGACGACCTCGCCAAGAAGCTGCAGGAACGCGCCTGCCCGCAGTGCCGCCGACTGCTGCAGCCGTGGGAGACGGTCTGCCCCAACGACGGCACGGCCTCGATCCCGCGCACCGAGCTGGCCGCACTCGACGACGAGCTCGTCGCCGGCCTTGGCCTGGACCCGGCCCTGTTCGCCGACCTGGACGACACCGCCGTGGCTGACGCCGACCGCGAGCCCGACGACGCCGATCCGGACGACGACGCCTTGGCTGACACCGGCCTGGACGATGCGACCCCGCCACCGACCCAGGCCCCGGCCCCGACCCAGGCCCCGACCCCGCCACCGACACCGGCACCGGCACGCCTTCCGGCGACCGGCCCCGCGGAGGTCCATTGGCCGCCTGGCGACCAGCAGATCTCCTGGTCCACCGACTCTCAGGGCCATCCCTGACGATTGACGCCGGCGCGGACCGCATCCTCGGAGCACCAACCGAGGAAGCCTGATGCCCGCCCTGTTGCGCAACCCCGTCACCCGCTTCATCACGACCACGGCACTGGTCGGATCGCTCGCGGACTGGACCCTGTTCGCCGCCATGGTGGTCATGGTCGACGGCCTCCTCGGCGCCGGCCCGTGGGGCACCGCGATCGTCCTGCTCGCCCGCATCATCCCCGGGGTGGTGTTCGCCCCCGTCGCCGCCCGTCGCATCGACCGCCGCGACCTTCGCACCTCCCTGCTGGGCCACGAGGCATTGCGTGCCGTCGCCGTCGCGGGACTGCTCGCCGCCGCCGTGGCAGAGTCGCTGGCGGGGGCACTCGTGGCGGTCGTGGTCCTGGAGTTCGCGGCCGCCATGCAGGCCGCCGGACGTGAAGCACTGATCAGCCGGCATGCCCCACCCGCGCTGTTCACCGGCGTCAACACGGCGACGGCCGTCCTGTCGTTCGGCCTGCTGCCGCTTGGCGGGATCGTGGTCGAACTGGTCGGCGCCCGCACGGCGTGGCTGCTCGCGCTGGCCGCCTACGCCGTCGTGATCGCTGCCTGCGCCCACCTGCGCAGCATCTCCCTTGACGGTGACTTTCGCCGCAGCGCTGCGCAGACGGCACGCGCAACGGCGGACGTCGCCTCACCCTCCCTGACGCCGGCGCTGGCACACACCGCGGCTGGCACCGTGGCTGGCACCGCGGCTGGCACCCCAGCGGCGCGGTGGCGGATCGTCGTGGCTGCCGCGCTGGGGATCATGCCGGCCGTGGCGCTGTTCTCCCTGGGACCGGACCTGGCCCAGACGTGGCTGGGTGATCGCAGCGCCACCGGACGCCTGTACGCCTTTGTCATCGCCGGCGGCGCGGGCGGGTTCGCCCTGGCCAACGCTCGCCGCTTCCGGGCCGAGGTCGGGCTGCTCCTGGCCGCCACCGGCATGGCGACGGCGCTGTTGGGGGCGTGGCCCGTCGGGCTGATGCTGCTGGGCACCGGCGCGGGCGCGGCCTACCTCGACCTGCAGACGCGCCTCCAGCACGCCGCCTCCGACCCGTCGGAGTTCGCAAGCGCCTTCGCGGTGCTCAAGGTCAGTACCGGGCTTGCCGTGATCGGCGGACCCGCGATCGCCGGCACGAGCTTCGGCCTGGCGGGTGTCCTGGCCGCCGGCGCGGGGCTGGCGGCCGTCGGCGCGGCCGTCGCAACGGGACCAGCACTGGCCGGCTGGGTCGCGCTGGGCCTGCGCGAAGGACTGGGCGTGGCGCTGCGGATCCTGGTCAGGGTCGACGTTGCCGGCAGCCAGCGACGGGTCGGGGGCGGGGCCGTCATCGTGTCCAACCACCCCCACTGGCTGGACGGGGCCGTCGCGGTCCAGGCCGACCGATCGCTGCGGCCGATCGCGCGCTGGCAGCCGTCGCGCGCCGCCCGGGCCGCGATCTGGATTGGCGGCGCCGTCGTGACCACCGCCGGAACCGGCCGCGACCGACGCCCGGCGTTCGAGCAGGCTGCCGCCCACCTCGGGGCTGGCGGGCGCATCTGGCTGGCTCCCGAGGGTGGTTCGCACCAGGACTTCCGCCTGCGGCCACCTCGGTCAGGTGCCGTGGTCATGGCCCACGCCGCCGGCGTCGCCGTGCAGCCCCTGGCCATCAAGTGGGCCGACGGCCTGACGACCGGGCCAGCGCTGCGACGGTGGCGACCGTGGCGTCGCCCGACCGTGGTCGTGGAGTGGGGCAACCCGATCACGACCACCGGCGACGTCGCCAGCGACAAGGACGCCATGATGGCGGCCCTGTCGGCCGTGAGCGGCCTGCCCACGACGGCTCGGCCTGTGGCTGCCGCCCCCGGCGGGATCCGCCTCGGGGGCCTGGTCAGTCCTGTACCAGGCCGATCTTGATCCGACGGAAGCCCTTGCCCTTGTTGTCGACCTTGAGGATGCGGATCTGGCCGACCTCGTCGGTGGCGGCCACATGGGTGCCGCCGTCGGCCTGGCGGTCGAGGCCCACGATGTCGACGACGCGGACCTCGGTGAGCTCTGCCGGCAACAACGACACCTTGGTGCGGATCAGCGATGGATCCTGATCCGCCTGCTCGCGCGGGAGGAACGCCACCTCGACCCGACGCGCCGCAGCGAGTTGGGCGTTGAGTTCCACCTCGATGGGCTCGCGGTCGCGGTCGGTGTTCCAGTCCGGGATCTCGAAGTCCAGGCGGCCCTCGCCCGGAGCCATGTTGCCGCCGGTCACGGGTGCTGCGAAGCGCTCCCAGACCACGCCACACAGGGCGTGCATCGCCGTGTGCGTGCGCATCAGCAGGTGGCGGCGGTCCCAGTCGAGTTCCCCACGAAGGGCGGTGCCGACGGACGGCACAACAAGGGCCATCCCGTCGCCTGGGCCCAGCCGGTGCCACACGCCGCGATCGTCGCTGCGAACCTCGACGACCTCGAGGCGGTCCTCACCGACCCACAGTGCGCCGACGTCGCAGGGCTGGCCGCCGCCGCCGGGGTAGAAGACGGTGCGATCGAGCAGCAGGGCGCCAGCTTCGGGGTCGACGTCGACCACGTTCGCGCTCATCTGCCGCGCATACGCATCCGTGCTGTACAGCCGATCCGTCACGACACCCTCCAAGGCGGCAAACGGTCATCGCGACCCTAATGGGGGTGGCCGCTACCGTCCGCCGATGCTGGATGACGCCGACAACGAGCCGCAGGTGGCCCACCTGGGCCGCTTCGTCGCACCGCTGGCCGGCCGGATCGAACAGGTCCTGACCCACCGGGGCATCCCCTCAAGGACCGAACCGGTCGGCGACGACCTGGTCGTCCTCATGGCCGCCGAGTGGCGCGACGAGTTTGCCGCCGAGCTGTTCACCAACTGGCCCGAGCTGGTTGCCGGCCTGGAGGCTGAGGATCGCGCCGCGGTGATCGCTGCCGGCGGCGCGCACCCCGGCTGGTTCGACGCACCCATGGATGCCTGGATCGACGAAGCCGGCCGCCTGCAGGTCGAGGTCGGACCTGACGATGCCGACGACGCCCGCGCCATCGGCCCTGCCCTGATCGTCGGCGGCCTTGCCCTGGCGCTGCTCGGCGTCTTCGCCGACACCGTCCCGACCGGTGCCGGCGTCGCATTTGGCCTCTTCGCCCTGATCCTTGGCCTCTTGCTGCCCCGCTGACTGGCGGCGTGCGGTGGCGTGCGAGCCGGCCCACGGCCCACCCGCCGTGCGGTTCAGCCGCGCAGGGGGCGCCGGTTCGCGATCATCGCGCCGCGCCGGACTGGCCGGTCCATCGTTCGGGCCTCCAGCACGTGGTGCCAGTGGCACGACGGGCACACCTCGACGACGTAGACCCGCAGCTGGCCGTGCTTTTCCAGCAGCCCGCCGAGCTTGTCGCTGGGCACGGGCTGGCCGCCCTGCTGACGCGGCCCGCCACGGTAGAAGGCGTAGCTCACGTGGCGCAGGCTGTCCGGCTCGTGGCAAATCGGGCAGTCCTCGCCCGGGTCATCCCCGAGGTGGGCGCCCGCGCGGACCAGCGCCGGATGGGCGTCACACACGTCAGCGCGGGACTTCAGGCCGTCGGCAACCTCACGCAGCGCGGCGCGGCGCTGCATTCGGTAGTCGATCCTTCCCATGCCCACGGGTTCGGCATCCATTCCAGGGACGCCACAGCGTACGGGACCGGCCGCGGGGCTGGGCGGGGCTGGGGATGGGTCACTCGGGTTGGAGGTCGCGCGCCGTGCGGATGAGGTCGAGGAGTTCGGCCAGGTCGGCCTGGCCGCTGACGTCGGTCGCGGCCGGCACGGCATCCTGGGCCCAGGAGTGCAGGGCACCGAGGGACCAGTCCACGTGGACGGACTGGCGCAGGAGCTCGGCGAAGGAAGCGGCGGCGACTGCGACGGCGTAGTCGCGACCAGGCTCGGCGATCAGGTCGCCCAGGTTTGCGCGGTGTGCCCGCTCCGTCACCTCACCGTCATCGGGGTCGGCCCAACGCAACTGCACGGTCAACGCCGTGGCGCCCAGGGCCGGGTCGGCGCCGGCCTCGTCGCGCAGGACCACCTCGAACAGGGCGGTCACCTGG
>Ga0326597_10004687_pt1 | contig 19164 bp, 17 predicted proteins | sample RVTome_12_FD_203789 | JGI IMG/M metagenome (GOLD analysis project Ga0326597, IMG submission 203789) | Soil microbial communities from uranium-contaminated site in the Upper Colorado River Basin, Wyoming, United States - RVT100D185 | ecosystem: Environmental > Terrestrial > Soil > Contaminated >... | reverse complement strand
CCCACAGGAGGAGCGGCCAGACTACGACACCCATGACGGCACCAAGCGAGTTTACGTTGCCAAAAAGTGGGTAATTAAGGAGACCGTACACAACTGTGCTGATATAGACTGAGACTTCGCACGCCAATAATAAAGCCTTCATGAAGGCTTTTTCGCGGCCTACGGTGGCGATACGTGCCCCTACCGACCCGTAGAGAAACAAAAGTCCAACAGTCACACCCTTGAGCAATGTCATATGCGAGTTGACCGAAACAAAGGACGATAGGAGCAGGGCAATCACTGTCCACAGGGCAAACTGATGGAAGAGCCCAAACCGAAGGCGCTGACCCTTCCACACCCAAGTCAGAATCCCACCTCCGGCGGCGAGCGCTAATGCGCCCCACCGCATTTCCTGCCACATATCCTGCTGAGGCAAATCCAAGCCGGCCAAAAAAAACGCTATGAGCACGAACGGAAGCGCGCACTTCTGATAGCCAAAAACACAGAATGCCACGAATACAAGACTTAAGACTGCCCCCTCAATCACAGGAAGGCCCTCATCTTACAGCGCCCAACGCAGAACCAACTAAGACTAGCCGGCTGCTGAAAAAGCCTCATAGGCTTCGTTGCGCTACTATTTGGATGTATTACTGTGTGGTATTCGTGCATGCTTCAAGCCTTCTGCTGATCCGGGCGGCAGCAGCGGCCAATCCGGAGGCACAAGCTGCCGGTGAATTACGGAAGACACGGTCAGCACTACGTGCGCCCATCGTTTTTACCAACTCTGCTTGCCCCGCAAGGGTTGCCATAGCCCAAGCCATTCTCTGGATATCACCGGGCGAGACCACGTACCCGTTCCACTGATCACAAACAAGGTCTGGCACGCAGCCCGCCGCACGACTGCCTATCACAGGCAAGCCACACGCCATTGCCTCGTTCACCACCAGTCCCCAGGGATCGCTTAGTGTAGGGAAAACCAACGCCTCAGCCAGAGCGTAATAGCTGGAGAGAGCATCGCGCTGGACAAAACCCGCGCAGCGCACTTCCCCCGGCGCGATACGGGCCGCCCGTTCAAGCAGTTCGGGCAACGCCGGTCCATCACCTGCCAACACGAGACCGACCTCGGAGCGTAACTTATCCTCCAGCCGCCCGTAAGCCTCAAGAAGATCGAAGACCCCTTTCTCGCGCACGAGCCGCCCAACATAGAGAAAATATCGAGGCGGCAGGTTAAGCGATCGGCGCAGCGCCGCCCCATTTCGCCTCGCCACATCCGCCGCGCGGGCGAACAACTCGTTATCCACGGCATTGGGGGCAATGCTGATCGTTCCTTCCGGCACGCCGAAAGCTCTCAGGTACGCAAAGGAGGCCGTCCCGGGTACAACGAAACCGTCGCAGCCTTTCAAAAACAACCGCTTCAAGAACTCCACTGGGACGTGACCCTTGCGCCTGTCATTGAGATTGCTCTCGCACCACAGCACAAACGGCACACCGTGAATGCGCGCCCAAAGACCGGCCTGCCAGGAGGCCAGGTAGTTGTAGCCGCCACAGATAATTATATCTGGGCTCCAGCGACTGAGCGCTGACCAAAGACCCCAATTGAGAAGCACCTGATAGCCCCGTATGCTCCCGCGCCATGAGCGCAAAACCTCATACGAGAAGCGAATCTCATCTTTATAGATAAGCCACTTTCGCAAGGTTGGGTGAGTCTCGGCTAAGAAGATCACATGCAGATCAACGTCGTCCTTTTTCGCCAAGGCATTGCATACTGGAATGCGGTATGGCGCAATGACCTCTGTTATCAACAGCATTCGGTGGCGCATGCCAAACACTCCCTCTATCGGAAACCCAAGCACTGGGCTTGGCCAGCTCATGGCTGTTCCCCACCTCAAGATTGCCAAGCCCCCTATTCAAGCGTCTAGGCGCACAGGTAGATTAACAACTAAAGGTTTATACTGACTTCTTCAGAACGGAAACGAGAAAGCCACCCAACTTACATTGATTGGTTAGGAACCGGCTAAGACCATTTGGGATCAGCGCCATTGTTGCCTGCTTTATCTTGCCGCCTGGAAGGGGAACAATCTCCGATTTGCTGCCAAACACCAGGATACGGTCAACGCAAAAGAACTCGCTCACGAGATCCCGCCAATCTGGAATAGAATAAAACCGAGCAAAGGCGCCGTCTACCCACCGCTGCACGGTCTTATGTACTGATCTTGTTCTCAAGAGGTCTCCCTGCAAAACGCCATGAAGGAGCGCACCGACTAAATAATAATTCCAAAAACTGCGATGATAAACCATCGTAATAGCTTGTCCCCCTGGTCTTAATACTCTGTGGATCTCTTGAAGAATCCTTCGCGTGTTCGAAGAATGGTGAATCACTCCCCAAGTCCATACGAAATCAAAAATGTTGTCGTCAAATTCCATGTGCTCGGCATCCATGCGAAGGATTCTTGCATGAATGCCAGCCAACCGCATTCTTTCTGACGTACTCCTGATAGCATAATCAGTAATATCTATCCCCGTGAACGAGCGCGCAAATTGAGCAATTAATCGGGCATGGCTCCCGACGCCAACACCTATTTCCAGCGCATCTTTCTCCCGTAAAGAATCAAAGTCAATAAGAGGATCAAACGGAACTCTCTTCCACGGCATGAACTCTCTGACGATTGAGAAGAATCTGTGATCAATCTCTTCGAAAAACTCCTGAGTACACTCTTCAGAGCTGATTTTGTCCTTCCAATCATAGCGCATGGGATGACTTTCCCACCAAGAGCGATTTGCATCCTGCCACTGACTGGATTGCTCAGGCCCTCTGGGCAGAATGATGGGACTGTTGAAACCTTCAGGTACATCATGCTTGAAAGGGACCATGGCTACCTGCCTCCTGAATGACCTCGTTTCGCCCCGCCACATTGGCTTTGTAGATGGGGAGATCCATACTCATGGCGTTTGGGGGCGCGATCACCCCCGAGAGCAGTTTGAACTCTCACGCACGCGACACAGCGCGATAATTTCTGTCAAGATCACGATTCGGCGGCTAATTCCAAGCACTCTCGATATACACGACTCAAGCGCTGGGCTTGATGGGTCGGTGTCAATCCTTCAACCACGGTCCGCCGCCCCCCTGGCCCAGGCGTTCGTTCTCTCAAGCCTTCGCTTTCACGAAGCGAGATAGCTCGCTCACTATTTCTTGTTTCAATTCCGAGCGACGAGAGCAATTCTTTCGGGCAAGCAAACAAATTCTGCAAAGGTTCAACACTCTTGTCTACGAGCAATGGGCGGTTCCTTAACAACCGGAAAACGCAGTAATCAACCGATTCGAAGATTGCCAGCGTTTCAACAATGCTTGTGCGCTGTAAATACTCGAACATCACGAGTCTAGGCCGAGCCGTCTTAAGGCATCCCAACATGCCTCTGAGCACGGAGTTCTCGTGACCTTCGACATCGATCTTGACAGCTTTAATGGCCGGAAACTTCGCTGCCTTCTTTTCAAGAAAACTATCTAAGGTGATCCTCGGCACGGTTCGTGTGGGGAACGAAGTTTTGATTTTCCCCACGATAGTTCTATTGGAACTATCGACCCCTCCCCGGTCTTCCAGTTCGACTTCCCCCACAGAGTCAGAGAGAGCCGCCTCGTGAACTTCGAATCGGAGGCTATTGATTGTAATGTTATCTCTGGCGCGCGCGGCCGCGATTGGGTTTGGCTCAAACATGAAAGCGTGGTCGATCTTGTCGGCAAGCAACAGTGAGATAGAGCCAACGTTTGCGCCGACATCCACAAGGGTACCCCCATCCACGTGCTTGCGTAAGAAGGTAATTTCATTGTAGTCCGGGATCCGAGTGTAAAGGAGACCGGATGACACGTAGCAATCCGGGTATGCAACAAAACGAAATCCGTTGAAAAGCTCGATTACAACCGGCATGGCGACGGTGCGCTTCCAAAGCTGCCAGCCGATGAAAATCAACAGTCGGCGCACGCGCTGGCTGCGGTTGGATCCTTGCCGCCATATGTATGTCGGGAGTTGAAACAGTTCTCTGATCAGATTGCCTCTTCGAACGGAACCGCCTAGCTCTAGCTTTAGCTAAGCTAGAGCCGCTATTCAGCAACGTTTCGCTGCGATGCACCCTTTGTAGAAGCGGCTCAAACGCTCTTGCTCTGCCAAGCCATGTAAGTAAGCGGGGTACGATAACCCTTCATGCCAAAGTTTCAAATGCTTCTAGAATAGTCGTAGCTGTTTGCCTCCAGGTGTATTTGGCAGCCTGCTGCTGCCCACGTTTAGCCAATCTATACCTGAGGTCCAAATCGTCCAGAATCTGGCTTAGCGCCCGAGCGATCGCATTAGCATCGCGCGCATCAACTAGCACTGCGGCATCTCCCGCGACCTCAGGTATGGCTCCGGCATTGCTACAAACAACGGCTGTGCCGGATGCCATCGCCTCAACTACTTGCATACCAAACCCTTCGTGTAGCGATAGATCGAGATATACATCCGCACCCGCATAAACCTCAGCGAGATTTCTCGTTTGGTCCTCGCCATAAAACGGCAGGATTAGCGCGCGCTTTTGCCACCTATATCGGCTAATGCCCTCTATCATATCAGGTCGGTCGCTTTGCCGCACTCCGGCAACAATTAACCTTTGCTTCAACCCTAGAGAAACAAGCTGATCATAGACCCGAAAGACGGTGTCAACATTCTCCCTCTTATCCCCCGTCGCGAAAGCAAGCAGATAACCGCTTGGACAACCTAACTTAAACCGTATCGCTTCACAATCCATTGTTTGAGTGATGCTCGCAAAGTCAGCCCCCGGAGCGCAAGGTGCATAAAGAATCTTTGCAGTTGGGATTCCTATTGTCTTATATAGCCATTCCTTCACAAAAAAACTGTTGCAAAACACAACCGCAGCACTGTGAAGCGACTGCCTGTGAATATAGCCATCGGCTAGCTTTGTCAGATGTTGGACCAGAGAGAACCTCTTGCCGCCCGCCCTTTCCGCTTGAGAAATCATATCAGGCACATCGTGGCACGTAACAAGGTAGGGACAAGAGAAGAATCCAATGGTCGTTTCATAAGGAACCCATGCGAGGTTTGTGCGGTGTAAACGCGCTCGTCGAGGAAGCGACCACATGCCGTGAAAGAAGTGATTCCACAATCGAATAGGAACATAATGAAATCTTGTGTTCTGCGGGAGTGAAGGAAGTTTTACATCTTCGCGCACTAGTATCCAATACTCGTTCGTGGAATCGAGATTCGATAGTTGCCACAATGTATTTGCGACGTATCGGCCTACACCCTTCATCTGTATTGAAAGGTGTGTTCCATCAACGAGGATGCGTTTACTTTGAAGATTCGACATACAGCGATTCCGCCTGCCTTTGTTGGTCGGTTACGTCCAGATTCAATTCCGGCCAAACACTGTTTCTAAACGACGAATGATGGATATCTCTAAAGCCAGCTTCTCGGAGGATTATTCCCAGTTCTTCAAAGTCATAAGCGTAGTTATGCGCCCCGCCTTGCCGAAACATTACATTTAGCGCCTGTACCGGCCGCGATGCGTCTGGGGACGCTATGGCAAAAAAGTTTGCATCGTGCTCTAGATAAGCGCGGACAAACCTTTCCAGATCAGGCGTAATAAGCCTGATGGCTCCTCCAGGCGCAAGAATTCGATAACATTCTTTCAGAAACAACAGTGCTTCCTCGCGTCGCAGGTGCTCTATAACATGTTCTGCGAAGATGTACCGTGCGCAACTAGATTCGAATGGCAGACGACAACGCAAGTCTGCGAGGATATCTGCATGGGGATTGGGAATTCCATCCACGTTAATCCACCCATCAAGCGGTCTGAACCAGCACCCAATATTGATACGCAGATCTTTCGTTCTTTTCAATTTCCTCACGCCCCATAGCTGCCATGGTGAGAACCGGTAGAAACAGCGCACCGAGAATGCCAGAAGTTCAAATTTTACGAGTTGACAGAATTCAACTGGAAACCCAAGGAACGTAGTTACTCGCTTAAGCAATAGAACGCTGGCCCTTAACATCATAGCTACCTATTGCACCCGGCGGCTCCTCTCGAAGCACAAACCATCAACAACGTCTTATCTTCGGACCAGGTCCTCAAACACATTCTCCCATTGATCCGCAATGATGTCCCAATCAAACTGTTTCACATGTTCCACAGCAGCGGCTCCCATCTGTAGGCAAAGCTCCCGGTTTTCGATGAGCAGTTGCAAACGATCTAGCATTTCTTCGAAAGTCGTTGCTTGGAAGCCGGTAACACCGTTCACCACCGATGGCGTCTGGTAGTCGTCGAAGACAATGCACGGCAGGCCCGTGGCAGCAGCCTCCAGCGTAACCTTGGGCATACCTTCGACGCGAGAGGGCAGCAGGAAAATATCGCTATGACGCATGGTTTCTATCAACTGTGACTCGGATACGTAAGCGTCAAACGTGACGTTCTCCAGATGCCACTCATCTACCATACGGTGCAGGATCTTGTAGAAATCGCCACGCGGCGCCCCGATCAAACGAAAGCAGATGTCAGGCATCCTGTGTGCTGCTTCGAGCACAAGATGCGGGCCTTTGCGCTCAATCAGGTGACCAACAAACAAGACGGTCGGAGTTCGCGGTTTCCTGTCCGATGGCGGGGTAAAAACCTGGGTATCGACTCCCACCGGTATGACGAATTGCGGCCTAATACCCAACTTCGTCTCCACGTCTTGGGCGACGAATTCGGTAATAGCGGTGCGAACATCGCATCGCGGAAATACGTAGCGGGAGTACAGGCGGACGAAGCCGCTGGAAATGTCCCGCTGATTTCCTTCGATCAACCCCTCCACACTAGCCAAACTGATTGTACTCCTACGCATGAACTTAGGCAGGTGCAAATACAAGTACGATGAAGGACTTGAGTCTATATAGAATATGACGTCATGCTCACGGAGCATTTCCATCAAGATCTTAAATGTTCTCAATCGCCGGGGTCGCTTAACCAGTCGAAGGTGAGAACATCTGGGCAACCGGGGGTCTGGCTCCGTCTCATAGAACACGGTGGCATTGAACCGTTGAGGGTCCAACCGAAGGGCGAGATCCCTGGCGCTCAGACTCTGCGCATTGAAATTATCTGCATCGGCACAGACGTTAAAGAGGATTTGAATCTTCGTCCGCATCATATCGTTACCAAGCAGTCTGGCCTCTCAAACGACAATTCCCAGACGGATATGAAGTCAGGGGCGCCTAATGAAGTGCCTATCAGCGCACGTATCCATGAGGTCTCGAGATAGCTTCACCTGCTGAGGTCTCGGCGTGGAACAGGCGAACCCACAAGTTCGCGTCCTGCGTTAAGCAAGTTGCAGACAGCCTTCCGCAAAGTGTATCGCGGCTCCCAGCCGAGCTGTCCCAATCGCCTGTTGGAAACCCACTGTTCATGCATGGGCGAGCGGGCCGCTGGTGCCGGGTGCGAGCGCACCTCAATGGGGGTCACACGGGCTTTATCGAGGAAGAGTTTCACGACATCAGCGATTCGGGTAGAGACGCTGCTGGCAACGTTGTAACTCTCACCTGGCTTAGCAAATAGAACCAGGTGCCAGAGGGCCCGAGCGCAGTCTGTGACATGAATGAAGTCGCGCACTGGAGACAAGTCCCCGAGATGGAGCACCGGCTCCTGCTCGCCACGCTCGATAGCCAAAATCTGACGCGCCAGTGTCCCACACAGAAGTTTAGTTCGCATCCCTGGTCCTACGGGGTTGCTTATGCGAGCGATAATTACTGACCCACCCGCTTGGAAGTGATGTATCGCATGCCTTTCGGCAGCATGCTTGCACTGGGCGTACGCGCCAAGGGGATTTGGAGAATAATCCTCATCGACTGGGCAGGCCACAGTACCGCCATAACCATAGACACCGGTCGTGCTGCCCACGATAATCAATGCCTCAAAGCAGCAGATCCGCACGGCCTCAAGGAGCTGTGCCGTCGCCTGTTCGTTATCTCGGGTGAGCTCAGAAACGCTGCCATCAATGCGGCCGGCAAGGTGAATGATCACATCCGGGCGACACTCTCGCAACAGTTCCACCACCCCGTCGATTCTGCCTGCAAGGTCGCATTCAGTGCGACCGATACTGCGTACAACAACCTCGGGCATTCTCCCCTGAAGGTAGGCCTGCAGATGCAGCCCAATAAAACCTGTGCCTCCTGTAATCAGGACCCGCACTCTTCATCTCCAAGGAATTCAACCCGCCGTTCCTGGAAAACCTCTAAAGCTCTCTCATAATCTGAAGGGCGGCCAATGTCGAGCCAGAAGCAGTCAGGTTCGTAACAAAGGACACGTTGCCCGTCAGCCACCAGCTCCCGTATCAGCTCTGGCAGATCCTTATGCTCACCAGGTCGAAGATACCGAAGTACTTCTGCCCGAAAAGCGTTGACTCCCATGCTCACCCGGTAACTGTGGACGGGTTTTTCGATGTACTGCAGGAGCTTTCCTTCTGAATCACACTCCAGCACTCCGAAATCTACGGGATTCTGGCGTCTATAAGTGGCGATCGTCGCCAGCGCACCGCTCTGCCGGTGAAAGTTCAAGAATGCCCGGTAGTCCAGGGTAGTAAGGGTGTCTCCGTTCACTGTGATGAAATACTCTCCAAGGTTCGGTACCAGAGCAATCGCCCCGACCGTCCCCAAGGGGCGCTCTTCCATCACGAAGCGAATCGGCCCACCGAAGCGTTGGCCATCTCCAACGAATGCTTGGATGAGATTTCCTAGGTAACCAGTGGCCGCGACTAGGTCCTCAAAGCCCGCACGCCGGAGTTGGCGGAAGATCACCTCGATTATTGGCATGTCCCCGATCGGCATGAGTGGCTTGGGTAGCAACGTTGTGTAAGGCCGAAGCCGTGTGCCCTGCCCACCCGCCAAAATAATTGCTTGCATTACAAATATTCCATCAGACTGCGTACCTGGCAGCCTTATAGCTTGAGATGTGGCTACGAATGTATTCGATCACGGACTGAAGGCCCTCGGACAAACCAACCAGAGGTTGCCACCCCAGGACATTGCGAGCGCGTACCGCGCTCGCCACTAGTCGCCCCACCTCGCTCATCTCAGGTCGTATCCGCGCCGGATCCTGCGCGATGGGAATCTCTCTCCCCAAAATCTGCATTATCTTTTGCGCGAGATCGCCGACGCTAATTCCTTTCCCGTTTCCCAAGTTGATTACCTGTCCCACGGCCTGCTGCGCCTGCCCCGCTAGTAGAAAACCTCGAACCGTATCGGAAACATAAGTCAGGTCTCGCACCGTATCAAGCGAGCCCAGGAAGAGAGTCTCGCATCCGGCCAAAAGCTGGGTTGCGATAGTAGGAATTACTGCCCTGGCCGACTGCCTTGGGCCGTAGGTATTAAACGGTCGGACGATGACGACGGGAAGACCGAACGACAGATGAAAACTCTCCGCTAATTTGTCAGCGGCGATCTTGGTTGCCGAATAGGGGGACTGCCCTTGGAGCGGATGGTTTTCGTCAATCGGGATGTAGCGCGATGTCCCGTACACTTCAGAAGTAGAGGTGTGGATAACCCGACTGACACCTGCCTCCCTTGCGGCTTCCAGGAGATTGAGCGTACCACGGACATTCGTGGCTACATAGCTCTCCGGAGCAACATACGAATATGGGATGCCAATCAGTGCCGCCAGGTGAAACACATAATCGCAACCCCGAACAATCTCACGCATAAGATGGGCGTCGCGCACATCACCTTGAATCACCTCGATGGCATCCTTTACCCCAGCCGGCAACTCCTCCAGGTACCCCCAATCGCCCCGACTGTTGTAGCGCACCAGTGCACGAATGGTCGCGCCACACGCAACGAGCGACTCACAGAGGTGACTCCCAATGAACCCCCCAGCGCCAGTCACCAGAACTCGACAGTTTACATACTCGGAAATTTTGGTCATCTTAGGGATATCAACTTACGGCGTCTGAAGAGGGCTTGGTCGATTGAGTCAATTGATGTCGTATATCGGCCAGTCGGGCTCGCAAACGGTTACGAACATCGCGCTGCTCCTTGAAACGACGTAGGTGCTCATAGGCATGCTCCAACAAGCGACCCCTCACCGGGCGTTGCTCACTGTCAGACAGTGGATTATGTTCACCAGGGTCCACTTCCAGGTCAAAAAGGTATTCCAGACGGTTAGCGAAATCAAGCAACAATTTATACCGTGCATCTCGCACGGCTAGCAGGCGTGGCCCAACACGGGCGTCTCGTTGCCAAGGATTCGTGCACCCGTAGACACACTCAGTCAGCACCGGCTCATTCAAGGTCTGTCCGGCCTGCAATGCGGACCAAAGACTATGCCCTTGGAACTCATCCGGTACGGGAACTCCCAATGTATCGAGTAGTGTGGGAGCCAAGTGGAGCATACTGAAGGGCCCCCCTACCCGGCTATAAGTGTTTTGGTACGGAAGGTGAATGAGCAGGGGAACCCGGATTATCTCTTCGACAAGTTTGAATGGCCAATGATAGCGGCCCCCGTGTTCCAGAAACTCCTCACCGTGATCGCCGGTCACCGCGAATACGGCTTGGTCCCACAACCCTTGCTGTTTAAGGGACTCCATCAACCTAGCGATCTGTATGTCCACCCAGCGAATACCGGCATCGTAGAGCGTAACCACATCTCTCTGATACCGCGCGAGCCGACGAGGCGTCACATCCCCACGGTTCCACATACTGTTGAGATAGAGAGCTTGGTGTGCAGAGATGTCACCGCGCTCCATCGCAGTCAGCGCCTCTTCAGGTGGATAGTAGGGATGATGTGGGTCCATCAGGTGCAACCAGAGTAAGAAAGGCTGGTGACCAACGTCCTGTAACCACGTCAAGGCATGCTTTACGATGGCATCTGCGTCCGGATATTTGCGCAGGCTGTCCATACGGCACGGGAGCCGTCGCGTGTTAATCCAGTGGCAGTAATGAAAGTAGAGTTCGTTGTACAAGGCCCTCGTTGGGTTCCAGCGCGTAGCAATCGTCTCAAAGGCGTGGTTGATCCGCCGCTGGAAAGGCACTTTGCCATTCTCTACGTCATGCAGGGTTTCCACTACTGAGCTTTCGACACTTGCCTCAGCCTCTAGAAAGTCGTGAAACAAATCGAAACCTCGATGATAGCCGAAGTGACGAGAGAGGTAGGGATTACCTGCGACGAAGGCTCCAGTCAAGTAGCCTGCCTGCTTTAACGCGAGCGCGAGCGTGGGTTCCTCCGGAGCCAACCCTATTACGTCACGGCCTAAAGCCAGAGGCGAACGGGAAGCCATCATGACTGGGAACGAGTAATACGTTGGGGTGCCAGCAACGATAGCACTCTCAAAAACCAAACTTTTTTGGGCTAGTTGGTCAAGAAATGGCGTAGTGTGCTGACTGTAGCCTAAGAAGCCGACATGATCAGCCCGCAAACAGTCAACGGTGATCAGGATTAACGAAGGTTGAGTATCCATTGCGTTCAATTGAGGTGTAACGCACGCGCAAGCTTCCCCATCCGAGCGCGCACTGTTTGCAGCAAACCCGGAACGGGCATCCATCGCCGTTTGACGGGAACCTCCACGGCAGTCTCACCGAAGGTATAGCCGCCCGTTCTTACCAATTCATAAAGGTCGCCATCGTGAAGGTACAATACGTTCTTGTGCTTCCCCTCTAAGGCTGACAGGAACTGATCCAAACGCTTCAGTGTCAACGCGCGAAAGTTCTTCAAGGAAGAATGAAAGTTTATCGAATGCAAACTGACCACGGCCGGCAGACCGCGCGTGAAAGCCCTGGCTGTTTGCACGAGCGCAGCCTCCACAGTGTAGCGTGACGGATCGAGAGCAGGCTCGTATTCCACATTGCGTTGTATCTGCAGCAGCCCCACACGGTTGATATGAAGCCCTACCTGATTGTCCGGTCCTGTCTGCACGACCTTGATCCCACAAGCACTCCACGCCCGGTGTGTGTCCTCATTGGCACGATATCCGGGCGCACAAGCCGATACGGGGCCGTTCCCAAAAAGCTGACGAAAAGCATTTACCCCTTCTGCAATCAAACGGTGCTGCGTCTCGGTCTTCAGGAAGGTCGGTCCGGCAGCACAACTCGCATCCCAGTACTCGTAGCCCACCCAAGGCATGTGGTGATAAATATAGGGGGTTTCGACACGATACAGCGTCCGTAAAAGCTGCCCTCGTTTATCTCCGGACCGCAAATACCTTTCGACCACCGGTTTGCAGAAGTGAGTCACCCCATGAAACGCTGGATAGAAGACGCCCGCCTCGATCCCTTCGCGGTATGCATCGAGTAAGCCTGGGCGCTTCCATTTTCCCGGGAGTCCCTCCGTGAGGGGACGGAGACAAAGACGTTCAAACCGAGTCTCAGCAGTTGCAGGAAAATCGACGTTAGCGAGAACAAAGTTCATCCCTAAGATTGGGGACCGCCCAGATGCATCGCGATGCCGCGACAGTACCCGGCAAATCGCTCGCACGTCATCAGCAGTTTCTAAGGTGTAAAAGTCGTAGGGGTGCCCTCCCAGGTATACTCCAGACGCTCGTAATGCCGCAAAGCCTTCGGCGTCTTGCACCCCAACCCGTCCCCAATCGTCGCTGTGGAACAGCACGAGAGGGCGATCAAAGCAAAATTTTTGTAGCAGAGTCAGTCTCCCGTATTGATACTGCGCTACTCAGATCAGAGTCACAGTGAGAGTTGTTTTCTTTCAGTCGGAGATTTTGGCGTTTGACTATGACGAACTCAATTCCCGGATCCCACAGCCGATACAACATCAGAGCCGCCTGTAACACCCAAGAGCCCACCCGTGGCAATTGTGTCAGCCACTTCACCAGTCTTCCCCGTAAGCTAACAAAACCTTCCTCATTCAGACACTTCTGCCGAAAATGTTCGCCGTGCAAATCAACCGCGTCACATTCAACGCCCAGGTTCCTGAGGACGGACCTCAGCATGTAATGGGTCGTGTAGTTCAACTGATCCAGCATCCCCGGATCGCGCCCGCGTAGGTGAAGGTATAATTTCCCAAGCGGCTTGGGCAGTAGCGGGAGCCAAAAGACCTTGTAATGAGGCTCCCAAAAACGCAGGTAGTTAGGAGAGCCAAAGTATACAATGCCCTGATTCTTTACCACCCGCAGGCACTCGCGCAACACTCTTTCTGGATCAGCAACGTGCTCCAAAACTTGGTGGAGTGTTACGAGGTCGAATACCCCGGCTTTGAAAGGAAGTTGCTCACCGGTCCCCGCCACGAACACTGAAGCATCAACGCGCCGCCTGGCAATGCCCACCGCCGTTAAGTCACTTCCTATACCGATACGATCAGGCTCTATACCGAAAGCCAGCAGGCCACGGTTACAACAAGCAACCACGAACGAACCAACGCCAGAACCAACATCAAGAATCAGGTCCCCGGAGCGAGGTTGGTAGTAAGGAAAAAGTTGCCCAAAGAATCCATCACTTTCTTCAACAAGATAATCCTCTACGATGCGTTGCTGCCACTCCGGCGTTTGAATACCTTGCCAATTTTCTTGCCTATATTTTGTCAGGAGCTCACGCAGCTGTGATTTGCTGAGAGACATCGCTTTTTGCGACCGACTGATGGGTCACTTTCGAGCTAACGCACTATAGTTGACGGTAAACTGATCGTTGGTTCGGCTGAACCGGTCGAGCACTAGACCGGCCAAATTCAGCAAAGGGAACACTGTGAACGTAAGGAGCCTGCGAACGGAATCGTATCTAGCAAAAATATTAAGACAAGCATTGACCATACGAAAGAAACCGGCAACGGTATAGCCCTCGGGCATAATCTCTACGTGAGAAAAAGACGCCAGCAATACTCGCAGCCCGGCGGGCAAGAAGCGCCAGTATTCATTGTCAGCATCACGTGGCCACGCAGCCGGAACGCTCAGCAGAAGGACACCCCCAGGCTTCAGCACGCGGTAAATCTCACTGATGACAAGACGCGGATCAGGAATATACTCAAGGACCTGCGTGCAGAAGACCAGGTCGAACCGGTTAGACTGAAGAGGGAGATTCTCACCCCGGCCAACCACATCCACCAATGCCGTTGTTAAAGGGTCTACCGCCACATACTGCGCCAATCGTTCCTCCACCAAAGGACGATACGGCTGAATACGTCCACCCACATCCAGGACACTCAGGCCTTGACCAGGTAAACCGCTCAGCCAGTCAGAGAACAATTCGCGTCGCTTCCTCAGTACCAGGTAGTGCGGATTCCCTAATAAAGGATACAGACGCCGTCGGCCCTGTTCCACGAGTGCGATATGTTCGTCTTCGTGGAATAGGGCATGCTGAAACATGGCACCAGAATTCACGAGAAAGAAGACACAGAGATCCTTGGGCTACCTACTTCAGATATATCCCAACTCCCTCAAGCGCTGCGCAACCAGGCGCTCCTCGGCTTGATCCAACTCTGCTGCATCCTCTCGAAGCAGTTCTTCCAGTACAAAGGTCAGTAGCGCGTCCAAACTGCCGAAGTTTTGTCCCATTCGCTGCTCAACCGCAACACACAAGTCTTGTGGCAACCTCGCTACTCGCCATTGGTCTCCCATGATGCCCTCGCTAATTACAGTTAGCTTGCCAATCCCTTCACCCTCGCCCAGATCGTCTTGACAATCAGTCGATCATCATCATCGAGGCCGAACGCAAGCGAACCAAAAACAAAAACAACGTAAACCAACAATAGTGTAACCAGCATCACGGACCATTGCGGATAGTCAGTTCCGATCGCTGATTGCTGTACCAGCACTGCGACGACGGTGGCTGCAGCCAACGGTCCACTCAGGCGTAAGTAGCTGCGGTTGTATGGGACAAAGTTCAACACGCGGCGCACCTCTCCCAGGTACCACAGATTGCTCACCAGAGTAGTCAATGCTCCAACGGCAGCAGCACCTAAGATTCCCCATAATGGAACAACCAGCAAGCTGGAAATGAGCGTTAACCCTCCCGTATATGCCTGCACTCTAACAAGCCGATTCTGATGACCGGACATGATAAGCAAATACCCGACAGAACCGACGCCGCAGTTGACTAATTGTCCTATCGAAGCTATCACGACAACCAACCAGCCGGCTCTGAATTCAGGACCGAAAATTCCCATTAACGCGGGGGCAAACAAAACTATGACAATGACCAACGGCGCTGTAAGGCCGAGGATCCATTTCGTCAGTGTTTGAAACAGGCGCCGCAACACTTCTTTCTCGCCCCTGGCGTGCAGTCCGGCAATAACGGGAGCAAATATTGAGTTCGTCGCTTGCAAGAGTAAGGGAACAAATCCGCTAATCGCTGCAGCCACGCTGAAAATACCCAACTGACTCGCTTCCAGATAGACACCGAGCACGATCCGTTGAGACTGCCCCAATAGAAATTCGAGGGCGTTGATCCCGATCATCGAGAATGAAAAACAAACCACCTCCCGTTCCAGGATCAATGCCGGATAAGTCCGAGGTCGTTGAACCCCTGCAGGTATCAATCGCCAGACTGACCAAGCCATCAGGATTAATACCACAAGGCCACTGATCACCTGCGCAAATACATAGCCCCATAGCCCTAACCCCAAGACGAATAAAACCCACGCCAAAACCATGGACACGCTGCCGCCAATAAAACTATTAATTATTGTGGTCCTGGTGACGTTTTGATATCCGACTAGTACCTGACTGAAAAAGAAACCTAACACCCCCAGGGGAAGCATAAGACCAAAAAGCGGCAGGTAGCCAGCGAGCGCTGATTCATGGTACAGACCCTCGGCAATCAGATCTCGACCCACTATGACCAAAACACCTAGTAAAGCGCTTACACATCCGACAAGCAGCGATCCAGACCATAGGAAGCTTCGTAATCGGTCTGCTTGCCCAGCGCTGTTATAAACCGCAACGAAGCGAGCGGCGGCGTTAGGAAGCCCAAGCGAGGCAAAAAGACCGAATATCGATACGACAGTCATCCCCAAGGCATACAGACCTAAAAGGTGAGATCCCAAGACTCTAGCTACATAAATTTTGAAAAAGAATCCTGTTCCGAACGTGAATACAGTCCCCGCAAGAAACATCGCTGCTTGGCCAGAGATTTTCTGCATTTCACGCTGAAATGACAATGTTACTGGTTCAGAAGACCCAGTCACTTCAGGCCTCAGCAATGAATCCATTGTGTGTAAGTTCACGTTTTTCTGGACTGACCGCCTAGCGCACACTTTTTACCGCCTGCCTCAATATTGCGAGATTGGCCGAGTTACTCCGGCAAGGGAAAAACCCTCATAAGGCGAGGATAGACCCAGGGATATTTACGCTCTATTCCTGTACAACGATCGGTCAACGACGCCGATCATCTTTTGAATATCCAAACCGTCGCCTAGAAACTGATTGACGATCTCCGCATGTGTTGGCGGGTCCTCCATCATATCATTATAGCCGACATACACGACCTCTAGGTTGGTCTGCCGAGCAAGCCACTCGGTTACCCTCTGCAAATGCGTATTAAAGGATCTCTCCATCGCGTCATCAGCTACATCGCTCCCCTTGTTGCCCCCTCTTGCTAACATAACCTTTTGCGAAGCTAAGATCTCCGTCATGCTTCTCATCATGAAGATTATCTTATACTTTCTATTCTGAGGCAGGTCATACAATAAACGGGATATAATCTTCACTGCCTTTCCTACGGCCTGATCGAGCCATGCGGAATCCGCTTTGACTTGCTTGACCTTTTCAAATTCATAGTAGCCGTTTAGATTATCCTCATCCGGTGGTCTTGTGACATCCACAAGAACTTCCATACCCCCAGCCTCTAACATTCGCATCATCATCGATGTTCCCGAACGAGGCAACCCTGACACAACTGTTACTATTTCCTTTACAGAGCGCACATCCTAACCCCCGTGAATAAACAAGACCCCCAAATTTTTATAGGTACTTGTTCTGTGCCAAAAGTAACTGCGATACCACTCTTCCTAATTTTCTTTTGATTTCATCTACTGATGACACCTCACACCTGTGGCCTTAGGTTCTCCTAAGGCGGAAATTTGCTCGCCACCGTCTAAGAACTTGTAACAAATTAATCAATTCAAGCTCTCAGTCGTGTCACCGTAATGTGTTTTGGTTATTTGGGATTTCACTGCCACCGGGCTATCCGATACGGAGCCGACGGACCCAGACAGTAAGCGGTCTAAATCCTTAGGAGTGATAGGTCGCCACAGGCCCTGCCGAATATGTGGAGTAATTTTAACCCCTTGAAGCAGCTCTGGAATACGCTCGATGTCGCCAGGGGACTCGAGGACATAGCCAGCGCCGTATTTCGCGTACTGCCGCACGTAGTCGTGAGCTCCCAACTCAAGCCATCCACACAGAAAGCATGGAACGCCCTGCAAAGTGCACTCCACCGCGACGCTGGACTCCACAGTTATACCAAACCATACATCTCGTAAAAAACTAGCGGATAAGGGAGTGTCAACAATATTCACTAGTGACCGGTCTGCGGGTGAAAGAGCGCTATCTATCACCCTCGCCCTACCACGTATACTCTCGTAAGGGTGCAGCTTAACAATTACATTTCGGCCGGTTTGGCGGGCTAATCCGCACAGAGGCGGCAACAGTTCTTCGTAGATAGTTTTCACCCGTCCTGAATAGAGTTCATATGGTTCCGAAAAATAGACAATCGACGGGGCCCGGCCTCGTTCTACTGTTGCCACCGTGTTGAGAGAGGAGACACCATGTTCCGGAGCTCCAACTACGATTTTCTCCGGCAACAGCCTACAGGCCGTGATCAAGTAATCCTTTTCCATCTCCCCCTTCGCTAAATAGATATCGCTCAGCGACTCCCTAAATAATTGGTTCACGTCGAGCGCTCCGTGGTGACAATACACCGTACGGACGCCCCTCTTCTTTCCCAGAATCACCGGAATTCGGGTAAAAGGATTATTTTCGTCGCCACACAGCACCGCGTCTATCGTTTCCGAATCGAACACTTTCCGCCAGATGTCTCGAACGGCAAGGCCATGAGCAAACAGTGCAGGGTAACAACTGAAGACTCCTATCTTTTCAGCGACTGTCAGTTCCTTAACATTATTAACGACGTCCTTCTTGAACTTATTCCAGGCTTTTGTGAGATCGGGGCGTTCTCTGGCAGTAGAAGGCGCAGAAGAAGCATACGAGGCCAGAGAAGCCATCCTGACGTTCGAAGGCGGCTTCACCAGCCGGCCGCTACGGCGGGTTGCTACGAGTAGGAATCGCCGGTGCGGAAGCATCCTGGCGTACTCCAAAACAGTTCGAGAAACGTTGACATACGGCGATGGTAATAGCACCAGGGGTCCATCTGCGATATGACGCGACCGTGAAGTCACCAAGCGTCTGAGCACATAGGCCGGGTCCCACTTGTCCAAGGCAATCTCCATGAGCTGTGGGGGACTGAAGGTCGCGACTACAGACGCATAGTGCTTTAGCTTCTCGCACAGACCAGCTCCGTTCCGTCGCGGAAAACTCTTCACTTCCATTCCGAGGAGAATTCCAAGGGCCTTCGCATACTTGCTTGGTCGGGTCACAACAATTCCTCTGGCTGGTCCGAGGTGCTCCGCAAGCCCCAAGACTAGCAATACGCTTAAGAGGTCTCCTCGGACATAATTTGACATGATCTCCCACCAGTCTAGCCCCTCGCGATCAAGAAGCCGGCCATAACCCAAACTCATAATAGAGTTCATTTGATGGTAAGTCTCAATGTCCCGACCGAAATCGTAGAGGCTGAGCACCGGACATCCGAGCCTTTGACTCCATCGCTGGTAGCTAGGCCGCCCAGCCCACCCGAAATCGACAACCAGATCCCAGGCTAATTCCGCCCACGGACCTTCCCATAAGGAATCCTCGGGGTGGAGCAACAGAATCTTCATTACGCTACACTTTTATGGGCAGTAATACTCATTTCGTACCGGCGCCGGAAATCCCGGCGGGTAAGCCCTAGCATCGTGTCGTCCAATTCCGCTGCTGAAAAACTGGCGCGACAAAAAAAAGACTGACCCACCGGCGTGAAAGTGATTTGGGGGACGACGCAGGCCACTTCTTTGTCCACCCAGACGGACAGCACGCGTTTCCGATCTCCGACGTTGAGGTAGCCGCCCGTCATCCCCAACGCGCCGTTGGCGGAGGCCAGGAAAGAAACCGACCGGCCGTGCTCAACCTGCCGACCG
>Ga0326597_10004686_pt1 | contig 19165 bp, 11 predicted proteins | sample RVTome_12_FD_203789 | JGI IMG/M metagenome (GOLD analysis project Ga0326597, IMG submission 203789) | Soil microbial communities from uranium-contaminated site in the Upper Colorado River Basin, Wyoming, United States - RVT100D185 | ecosystem: Environmental > Terrestrial > Soil > Contaminated >... | reverse complement strand
CCGGCGCCTACGCCTCGGTCGGGGCCAAGGTGCTCGAACGCGCCGCGGGACACGCTTGTGGTCCGTACCGCGTGCCGCACGTCGACGTCGAGGCGATCGCGGCCTGCACGAACAACCCGCCCAGCGGAGCGATGCGCGGCTTCGGCGCCAACCAGGCGCACTTCGCCATGGACGGCTGCGTGGACCTGCTGGCCGAGCGGGTCGGCCTCGACGGCTGGGAGATGCGCTGGCGCAACGCGCTCGAAGTCGGCGACATGTTGGGCGGCGGTCAGGTGCTCGAGAAGTCGGTCGGGTTGAAGGAGACGCTGCTCGCCGTCAAGGACGCGTGGTACGCGGCGCGCGCGGCCGGGCGCGCCGCCGGCATCGCCTGCGGCATCAAGAACAGCGGCATCGGAAACGGCGCCGCGGAGTGGGGCAAGGCGCGCCTGGTCGTCGAGCCGGGCGGCACGGTCACGCTGCACAACGGCTACACCGAGATGGGGCAGGGACTCCTGACCGTGCTCACCCAGTTCGCGGTCGAGGTCACCGGCCTGCCGGCGGCGATCTTCCGGCCGCGCGTCGACTCGACCTTCGCCCTGGGCTGCGGTCAGACGACCGGCTCGCGCGCGACGCTTTTCGGCGGGCGGGCGGTGACGAGCGCGGCCGAGAAGCTCAGGGCCGAGCTCGAACGCGGCCGCACCCTGGCCGAGCTCGCCGGCCGCGTGTTCGCCGCCGACGTGCTCGTGGACGACACTACCGCGCCCGGCGCGGACGTGAAGAAGGTCAAGACCCACACGGCCTACGGCTTCGCCACGCAGGTCTGCATCCTCGACGAGCGGGGCCGGGTCGAGCGCTTCGTCGCCGCGCACGACGTCGGGCGCGCGGTGAACCCGGCCCTGTGCGAGGGACAGATCGAGGGCTCGATCCACATGGGCCTGGGGTACGCGCTGACCGAGGAGTTGCCGTGCGTGGACGGCCGGCCTGTCACCTCCAGGCTGCGCGAGCTCGGCGTCCTGCGCGCGCGCGACATGCCGGAGATCGAGGTCGTTCTGGTCGAGGATCCCGAGCCAGAGGGTCCCTTCGGCGCCAAGGGCGTGGGCGAGATCGGGCTCGTGCCGACCGCGAGCGCGGTCGCCGCGGCGCTGTTCGCCTTCGATGGAGTGCGCCGCTACGAGCTCCCGATGAAGGACTCGCCCGCGGCGCGGGCGATGAGCGTGGGACGCATCAAGAGTCGCAGGGGATCGGGATGAGCACCGTCTTCCAGGGCCGCGTCAACGCGCACACGCACCTCTACGCCGGGCTCGTGCCGCTCGGGCTGCCCGCGCCCGCTCGGCCGCCGCGCGGCTTGCTCGAGACCCTCGAGCGCGTCTGGTGGCGGCTCGACCGCGCGCTCGACGAGGAGTCGCTGCGCGCCGCGGCACGCTTGTACGTGGCCGAGGCGCTGCTCGAGGGCACGACGGCCCTGGTCGATCACCACGAGTCGCCCCGCTTCATCGAGGGCTCGCTCGACGTCCTGGCGGACGCCTGCCAGGAGCTGGGCATGCGCGCCGTCTTGTGCTACGGCGCGACCGAGCGCAACGGCGGGCGCGAGGAGGCGCGCCGCGGGCTGGCGGAGTGCCAGCGCTTCCTGGCCAGCAACGAGCGCGCGCTCGTGCGCGGCGCTGTCGGGCTGCACGCCGGCTTCACCGTCTCCGACGAGACGCTGCGCGAGGCTGGGGCTCTTGCGCGCGATCTGGGCGCGGTCCTGCACCTGCACGTCGCCGAGGACGAGCTCGACGTCGCGGACGCGCGCCGCCGCGGCCACGCCGGAGCGCTGGCGCGGCTGATCGCGCTCGACGCCCTGCCGAGCGGCTCGATCCTGGCCCACGGCGTGCACCTGTCGGAGGACGAGGTGCTGGCGGCCTCCGGGCGCGGCGCCTGGATCGTCCAGAACCCGCGCTCCAACCGCGCCAACGGGGTCGGCTACCCGCGCGCGCTGGGCGCCAGCGGCCGCGTGGCGCTCGGCACTGACGGCTTCCCGGCCGACATGATCGACGAAGCCGAGGCCCTGATTCTCGCGGCAGCGGCGCACGGCGAGGACATGGACCGCGCGGTGGCGCGTCTGCGCGCCGGTCAGGACCTGGTCGCCGAACGCTTCGGCGAGTCAGCCCGGGCCGGTGCCGTCGTGGCGCTCGGGAGCGTCGTGATCGGCGACCGCACGGTCGTGCGGGACGGCGAGCTCGTGAGCGCCGACCTGGAGGAGATCCGCGCCCACGCCCGCGAGGCGGCCGGGCGACTGTGGGCGCGCATGGAAGCGCTGTAGCGCATGGAGCGACTGGGCCTCGAACGCGAGATCGTCGACGCGCGCGCGCGCGCGCGGACGGTCGCGCGCTTTCGCGAGCGCGGGATCGTGCTGCCGACCTTCGCCCAGCTCGCGCGGCCCGAGACGATCCCCGCTGCGATGCGCTCGGAGCTGGCGGGCGTCGATCCCGACGCGCCGGACCCGCGCAACCTGTTCCGCGTGCATTGGCACAACGCGGCCGATCGCCGCTCGCTCGCGCCCGTCCCAGAGCATGTGACGCTGCCGGAAGCGCTCACCGGCGTCCCGGCGCCGATCGTGGTAGTGCTCGGCGAGCGCTTCCCGCTGATCCGGGCGCACAAGGTGCTGGCGGCCTACGCCTGCCTGGTGCCGAGGATCGTGACCGGCGCCTTCGACCCGACGCGCCAGCGCGCGGTCTGGCCCTCGACCGGCAACTTCTGCCGCGGCGGGGTCGCCATCTCGCGCATCCTCGGCTGCCGCGGCGTGGCCGTCCTGCCCGAGGGGATGAGCGCCGAGCGCTTCCGCTGGCTCGAGGGCCAGGTCGAGAAGCCGGCCGACATCGTGCGCACGCCCGGGTCGGAGAGCAACGTGCGCGAGATCTACGCCGAGTGCGCGCGGCTCGAGGCCGACCCGCAGAACCGCGTCTTCAACCAGTTCTGCGAGTTCGGCAACCATCTGGCGCACTACGCCTGCACCGGGACGGCGCTGGAGCGCGTCTTCCTCGCGCTGCAGGCGCAGCGGCCGGACCTGCGCCTGGCGGCCTTCGTCTCGGCCACGGGCTCGGCCGGGACGATCGGCGCCGGCGACCATCTGAAGGAGCGCACCGGCGCGCTCGTCGTCGCGTCGGAGCCGCTCGAGTGTCCGACCATGCTCTACAACGGCTACGGCGCGCACAACATCCAGGGCATCGGTGACAAGCACGTGCCGCTGATCCACAACGTGATGAACACCGACGCCGTGGTCGCCGTCTCCGACCGCAGCACCGACGCGCTGAACGTGCTGTTCAACACCGACGCCGGGCGCGCCTGGCTGGAGTCGGAGCGCGGCCTGGCACCGGAGGCGATCGAGGCGCTCTCGTTCTTCGGGCTGTCGAGCCTCTGCAACGTGCTGGCGGCGATCCAGCTCGCGCTCAAGGAGCATCTGGGCGCGCGCGACGCGGTCCTGACGGTCGCCACCGACGCGGCCGCGATGTACGCGAGCGAGGTCGAGCGGACGCGCGCCGAGCGTTTCGCCGCCGGTTTCGGCCCCGATGAGGCGGCGGAGGTGTTCGGGGAACACCTCGAACGCGTTTCGACCGAGCACTGCCTGCTGCTCGGCCAGCGCGAGCGCGAACGCGTCTTCAACCTCGGCTACTTCACCTGGGTCGAGCAGCAGGGCGTGAGCCCGGAGCAGTTCGAGGCGCGCCGCAGCCAGGAGTTCTGGCGCGGGCTGCGCGAGCTCCTGCCCGTCTGGGACGCGTTGATCTCGGCCTTCAACCTCGAGACGGGGTGCGAGCGGTGAGCGCGGGCGTGCCCGGCAGCCGCCTGGTCTGCTCCGGCTGCGGCGCCGCGCCGCCGCCCGAGGAGCCCTTTCCCTTCCGCTGCCCGGCGGCCGTGCGCGGCGACGACATCGACCACGTGCTCGTGCGCGAGCTCCAGCTCGCCGGAACGCGCTTCCCGGCGGCGGGAGAGCCGCAGCCCTTCGTGCGCTTCCGCGAGCTCTTGCACTCGTACCGCACAGCGATCGCGCGCGGGATGCAGGACGAGGAGTACGTCGAGCAGGTGCGCGGGCTCGACCGCGCCGTCGCGAGGGTGGACGGGCGCGGCTTCGTGCAGACGCCCTACGCCCGCAGCGACGCACTCTCCGAGGTTCTCGGTTTCTCGTCGAAGGGCGGCGTGTGGGTGAAGGACGAGACCGGCGGCGTCGCCGGGTCGCACAAGGGCCGGCACCTGATGGGTGTCGCCCTGTACCTGCTCGTGGCCGAGCTCACGGAGCTCGCCCCGGCCGCGCGGCCCCGGCTGGCGGTCGCCAGTTGCGGCAACGCGGCGCTGGCGGCGGCGGTCGTGGCGCGCGCGCTGCGCCGCGAGCTCAGCGTGTTCGTGCCCGCCGATGCGGACCCGGCCGTGCTGCAACGACTGGGAGAGCTCGGCGCCGAGGTGATCCGCTGCGAGCGCGCTCCCCAGGATGCTCCGGGCGATCCGTGCCTGCAGCGCTTGCACGAAGCGCTCTCCGCCGGCGCCTTGCCGTTCACATGCCAGGGACCGGAGTGCGGGCTCGCCATCGAGGGCGGCCAGACCCTCGTCTGGGAGCTCGTCGGCCAGCACGCCGCGGCCGGCGCTGCGCCGCTCAGGCGCTTGATCGTCCCGGTCGGAGGCGGCGCTCTCGGCTCGTCCGTCGCGCGCGGCCTGTGGGAGGCGCGCGAGCTGGGGTTCCTGCGCCGGCTGCCGCGCCTGCACCCGGTCCAGGCCGTCGGCGCGAACCCCTTCCAGCGAGCGTGGGAGCGCATCGTCGAGGGCACCCTGGCCCGATTGGCCGAGAAGGGCGTCGCGCCGACCCGCGGGGAGCACCTGCCCGGCTTCCGCGGCGACCGATCGTGGTGGACGTCCTCGCACGCGGTGGCCGAGGCGGTGCGCGAGGAGCTGGCGTTCGCCGCCCGCCACCGCTCGCGCTTCATGTGGCCCTGGGAGGAGCGGCCGCGCAGCGTCGCCAGCGGCATCCTCGACGACGAGACCTACGACTGGCGCGCGCTGGCCTGGGGCCTGTTCGAGACCGGCGGACACCCGCTGACGGTGGCGGATGCGGTCCTGGAGCGGGCGTGCGATCTCGCGCGCGAGGCGACCGGCGCGCCGGTCGACGCGACCGGGGCCGCGTCGCTGGCCGGGCTCCTGGTCCTGAAGGAGCTGCGGGTCCTGGACCCCGGCGAGAACGTTGCCCTGCTGTTCACGGGGGCGGCGCGATGAGCGTGGTGCGCTGCGCCTTGACCGAGACCCGCAACGCGTTCGGCGACATGCCGTCGCGCGTGGACCAGATCGGTCGGCTCGCCGGGCGCATGGACGAGATCCGCGCCGCCAACGTGGCGCACCACCTGGAGCTCGCGGTCCTCGCGGCCCGGGAAGGCGCTCAGGTGGTGTGCTTCGGGGAGCTCTTCACGGGGCCGTACTTCGCGCTCGGGGAGGACCCGATCTGGCGCGCGCTGGCCGAGGACGCGCGCGCCGGCCCCACGGTCACGGCGGTCCGGGCTGCGGCGCACGAACACGGTCTTGTGATCGTCGCCCCGATCTACGAGCTCGACGCGCCGAGCGGGCGGCGCTTCAACACCGCGGTCGTGGTCGACGAGCACGGGGAGGTGCTCGGTGGACACCGCAAGGTCCACGTGCCCCGCGGCTCGAACGAGCTCGGCGCCTTCCACGAGACGTTCTACTACGAGCGCAGCGACGGGGGCTTCGGCTGCTCGGCCGCGAACGTCTCGCGCAACCGCTTCTTCCCGGTCTTCGAGACCGCCGCGGGTCGCATCGGCGTGGCGACCTGCTACGACCGCCACTTCGAGGGCGTCGTGCGCACGCTGGCCGCGCAGGGCGCGCAGATCGTCTTCTCCCCGGCGGCGACCTTCGGCGCGAAGTCGCGCCGGCTGTGGGAGCTCGAGTTCGAGGTCGATGCCGCCCGCCAGCGCGTCTTCATCGGCGGCTCGAACCGCCGCGGTGTGGAACGGCCCTGGGACGTCGAGTACTTCGGCCGCAGCCACTTCGTCGGCCCCGATGGCCGCGTCGCGCCGCGCGCCAGCGACCCGCGGCTCGTGATCGCCGACCTCGACCTCGCGCGGCTGGAGGGGGCGGACTCCTCCGGCTGGGACCTCGGTCGCGACGCGCGGCCGGAGGTCTACGACTGACGGTCACGGATTCAGGTAGCTGACCGCGTTGTCGCAGAACACGGCGTCGCGTACGAGGAGCAGGATCCGCGCGTAGGAGAGGTCGACCGCAGCCGCGGCCGAACCCCGCGCGGTGCCGGCCGGGTCGCGCGGGTCGAAGCGCAGCTCGAAGCCCTCACCGGCGTAGCGGACGCTGTCGCCGTCGGTTTCGAGCTCGAGCTCGCGACCCTCGAAGCGGCCGAACAGCCGCTCGCCGTCCGGCGCGCGTTCGAGGAAGAAGCCGTCGAGGTGGCGGGATCGGCGCCAGGTCTCGAGGTCGCCGAAGAAGCGCGGCTTGACGAGGTGGGGGCCGCCGTCCTCGGGACAGAAGACGTCGCAGTTGCCGCAGTCGTTGCAGAGGTCGGCGTAGTTGGCGATCTGGTGCGGCTGCTCGATCGCGATCCGGCCGTCCACGCTCAGGGACCAGCTCTCGCCGTCGCCCTCGAGCTTCTCGATCGGGATCTCGACGCGCGGCAGGACGAAGGTGAAGTTGGCGTCGTTCGGGCAGACCGGCACGCACTTGTCGCAGGTGATGCAGTCGAACAGCTCCAGCTCGCTGCCGATCTTGCGCGGCACCGTCGCGTTCCGTTCACGCCGGTAGCGCGGGTCGCAGGTGGCGAGCGGGACGTGCTCCTCGGTGTTGAGGAGCTTCGCCGCGGAGAGCCAGCGCGAGTGCAGCTCGTCGCCCGCGGCCGCGCGCAGGTCGGAGCCGTCGGCCAGGGCGCGCTCGCATTCGCGGCGGGTGCGGACGTCGGGGACGGGGTCGAGCCGCTCGAGCGCCTCGCCGGCGAGGCCGTGGGCGCGCAGGACGAAGTCATCCACGCTGGCGGCGCCGACTTCCTCCATGCGCAGGCACAGCTCGTCGAGGTAGCCGCGTGCGCGGCCGTAGCCGCCCGGCTTCAGGAGGTCGGTGCAGACGGTCACGGGCACCAGCCCGAGGGCGACGGCGCAATGGAAGTTGCGGCGGTCGATCCCGGCCGAGAAGGAGATCGGGACGCGGTCGCCGAAGTGGCGCCGGAATCGCTGCACGAGGTGCAAGGCCAGGACGTGCAGTGGCGGGCCCGACAGGTACATCTCCTTCTGATCGGGCGGGAAGAAGTCGCGCCGGTTCTCGACGATCAGGGTGTTGGTGAGCTTGACGCCGAAGCCGAGCCCCAGCGCGTCCGCTTTCGAGCTCAGCCGATCGCACAGGACGACGGCCTGCTTCCAGGTCGTGTCGCGCTCGAAGGCGCTGTCGGGCACGCGCACGTCCTCGTACCCGAGCACTTCGTTGAGCAGCTCGCGCGCGGCATGCGGGCCGAGCAACATCGGGTTGAGCTTGACGACGCAGTGCAGGCCGTTCTCCTCCATGAGGGCGGCGACGATGCGCTCGACCTCGTCCGGCGGGCAGCCGTGGAAGGTGCTGAGGGTGACCGAGTCCGAGAGCCTGGCTCGGTAGTCGAGGTCGCGCAGGTGCGCGAGCTCGGTCGGGATCTCGGCGCGCAGCCGGTCGATGACGGCCGAGCAGTCCTGCATGCCGCGCAGGAAGGTCTGCACGCGCTCGGAGCGGATGCCGGCCAGGTCGTACCCGACGCTGATGTCGTGGATCGTGTGCTCGCAGCCGGGTTGCAGGGCGAGGGCGCCGCTGGCGACGAGCATCTCGATCAGCATGGCGCCCTTGACGTACTCCTCGAGCGACTGTTCGAGGCGCAGCTCTTGCGACCATTCGACGTTGTAGCCGACGGTCTGCATGTCGATGCACGGGCGCGGGACGTGCAGCTCGTCGTCGACCTGCACCGTCTTGAGCTCGATGATGCGCGCGCCGCCGAGCCAGCAGAGAACGATGTTCTGGGCCATCTGCGAGTGCGGCCCCGCCGCCGGCCCGAAGGGCGTGGCCGCGCGCCGGCCGTGGAAGCACACGGACAAGTCGCGCTCGGGGTTGCCGAGGAAGAAGCGCCGCCGCGGCAGATCGAAGATCGCGTCGCGCCGCCCGAGCTCCCGGAACATGCGGGTGGCGAGGACGGCGAGGGGGACGGGGCGGAGCTCGGCCATGGCGCGCGGCGACGGATAGGGTAGTCGCGGCGGGGACAGAGCTCCCCAAAGCCACCGCGGGCCCCCGCCCGCCCACTGTGGGGAGGACCGACCCGCGGGCGCCGCGGTTGCAGGGGGATCGCGAAAAACCTGCTGCGCGTTCCGGCCTCCCATCCGGCGGGGTCGGCGTGGCGTCGCGACGCGGGTGAGCGCCCGCGCAGTGTCCACAAGTTATATGAGCCTCCTCCCCCTGGACCCCCTCCCGGGGCTCCGCCCCCGGAACGCCGCGTTGCGCCTCGACCTGCTGGGGGCAGGCTTCGCGCGGCTCCCCCAGAAGGGGGGCTCCACGCCCCCCCTTCACCCCCCCCGGATGATCTGCTCGATCTCTGAGGCTTGACCGATCTCCGCCAGCTCCTTCTACTCGGACCTGCTACCCAACCCCGTGTCCACCGAAACGGGGGAGCCCCATGCCACGTGACGGGAGGGATGCACCAATGAAGGCCGCGAGCGGATCCCACGGCGTTCTGATTGGTCTGCTGCTCCTGCTGGTCGCCGGGCTCTTCGCACACGCCTTCTTCAAGCCTCCCTTGGCGCGGCTGGGCGCGCCGGCTTCTTCTCCGTCGATCCGACCAGCGGTTCCCGACCTCTCGCGCGAGATCGAGCTCGACGCACTTTCGGCCGGGGAGCCGCCGGCGGCACTCCTCCTCGACAGCCGCAGTGTGATCGAACAGCACGTGCCGCACGGCCGAGTCGTGGACGCAGGTACCGGCTCTCCGGTGGCCCAGGCTCGCGTCGTGATCGAATCCACAAGCGCCACCCTGCACGAGCAGCGAAGCGATAGGGAAGGACTTTTCGTCGCGGAGGCGCTGTGCGAGCCGGGAACTCGCTTGCGCATCAGCCGCAACGGTTACTTCCCACTCGAATTGACCTACGAGGACTGGTGGGAGTGTTTGGCTCGAGCGGCAGACGGGATCGCGCTCGTGCCCCTCTTCCCTCTCGGCGACCTGACCGTGCAGGTCGTGGATGAACGGGGCGAGCCCGTGGAGGGTGCCTACGTGCGGGTCGATCCAATGGACACTCGCAGCAGAGCGCCGTTGCCCCCGCCTCCGGGCTGGAAGACCTTTCAGATGCCCGGGCACTACACGGTGGAGTCGCTGCGCTCGGCCGATGTGATCCAAGCCGGAACGGACGCCAAGGGGGAGCTCGAGATCACCGGGCTTCCCTGCAGCCTGCCGCTCGTCGTGCGTGCGAGCCTCACCGTCACACCAGTCAGCCAGCCGGTCACGATAGACGCCGCCACCCGGCGAGCGCGTGTCTTGCTCCGCAGTGCTCCCGCCGGTACGGTCCGAGGCGTCGTGCGATGGAGCGACGGCAGCCCGGGGGCTGGCCTGCCGATTCGCATCCGTCCGGGGACCCCATATGTAGATCTGCGCGAAACCAAGCTGGATGGTAGCTACTCCTTCACAGGACTGATGCCGGGCACCTACGTGCTCGAGGTGCAAGATCGGCCCGAATCGGCCATCACCGTCCAGGTGAGCACCGAAGCCAGCACCGCCGACGACATCGTGCTGGAGCGCTCGGCCATCGTCGCGGGTCGGGTTGTGCTGCTCATGTCGAGCGACTGTGACCAACGCGACCCGGTCGCTGTCGGCGGCGGCCTGATCCTGTCCGTCTTCCAACACGGGAACCTGCGTGGGCACCACAAGGTAGCTGCGGACGGGAGCTTCCGGTTCGAGGCCGAGGCCGGCCCACTGTGGATCCTGCCTCGCTACCAGGAGGATCCACCCTGGAACCGGTGGGCCCTCGTCCCGGCCTCTGCTCCGGATGGCGAACTGCAGATCGCCCTGGAGGGCGGCCTGGGGCGAATCCGTCTGGAGCCGGCCGGTTTCGAGGCGGCGGATGCGCGCGCACTAGTCTTCTTGGGGGACGATCCGGCCGGGCCGAACGCAGCGCGGCAGGCATTCGAAGCGCGGCATCGCGCGCTTCGCCGCGAACTCCACGTCGCCGCCAATGGATCGGTCTTCGTCGGGAACGTCCCGCCGGGCGTGCACGATATCCAGATCGACGTGCCGGGATCCGGTGCAGCCTGGCACCCGGCGCTCGAAGTCCGAGCACACGACGAGACCGCGCTCGGCCGAGTCGCGCCGGGATTCGGATCCATTCGCGGCTCCCTCGCTGGGTTCGTCGCCGAGGCCGGGCCGTCGGCTCCCGTGATTGTCCTGGCCAGCCCCACAGGCAAACCGCGCACGACGGCCGTGGACGACGAGGGGCGCTTCGAGTTTCCCGGTGTTCCGGCCGGGCCGTACCTGGTTGCGTTGGACGTCTGGGGAGGAGCGCTCGAGGGAGGCCGTTACGTCGAAGTCGAGGTCGGCGCCCACGTCGAGCTGTTGGACTTGGCGCCGCCGCCGCGGGGTGAGTTGCGCTGCCGCGTTTCCAGGGACGGACAGCCTGTGCCCGGAGCCCGCTTGCGCGTGGCGAGAGCCGATGGCGACGGCCAGCGCTGGCAGAGAAACGTCCGCACTGCCCTGGAGACGGACGCATCGGGGGTGGCCGAATTCAAACAAGTGCAATCCGGCCTTCTCGAAGTCTCGCTGTTGCCGGCCGATGGCGAGTCAGGTGGTTGGAGGAGCGCCCGAGTCACGGTCGAGGACGATTCCACCGCCGAGGTCAGCTTCGAGCTCTCTAGCCGGCGGGTGAAGACCGGCTTCCTCTCGAGCGGCAGGCGACTGCACGACATCAGAGGGGGCAACGTGCTCCTCGCGGATGGCACGAGCATCTATGTTGCCGCGGAGACGGACGGCTGGTTGCTGCTGGAGCCGCCACAGGATCCCGCTCTGATCGCCATCGAGCGCATCGCCGCGCCGGGCTCCTGGACGGATTCCGGTCGCCGGCTCTACCACGTCGTGCGCGTCACGCTGGAGGACACGGTCGAACCGACGCTGGTGGATCTTCCTGGCGGCGAGCTTCTGATCCGTATGTCAGATGCGGGGTCTTGGCTCGACTCGCCCGTGGCCGAACTCCTCGACATCGACGGCAGGGCCGTCACGCCGGACGGAGTGCCGGTGCCTCTCTGGTTCGCGCGATCCGACGAGGGTGGGATCATGCTGCCCCATGTGCCCAGTGGATCCCGCTTGGCGATCTCGACGCGACTGATCGACGGTAGCGTCCTAACGCGCGAGCTGCGCTTCGATGGCCACTCGCGCCAGCAACTGGTGCTTCCCTGAGGACGGCAAGGCTTGTCTTCAGCAGTTGGATTCAGCAAGTCCGGACGAGCCAATAGGTCACGACCGGGGCGCAGCGGTTGACCACTACGCCCGCGCCGGTTGAGGATCGGGCCTACAGGGGCGTCGCCACGGCCGGCGTGCGGACGCCGACCGCCTGGAAGACGCGCCCGACACAGCGGGGCACGGGGGTGCGCAGCAGGGACCGCTCTCCGTCCAGCTCGACGGTCACCGCCCGCAGCTTGCAGAGGTCGCGAATGACCTCCTCCCACTGAGCCTGCACGCCGGCCTCGGCCAGCTTGCGATGCAGGAGCGCCGTGTCTCGCGCGGTGGGCGTTCTCGTCACGAGGACGGTCGGGGGTGGTGGAGCACCCCCCAAACCGCCGCGGGCCCCCGCCCGCCCACTGTGGGGAGGACCGACTCGCGGGCGCACCGGTTGCAGGTGAATCGCGAGAAACTCGCCGCGCTTGCCGGCCGCCCACTCCGCCGTCGTTGACGGGCCGGCGCGGCGCGGGCATGGTGCCCGGCATGGAGCTTGGGCTGAGCGACAAGGTCGTCCTCGTCACGGGCGCCTCGGGGGGCATCGGCGCGGCGATGGCGGAGGCCTTCGCCGCGGAGGGGGCCCGGGTCGCGCTGCACGGGAACACGGGCTTCGAGAGGCTGGAAGCCTGGGCCGCCGACCGGCCGTGGAGCGCGCGCGCGCTCGTCGTGCGGGCGGACGTGAGCGCGCCCGAGGAGGTGGATGACGCCTTCGACGCGGTCATCAGGCGCTGGAAACGGATCGACGTGTGCGTCGCGAACGCCGGCGTGTGGCCGTCCGAGGAGCTGCCGCTCTCGCAGCTCTCCGAGGGGCGTGTCCGCTCCGTGATCGGGATCAACCTCTTGGGCTCCATGTGGACGGCGCGCGCCTTCATGCGCTGCCTCGCAGCGAGCGGGCCGCGCCCGGACGGACACGGCGCCTGCCTGCTCTTCACCGGCTCGACCGCCGGGCGCTTCGGCGAGAAGGGGCACGCGGACTACGCCGCCAGCAAGGCGGCCCTGCGCGGGCTCGTGCTCTCGCTCAAGAACGAGGTCGTCGCCTTCGACCCCTACGCGCGCGTCAACCTGATCGAGCCCGGCTGGACCGTGACCGACATGACGCGCCGCGACATCCACAAGCCGGGCCTGGTCGAGAAGGTCGTGCGCACCATGCCCCTGCGCCAGCTCGCCCGCGCGCGCGACGTCGCCCGCACCGCCGTCTTCCTCGCCTCGCCCACCGCCGCGCGCCACGTCAGCGGCCAGGTCGTGACCGTCGCGGGGGGCATGGAGGGGCGCATCCAGTGGGAGACGGAGGAGGTCGAGCCCGCGGACATCCTGCGCCGGCTCGCTCCCGAGGACTGAGCGCGAACGGCGGGGACACTCCGCGCCCGGTGAGGGCCTTTCGCTCGCTCGCGCAGGAGTCGGCCCCTCGAAACATCCGGGCCGATTCCATTCGCTGTGCTTATCGACGGCATCAACCTCTTTGACTGGCCTTTGTTGCGCTGATCGGCGACAACGGACCTATCACGCCCCTAGACGAGCACGCCCGGGCGGCGGCTCCGCGCGCCGTGATGGAGAGAACGGTCATAAGGCACACGCACCGGGTCCTGGGTCTCGCGCTGGCAATCGGGGCAATCAACGGCGTCCCGGCGAGCGCGGGTGACACGTACTTCAGCCTACCGATCCGCGAGCTGCGGCTCGATTCCGGCCGGCCGCTGCCCTCGTGGAAGGGGTCCCTGGCCTACTTCGCCCGGCGGTCGGGTCGGCACCCGTACGTAGCGCTCGAGGGCGATGGCGAGGCCTACGTGTGCATCGACCCGACGTGGCGCCCCGGCGACCCCGAGCCGCACGAGCCGGTCATCGTGGCACTGCGTGTCCCCGCCGGCGAGTCCGTGCGCGGCCGCCTGCTCCTGCCCGGGTCAGGAAGCCAGGGCTGGGAGGCGCACGCCTTCGAGATCGCGATCGCCGCCGGCGCTGCGACGGGAGAAGACGAACGGGTGCGCTTCCTGCAGGCCAAGCACCAGCACTACGAGGCGCTGGCGCGGGCGGGGATCCCCGGTGGCGCCTGGTTCCGCCACCGCGCGGGCGGCGCGCTGGAGGAGCTCGAGCATGTGGGCGCCACCCGCGCTCCCGGGACCTCGCTCCTCACTCGCGCGCCGCGAGCGGGGAGCGGCGCGCTCGAGGACACATTCGACCTGTTCAGCGGTGGACGCGCCCTGAGCGAGAACCTGCAGCTCGACCGCGTGCTCGAGCCCGTCGAGGGCGGCGTGGAGTGGCGCCCGCTCGCCGAGCTGCAGGGCATCAGCACGCTGGAGATCGACTGGGTCGAGCACGTCGCGGGCCTGGCACCCGAGCTCGACCGGCTCGCGGCGTGCATCCCGGCCGACCAGCACGCCGTGTTCTTCCCGTCCCTCGCCGCGCTGGTCACGCTGCTCGACGAGGCGGAGGAGAACGGCACGCCAGTGCTCCAGCTCCTCGAGCCGCGCGCCGAGGACGCCGGCGTGCGCGCGCGCTACGAGCGACAGATGTGCCTGGAGCTCGGAGCGATGGCGGGCGCCCTCGGAGACGCGCTCGTTCGCGGCGTGGCGCTGACCGGCTCAGACCCGTACCTGCGGACGGGCTCGGACGTGGCCGTGCTGTTCGAGGCGACCCGGCCCGAGCTGCTCGCGTACTTCGCGCTCGCTCGACAGCGGGAAGCCGCGCGCCTGCTCGGTCTGACCACACTGAGCGGTGAGATCGACGGCCTGCGCTTCACCGGCGTGGACAGTGGCGACGGACGGCTGCGCTCGTTCCTCGTGCAGCAAGGCGAAGTCGTCCTGGTCACGAACTCGCTGGTGCAGGTGGAGGCCTTCGGCGACGTGATGGGAGGGCGGCGAGCGGCGCTGACGGCTCTGGACGAGTACGTCTTCTTCCGCGACCGCTACCCGCGTGGCGCCGCGGACGAGACCGCCTTCGCGATCCTCACCGACGCCACGATCCGGCGCTGGTGCGGCCCGCGCTGGCGCATCGCCGCCTCGCGCCGCACGCGCGCGGCGGCGGTGATGATGGATCAGCAGGCGCGGCACCTGGAGGAGCTCGTCGCCGGGCGCGCGACCGATGGCGTGCTGATGAACGAGCTCCCGGTACCCGGCGGCTGCGCGCTGCGGCTGACGCCGCGCGGCGTCGTATCGGACGTCTACGGCCAGATCGCGTTCCTGACGCCGATCGCGGAGCTGGAACTCGAGGAGGTCACGGCAGCCGAGGCGCAAGCCTACGAGCGTTTCCGAACCACGTACCAGGAACGCTGGCGGCGATTCTTCGACCCAGTGGCGCTGAAGGTCTCGGTGCGGCCGCGGCGGCTGGAGCTCGACCTCAGCGTGATGCCCCTGATCGCCGGCACGGACTACCGCTGGGTGCGAGAGATCTCGACGGGGGCGCCGTTGCGGCCGGGAGCCGGCGACCCGCACCCGGAGGCACTCCTGAACTGCATTCTGGCGCTCCAGCGCGACTCTGAAGCGTTCAGGGAGCTCGAGCGCGGATTCGGATTCCTCGAGCCGGAGCTCGACCGTCCCCTGTCGTGGCTCGGAGACTCGGTCTCGATCTACGTCGACCAGGATCCGCTATGGACGACGCGTGGTGCGTGGGAGCACCAAGACAGCTTTCTGAGCAGCCACTACTACGAGATCCCGATCGCTCTGCATGCAGCGGTGCGCAATCCCTTGCGCTTGGCTGCGTTTCTGGAGGCCCTGGGCGAGGAGGCGTCCTACTCCGCGCCTGGGAGGATGGCTTTGTTCAACATCACCTTCCACTACGCCGTGCTACCGGACGCGCTGGTCGTCAGCCTGCGTGAGGACGTCGTCCAGCGCGCGGTCGAGCGCTCCCGCGCGCGGATCGAGGCCGCGGAGCGCGGCGATCCCGTGCGAGAGCGCGAGTGGCTCGGGCAGAGCTGGTCGCTGCGCGCGCGCAGGGGCGTGATCGAGGCCGTCCACGCGATCTTCGGCGACGAGCTGCGCCAGCGGATGCAGACGCTCGCGTGGAGCAACCTGCCGATACTCGACGAGTGGCGACGGCTCTTCCCCGAGGTCGATCCGATCGAGTTTCATGCCCGCTACTGTCACGTCGACCTGGTCTGTCCCGGCGGAGGCGAGTTCGTCTGGAACGAGGAGTGGCGCGCGATGGAGTCCTCGTTCTACGGTCATCCGGGTCAATCGAAGGGCGGTCCGAGCCTTCCGGCGGCGGTCCGCTCGGTGTCCGCGGCCGAGCTGGGCCTGACCTTCGAGCGCGACGGGCTGCGCGCGCGGGTCGTGCTCGAGCGCGACGAGCGCTGAACATCGCTGCCGCACGATGCACTACCCGGGCACGAGCTGCTCGAGCATGCGGCGCAGCACGCGCTGCGTGGCCGCGCGGCGGTAGGCCGCGCTCGAGCGCACGTCGTCGATCGGAGCGATGTCCTCGCGCGCGGCGCGGCGCGCGGCGCGCTCGACGAGCGCCGCGTCGGGCCGGCGGCCGCGCAGCTCGCGCCCGACGGAGGGGAGCAGGAGCGTGCGGTCGGCGACCGAGCCGGCGGCGACCGTGATCGAGCGCACGGTTCCCTCGTCGAGGACCGCCGCGGCCGCCAGGACGACCTTCGAGATAGACTGCGCGCGGCGCGTGCCGACCTTGCGGAAGGCGCGCCGCTCGAGCGGGTCGCGCGGTGCGACGACGACCGACTCGATCAACTCGTCGGGGCGGCGGGCGGTCGCGCGGTAGCCGGTGAAGTACTCCCCGATCGCGACGACGCGCGGGCCGCCGCGCTGCGACACGAGCTGCACCTCGGCGCCCAGGGCCAGGAGCACGGGGCACAGGTCGGCCGCCGGCGAGGCCGTGCCGAGGTTGCCGCCGATCGTGGCGCGGTTCTTGATCTGCTCGGCGCCGCACTGGTCGGCGGCCTCGGCCAGGATCTCGACCTCGGCGCGTACCAGCGGCGAGCGGATCAGCTCCGCGCACGTCGTCAGCGCGCCGATCCGCAGCCCTTCGTCCGAGCGCGACACGCCGCGCAGCTCGTCAACGCGCCACACGTCGACCACGCGGTCGCACCGTGCGCCGTCGCTCTCCAGCTCGACCATCAGGTCCGTGCCGCCGGCCAGCACGCGCGTGCGCTCGGTAGCGCCGACCAGCGCCGCCAGCGCGCCGGCGAGGTCGTCCGGAGACTCGACCCGGACGTTCATCGCCCCCTCGCCGCCGCCGCCGCCAGCACCGCGGCGACGACCTTGCCGTAGCCCGTGCAGCGGCACAGGTTGCCGGCCAGGGCCTTGCGCGCGGCTTCGGCGGTGACCGGCTCGCCGCCGCGCTCGCGCTCGTCGAGCCAGGCGCGCGTCATCACGATCATGCCCGGCGTGCAGATCCCGCACTGCGTGCCACCCTCGGACAGGAAGGCGGCGCGGATCCCGTCCAGGCCCGCGCCCTCGATCGTCACGACCTCGGCCCCCGCGACCTGGCAGGCCGGCACGAGGCACGAGTTCAGGGCCTCGCCGTCCACGAGCACCGTGCACGCTCCGCACTCGCCCTCGCCGCAGCCCTCCTTCGTGCCGGTCAGGCCCAGGTCGACGCGCAGCACGTCGAGCAGGCGCCGCAGGGGCGGCACGTCGAGCTCGCGCGCCTCGCCGTTGACCGTGAGCTTCACGGCGCCTCCTCGGGGTGCAGCGCCAGCCATGCTGCCATCAGGCGCTCGGGCGTGGCCGGAATGCGCTCGACGTGGATGCCGAGCGCGTCCTCGATCGCCGAGCAGACCGCCGGCGCGCCGCCGTCCATCGGCAGCTCGCCGACGCCCTTCGCGCCGAACGGGCCATGCGCGAACGGCACCTCGATCAGCTCGACCTTGATCGGCGGCGCGTCGAGGGCGGTCGGGATGATGCAGGTCGCCATGCGGTCCTGCAGGAAGCGCCCCGCGTGCGTCGAGACGACCTCGAGGTGTGCGAAGCCGATGGCCTGCAGACTGCCGCCCTCGATCTGGCCCTCGACGAGCTGCGGCTGGATGGCCTTGCCGACGTCGGTCGCCGACAGGAAACGCGTCACGGAGACCTCGAACGTGTCCATGTCGACCTCGACCTCGGCCACGTCGGCGGCCCAGCCGTAGGCCGGGTAGGCGTCGCCGCGGTAGCGCTCCTCGTCCCAGGCGAGGCCGGGCGGTGAGGCGTACACATGCTCGACGCCGCCGTCCCCGCCCGCCGCCAGGAAGCGCCGCGCGGCCGCGCGGAAGTCGCGCATGTCGAAACCCGGCGCCGCCTCCATGCGCGCGCGCAGCTCGCGGCAGGCGCGCGCCACGCAGCCGCCGACGACCATGCACGTGCGCGACGCCACGGTCGGGCCCGAGTCGGGCACCGCGCCGGTGTCGGGCTCGGCGAGCACGACGTCGGCCGGGTCGATGCCCAGCGCCTCGGACGCGACGCTCGCGAACATCGCCAGCGTGCCCTGCCCGATCTCGGTCGCGGCCGTGCGCACGAGCAGACGGCCGTCCGCCCGCAGCTCGACGCGCACGCGCGCCTTCATCAGCTCCTCGCCCGAGCCGGTGAAGCCCGCGCCGTGGTGGAAGAACGAGAAGCCGACGCCGCGCCGCTTGCGTGCGCGCCCGTCGCCGGCGCGCCCGGCGCACCACGGGTGCCGCTCGAAGCCGCTCCTCGCCAGCGCGCGCTCGAGCACCTCGGCCGAGCCGACGCTCGTCTCGAGCCGCTGGCCTGTCGCCGTCGTGTCGCCGGCGAGCAGCATGTTGCGGCGCCGCAGCTCGGCCGGATGGATGTCCAGCGCGCGCGCGATGCGGTCCATCTGGCGCTCGACCGCGAAGCACGTCTGCGGCGCGCCGAAGCCGCGCATGGCGCCGTACGGGACGTGGTTCGTGGCGACGGCGCGCCCGCGGATCGAGGTGTGGTCGCAGCGGTACGCCCCAGCGGCGTGGATGCAGGCGCGCGAGAGCACCACCGGCGAGAGGGTCGTGTACGCGCCGCCGTCGAGCAGCAGCTCGATCTCCATCGCCAGCAGGTCGCCCGCAGCCGAAACCGCCGTGCGGTGGCGTACGAGCGCGGGGTGGCGCTTGGGCGTCACCGCCAGGTCCTCGTGGCGCTCGTAGATCATGCGCACGGGCCGCCCGGCCGCGCGCGCGAGAAGCGCGGCGTGGCAGGCGAGCAGGGAGGGGAAGTCCTCCTTCCCGCCGAAGCCGCCGCCGGTCGTGGTCTGGACGACGCGCGCCTTCTCGGCTGGCAGCCCGAGGGCGCGCGCCAGCGCCTTGTGCACGTAGTAGGGACATTGCAGCGAGCCGCGCACAAGGACGACGCCGGCCTCGTCGGGAGGCCAGGCGACGACGCCCTGGGGCTCGATGTACATCTGCTCCTGGGAGTCGCTGCGGTACGTGCCCTCGATCACGCGCTCGGCGCGCTCGAGGACCGCGCGCGCGTCGCCCTTCTCGATCCGCACCTCCTTGAAGACGAGCTCGGAGGCCTCCATGTCGAGGACGGGCGGAAGTTCCTCGACGCGCGGGCGGAGCGCGGCCAGCGCCGCGGCGAGCGTCTCGCGCCCGGGCGCTGCGACCAGCGCCAGCGGCTCGCCCCAGTAGCGGATCTCACCGGCGCACAGCACGGGCTGGTCGTCGGCGATCAGCGCGACCACGTTCTCGCCAGGCACGTCCGGCGCGCGTACGACTGCGACCGTGCCGAAGTCGAAGTGCGGGTCGAGGTCGAAGCCCAACAGCCGGCCGCGCGCGACGGGAGCGCGCAAGGTGCCGCCGCACCACGCGCCGGGGACGGC
>Ga0326597_10004685_pt1 | contig 19166 bp, 13 predicted proteins | sample RVTome_12_FD_203789 | JGI IMG/M metagenome (GOLD analysis project Ga0326597, IMG submission 203789) | Soil microbial communities from uranium-contaminated site in the Upper Colorado River Basin, Wyoming, United States - RVT100D185 | ecosystem: Environmental > Terrestrial > Soil > Contaminated >... | reverse complement strand
TAGGCCTCGGGGGCCCCGCCGTACGACCCGGCTCCAGCTCGCGGTGATCGCCGGATAAGCGGCGCCGGGTAGGGTCCCGGCCATGCTTGCAACCCTGCTCTCGGCGACCCTGGTGGGCCTCGACGGCCGGCGGATCCGCGTCGAGGTGGACGTGGCGCCGGGCCTGCCCGGGTTCACCATCGTGGGGCTCGCCGATGCCGCCCTGCGTGAGGCCCGGGAGCGGGTCCGCGGAGCGATCCGCAACGCCGGCTTCGTCCATCCACCGCGCCGGATCACGGTCAATCTCGCCCCGGCGGACCTGCCCAAGGGCGGGTCGAGCGTCGACCTCGCCATCGCCGTCGGGATCCTCCTCGGATCGGAGCAGTTCACCGCGCTCGCCGGCCGGACGGCGCTCATCGGGGAGCTCTCGCTGGGCAGCGAGGTCCGGCCGGTCCCGGGCCTCCTGCCGATGCTGCGAGCCCTTGCCTCGCAGGGCGTCGCGCGGGCCCTCGTCCCGGCGACGAGCCTCGAGGAGGCGACGCTCGTCCCCGGCATCGAGGCGCTCGGCTGCGCCACCCTCGGCGACGCCGTGGCGATCCTCCGCTCGCGACGCCGCCCCGGTCCGGCCATGCCCGCCAGGGTCGAGCTCGCGGCCGAACCAGGGGCCGGGCAGGGGCCTCGGAGCATCGGAGCCCCTGACCCCGCCTTCGACGCGGCCGAGGTCGACCGCCTCGATGCGGTCCCGGATCTCGCCGAGGTTCGCGGCCAGCACGAGGCGCGGCGGGCGCTCGAGGTCGCCCTCGCCGGTGGCCACGCGCTCCTGCTCATGGGACCGCCGGGAAGCGGCAAGACCCTCCTCGCCCGGACGATCCCGGGTCTCCTCCCGCCGCTCGGCGACGAGGAGGCCCTCGCCGCAACGGTCGTCGCGTCCGTGTCAGCCGAGCGACCGGTCCGCGCCCTCGTCCGTCGCCCGCCGTTCCGGGCCCCCCACCACACCGCCTCGTACGCGGCGATCGTCGGGGGCGGGCCGGGCCTCCAGCCGGGCGAGGTGACCCGCGCCGACCACGGGGTCCTCTTCCTCGACGAGCTGCCCGAGTTCGGTCGCGACGTCCTCGAGGCGCTTCGCCAACCGCTCGAGGAGGGCCGGATCGCGATCGCGCGGGCGGCCCGCACGGCCGTCCTGCCGGCTCGTTTCCAGCTCGTCGCGGCGATGAACCCCTGCCGCTGCGGCAACACCGGGACACCTGAACCATGCGCCTGCCCGCCCAATGGGCCGGAGCGCTACGTCGGCCGGATCTCGGGCCCGCTCCGCGATCGGATCGATTTGTGGGTGGGAATGCCCAGGCTGCCGGCCGCGGCCCTCATCACGGACACGGAGCCGGAGCCGTCGGCGACGGTGGCGGCGCGAATCGCCGTCGCCCGCGAGGTCCAGCTGGCCCGCCCGTCACACGCCCTGAACGGGCGGGTGGCCGGGCGGGCGCTCCGGGCGGCCTGCCGGATGTCGCCGGAAGCGCGCCGCCGAGCGATCACCCTGGCCGACATGGAGCGGCTGTCCGGGCGCGGGACGGATCGGCTCCTGCGGGTGGCCCGAACGATCGCCGACCTGGCGGGCGCGGAGGCCGTCGAGGGGCCGCACCTCGAGGAAGCCGCCCGCTGGCGGGCCCCCGCCACCCACCCGCACCTCGCCCTGGCGGTCTGACGTGCTCGGAGTCGGCCGCGAGGGTCCGGTTGGCCCGGCTCGGCGCGTCCGGACGCCCGCGGCCGCCGAGTGGCCGGGGCGAGTCGGGGGCGGCTCCCGGCCGCCGGGATCGCCTCCCGCCGGGTCCCCGCTGGCGGATCGCGACGCCCTGGCCGTGATCGTCTCGGCCGAGGGCGTCGGTCCGATCACCCTGGAGCGCCTGCTCGCCGTCTTCGGCGGTCCGAACGAGGTCCTCGAGGTCGCCCGACGGCAGACCGGCGCCGCCGATCTCCGGGTCGCGAGCCGTGACCCCGAGGGCCCGGGCAGCGCGATGACCCAGTCCGCGGCCGAGGCGCTCGCCGTCGCCGCCCGGCGGTGCGACGCGGTCCTCGCCGCGATCCGCGCCGCCGGCGTGGCGCCCCTCGCGATCGGTGACGCGGCGTTCCCGGAGCGTCTCCGGCGGATCGAGCTGCCGCCGCGCGTCCTGTTCGTTCGGGGCGACGCGGCCGCGCTCGAGGCCGACAGCTCCGTCGCGGTCGTCGGGACCCGCCGCCCGACCGACGGCGGACGCCGCACGGCGGCCCGGATCGCCGCCGCGCTCTCGCGCGCCGGCGCCCTCGTGGTGAGCGGCCTCGCCGTCGGGATCGACGGCGCCGCGCACGCCGCGGTCGTCGCCGAGGCGGGCCGGACCGTGGCCGTGATCGGTGGCGGCCACGCCCGCCTGTTCCCGGCGTCCCACGATCGCCTCGCCGACGCGATCGTGGCGTCCGGCGGGGCCGTGATCTCCGAGCACGCGCCGGGCACGCTGCCGACGAAGGGGACGTTTCCGCGCCGGAATCGGATCATCAGCGGTCTCGCCGACGCCGTCGTCATCGTGGAGGCCCCGGCCCGGAGCGGTGCGCTGCTCACGGCCTCGTGGGCCCTCGAGCAGGGCCGGGAGTGCTTCTTCGTCCCCGGGGCGATCGACGCGCCGCAGTCGGCGGGCTGCCTGGCCTGGCTGCGCGACTATGGCGGCGTGGTCCGGATCGTGGCCGGCGTCCCGCAGCTCCTCGAGGACCTCGGGCTGATGGTTTCGGCGGCCTTTCCCGCCCGTGCCCCGGGCCGACTCCTCGTGCCGCCGTCGCGGCCGGTCCGGGCGCCGACGGCGGCCGCCCGCCGGATCGAGCTCTCGCCGCGCGAGGACCACATCGCCAGGGCCCTGCTCGACGGTGGCTCGACCGCCGACGAGCTCGTCGCGATGACCGGGATGCCGGTCGCGGCCGTGCTCGCCGGTCTCACCGCGCTCGAGGCCGCCGGCCTGGCGGTCGGCGGATTCGGGCGCTATCGCGTGGCCGGGTCCCTCGCCGTCGCGGACCCGGGGCCCGCTCCAGGCGACGCGTCGCCCAGCCCCGTCGCCGCTGATCCCGCCGCCTGACCGGGGAGGGGAGACATCGTCGAGGGGCGCTTCGTGGGTGACCCGTGCTATCCTGCCGGCGGCCGTAGCGCCCGCGGCCCGCAGCCCCACGATGCCATCGTCCCCAGCGACGAGCCAGGAGACTGCTGTATTGCGGAACGTTCTTGCGGCCGCCCTGGCGGTCCCCGTGATCGCCCTCGTCGTCGCCCGCTCGGTCGGGCAGCGGCCGGCGGTGCGGCGCCTCTCGGTCATGGTCGCCGTCCTCGTCATCGGGGCGACCGCCGCCTTCGTCGGCGCCAACCCCGAGCCCGCGACGGGCACCTTGCCGAGTCGCGTCGCGGCCCTGGAGCGGACGGCCTTCACGACCGAGATCCAGACGTCCGAATCGCCGTCGGCGCCGGTCTCTATCTCCTTCCCCGAGGCGATGAACGCGGCGAGCGTCGAGCAGATGCTGCAGGTCACCCCGGCGACGAAGGTCGACGTCAGCTGGGACGCCACGACGACGACCCTGACGGTCGCGCCGCGAACCGCCTGGCGGCCTGCCACCTACTACACCGTGACCGTCCGGGCCGGCGCCCTCGACGCCAACGGCCGGCCGATGGAGCGGCGAGTCCGGGCGGCCTTCCTGACCCGCCCGCCGATCACGGCCACGGTCACGGCGACGGACCTCGCGGGGGACGAGGCGAAGATCGCGACCGCCTTCCGAATCGCCCTCTCGGGACCGATCGACGAATCGACGCTCGACATGGCGGTCAGCCCGGCCGTCAGGGGCGCCTTCTCGCCGGCGCCGGAATCGACCGCGCTCGCCCCGGTCTACGACTTCGAGCCGGCCGAGCCCCTGCTTCCCGACACCGAGTACACGGTCCGGCTCGGGCCGGACGTGCACGACCTCGACGGCGCGGAGATCGAGGCGACGCCGCTCACGATCCGGACCGCCGCGGCCCCGTCCGTCGTCCGCTTCCGGCCGCGTCACAACACGGCGGGCGTCGCCTGGAGCCAGGACCTGTCGGTCCGCTTCACCGAGCCGATGGACCACGCCTCGACCGAGGCGGCCTGGAGCGCGACCCAGGGCACGACCGCGCTGACGGGCACCTTCAGCTGGGCCGAGGGCGACACGGTCCTCGTGTTCGACCCGGCGAGCAACCTCGGCTACGCCCAGAAGGTGACCCTGATGGTCGACGCCGGTGCGACCTCGCAGGCCGGCCTGCCCATCCAGGGCGCGTCCTCGATCACGTTCACGACCGCGAGCAAGCCCGTGCCGCGGGCCCCCACCCCCAGCAGCAGCGGTGGCGGTGGTGGCGGCGGGAGCATCGGTGGCAGCACCTGGGCCGCCGTCGAGAGCTACTACCTGGGCCTCATGAACTGCACCCGGACGGGCGGCCTGGTGACCTCGGGCGGCGGCTGCAACAGCCCCGGCGGCCGGGACGTCGCCGCCCTCTGGCAGGACGCCGGGATCACGGCCAGCGTCGCGCGGCCCTACGCTCAGAAGCTGGCCGTCAACAACCTGTGCACCCACTTCTCCGGCGGCAACCCCGGCGACCGCCTTCGCGCGGCCGGCTACACGAGCTACGTCTGGGCCGAGAACCTGGGCTGCCGGAGCGGGGACGCGTACGCCGCCGTGCTGGGGTCGCACCTCTTCTTCCAGAGCGAGGCGTCGTACAGCGGTGGCCACTACGTCAACCTCATGAACGCGAAGTACGACCGGGTGGGCATCGGGGTCTGGGTCTCCGGCGGCCGGGTCCGCCTCGTCGTCGACTTCTACCATCCCTGATCCGCCGACCGTGATCCGCAACGCGGTCATCCACCTGACCAGCGAGCAGCCGGTCCTGGCCGACCTCTTCGACCTGCCGAAGCCGGGTGACGCGCTCCTCCTGTGTACGAACATGCGGACTCTCGACGGAAAGCGGCCGGTGTTCATCGACCAGGCGGCCTCGACCTTCGTCTTCCCCTACCTCAACATCCGGTTCATCGAGATCCGGCCGGAGCGATCCGGGGGCCGGGAGGCGGACGAGGTCCTGGGTCGGAGCGACGAGGAGAAGCCGGAGGAGCCGGCGCCCGAGGCCGACCTCGAGATCGACGAGGACTTCCTGCGCCGGATCCGGGACGCCTGAGGCGGAAAAGGCCCAGATGACCGGGCGTGAAGGGGCCTGAGGTATAGTCCCGCCCGATGCCGAAGCACCTGGTGATCGTGGAGTCGCCGGCCAAGGCGCGGACGATCGAGCGCTATCTCGGCGACGATTACCGCGTCCTGGCGTCGTACGGCCACGTCCGCGACCTCCCCGAGAACCCCGGCAAGGGCAAGTTCGGCGTCGACGTCGACAACGGCTTCGCGCCCGAGTACGTCGTCGCCGACGACCGGCGCAAGCAGGTCGACGCGATCGAGAAGGCGGCCCGGACCGCCGACCTCGTGTACCTCGCGACGGACCTCGATCGCGAGGGCGAAGCCATCGCCTGGCACGTCGCCGAGGCCGCGCACGTGCCGGAGGCGAAGACCCGCCGGGTGACCTTCTCGGAGATCACCGCCGGCGCGATCCGCGAGGCGTTCGCCCATCCGCGCGCGATCGACGCCAACCTCGTCGACGCCCAGCAGGCCCGCCGGATCGTCGACCGGCTCGTCGGCTACACGCTGAGCCCGCTCCTGTCGCGCAAGGTCCGGGGCGGCCTGTCGGCTGGCCGCGTCCAGTCGGTCGCCGTCCGGCTCGTCGTCGAGCGGGAGCGCGAGATCGAGGCCTTCGTCCCGCGCGAGTACTGGACCATCCACGCGACCCTCGAGACCGAGCGCGGCGAGGGCTTCCGGGCCGACGTCGTCCGGATCGGGGGCCAGCCGACGGACGTCGACAACGGGGTCGTCGCCGAGCACCACGCCGAGACCCTTCGCGGGCTCCGGCCGCGGGTGACCGCGATCGCGACGAAGACCCAGAAGCGGAGTCCTGCGCCGCCCTTCACGACATCGACGCTCCAGCAGGAAGCGAGCCGCAAGCTCAGCTTCAGCCCCAAGCGGACGATGTCGATCGCCCAGCGGCTGTACGAGGGCGCCGACACGCCCGACGGCCACGTCGGGCTCATCACGTACATGCGGACCGACTCGGTGGCGATCGCCGGGGTCGCCATGGGCGAGGCCCGTGACGTCATCCGCGAGCGCTTCGGCGAGCGCTACACGATGCCGAAGGGGCGCGTCTACAGGACGAAGACGAAAGGTGCCCAGGAGGCCCACGAGTCGATCCGCCCGACGAGCTTCCGGCGCGACCCGGATTCTCTCGCCGGCACGCTCAAGCCCGAGGAGCTGCGGCTCTACCGCCTGATCTGGCAGCGCGCCCTGGCCAGCCAGATGGAGGCCAAGGAGCTCGAGACGACGACGGTCGACCTGGCCGCCGACGGCTACGAGCTCCGGGCCTCGGCGACCCGGACGCTCTTCGACGGCTTCGCGCGGGTCTACACCGAGGGCCGCGACGAGGCGTCTGCGGACGGCGGGGAGGACGAGGCGGAAGGCCGCCTCCCGGTCCTGGCCGAGGGCGACGTCACGACGGTCGAGGCGATCGAGCCCGCCCAGCACTTCACCGAGCCGCCGCCGCGCTTCACGGAAGCCTCGCTCATCAAGGCCCTCGAGGAGCACGGCATCGGCCGCCCCTCGACGTACGCCGCGACGATCTCCACGATCGTCGACCGTGGCTACGTCCGGGTCGAGGAGCGCCGCCTCCGGCCCGAGCTCGTCGCGGGCATCGTCACCGACCTCCTCGTCGAGCACTTCGGCGACTACGTCGATGTCGGGTTCACCGCCCGCATGGAGGACGAGCTCGACGAGGTCGCGCGCGGCGAGCGGGCCTGGGTGCCGCTGCTGGCGGCCTTCTACGGCCCCCTCAAGCTGCGGGTCGAGGAGAAGCGGCGCGAGCTGAAGCGCCGCGACTTCACGACCGAGGCCAGCGACGAGGTCTGCTCCCTCGGCCATCCGATGGTCATCCGCCTCGGCCGGAATGGCCGGTTCCTGGCCTGCTCGCTCTATCCCGAGCACAAGGAGTCGCGGCCGCTGCCCGGCGACGAGGAACCCGCCCTGCCGGGGACCGGCGAACCCTGCCCCAAGTGCGGCGAGGGCGTGCTGGCCTCGAAGCGGGGCCGCTTCGGGCCGTTCGTCGGCTGCTCCCGGTACCCGGACTGCGACTACATCCAGCGCGACGGGCCGCCACCGCCGGACCAGCTCCCGTTCGAGGTGACCTGCCCCAAGAACGGCGACGGGCATCTCGTGGCGCGTCGCGCACGGCGGACCGGGAACGTCTTCTGGGGGTGCTCCGCGTATCCGAAGTGCGACTACACGACGAATCACGAGCCCCTCGGCGCCGCCCACGATGCCGACGACGGCCCGGTCGGGCGACAGGACGCGGGCGCCCTGTGCCTCCGCTGCGGCGCGACGATCGAGCTGCCGGCGGGCGACGCGCCGATCGTCGGGCAGCGCCTGCCGGGCGGGCCGGCGGACCCGTCGGCGCTGGTCTCGAAGCGGCCGGGGCGGGGCGGCGGGCGCGGGGGTGCGCGTGGTGGTGCCCGGCGCGGCGCAGCCGCCAGGGGCACGTCCGGTCGCGCCGCGGCGACGGGCCGGGCCGGGGGCCGACGGGCATCCGGCCGCGGACGCTCGAACGGCAGCAATCCCGCGGCGTGACGGCGCCGGGGCACTCCGGAGGGGCGCTCGCGCGATTCCTCCGCAGCCTCGCCGCCCGCGACGCCTCGCCCCACACGATCCGGGCCTACAGGACGGCCGTCGGCGCCTACCTCGCCTGGCTCGACGAGCGCGACGTCGACTGGCGGGTCCCATCCCGGAGCCACCTGCGGACCTACCTGGCGCGCCTCACGAGCACGACCGCCCGGACGTCGGTCGCCCAGCGCCTCGCCGCGATCCGGGCGTTCCACCGGTTCGCGGCCCGCTCCGGCCTGGCCGTCGGTGATCCGTGGGGCGCCATCTCGACGCCGCGCCTGCCACGGCGGCTGCCGCGCGTCCTCGAGATCGAGCAGGTGGACCGGCTCCTCGCAGCGGTCGATGCGGAGCTCGCGACCGCGGCGGCCGGCGACGCCAGGCCGTGGGCGTCGGGTGCCGCCGGCCGGCGGGCCGGCGCCGCGACCGCGATCGCCCTCCGCGATCGGGCCATCATCGAGACGGCCTACGCGGCGGGGCTCCGGATCAGCGAGCTCGCCGCCGCCGAGCTGGCCTCGCTCGACCTCCGCCGGGGCGAGGTCCGCGTCCTGGGCAAGGGGCGCAAGGAACGGATCGGCCTGCTGGGCCGGCCGGCCGTTCGGGCGCTGGCAACCTATGTCGACGAGGCACGGCCCGTGCTGCTCGCGCTGCGGACCTCGCCGGGCCCGGATCCGGCCGTCGTCTTCCTGAACCACCACGGCGACGGCATCGGCGTTCGCGGGCTCCGCTACCGGATCGATCGCCTCTGCCACGCGGCCGGCCTGCCTCGCGGCGTGTCGCCGCACACGCTCCGCCACTCGTTCGCGACCCATCTCCTCGACGGCGGCGCCGACCTGCGCGTCGTCCAGGAGCTGCTCGGCCACGAGAGCCTCGCCACGACCCAGATCTACACCCACGTCTCGCCGGCCCGTCTCCGGTCCGCCTACCGCTCGGCCCATCCGCGTGCCCGGCGCGCCGGCGCGGAGCCGGCCGCCCCGGGCTCATCGTGACCGGCGAACCGCCGCCGGGCGAGGCGCCTCCGGACCGTTCGGCGCGTTCGGCGCGTTCCGGTCTCGTCCGGGCCGGGGTGATCCTGTCGGCCACGTTCCTGATCTCGCGGGCTCTCGGTTATCTCCGGACGGTCGTCCTCGGCGCGACCTTCGGCGCCGGCCCCGAGCTCGACGCGTTCTTCGCCGCCTTCCGCGTTCCTGACCTCATCTTCCAGCTCGTCGCGGCCGGGGCGATGGGCTCGGCGCTCATTCCGGTCCTCACGGGGCTCATGGCGTCAGGGGAGCGCGCCCACGCCTGGCGCGTCGTGTCGACCCTGGCCAACCTCCTGCTGACGGCCCTGAGCGTCCTCGCCGTCGCCGCGTTCATCGGGGCACCGCTGCTCGTCCGGGCCCTCGCCCCCGGCTTCGACGAGGCCGCCCTGGCGAGGACGACCGACCTCACCCGGATCATGCTCGCGGCGCCGGTCCTCCTGTCGCTCGGTTCGATCGCGACCGCCGCCCTCAACGCCGAGGGCCGGTTCACCGCGGCCGCGATCGCCCCGATCGTCTACAACATCGCGATCATCGCGGCGGCCGCGGTGCTCGGGCCGACGATCGGCGTCACGGCACTCGCCTGGGGCGTCGTCGCCGGGGCCCTGGGCCACGTCCTGGTCCAGCTCCCGGCGCTCCTGGGGCTCGGGTTCCGGCCCACGATCGGGATCGACCTGGCCGACCGGGCCGCCCGGCGCGTGCTCGGCCTCCTCGCGCCTCGCGCGCTCGGCCTCGGCGCCTCGCAGTTCACGTTCATCGTCATGACCGCGCTGGCGTCGTCGCTCGGCGAGGGTGCGATCTCGAGCTTCACGATCGCCTTCGCCCTACTCCAGATCCCGGTCGGCGTCCTCGGCGTGCCCCTCGGGGTCGTGATCTTCCCGTCGATCTCGCGGGAGCACGCGCTCGGCGCGACGGCGGCCTACGTCGGCATGGTCACCCGGGCGGTCCGGCTGATCTTCTTCGCGATGATCCCGATCGCCGCCCTCGGGATCGTCCTCCGGGCACCGGTCGTCGAGCTGCTCTTCGGGTACGGCAAGTTCGACGTCCCGTCGATCGAGCGAACCGCCGCGACGCTCGCCCTGTTCCTCCTGGGGCTGCCCGCCCACGCCTCGATCGCGGTCCTCGCCCGCGCCTTCTACGCTCGGCAGGACACCCGGACCCCGGTGGCCGCCGCGGTCCTGGCGGTCGCGGTGAACACGATCCTGGGCGTGCTGCTCGTCGGCCCGCTGGGTCTCCCGGGCCTGGCGCTCGCGATCGCGACGGCGGCCTGGATCGAGGCCGCAATGCTGCTCGTCGCGCTCGGCCGTCGCGTCCCGACCTTCGAGCTGCCGGGCATCCTGCGAGTCCTCGGCGAGTCGATCGCCGGCGCCGTTGCCGCCGCGCTCGTCGCGATGCTCGTCGCGAACGCCCTTGGCGGCCTCGTCGAGCCCGGCTCGCCGAAGGCCTCGATCCTGGCCGGGGCCGTCGTCGCCACCCTCTGTGGCGGCGCCGTCTACCTCGGCGTGGCGGTCGCCTTGCGGATCCCCGAGCTGCCTTCTATCGTCGGGCTCGTGACCGACCAGATCCGGCGCCGGCGCGGGCCGTGAGCATCGCGGCCGCGCTCGACGATCGGGCCGCCTGGAACGACTTCGTCCAGGGCTCGGTTCCGGGGTCCTATCTCCAGCTCGCGCCGTGGGCCGAGGTCAAGGCCGTCAACGGCTGGAACGCGACGCGGGTCGGGGCCGACGTCGGGGGCGTCGGGATTGGGGCCCAGGTCCTCCTCCGCAGGCCGGGTCCGCTGCCCTGGGCCTTCGCCTACGCGCCACGGGGTCCGGTGACCGCCGCCTGGAGCCCGGCGCTCGTCGCGCCGTTCACGGAGGCCACGCGGGCCGGGCTCGCGAGCGGCGGCGGGCGCGTCTCCCACCTGCGCATCGATCCCGAGGTCGAGCTCGACGGACCGCAGGACGCGGGGGGATCGCTGCGGACCGCGCTGCGGGAGGCCGGCTGGCGGCCCGCGCCGCCGATCCAGCCCGCCTCCACCCGGCTCATCGACCTCCGGGCCGACGAAGCCGCCCTGTGGGGCGACCTCCGGAAGAAGTGGCGCCAGTACGTCAACCGGGCGCGAACCGGCGGCGTGACCGTCGAGGACGCCGGCGAGGAGGCGCTCGGCGTCTTCTACGCCATATACCGGGAGACGGCGGCGCGGGCCGGCTTCCTCATCCGGACCGAGGCCGCCTACCGCGACATCTGGGCGGCCTACCGGCCGCTCGGGCTGGCCCGGATCCTGGTCGCCCGCCTCGCGGGCGGTGAGCCGGTCGCGGCCCTCTTCCTCGTCCGCTGCGGATCGCGGGTCGTGGAGCCGTACGGCGGAATGACGGCGGAGGGCGCCGAATCCCGGGCCAACTACCTCCTCAAGTGGGAGGCGATCCGATCGTCGCGCGAGGCCGGCGCCGCGACGTACGACCTGTGGGGCCTGGCCCACCCGGGGATCGCCCACTTCAAGGCCGGGTTCGGGGGCCGCGAGGTGCGCTACGTCGGGGCGTGGGACCTCGTCCTGGACCGGTTCGGGCGCTCGGTCTACGGGCTCGCGCAGCGAGGGCGGGTCTGGATCGAGCGGCGGCGCCACGGCCTGGGGCGGGGGAGCGCCAGCGCACCGGGAACGGGCGGCGACGCGGTCGACGAGGGCGCCGGTGCCGCCGACTCGGCCGGCGCCGCCGACTCGGCCGGTACCGCCGACTCGGCCGGTGCCTGATGGAGGTCCGGCCGGCGAACGCGCGGGAGCTCGAGGTCTGGGACGACCTCGTCGTGACGGCCGGCGGCGGGCACGTCTACCAGTCGACGGCCTGGGCGCGCCATCGGGCGGCCTCGGGCTGGCGGCCGCACCACCTCGTCGCGGCCGACGGGTCGGCCGTCCTCGCCCTCGAGCGTCGCTGGCCCATCGTCGGCGGCGGGAGCGCCTACCTGCCGCGCGGTCCGGTCCCGGCCGGGGTTGCCCCGGCGATGGCCCTGCGGCTGGAGGCATTCACCGGCTGGCTGGCCGGCCACGGCATCGACGTCGTCGCCAGTGACGCCGAGATCGAGGCAGGGACCGGCTACCCGGAGCTGATCCGGGCGGGCGGCTTCCACCCGATCGAGGAGATCCAGCCTTCGCGGCACCGCCTGGCGCTCGCCCTCGGGCACGGGGCCGACGAGGCCGGCGCCCTCGCCGGCGTCGCGAAGGCCACCCGGCAGCGGATCCGGGCCGCCGAGAAGGCCGGCACCGTCGTCGTTCGGTATGACCAGTCCCGCGGGGCAGAGGGCGAGCCCGGTGAGGGCTTCACGCGGCCCCCGGAGGACTCGGACGCCGCCCTGGACCGGTTCTACGACCTGCTCCTCGAGACGGGGGAGCGGCGGCACTTCGCGTTCGGGCCGCGGGCCGGCTACCTGGCCTGGTGGCGGGCGGCGCTCGCGGCGGGCATGCTCGTCCTCCTCGAGGCGCGGGGCTCCGATGGCCGGCCGCTGGCCGGCCTCGTCCTCTATCGCCACGGCGGGCGCCTCAGCGCCGTCCATTCGGGCGACCATGCCTCGGCGCGGCGGGAGCAGCCGGGCTCGCTCCACCTCCTGCGCTGGCGGGCCATCCAGCTTGCGATCCGCGAGGGCTGCGCGGAGATGGACCTCGGCGGCGTCGACGTCCCGGGCGCGCGGCGTCCGCCGGTCGAGGGCGAGCCGATGTACGGCCTGTACGAGCACAAGCGCTCGTTCGGGGCGAGCTGGGTGGAGCTTGCGGGTGCCCACGAGCGGGTCATCCGGCCGCGTCGCTATGCCCTCGGGCGGGCGGTGGCGCGGGTCGCCCGGATCGTTCGACCGGCGGGCGCCTCGCGGGACGGCGGCGGATGACCTCGATCGCCGACCTGATCAGGGCCGCCGATGATCGCGAGCCGAGGCCGCTCGCAGAGCTCGTCGGCCGCCTCCAGGGCGAGGGCCGATTGCGCTCGGTCGCGGGCGGCGCCCCGGCGGACACCCTGCCGCTGATCAGCGGCGTCACGAACGACTCGCGCGCCGTCCGGCCGGGCTCGCTCTTCGTCGCGGTTCCCGGCGAGCACGCGGACGGGCACAGGTTCGTGGACGCGGCCGCGGCCGCCGGCGCCGTCGCCGCGGTCGTCGAGCGAGCCGTCGAGTCGCCGCTCCCCCAGGTCGTCGTCGATCGATCCCGGGCGGCCCTCGCCAGCGCCGCCGGCTGGTGGTACGGCGATCCGTCGGCCGAGCTCGGGGTCATCGGGATCACCGGGACTGACGGCAAGACGACGACGAGCTTCCTGGCGACGGCCGCGCTCGAGGCCGCGGGGCTGCCGACCGGCATGCTGGGCACGGCGGCGCTCGAGATCGGCGACCGGCGGGAGCCGAACCCGGAGCACGCGACGACGCCCGAGGCGCCGCGGCTCCAGGCGATCCTCCGAGCGATGGTCACGGCCGGCGACCGGGCGGCGGTCGTCGAGACGACCTCGCACGGCCTGGCCCTCGAGCGGGTGGCCGGGATCCGCTACGACATCGCGATCCTGACCAACATCACCCACGAGCACCTCGAGCTCCACGGCTCGTGGGAGGCCTACCGGGACGCCAAGCGCTCGCTCTTCGACCGCCTCGCGGTCGGACCCGGCAATCCAGGCAAGACGGTGCCCGGCTGGCCCCGGACGGGCATCGTCAACGCCATGGATCCGTCGGCGGACGCCATCGTCGAGGCCACTCGCCGGGCAGGTGCGCGGGTCCTCACCTACTCCGCGAATCCGTCCCGCTGGCCGGCCGACGTCGCGGCGACGAGCATCGCCCTCGAGCGGTGGGGCGAGGGCCTGCACCTCGGCTACGTGACGCCCTCCGGCGACGGCCGCCTGCGATCGCGATTGAGCGGCGGATTCAACGTCCCGAACCTCCTCGCGGTGATCGCGCTCGGCGAGGCAATCGGTCTCGACCCGGCCGCCGTGCGTGCCGGCCTGGAGTCTGTCGCGGCCATCCCGGGCCGGATGGAGCGAATCGACGCCGGCCAGCCATTCGAGGTCGTCGTCGATTACGCCCACACGACGGCGTCGCTGACGACGGTGCTCGCCGAGCTCGGGCGGCATGCGAAGCAGCGGCAGGGCGCGCTCATCGTCGTCTTCGGCTCGGCCGGGGAGCGGGACACCCAGAAGCGGCCGGACATGGGCCGGATCGCCGGCCAGCGCTGCCGGCTCGTCGTCCTCACCGACGAGGACCCGCGAGGCGAGGACCGGGAGGCCATCCTCGCCGAGATTGCCGCCGGGGCGACCGCCGCCGGCAAGCGTCGCGGGACCGACCTCCTGCTCATCCCGGACCGCCGGACCGCGATCCGGACCGCGCTCGCGGCGGCCCGGCCGGGTGACTTCGTCCTCCTCGCCGGCAAGGGTCACGAGTCCACGATCCTCTACGCCGCCCATGCCGAGCCCTGGGACGAGCGTGCCGAGGCCCTCGCCGCGCTCGCCGATCTCGGGCATCGCGGCGCCGTCGGCGGCTGATGACGAGCGAAGGCCCCGTCCGCGGAGCGAAACGGGGCCTCTCGGGCTTGAGCGTGCCTGACGGCTAGGGTGCCGGCGTGATCCCGAAGTCGGCCAGGAACGCCAGGTCGTCCGGCTGGTCGAGGCGGTAGGCGCCGCCGACGCCGGTGCAGTTCGGGCTGAAGCCGAACGAGGTCACCGCGACAAGGAGGAGCGAGTCCGTCGTGTCGAACGTCGGCCCACCCGAGTCGCCGAAACAGGTGCCGCCGGTGTGCGCGTTGTTCGACAGGATGATGTAGGTGTCCTGGGGGTTCGAGACGAGGTTGTTGAGCTTCGGCTCCGCCTTCATCCGGGTGTCGCCGCCGAAGTCGGCGAACGGCAGGACCTTCTCGAGGCCGTAGCCGACGACCTCGAAGCGGTGCTCGTTGCGCCGGCCGGCGTACTTCTCGAGGTAGCCGGCGCCGGCGATCGTGGCATACGGACCGGCCTGGTCCTCGTCGAGGACGATGACGCCGGCGTCATGGAAGTAGAAGGCCAGATCGTTGTACTCGGGGTGCGGGAACGACGTCGCCCGGGTCCAGAGCGCATTGCCGTTGGCCCAGTCGCGCCGGGCCTCGTAGCGGGCCTGCTGGGTCGGGAAGGCAAGGTCGCCGTTCGCGGCGAACGTGGACGGGAAGCCGTCCCAGTGGTCGTCGTCCTCGTTGAGGCTGAACCACATGTCGTTGCCGCCGGAGCCGTTGCCGTCCTCGGCGGTGAAGCGGTTGTCCTCGGTCGTCGTCGAAGCGCCGTCGAGCCCGACGGCGAAGGTGCAGTGGCCGGCGGTCACGACGACCGTCGCGCTGACGAGGGTGCCGGAGCAGCTGAACCAGCCGCCGGGATCCGGATACAGGCTGGTCGGCGCGTCCGGAACGTAGAACAGGAGCTGGCCGACCATGGGGTGCTCGCCGGCGTCAGCCGTACCGCCCCTGGTCACTGCGGCGGCGGGCGCCGCGGTGAGGGCGAGCACGAGGAGCGCGGTCATCACCGCTAGAGATCTGCGCATCCAACTTCCTCCGATGCTGGGCACGGGCGGCTCGGGAGACCGCCGAAGGGCCATCGTAGTGCGACTACGACGGAAGATGGTTTCCCGGATGCACCACCTGCGGTCCGGTCGGGATGGCAGAAGGCCGCTGCTAGACTTTCGCACGATGGTTGTCCCTCGCACGCGGGCCGACGCCGCCGCCGCCCCGCCGCCCACCGCGGTTCGCGGGCGCCGGCCGGCCGGCCGCGCCCTGTCGCGGGCCGCGACCGCGAAGGAGGCCGCCTCGGTCGAGGTCCAGACCGCCCGTCTCCTCGCCGCGATCCGGGTCCACTACCCCCAGGCCGACCTGTCCGGCGTCGAACGTGCCGTCGCCATGGCCGCCGACGCCCACGGTCGCCAGCGCCGCGCGTCCGGCGAGCCCTACATCACCCACCCCATCGCGGCAGCCGAGATCCTCGCCGAGCTCGGCATCGACCCGGTCGCGATCGAGGCCGCCGTCCTCCATGACGTTCCCGAGGACACGGAGTACGCCCTCTCCGACATCGAGGAGCGCTTCGGCCAGGAGGTCGCCCACCTCGTCGACGGCGTCACGAAGCTCGGCAAGTTCAGCACCCTCAGTCACGAGCAGCAGCAGGCCGAGAACATCCGGAAGATGTTCCTGGCGATGGCCGAGGACATCCGGGTCGTCCTCATCAAGCTCGCCGACCGCCTCCACAACATGCGGACCCTGGCGGCCCTGCCCATGGAGAAGCAGCTCCGGATCGCCCGCCAGACGCTGGAGATCTACGCCCCGCTGGCCGAACGCCTCGGGATCTGGCAGGTGAAGTGGGAGCTCGAGGACCTCGCCTTCAAGACGCTCGAGCCGGAGCGCTTCCGGGAGCTGGCCGGGCTCCTCGACACGCGGCGTAAAGGCCGCGAGGGCTACATCGAGCGAGCGATCGCCGAGCTGGAGCCCCGCCTCCGTGACGCCGGCGTGGTCGCCGATCTCCAGGGCCGCCCGAAGCACATCTTCAGCATCTGGAAGAAGATGCAGCGCAAGTCGGCCGAGTTCGGCGAGATCTACGACGTCTACGCGATCCGGATCCTCGTCGACGATGTCAAGGACTGTTACGCGGCGCTCGGCATCGTCCACGCCCTGTGGCGGCCGATCCCCGGCCAGTTCGACGACTACATCGCGGTCCCCAAGAACAACCTCTACCAGTCGCTCCACACCGCGGTCATCGCCCTCGACGGCAAGCCCCTCGAGATCCAGATCCGGACCCACGCGATGCACGCGGTCTCGGAGGTCGGCATCGCCGCCCACTGGCGCTACAAGGAGGGCTCGAAGTCGGACCGCGACTACGACGCCAAGCTGGCGTGGCTTCGCCAGCTCATGGACTGGCAGCGCGACGTCGCCGATGCGACCGAGTTCGTCGAGGGCATCAAGCTCGACATTTTCCAGGACCAGGTCTTCGTGTTCACGCCCCGGGGCGACATCAAGGACCTGCCGGCCGGCGCCACGCCGCTCGATTTCGCCTACCGCATCCACACCGACGTCGGCCATCGGACGATCGGGTCGAAGGTCAACAACCGGCTCGTGCCCCTCGACTACCGGCTCAAGAACGGCGACATCGTCGAGATCGTCACGACCAAGGCCGAGCACGGTCCGTCGCGCGACTGGCTGAACCTCGTCCGGACGAGCCACGCCCGGGAGAAGATCCGCCAATGGTTCAAGCGCCAGGAACGTGACGAGAACATCGTCCACGGCCGGGAGTCGCTCGACCGCGAGCTCCGGCGCCTCGCCCGGACCTCGATTTCCGCACTCGGCCAGGACCGGATCATGGAGGTCGCCCGCCAGCTGAACCACGATTCGCTCGACGACTTCCTGGCCGCGATCGGCTACGGGGCGATCTCCGCCCAGTCGGTCGTCATGCGCCTCGGCGTCGTCGACGACGCCCAGCTCGCCCTGCCGGAGGTGGCGCCCCAGATCCAGCCGGCCAAGGCCGGCGGGGTGCGGGTCAAGGGGGTCGGGGACCTCCTCGTCCGCTTCGCCCGCTGCTGCCACCCGATCCCGGGCGACCCGATCCAGGGCTTCATCACCCGGGGCAAGGGCGTGACCGTCCACCTCCGCTCCTGCCCGACGGTCATCAACGAGCGCGAGGTCAGCCGCCTCATCGAGGTCGAGTGGGAGGCGGCGCCGGCCCAGACGTACCCGATCGCCATCCGGGTCGAGGCCTACGACCGGACCGGCCTCCTCAGCGACATCACCCAGGTCGTCGCCGAGGCCAAGGTCAACATCCTCTCGGCGAGCGTCGCGGTCGGGCCGGATCACGTGGCGATCGTGCATGCCACCCTGCAGGTCGCCTCGGTCAGCCAGCTCGCCCGCGTCCTCGGCCGCGTCGAGCAGCTCAAGGACGTCATCAGCGTCTCGCGCGACCTCGGGTAGCCGGGCGACCCCGCCCGCTAGACTTCGCCCGATGCCCTCCTTCCGAGTCCCGCGCGGCACGCGTGACCTGTTGCCCGACGAGGCCGCCCGGTTCGGCCGATTCGCTGCCGTCGCGCGCGACCTGACCGACCGCTACGGCTACCGGCCCATCGAGACGCCGGTCTTCGAGCAGGCGGCGGTCTTCGAGCGGGGGATTGGGGAGCTCACCGACGTCGTCGAGAAGGAGCTCTTCCGGATCGCGCCGCGGACCGAGGAATCGGAGGCCTGGGCCCTTCGGCCGGAGCCGACCGCCGGCATCGTCCGGGCCTACGTCCAGCACGGCATGCGGACCTGGCCGCAGCCGGTCCGGCTGATGACGATCGGGCCGATGTTCCGCTACGACCGCCCCCAGGCCGGCCGCTACCGCCAGTTCTGGCAGTTCGACGTCGAGGCGATCGGCGATCCGGGTCCGGCGGTCGACGCCGAGATCATCGAGCTCGGGCTGCGCTTCTATGCCGAGGTCGGGGTCACGGGTGCCGAGGTCCTCGTCAACTCGATCGGCGACCCGGCCTGCCGGCCGGCCTACCTGGAGACGCTCGTCGCCTTCTACCGGGGCCACGCGGCCGAGCTCCCGCCCACGGAACGGGACCGTCTCGAGCGCAACCCCCTCCGGCTGCTCGATTCGAAGGACCCGGCGATGGCCCGGATGAATGCCGTCGCGCCCCGCATCATCGACCACCTGTGCGAGGCATGCGCGGCCCATTTCGACGGCCTGCGCCGCCACCTGGACGGGCTCGGCGTGCCCTACCGGCTGGAGCCGGCCCTCGTCCGGGGCCTCGACTACTACACCCGGACGGCGATCGAGTTCTACGTCGCCGGCCGCGAGGGCCAGCAGCAGGCGATCGGCGGCGGCGGCCGCTACGACGGCCTCGTGGAGCTGCTCGGCGGGCGGCCCACGCCGGGGATCGGATTCGGGCTCGGCCTCGACCGGGTGGCGCTCGTTCTCGACGAGCAGTCCGTCACCGAGCCGGCCGGCCACGGCGCCCCCGATGCCGTCGTCGTCTCGGCCGATGCGTCTGACACGGTGTCGCGGCTTCGGATCGCCACCGACCTGCGCGCGGCCGGTCTGCGGGCGCGGGCGGATCTCGGTCATCGCAAGCTCGGGCGCCAGCTCGAGGCGGCCAGCCGCGACGGCGCCCACTTCGCCGTGATCCTCGGCGACGAGCTGGAGGAGGGCCAGGTGGGCCTCCGCGACCTCGAGGCCGGCTCGCAGCGGCTCGTGCCGGTCGCAGACCTGGCGCGCGAGCTCAAGCGCGGGGCGAGCCAGCACCGGCACGGCTGATCGCGAGGGCGCCACGCCCGGCGCATTCCGAACCGACCGCATCCGGTCCCGGCCGTGACTCGGAGTGCGTAACTGACCGCGGCCTTCCACGGCGTGGGAAGGTGCTCGCGACAGGAGCGGGTTGGCCCGGACTCGCAGTGCCCCGCAAGGATGGCTCGCCGTTGACAAGTGCCCCCGTTCCCGGAGCGAG
>Ga0326597_10004684_pt1 | contig 19168 bp, 17 predicted proteins | sample RVTome_12_FD_203789 | JGI IMG/M metagenome (GOLD analysis project Ga0326597, IMG submission 203789) | Soil microbial communities from uranium-contaminated site in the Upper Colorado River Basin, Wyoming, United States - RVT100D185 | ecosystem: Environmental > Terrestrial > Soil > Contaminated >... | reverse complement strand
AACAGACACCGAGATCGTGGAAAAATACGAGAAGCTCGCAGCCAAGGCGCTGCCGCGGGCCCAGGTGGGCAAGCTGCGCGACGCCGTGCTGGGACTGGAGAAGCTCAAGGACGCGAGCGAACTCGCCCGCCTTATGGCAAAGTAATTCTCGAGCGCCGATGAAAATCAACAAACCCCGATGGCACCCTTGTCGTCATTCCCGCGTAAGCGGGATGACATTGCTGGTCGCGGCATCGCTCGCAGCGCTCGCCGGCATCGCGCAGGCGCAGCAGTATCCGAACAAGCCGATCCGCCTGCTCATCCCCACCGCGGCCGGGGGCGGCCCCGACACGATCGGGCGCGCGGTCGGGCAGAGTCTGGCCGACAAGCTCGGGCAACCGGTCGTGGTCGACAACCGCGCCGGGGCGAGCGGCGCGATCGCTATCGAGGTCGGAAGGCTTGCCGCACCGGACGGCTACACGCTCAGCATCATCAGCGCGACCCAGGTGATACGCCCCCTGCTCTACAAGGTGACGTACGACCTGGGGCGTGATTTCGTCCCCGTCACCCAGTTGAGCGCCCAGTCCTACGTGCTGATGGCAAACAACGACTTGCCAGTACGCTCGGTGACGGAACTCCTCGCGCACGCCAAGGCAAACCCGGGCAAGCTCAACTACGCCTCAGTCGGGCAGGGCAGCCAGATCCATCTCATGACCGAGCTGTTCAGGACGATGAGCGGAATCGACGTCGTCCACGTTCCGTACAAGGGCATCGCGGCCGCCTATCCCGATCTCATTTCCGGCCGCATTCATTTCTCGTTTGCCGGCATCATCAGCGCCCAGGCCCACGTCAAGGCCCGCCGGGTCCGGGCGCTCGCGGTCTCCGGCAAGACGCGCATGAAGGCGCTGCCGGACCTGCCCACGGTGGCCGAAGCCGGCGTGCCCGGCTTCGCCGTATCGCAGTGGTACGGCCTGCTGGCCCCCGCCGGGACGCCGCGCCAGACCGTCGAATTCCTCAACCGGGAAGTCAACTCGGTGCTGCGGCATCCGGAGGTGGCCGGCCGGATCGCCGCCGAGGGCTCCGAGGCCGTCGGCAGCACACCGCCGCAGCTCGCGGCCACCATCGAGGCCGAGCGCGCCAAGTGGGCGAAGGTGATCAAGCAGGCGGGAATCAAGGGCGACGGGTGACTCGCGCTCGTTCGCGTCGACGCCCGCCGAAATTCACCAGCTTCAGCAGTTCGCCCACGTCTGCCAGCTTCTCCAGCTTCCAAGCCGCCGCGAGCACGGCATCCGCCTGCTTCTTTTCCAGCACCTTCTCGGCGAGCGCGTGGAATTTCAACTCGAGCTCCGCGTCGGTGAGCGGCCGCCTGGCGTGCCCCTTGAAGTACGGCGCCTCCGCGCTTTTCTTCTTTCCGCCGCGCAGGGTGACTTCGATGCGGCACGGCCACTCACCGGGATGCGCGCGGGTAAACGCGGGATTCTCCCGGATGGTGGTGCGTTCGATCAGCGCCGCGATGCGCGGGTCACGGACGCGTTTCGCGGAGAAGCTCGCCTCGGTGATTTCCCCGTCGAGGAGCGCCGCCACGACGCAGTACGGGAGGCTGTGATCGGCGGTCTCGCGCGTCGCCGGATGCCAGAGCGCGTTGGCGCGATCCACGTAGCGTTCCGCGACCCAGTAGGTCTCGATCGCGATCGCCTCGATCTCCTCCGGCTTGACCTTACCGTGCAGCTCGAGCGCGACCGTGATCGGCGTCTGCGCGTGCACGACGGCGGGGAAATACTTGATATGGGTCTGGGTGACGCGGAACGGCCCGCCGCGCCCGCCGAAGGGCTGCCACCGGAATTTTCCAAGCGGATGCCACAGGCCCCACTTGCCCTCGATCGCCTGCTCGGGGCCACCCAGGCCCTCCCGCGCCAATTGCGCCGCGAAGACGCCGTTGCGCGCGGCGTTTGCCGCCGCGCAGCCCTTCCACATGGAGAGTTCCCCGGTGCGCGTTTGCTCGAGCGCCATGTTGGGGATCACGGCGAGCGCGATCGCGTTGCCCATCTTCGCGCGCGTGAGCCCCAGGAGCTTCCCCGCCCCGACGGCATCCGCGATCACGCCGAAAACGGTGTGATCCCAGCCCTGCTCGCGCTGCACCGATTCGGAAATATTGCAGAAGACCTCGTAGGCCAGCGCGGACGCCGTGATCGCGCCCCGGCCATCCGCGTGAAGCGCGTCGGCCACGGCGAGTGTCGCCGCGAAGATGTCGCTCGGATGTCCCGCGGATTTGCCGAAGGTCGCATCGTTGAAATCGAGGTAGCGCATCATGACGCCGTTGGCGAAGGCGGCAAGCTCGGGCGAGGAGCGTTCCTGCGTCCCGAGGATACGCGCGGACGGTTCGCCGCGGCCCCGCCGCGCGAGCGCGCGCGCGATGACCGAAGGCTGCGCATCGAATGCGCCGGCGAGACAGCCAAGCGTGTCGATCAGCCGGCGCTTGCACTCGTGGACGGCCTCCGGCGAGAGGTCCCGGTAGCGCAGGCCCACGGCGTATTCCGAAAGCTGCTCGATCATCGAGTCCATGATTCGATTCCGTAATGAGTGATGGGTGATGGTACCGGCGCGTCCGTGGCTTGACCCTGCAGGGAGCGCCGAATTAAGATCGCCGGAACGATTTCAGCCGCCAAAGGAACGCAGTATGCCACCGCTCGACCTCACCATGGTTTCGCCCCTTCCCGTCTACCTCGACGAAGGCGGCCCCCAAACCCGGCTTGCGCCGCGGCCCGCGACGCTCGACGGCAGGACCGTCGGGCTGCTGCCCAACTGGCGGCCCTCGGCGGTGGAAATCCTGCGCGCGATCGGCACGCTGCTCAAGGAACGCTACCGGGTGAAGGAGCTCGTCATGGATCAGCCCGTGCGGGAACTTCCGATCCGCACCGGCAAGCTCCTCGACACGATGCGCGGGCAGCTCGACGAGCTCGCGCGGCGCGTCGATGTCGTCATCACCGCCACCGGCGACTGAGGCTCGTGCACGACGTGGTGTAGCCACGTCACACCGGCCCTCGAGGAGAGAGGCATCCCCACGGTGATGGTGGTCACCGACACCTTCGCGAAATTCGCGCGCCGCATGGCGTCCACGCAGGGCTGGCCCTACGTGATCATCGCGGAGACCGAAAACCCGATCCGGCAGCTCGAGCCTGAAGCGCTGCGGGCGCGGGCCGAGGCAATGATCGGAACCATCATCGAGGGCCTCACGCTGCCACCCGCCGAGATCGAAGCCCGCCTGAAGAACGTGGCGCGGGCCGAAATCCATCCCGAGGGCGTCGTGCGCTCCGCGACGCCGATATAAGGAAGCCGCGACGGTGGCCCAACCCCGGGTGGCGCTTCAGGCCGAGTCGGTCGAGCAGCTTCTCGCGCGCGCCTACGAGCACGCCTACGACCAGGGCTGGACCGACGGCCTGCCGATCGTTCCCGCAACGCCCGCGAGCGTGCAACAGTTCGTCGCCGCGTCGGGCCGCGCGGCGGACGAGGTGATCGGACTCATTCCGCCGCGCAAGGGGCGCGCGACGGTGGAAGCGCTCGCGGTCAACGCTGTCATGGCCGGCTGCCGCCCGGAGTACATGCCCCTCATCATCGCCGCGGTCGAGGGCATGCTCGATCCGAGCTATCCCCTGGAGTTCATGCAGGTCACGACCAATCCCATGACGCCGTTCCTGCTGGTGAACGGCCCCGTGCGCAGCCGTCTCGACATCAACTGCGGCACCGGCTGTCTCGGCCCGGGATGGCGCGCCAACGCCACCATCGGCCGCGCGATCCGCCTCATCATGAACAACGTCGGGGGCGCCCTGCCCGGCGTCTATTCCAAGGTGAGCTTCGGCTCTCCGCTGCGCTATTCCTACCTCTGCGGCGAGAACGAGGAAGAGAACCCCTGGACCCCGTTCCACGTGGACCGCGGCTTCCAGCGCGAAGAGAGCACCGTCACCGTGTTCAAGGCCTCCAACTTCTGCAACATCTCGGGCGGCGAAGGCGTCGGCCCGGCGGAAATCCTGCGCCAGATCGCGACCAACATGCCGCCCATGTACGGCGGCGGGGACGGCGTCCTGCTGCTGCTGGGGGTGAATCACGCGCGCTCGCTCCACGAGGCGGGGCTCACCAAACGTGACATCCAGAGCCGATTGTGGGAGATGGCGCGACTCCCCGTCAGCTACTTTGCCGAGGCGTTCGCCGCGACGGAGCGCGCCGCGGGCCGGGGCGATGACCGGACGGTGTGGCGCGCCCGCAGCCCCGAGGAGCTTTACCTCGCGGTCGCCGGCGGCCCGGGGCCGCAGGACGTCTACATCGGTGCTGGAATGCCGCAGACCCGCAGGATAAGATAGCCGGGCCGACCCGTGAGAAGGGAGGGCCGATGTACACGCACATTCTCCTGCCGACCGATGGCTCGGCGCTTTCGCAGGTCGCGGTGGACAGCGGCCTCAAGTTCGCGAAAGCCGTCGGCGCCAAGGTGACCGGGTTCTACGTCATCGTCGAGCGCCAGCCCGAATCGTTCGAGGAGTACGCGCCGGTCCAGGTGAAGGCCCCCGAGCTCGCGGACATGGCCAAGCAGGAGGCGGACCGGTTCCTGAAGCTGATTGCCGACCGGGCGCGCCTCATCGGCGTTCCGTGCGAGACGTATTCGATGCACCACGCCTCGCCCCACGAGGCGATCATCACCTTTGCCACGCAGACCGGGTGCGATCTCATCGTGATGGCTTCGCACGGCATGAAAGGCATCACCGGCGAGCTGGTGGGGTCGGTCACCGCACGCGTCATCACCGGCTGCAAGATCCCGGTGCTCGTCTATCGTTGAAGATGCGGCGTCAGGCGGCTGCGGCGAGTCCACCCGCGCTGAACCGCCGCGACACCGGCACTTCGCGGCTGCGGTCCGTGCGCTCGGCGATGAGCGCCGCGGCGAGCCGATCCTGACCGGCGCGCTGCGCCGCCTCGATCAGCGTGAGGTCGATCAGCTCGCGCTGCGCGTGGCTGCCGCCGAAGCGGTGCGCGGTGTTGCGGATCGGCCGCAGCAGCTCGACAGTCTGCGCGTAGTCACCGTCGCCGAATGCCTTGATAGCCCGGGTGGCGGCGCTTCCCACCTCGCGAGTGAACGCCGCGTTGTCGCCGGGGCCGGCCTGCGCGGCCGGCTGGACTTCCAGCACCGCATCGGCGGCCTCGCTCCGGCCGGCGCCCACGAACGCCATCATCGCGTGCATGTCGTTGAACGCGTAGTTCCCGGCGGTCGCCACCGGCGTCCACTGGTCCGCCAGCACTTTCCAGCGGTTTCCCACGTCCACGCCGCGCAGGTGCAGCCGCCACAGCAACGCCGAAGCGTCCACCATTTCGAGGATGACGGGCGAGGTCTTGCCGTAGATGGGTCCGTCGAAGAGGGCGAGGACTTCGTCCGTCTCGTCCAGCCCGAGGTGAAACAGGGCAAGATGCCACCAGTTGTGCACGGCGAAGAAGCTCTCGCGCGACCAGCCATCGACGTTGTCGCGCATCCAGGCGATGCCTTCGCGGCGGCGGTCCTGCATTTCCATAACGTGCGCAACCGCGTGCTGGCCCCAGCCGTCGCGCGGCTCCAGCTCCACGCTCAGCCGGCCTTGCCCTTCGGCGCGGGCGTAATCGCCGGTTTCCTCCAGGCCGAACGCGTGCATGCCGAGGACCGCGTGATAGCCGGTGACGCCCCGCCCCCACGCCGGCAGTGCGCGCGCGATGCGGTCGCGCAGCATGCGCGAGTCGCCGGTGAAGAAGTCGATCGCGTGCCCGGCCTGCAGCGCGAGGGCGTCGCGCGGATACTTCACGCTGAGATCCTCGAGCGCCCTGCCGGCCGCGCGCCAGCGCCCCGCCGTCACGTGGCCGATCGCCTGCAGGTGGCGGCGCTCGCGGTCATTCGCGGGAAGCGCCAGCGCCGTTTCATGCGCTGCGCGCGCCACAGGGAGACCCCCGGGCTCCGTTCCCAGCAAATGCAGGTACGCCTTCAGGACATGCCCCATCACGAATTCCGGGCTGCCCGCAAGCGCGCGCTCCACCGTGGCAACCGGGTCGCCGATGTAGCAGCGCATCTCGTGCAGACCGTGCTCCAGGGCGTCCAGGCTTTGCGCGCCCGCTCCGCTGACTTCATACCCCACCGAGTCCTTCATCGCATTTCTCCCGTATCTGATTGAGTGAAGAGAGGCGCCGCGGCCAGCCTACGCCGGCCAACGGCGCCTCAATTGCGGGTGGAGTTTACGCAAGCGGGATGGTTGCGCGAATGACCGACCCTCCGGGAAACTTGCCCGATCCGCCGGAATTCCGGTCCGGAAAGCCCTTCCGTCCTCAACCGCCGGTCGTTCAGTCGTGATACACCAGACTCGCAGCAATTCCCATTGCGATGGACTCGACGAGAATCGCCACGAACCAGTAGAAGGAAAGCGCCAGCGAAATCGGCAGAATCACGTACCAGCCGAAGCCGTGCAGCACCGACAGCATCGCTCCCACGTACAGGCCGAAACGAAATCCCTGCCCCAGGCCCGGCTTGCCTTTCTCGTAGCCTTTCGTGTAGATGAACACGAAGAACGGCGCGAAGACCAGGTAGCCCACCCAGAAAATCCACATCAGGCGCTGCATGTCCGCCTGCGTCCGCCATACCGATGGCGTTTGCTGGTACACGCCTTGCAGCAGCACGCCGTGGATGACGAATTCCAGCACCATGATCACCACGAATACCGCCACGCTCGCCAGCAACCAACGCTTAGTATTCATCTGTCCCTCCTTTCAGTGCCGCCAACCGCGATTTTCGTCTCAACCCTGGAACACCCGATTCCCGCCTATCTTAAACCGCGCGACGGCCGACAAGTGACCGGGGGCGAGTGTCGTCGCTACCGGAATCGCACGGTAACTGCGGGATTCCCCGGCAGCCCCTCGTAGCGCACCGTCACCGTCATTCCCGCCTTCGGCTTGAGCGGCGGCGTGAAGGAGCCCAGGCTCAGCACGTCGCCCGGCTTCAGCCGCACGCGCCCGCGCGCGAGGTCCTCGTGCAGCCACATGACCGCGTTGAGCGGGTGACCGAGAATCGCCGACCCGCGCCCGCGCGCGAGTTCCTTGCCGTGCTGGTCGGTCACCACCACGCGCATGTTCGCAAGCGCGTCGGCAAACGCCGGTGTCGCCGCCACCCGTATCGGCTTGCCCACCACGCCAAGCCTCGCGCCTGCGTTGAGAAACGTCAGAAGCGGCGCGGTCAGCTTCTCGCCCTCGGCAACCCCGAGATCCGGCAGCTCGATGAACGGCATCACGCGCGTGATCGTGCGCAGCACGCCGGCGGGCGTCCTGGCCCCGGGCAGCGGCTCGCCCGTCACTTCCACGAGCAGGTCAGCCTCGAACGCCGGGCGCGCGCCGTAATTCGCGGGCACTTCCGCGCCGTCGGCAAGCAGCATTTTCGCGAGCAGCACGCCACGGACCGGGCTCGTCACGCCGAACCGCGCCTGGATGTTCGCGTTCGTGAGTGCTGCCTTGTAGCCGACGATGCGGTTCTCGGTCGACTCCAGCTTCTCGACCAGGCGCCGGCGCCCGCACTCCGCGTCCTGCATCGAGAGATCGGCGCGGAGGCCGCGCAGGGGCTCCCGCGACTCGAGGAAGCGCAGGATGGTGTTGATCCGCTCGTGGCTCGGGCACGCGGCCCGGGCGTCGCCATACCACGACACCGCCGCCGTCAACGCGAGCACGACTGGAAAGGTTAAATGGGCAGAATTCACTGGATTTGCACGATTGCCGAGCGGTCGAAGCCCCATCGTCACTCCCGCGAAGGCGGGAGTCCAGAAAACCCGCCGCAGGTCGCCTCAACGGCTTACTGGATTCCCGCCTCCGCGGGAATGACACTTGGCAGGCGCCGCAGTCGATTCGTTTCGCGCCGTATAATACGCGCTTTTTCGCGCGCGCCCGCCGGATGGTTCTCTACGCCCTTACGATCTTCACGAGCGCGTTCCTGCTGTTCCTGGTCCAGCCGATCATCGCCAAGCAGATTCTGCCGTGGTTCGGCGGCTCGGCCGCGGTGTGGACCACCTGCCTCGTCTTCTTCCAGTTCCTGCTGCTCGCGGGCTACGCCTACTCGGACTGGACGACGCGCAAGCTCTCCGCGCGCCGGCAGGTGGTGCTGCACGTCGTCCTCCTTGCCGCAAGCCTCGCCTCGCTCCCCATCGTTTCAGACACTGGCTGGAAGCCCGCCGGTGACGAGGACCCGACGTGGCGCATCCTCGGACTGCTCACGGTCACCATAGGGCTGCCCTATTTCCTGCTCTCCACCACCGGCCCGCTGGTACAGGCGTGGTTCGCGCGCACCTTTCCCGCCGGCACCGTGTACCGGTTGTTCGCGCTGTCCAACTTCGGCTCGCTGCTCGCCCTGCTCTCCTACCCCTTCGCGTTCGAGCCCTGGATCACCACCGCGGTCCAGTCATGGGGCTGGAGCGCGGCCTATGTCGCGTTTGCGGCGCTGTGCGCGGCGTCGGCGCTCTTCAGCCTGCGCGGACGGGCGGCCGCCGGCGCGCACGAGACGGCCACGGCGCCGGATCCAGTGCCGCCGCCCGGGCCGCGCGACTACGCGGCGTGGCTGCTGCTCTCCGGCATGGGCGCGTTCATGCTGCTAGCCGTGACCAACCACATCACGCACGACATCGCCTCGGTGCCGTTCCTGTGGATCCTGCCGCTGACGCTCTACCTCGTCACCTTCATCCTGTGCTTCGAGGGGCGCGGATGGTACCAGCAGCGCATCTTCATCGTGCCGCTGCTCGCGATCGTGTGCGCGATGGCGTGGGCGCTGCACGAGGAGCGCGGCATCGCGGACATCAAGGAAGCCGTTCCCCTCAACCTGGTCGGGCTCTTCGTGATGTGCATGTTCTTCCACGGCGAGCTCGCCGCCAGAAAACCCGTGCCGCGCTATCTCACGAGCTTCTATCTCATGGTGGCGCTGGGCGGGGCGCTCGGCGGCATCGCGGTGGGCCTCGTCGCCGTCAAGCTCTTCAACACCTACTACGAGTTCGGCGTGGGGCTGATCGTGACGCTGCTGATCGCGGCCTTCGTCACGCGCGCCCTGCACTCGGCGGTGCCGATGCTCGCGCTCGCGGCGCTCGGCTTCACCGGCTACCACGCCTACGCGTATATCTGGGACCTCGCCCGCGACACGCGCGTCATGACGCGCAATTTCTACGGCACCCTGCGCGTGAAGGACGTCGGCGCCGACGGCGAGGAGGACGCGGTGCGGCGCCTGATGCACGGCGTGATCATGCACGGCGAGCAGTACCGGGCACCGGGCCGCCGCGGCGAGCCGACGACCTATTACGGCGCGACATCCGGGATTGCGCGCGTGATCAAGGCGCTCGAAGGCGCGCCCCTGCGCGTGGGAGTCGTCGGGCTCGGCACCGGCACGCTCGCGCTGTTCGGGCGTCCGGGCGACGTCTATCGCTTCTACGAGATCAATCCGCAGGTGGTGACGGTCGCGACGAGCGAGTTCACCTTCCTCGCCGACAGCGGCGCGAAAATCGAGCACGTCCTGGGCGACGCGCGGCTGTCGATGGAGCGCGAGCCGTCCCAGGACTACGATCTCCTCGTGATCGACGCATTCTCGAGCGACTCGATCCCGGTCCACCTCATCACGCGTGAGGCGCTGGCGGTCTACCTCCGCCACATGAAGCCGGGCGGCGTGATCGCGTTCCACGTCACCAACCGCTTCCTCGATCTCGCGCCGGTAGTGAAGCGCATCGCCGGCGAGCACGCGCTGCGGGTCGCCCTGATCGCGGACGACGCGGAAGAAAGCGATCTCGCCCGCACCGACTGGGTGCTCGCCACGCGCGACCGGACCCTGCTCGAGCGCCCGGAGATCGCCAGGTTCACGAGCGAAATCGGCGACATTCCCGGGCTGGGGGTGTGGACGGATGATTTCAACAATCTGTTCAAGATCCTAAAATAGGGGTTGGAAGGTGGATCATGGATCGTGGATCATGGATCATGGATGGTAGGGCGACTGTAATGTCCCGCTTCGCGTTCCTGTTGGCATTAGTGACTTCCATGGGCGCGGCGTCGCAGGCGGCGCAGCCCGCGACGGACGCGCGGGGGATGCCGACGCTGGCGCCGCTGGTCAACGAGGTGACGCCGGCGGTCGTGAACATCTCGGTCATCACGCGCTCGCCGCTCGAATCGAATCCGCTGTTCGCCGATCCGTTCTTCCGCCGCTTCTTTGATCTCCCCGACCGGCCGCAGCGGCAGGAGCAGGCCGCGGGCTCGGGGGTCATCGTGGACGCCGCGCGCGGCTACGTGATCACCAACCACCACGTGATCCGCAATGCCGAGCAGGTGCTCGTCACGTTGAAGGACCGCCGCCAGCTGCCGGCAAAGCTGGTCGGCACCGATCCCGGGACGGATATCGCCGTGCTCCAGATCGATGCCAGCGGCCTGTCCGCGATCCGCATCGGCGATTCGGACACGCTGCAGGTCGGCGATTACGTGATCGCGATCGGCAACCCGTTCGGGATCGGGCAGACGGTCACTTCCGGCATCGTGAGCGCGCTCGGCAGGAGCGGCCTCTCGCCGGAAGGCTTCGAGGATTTCATCCAGACCGATGCCTCGATCAATCCCGGCAATTCCGGCGGCGCGCTCATCAACCTGCGCGGCGAGCTGGTCGGCATCAATTCCGCGATCATCGGCCCTACGGGCGGCAACGTCGGCATCGGCTTCGCGGTGCCATCCAACATGGCGCGCGCGGTGCTCGCCCAGATCGCGCGCTTCGGCGAGGTCAGGCGCGGGCGGCTCGGCGTCGAGATGGTGGACCTCACTCCCGATATCGCGAAGAAGCTCGGAGTCAGCGCCGCCGAAGGCGTCGTGATCTCCGGGGTCGAAGCCGGGTCCCCCGCGGACAAGGCGGGGCTGCGCGAGCGCGACGTGGTGGTCGCCCTGGGCGGCCGCCCGGTGCGCGCGGCCGCGGAGCTGCGGGCGCGGCTGGGGCTGACGCCGGTGGGCGAGGAGATCGAGCTGCGGGTGCTGCGCGGGAAACAAGCGCGCAACATTCGCGCCACCATCGCGCCGCCGCAGGACCCGGCAAGCGCCGAAGGCAGGGCCGTGCCGCAGCTGCCGGGCATGAGCGTGGTGGAAATCGAGCGCGGGAGCCCGCTCTACCAGCGGCTGAAGGGCGGCGGACTGGTGGTCGCCGACGTGGAACAGGGGAGCCGCGCCTGGCAGGCGGGCTTCCGGCCCGCCGACATCATCTACGCGGTGAACCGCCGCCGGGTGCAGACGCTCGCCGCATTCCAGAAAGCCGCGGCCGGCGCGAAGGGCGGCTACTCCGTGTCGCTGGTGCGCGGCGATTTCAACGTCACCATCATCGTCCGCTAGATTCCATCATTCTGGTGTTTTGCGTCCGGAGTACCAGAATCTATACTGGCGGCTCGTACTTTTCGCGACAACAGGGAGACAGCGATGAAGGCCAAGGCCAACGGCATCGAAATCCACTGTGAGATCGAAGGCAGCGGGCCGTGGCTCACCATAAGCCATTCGCTCGCCTGCAACCTCCACATGTGGGATCCGCAGATGCCGGTGCTCACGAAAAAGTTCAAGGTGCTGCGCTACGATACGCGCGGCCACGGCGAATCGAGCGCGCCCGCCGGCGAGTACACGCTCGAGCAGCTCGCCGACGACGTCAAGGGACTGCTCGTCGCGCTCAAGATCCGCGAGACGCACTGGGTCGGACTGTCGATGGGCGGCATGATCGGCCAGGCGTTTGCGCTCAAGTATCCAGGCGTCTTTCAGAGCATGGTGCTCGCCGACACCACGAGCCGCCGTCCGCCCGATGCGGCCAAGATGTGGAGCGAGCGCATCCAGAACGCGCAGCAGAAAGGCATGGACGCGCTGGTCGAAGGCACGCTCGGGCGCTGGTTCACCGAGCCCTACCGCAAAACGCACCAGGACGTGATGGCGCGCATCGGCAACGATATCCGCAACACCCCCGTGGCCGGCTTCGTCGGCTGCTGCCACGCGATCTCGAAAGTGGACTACCTCGACCGGCTGAAGGAGATCCAGTGTCCGGCGCTCGTCATGGTGGGCGAGCAGGACCACGGCACGCCGCCGGAGGCGGCGCGGGCAATTCACCAGAACCTGAAGGGCTCGGAGCTGAAGATCATCCCCTCCGCCGCTCACCTCTCGAACATCGAGCAGACGCGGGTGTTCAACGACGCGATGATGGGCTTCCTCAATCGCGTCGCGCGCTGATCCGGCGCTCGGACCAGAACCCGTAGCCGCTGCCGCCGAGGAGCAGCGCGGAGCAGGAGACGAATACCGGCAGGAAGCCGAACGCGGTGCCGACGGCGCCGAAGGCGAGCGGCACGACGAGGTGCGTGAAATGGTTGAACATCACGCGCAGGCCCGCGCCCTCCGACGCGCGCCCGGCCGGCGACAGGCTGTAGATCAACGACATCGACATCGGCTGTCCGACCCCGCACCCGAGCCCCAGCACGAAGGACGCGGCCGCAAGCAGGTACGGGTCGCGGAACAGGGGAAAGAGCAGCAGCGCAGCGCCGGAGAACGCGATGGCGCGGAGCAGGATCTCGAATTCGCTCCAGACCCTGGCGAGACGCGGCAGCACCACCCGGATGACGAACACCGCCGCGGCGAACATGCTGATGATGATGCCGATCGCCGATGCCGAGAGGCCGATGGCGTGCCCGTAAATGGGGAAAAAGAACAGGTAGAGATCCCACGCGACGGAGATCAGTCCGCTCGCGACGATAGCGTTGCGCAGGTTCGCGTTGCGCAGCAGGTCGAACGAGTTGGACTTCTTCTGCTTCCCGCCCGATCCGACCGCGGCTAGCGGCAGCAGGCCGCCCTTGAGCCACAGCAGGAGCACCGCGGCGGCCGGGCACGCCGCGAGCATGAGATAGGCCGGCTGGTAGCCGAGGTAATCGATCGAGAACCCCGCGATCAGCGGGCCGAGGAACGAGGCGATGGAGAATCCGATTGCGAGCCGCGAGTAATTGCGGGCGCGATCCTCGGGCCGGCCCAGGGCGCCGGTGATTCCCTGGGTGGGGACAAAGAAGAACTGGAAGGCCGTGCCCACCGCCAGCGACATCACGTAGAGCGGCGCGATGCCGGAGAAGAAATACGGCACCAGCAGCGCGACGAACACCCCGATCGCCCCGCCCAGCATCGGCCCGCGCGGGCCGACGCGGTCGACGAGCCGCCCGACGTAGAGCGCGATCAGCATCGGACACAACGCCCACAAGGCCATGATCACGCCAACCGAGAACGGGTCCACCCCCAGACTAAGCGCGTGCAGCGGCAGCGCCACCTTGGCGCCGGCGAAACCGGCGTGGGTCAGCACGCAGGTCAGCACGATCAGGGTGATTGCCATCGGGAACGGCGCCGCCGGCCGCGCCGTGGTCCAAGTAACCGGGAGCCGCGATTCTACCGGGAACGCCGGCTCGTCGGGCCCGGAAGTCCGTATTGTGGCCAGCTGTCGCTAGAGAGCGCGAATTCCTGCCGACAATGTGGCCACGATGTGAACAGGACAGGAACATCCCCCGCGGCGGCCGCGGCGCCCGACGGGCTGCGCCGAGGAGGCTTGGCGCTCATTCCGGCGCGATCAGGTAATGGACGCCGAAGAGCCCGTCAGGGTCGGTCCAGCACGTGACCGGCGACAAGCCCGCCGTGGCGGCCAGCTCCTGGAACCCGCGAATCGAGTACTTGTAGGAATTTTCGGTGTGTATCGTCTCGCCGCTGCGGAAATGCAGCGCGCGCCCGCCGATCGTGACCGACTGCGCCTTCATGCTCTCCAGATGCATTTCGATGCGCCCGAGCGCCTCGTCGTAGAAGGCGCGGTGGCGGAACGCCGAAAGATCGAAGTCCGCGCCCAGCTCGCGATTGATGCGCGCGAGGAGATTCAGGTTGAAGGCCGCGGTGACGCCGCGCGAGTCGTTGTACGCCGCGTTGAGCCGGCCCGTGTCCTTCTTGAGGTCGACCCCGATCAACATCCCCCCTCCCCCCATCACCTGTCCCCGGGCGCTCGTCAGGAAAGCTGTCGCTTCGGCCGGCGTGAGGTTGCCGATGGTCGAGCCCGGAAAGTAAACGATGCGGCGACGCGCCCCAACGCCCTCCAGGTCCGGCAAGGTCAGGGGGCGCATGTAATCCGCGCAGACGGCGACTACCCGTAATCCCGGGAACTCGCGCGCGGTCTCCGCCGCGGTCGCGTCCAGCTGCGCGCGCGCGATATCGATCGGCACGTAGACGACCGGATTGATTGCGGCGAGGAGGATGCGGGTCTTGCGGCCGCTGCCGCTGCCGTACTCGATCAAGGCGCACGCCGGGCCGACGTGCCGGGCCATGTCGCCGACGTGGCTGTGCATCAGCGCGGTCTCGGCGCGAGTGAGGTAATACTCCGGCAGCGCGCAGATCGCCTCGAACAGGGCGCCGCCCTGCGCGTCGTAGAAATACTTGGGCGGCAGTGTCTTCCGCGGTTGCGACAGGCCGGCCCACACGTCGTCGAGAAAGCGGCCCGCGTCGGGATTGAGGTCGTGCAGGGAATAGGCGGCGCGCGCCCGGGCCATCGGAAGTTTTCCCCCTCTCGTTCTTATGAGTGGCTCGAAAGCCAGTCGCTCCTGCTTCCGCGGGAGACGATGCTACCGGCCGCCGGTCAGCGGCCGCCCGTCATCGCGCGGATCCCGCCGGTTGATGCGTGGAACGGCTCTCCATCCACTTCTTGATACGGTTGGCGTCGCCGATGCGCGTGAGTTGCCCCCATGAATCGAGCAGCACGATGACCACCGGCGTGGCGGCAATCTGCGCCTGCAACACCAGGCAGCGTCCGGCCTCGCGGATATAGCCGGTCTTGGACAGGCCGATATCCCAGGCGGAATTCTTGACCAGCCGGTTCGAGTTGGTGAACCGCATCTTGTGGCCGTTGGCGAGCCGCACGGTGTACTGGCTGTCGGTGGTGTACTCGCGTATCAGCGGGTGATTGTAAGCGGCGTTCACCAGCCGCGCGAGGTCCTGCGCGTTGGCGACGTTGCCGCTGGAGAGCCCGGTGCCATCCACGAATCGGCTGTGCCACATGCCGAGCTTGGCCGCCTTAGCGTTCATCGCGGCCACGAAGGCGAGGGTGCCGCCCGGATGGGCGCGCGTCAACGCGGCAGCGGCGCGGTTTTCGGAGGACATCAGCGCAAGCCGCAGGAGGTCGTCCCGCGCGACCGTCATGCCGACGGAGAGCCGCGAGCGGGTGCCCTTGAGCCTGTCCCGGTCCTCTTTCTGGATCTTGATGGGCTCGTCGAGCGGCTGACCGGAATCCAGCACGACCAGCGCGGTCATCAGCTTGGTGATGGACGCGATCGGGACCACGGAATCGTCGTTCTTGGCGTAGAGCACCCGCTGGCCGGCCTGATCGAGAACGAGGGCGCTGTTCGACTTGAGCTTGAGGGCTCCGGCCGTGGACGAAGCGGCAGCACCCAGCCGGTGCTCGATCGCCGCCTGCTGTGCTGCAATCACATTGGCGGCAAGCGCGCACCCTGCCGCGAACGCCAGTAGCCTCCCGCGCAAAACGCCCTCCCTGGGTGGCGACACGCCACCGAATTAGGTAACAAAAATACAGGGTTAGCAGGAAACTTTCAACTGTTTTATGAGTTCGTGACCTAGTCCACGAAGTCCGCCCCGTGCAGGGGCGCTTGATTGGGACCGGATTGGCCGGCGTTCAGATCGCCGGCGAGGCACAATAGCACCGGCAAAAAAACTCCGCACGGGACAGTGTGGGTTGTCCCGGCGGAGGTTAAAGAGGCCACGCAATCACCCGCTCAGCACGGGCAATCGCAACTTCCAGGCCTCCGAGGAGGAAAGTCTGGGCAACTGACTCGCCCGCGCGGACTTCCAAGCTGAGCATTCCGCGCACCGTTGCCAAGGCTATTCCCACCGTCTTACGCCAGCCTTACAGGAAGCCCGGGATACACTATTTGGAACCGGCACGCAGCGAGCACTGAGCGGTGCGCCGTGAATTTGTTATCGTCTATCCGCTGACTGCTTACGGCTCTCCGCTCCAGCCATGCGCATACTCATCGTTGAGGACGACCCGGTCCTGTCCGACGGCCTCATCCGGTCGCTGCGGGGCTCCGACTACGCCGTGGATTCCGCCACCGACGGCGCCGAAGCCGATCAAATCCTTTCGGCGCACAGCTTCGACCTGGTGATACTCGACCTCGGATTGCCCAAGCTCGAGGGATATGAAGTGCTGCGGCGGCTGCGGCGCCGCGGCTCGAAGACGCCGGTCCTGATACTCACCGCGCTCGATACGCTCGAGGACCGGGTCAAGGGCCTCGACCTGGGCGCCGACGATTACCTCACCAAGCCGTTCGACCTGCCCGAGCTGGAGGCGCGCGTGCGGGCGCTCATCCGGCGCGGCCAGTCGGGCGGCGGCTCGGTGCTCGCCCACGGCGCGCTCACGCTCGATACCACCGGCCGGCGTGCCCAGCTGGATGGCGAGCCGCTGGAGCTCTCCGCGCGCGAGATCGGGGTCCTCGAAGTGCTCATGCTGAGGAGCGGGCGCGTCGTCAACAAGGATCAGCTCGCCGAGGAGCTCTACGGCTGGGACGAGGAAGTGAGCGCCAATGCCATTGAGGTCTACGTGCACCGGCTGCGGCGCAAGCTGGAGCCGGCGGGAGTCACCATCCGCACCATCCGTGGGCTCGGCTACCTCCTCGAAAAGCCCTGAGCCGCGCGTGACCAGACTATGGATGCAGCGGTGAAGAGCAGGCGATGGCGGCTGGAAGCGCGGCGCTGGAAGCGTCCCACGACGCTGCGGCGCCAGCTCATCGCCTGGCTCGCCGGGCCGCTGTTCATCCTGTGGCTGGTGAGCTCGATCATCGACTACGACATCGCCAGGCGCTTCGTCAACCTCGCGTACGACCGCGCACTGCTGGAGGCGGCGATCGACATCAACCGCCAGGTCAAGGTCATCAACGACCGGATTTATCTGGACATGCCGGACGTCGCGCTGGAGATGCTGCGGACGCGCGAATCCGGGAATTTCTTCTACCTCGTGACCGGCCCCGTGGAGGAATTTGTCAGTGGGGAGCCGGACCTGCCGCGGCCGCTCCCCGAGACGCCGGACGCGGCGGCCGACCGGGTGCGCTACTACGACGAGGCGTTTCGCGGCTTCGAGATTCGCGCCGTGGCCCTGCGCGCGCCCGTGGACCCGGGCTCGGGGCGGGGCGCCGTGCAGATTCACGTTGCCGAGCGCGTCACCTCGCGCGACGAATTCGCGCGCCAGATCATCCTGCGCATGGTGCTGCCCCAGGGGATCCTGATACTCCTCGCGGGGTTCGCGGTGTGGTACGCGGTCGGCCGCGGGCTGGCGCCGCTCACGTCCCTGCGCCGGGAAATCGAAAGCCGCTCGCACCGCGATCTCTCCGCCCTGTCGGAGGAGCAGGCGCCGCAGGAGGTGCGGCCGCTGATCCACGCCATGAACGACCTGCTCGCGCGCCTCGCCACCGCGATCTCGTCCCAGCAACGATTCATCGCGGATGCCGCGCACCAGTTGCGCACGCCGATCGCGGGATTGAAGACCCAGACGGAGCTCGCGCTGCGCCAGTCGGATCCGGGCATGCAGGACACGCTGCGGAAACTGCAAACGGCGACCGAGCACAGCGCGCGGCTCGTTAACCAGCTCCTGTCGCTGGCGCGGGCCGAACCCGGCGCCAAGCTCGGGCATGCAGTCGAGCGGCTCGATCTGGCGCGGCTCGCGCGGGAAACCACGACCGAGTGGGTGCCGCGGGCGCTCACCCGGAGCATCGACCTCGGCTATGACGGCGAGGACGGGGCCGCCTGGATCGAGGGCGATCCGTTCCTGGTGCGGGACCTGCTGGGCAACCTGCTCGACAATGCGATCCGCTATACGCAGCGCGGCGGCCAGGTCACGGTCCGGCTCTCGGCCAGCGCCGATACCCTCACGCTGAGCGTGGAAGACGACGGCCCGGGAATTCCCGAGCAGGACCGGGAACGCGTATTCGAGCGCTTCTACCGCGTGCTCGGGACCGGGACGGAGGGCTGCGGGCTGGGACTCGCCATCGTGCGCGAGATCGCCCTCAGCCATCGCGCGCAGGTCACGCTTGCGGCCGCGGCAGGCGGCCAGGGCACCCTGGTGCGCGTCACCTTCCCCCGCGTCGCCTGAAAATCCCCCCTTGCCCCCCTTTGCCAAAGGGGGGTGCGCCTACTCCCCCCTTGCCCCCCTTTGCCAAAGGGGGGTGCGCCTACTCCCCCCTGCCCCCCTTTACGAAAGGGGGGTGCACGAACTGCAGGTCCCCCTGCCCCCCTTTGACAAAGGGGGGTGCGCGAAGCGCGGGGGGATTTCGTCAGCCGTCAGCCGTCACCGGTGAGGTCGCCGTGGCAGCCTTCTCGCGCTCCGCCTCCTCCCGCTGCTGCAACAGCCACATCTGGGCATAGAGCTCGCCGCGCTCGAGCAGCTCGCGGTGGGTGCCGCGCTCGGCGATGCGGCCGCGGTCCATGACGAGAATCTGGTCCGCATCCATGGTCGTCGACAGGCGGTGCGCGATGACGAGCGTGGTGTGCCCGCGGGCGACGCGGTTCAACTCGGCCTGGATCGCCTTCTCCGACCTGGAATCCAGCGCGGACGTCGCCTCGTCGAAGATCAGGATCCGCGGGTTCTTGAGTATGGCGCGAGCGATGGCTACGCGCTGCTTCTCGCCGCCGGAGAGCTTGAGGCCCCGTTCGCCCACCGTTGCCTCGTATCCGTCCGGCAGGCTCTGGATGAAGTCGTGGATGTGGGCGGCCTGCGCGGCGGCGACGACTTCCTCGCGCGTGGCATCCGGCCGGCCGTAATGGATGTTGTAGTAGATGCTGTCGTTGAACAGGACTGTATCCTGCGGCACGATGCCGATCGCCGATCGCAGGCTCGATTGAACCACGTCGCGGATGTCCACGCCGTTCACCAGCACCGCGCCCCCGTTCACGTCGTAGAAGCGGTAGAGCAGCCGCGCGAGCGTGGACTTGCCCGCGCCGCTTGCGCCCACGACCGCGACCTTGCCGCCTGCCGGCACCGCGAACGACAAGTCGTGCAGGATCTGCCGCCTGCCGTCGTAGCTGAAGTTCACGCGGTCGAAGCGGATCACCGCGCCTCCCGGCGGCAGCGGGCCCGCGCCCGGCCGGTCCTCGACCTCCCGGTTTT